>ERZ1066134.68-NODE-68-length-110647-cov-10.876691_pt1 | contig 110647 bp, 104 predicted proteins | sample MGYA00382781_ERZ1066134 | MGnify/ENA primary metagenome ERZ1066134 (study PRJEB33369, sample SAMEA5778364) | biofilm metagenome | biome: Industrial cooling water; feature: Water cooling tower basin; material: Biofilm | place: United Arab Emirates | collected... | reverse complement strand
GAGTGGTTCCGTATGTGTTGAGAAACGGTAATACAGGCGATACCATCAGAACAGGCAATGTCAACCGCACCTGGTTTATTGATGAACAAGTACCCGGCGGAAGTAATGCATCGGTTGAAATGTTCTGGTTTGCACCGCATGAGTTGCCTTCATTTAACCGTAATCAAAGCAGAGCAGCACATTACACAACCTTCTGGCAGGTAGGCACAGCTACTGTAGCGGCAACAGATACCATTGCAGGCCGATTCAGCAAACTGCAGGGAGGTTATACAAACTTCTCGCCCTTTACGGTTACCAATGATATTCTTACTGCATTGCCGCTGCGCTTTATAGCAGTGAATGCAAAAGCCGTGGAGCAAGATGTAATGATAGAGTGGACAACCGAGCTGGAAAACAATACCTCTCATTTTGAAGTAGAGTTCAGCACCAGCAGCACAGGTTTTACAAAGATTGGCGATGTGCTTTCATTCAACACTAATGGTACACACAACTACAGCTTTAAACATGTAAAACCGCAGGGTTCCGTTTTATACTATCGTATTAAACAGGTGGATTTGGATGGCAAATTTGAGTACAGCAAAATTGTGGCCGTGCGGATGGTTGCTGCAAACCGAATCACACTTTATCCCAATCCTGTACAGCAGCAAACGGTACTCCTGTTTGGTGAGCCGCTTACAGCAACAAACAATCTGTTACTGTTTAACAGCAGCGGACAGTTAGTGCTGCAGCAGCAGTTAAACAGAGGCACGAAACAGCACACGCTGGATATGAGCACGCTGCCTGCCGGTACGTACTTGTTGCAACTGCAGGAAAACACACGCATTCAAACTTTAAAAGTTATAAAACAATAGTTCCTTGAAAAACAATCTGTAGTTTCAGCGTAGAGTGTTTACACCCGTCTAAGTCTTAGACGGGTGTTTTTTTAATATCCCTGTTTTTAAGGATTGACTGCCTTTACAGATAACAGCACATTTGTAAGAGCATTTGAAATACCTCTGAAAAACATATTAACCCACACCACATTCTAACCATAAAAGAGGAGCGTATGTGTTACACTAAACACCTTATCATCTTTTAAAAAATTATAAAGTATAACGACATGTATATGTATGAATTGGTAAACGCACTTCAGCTGGTCATTTGCAGAAAGGTTTTGTTCTGGCAAGCAGATATTCAATTATTGCAAACAGGGGTTATTACTTTCAAAAGATGATCGAAAAATGAACCATTAACAATCATCTGAAACTTATAATCATTTAAGGATGTAAATACTGTTACCATGAAAAAAATTCTATTCACCGTCGTACTAATTGTATACAGTGTATTGGCTTTTACACAGGGCTTGGGTATTAATACCACAGGCGCTGCTGCCGATGGTAGTGCCATGCTCGATGTGAACTCTACTACAAGGGGCGCTTTGTTTCCCCGTATGACCCTGGCACAACGTTCAGCTATTGCAACACCCGCTACCGGGTTGCTGGTTTATCAAACTGATGGACTGAACGGTTTTTATTATAATGCCGGTACACCTGCGGTTCCCAACTGGATTCGCTTGAGTGCAGAAAATTACTGGACCTTGAACGGCAGCAATAATATTTACAATAATAACAGTGGCGGATTTGTAGGGATAGGTACCGCTACTCCTGCAGAACGCCTGCATGTAAGCGGAACGGAATCGAATATTTCTACATTCAATGGAGGCAATCAAATGTATATCACCCTCTCTGAAAACAATGTGCCGAAAGGATATATCGGCAGCTTTAATCAAAGTGTAACAGCAAATGATGTTGATTTTGGTACATATAGTGGTACCAATGGTGCAGTGCATTTGATTACACAGGGTACTCCACGATTAACTGTAAGCAATGCCGGAAATATTGGAATTGGTTTACCAACCCCAAATGCACCCTTGCAGTTTTCAAACAGTATTGTAAATCGAAAGATTGTGCTGTATGATAACAATAACAATGATCATCAATACTACGGGTTCGGTATTAACGGCGGCACGCTCCGTTACCAAACTGACGCAACTGGTGCTGATCATGTATTTTATTCCGCCGCATCATCAGCCACATCAAATGAATTGATGCGTATTACCGGAACGGGTAATGTTGGCATTGGAGGCATTATACCTGCTTTTCGTTTAGACGTCAACGGAAGAATGCGTATAAGAGATGGCGGCGGTGGTAACAGTGCCGGCTTGTGGCTAAATAATACAGCCAACAGTACAACACCTGCTTTTGTTGGAATGCAAACCGATAATACGGTTGGCTTTTATGGAAGCACGGCTGGTTGGGGTCTTGTCATGAACACAGGTACGGGAAAAATTACTTATCAGGATGGGACACAGGCTAACGGAAGAGTATTAACCAGTGATGCCAATGGTACTGCAAGCTGGACACAACTAAACAGTACACAATCTGTAAGAACAGGCAGCCTTGGCGGAGGTGTAAATTTCGATTATTCTGAAATGGGCTCTTTCCCAAATGCCGGTACTTCAAAATATACTACCGTAAACATTACACTTCCACCGGGACGATGGGTTGTTTTTGCCAACCTGCTGATTAACGGAACAGCCTTGCCCACCGGTGGTGGTATTTTCATCAGAACCTACCTTGCAGAAAGCGCAACAGTTGGTACGGGAACTACAGATATTGTTCCGGGAACAGGCGGACTTATCAGTGGTAATTTCAGCTTCTCCAATACGTTCACATTTGTTTCGGGACAGGTATTTGTTAATAATACATCGGGGGCAAACAAAACCTATTACTTGTGGGCCAATGCAACAAGAAATACTTCTGCCCCTTCAACCGGCAGCGCTATCGGTGCATTAGGAAGTTCTTTTTGGGCAGAAAACCAACTGTTTGCAATACCTATGAACTGATAGGCATTTCCATATTTTTAGGGATTGCTGTTACAGCCTCTTGATTGCATTTTTATTATCTAACAGAAATGTAATGAAATCAATTTAACTGCTGATCTGAAAAAGAAAACAAAGAATTAAAAAAACAAATGCTTCAACTCGTGCAACGAATGGAAGCATTGGAAAAGAAACAATAAAATAATGAATATAAAGCACCTGTTATAAACCTGCTGCAAGGCAGGTTTTTTAATTACATCTTTACTGCCTTTACTTTATAACCGGCTTTTTTCAACAGGGCAATTAAACCAATATCGCCACCCAAATGCCCGGCACCTACTGCAAAAAAACTGGAACCTTCTTTCATACTTTTCTCCATTACAGGAATCCAGTTGTTGTTGCGCCTGGTAAGCAGGTCTTCCTGTGCATTCATTAAATCCGGCGAAGAATGAATCTGATCAAAAAGCGCCTGTACATTTTGCTGCTTATACACACGCACCATTTCAGCAAACTGCTTTTCCTGTGCATCAAACTCTCTGATCATCTTTACAATATTGGCGGCTTCAATACTGTCGGGGATGTTGTCAAACACCTGCATCTGATCTTCAATCGTTTCAAGTCCTTTAATATCTTTTTTCTGCTCTTTGGCCATGGCTATAAAATTGTTCTCATAAGATTCAGTGGTACTGCAGGGCAGCATTTTTAAATAGAGCATACTCATGGGCATCATCGGTTTAAAACCATTGAACAGAATGAGCGACATTCCCACCTTCTCTTTAAAAAAACTATCGACCATAGCATAATTTTCACCAAATAATTTCTTAAGCGTTACACCACCCTGCAACGTAGCCAGCTTCATCATTTTCATTTGCAATTCAGGATTATCCATATCCATTTCAAGAAACACATGCGCTGCTGCTGCAAATTTCTGCTTTACGGTTTGCGGCATAAAATAATCGTCTTTGCAAATCATATGTATGGTGCCAAAGAGATAAGAGGGCTTAGAAAGACCATTACCGCTTACTTCCCACAAAAGACTGTTTTCCTTTTGAGCAAAACAATTGAAGGAGAGCACGGTTATTACTACTATAAAAACTGTTTTCATCATCAATAAATAAGAATTGGTTCAGAAATAATGTTGTTGTGTTTTAATTTGCTGCAAAAGGCATTTCGTTCATTTCGTTTACAATCTGTCTTAATTTTTTTACATGCCTTCCGTATAAAAGATTGATGTACCACTTGTTTAAAAAATATACGGGTACGGTAAATACCAATGAAATAAGCAGCAGGGCAATAAAAAAGTAAATAAAGAAAGCCCCTTTACTCAGCTCTATATCTTTTGGCAAGGGCGATGTGAAATAAACAATCATTCCCGACAGGATTAAAATAACCGGCATCAGCAGTCTACCTGCCCATAAGTACATCTTCAGCAATTTTTCAAGCGTTACAAGTTGTGTGCTCAAATTACTTTTTACCTCACAGGTTACGCACTCCATGCTTAAGAGCAGCCTGCGTTTGGTAATATAATACCATCCATACAGCGCTGCGGTAATCCCTAAAAGAAGGGAGAGGTACAGCATGCCCGGCTCATTTTGCAGCACATAATAAATAATGGTACCACCATATAATACCACTACCAGCACCATTTCCCAAAACAAATTGCGCTTGAGTTTGGCAATGGGGCTTTTGGATTTTTTGGCCAGCAGTTGCTCCAGCTCCTGTGCTGATGTATCAACCGCTGATGCGCCCACCTCTTTCCACACGGCTTTTAGATTATCAAGTTCCATACGCTTCCTCCTTTGTAAGGGTTCTCAGTTTATCTTTTATTCGATTCATTTTTACCCGCAGGTTACCATTGCTGATACCCAATATTTCTTCCATTTCTTCATAACTCTTGTCTTCCAGATACAGCATTACTATGGCTTTTTCCACTTCACTCAGTTGCTGTATAGCTGCATAGAGCTGTTTGAGCTGTTCTTCTTTAGCATCATCTTTTACATCTGCCTCTTCCCGGGGTATAAATTCCGGAAACTGAAGATCTACTCTTCTGTTTTGCTTGCGTAAATCAGAAATTGCGGTGTTCAGCGCTATACGATACATCCAGGTACTGAATTTACTTTCACCACGAAAACTTCCATAAGCCTTCCATAACTGAATCACAATTTCCTGGTACAGGTCATCTTTGCCCGCCTCATCACGGCAATACAGATGACATACCTTACGGATTATGCCCTGATTGCGGTTTACAATCTCTAAAAATTCGTTCTGTACATTGGTTGGTTTCAACTAAAACAGCAGTTTAATGTTAAATTGGTTGCTCAAACAGAATAAACGTTACAGTTTTAATGAAGAAAATTTATTACCTCAGCTCCTGTACTACCTGTGCTGCCATTATTAAAGAAACAGGCATTGATAAAAAAGGTTTTGTTATGCAGGATATTAAGTCTGAAAAAATAAGCCCTGCACAGATAGATGAAATGAAACAGCTTGCCGGCAGCTACCAGGCACTCTTTAGCCGGAGAGCATTAAAATACAAAGAGCTCGGGCTTAAAGATAAGCAGCTCAGTGAAAACGACTACCGAACTTATATGCTGGAAGAATACACTTTTTTAAAAAGGCCTGTAGTGATTATTAATACAGCCATTTTTGCGGGAAGTGAAAAGAAAACAGTGGAAGCATTAAAGAAAGCGGTGGGTTAACTACAGAACTAAGCGTTCAAAAAGAAATGGAAAATTGCTGCTGAATACAAAGAAGAACAGCACGTGTAATTGCCTATTTTTTTTACACAGCTGATTATCATATTCATTATCTGCAGTTGTACTAATTCATCGCCGTACAACGCAGCATGCAAATGTTGTATGCGCATTTGCCCGTAAAGGCTGATGTACCAACATCAATATAATCTGTAAATTCAATGCATGATACGCCACGCTGCTGCTGCTGATTTTGAATTTATTTACGAGCTCTACATGCATCCGCTCATTAACCCATGGCTGCTGTATGAACCCATGAATGCACACAACTTTAAACCCATCTTTGAAGAGTTGAACAGCAGAACAGTATTGTACGTATATGAGCATAATGATATACCCGTGGGTATGTGCAAGCTGGTGCCTGAAGAACACCGCAGTGCTCATGTGCTTTATATTGGCGGCATTGGTATTCATCCTTCGTTTGCAGGTAATGGCTATGGCGTAAAACTTATGGAAGAAATAAAACTCTTTGCCGATGCCGAAGGATATAAACGGCTGGAGTTAAGCGTAGCCATTATTAATGAAAAAGCAATACGTGTGTATGAGAAAGCAGGTTTTGAAAAAGAAGGTGTTCTTCGCAGATACACTTATCAAAAATCTGAAAACAGATACCTGGATGAAGTAATGATGAGTTGTTTGCTTTAATGAATACAAGCGTTGCGTTATACTTACGCTTTCAGAAACAACCATCTTGCAAACAAGGCCATCACCAGTAGTACATGCACCAGCAACCATGCTTTTTGCCATCCTTTCCGCTGTGGCCATTGTAAGGGTGCAAACGGATCGAAAATGAGCGCTATACCCAGATTGGAAGCAGCATCACCCAGGTTTCCCCGAATCACAAAATAAATACTGAGCAATACAAACCCCGAGTACAAAATCCGGTTAAACAGTAAGGTTCTGTCTGCCGGTTCTGTTTTTACTGCATTCATACCTTTGTTTTTTATATCAGTTGCCCGTACTCTTTTTTTGTTACACCCTTTCTTTTTTTGCCGCACAGCATCAGTAAAAAATTTATCTTACCTGCATGAACAAACCTGTGCGCTGCGGTATTGATGTTTTGCTGCAATCAGCAGCATTGAAACAACTGCGTCTTGCATTGGTTACAAACAACGCAGCCGTAACGCATACGGGTCTCTTAAGCCGCAGTGCATTGCTGCAACAGTCGTATCGTATAGTACAGCTTTTTTCTCCCGAGCATGGCATCACCGTTACAGGAGCTGATGGTGCAGCGCAACACAACACAACAGATGTGCGCACAGGGTTACCCATCATCAGTTTGTATGGCAACAAGATGGCTCCATCAGAAGAAGATCTCAGCACAGCAGATGCTGTACTGTTTGACATTCCTGATGTGGGCTGCCGTTTCTATACCTATCTCTGGACCATGACGCATGTAATGGAAGCCTGTGCACAGTACAACAAACCATTGATTGTGCTCGACCGACCCAATCCCATTGGTGCCCTTCTTGAAAAAGCAGAAGGTCCCTTCTTAGATGAAGCAAACTGTTCGTCCTTTATTGGCAGATGGCGCATTCCATTAAAACATGCGTGTACATTGGGTGAGCTGGCATTGTATTTTGCTGCTACCAGACTTCCAGCTTTAAACATTGAAGTGATTCCCGTACAAAACTATCACCGTCATTACACCGCAGTACATGATTTTGAATTTGTACCCACCTCACCCGCCATACAAAATAGTGAAACAGCTATGCTCTATCCCGGCACGGGATTGCTGGAAGGTGTAAACATCAATGAAGCAAGAGGCACAGCACATCCCTTTACCATGCTTGGTGCACCGTGGATGGATGCAGACAAGCTGTGTGCAGCAGTGCAGGAATTGCAATTGCCCGGCATCAGCATAAATACAATTGCCTACACCGCAGCAGCACCACCTTATGCAGATCACATCTGTTATGGCATACAAGTTCATCTTACTGATGCGCAGGCACTGAATGCAGTGCACACAGGTATAAGCTTGTTACAAACGATTGCCGCATGCTATCCGCAGCACTTGCAGGAGCGACTGTATAAGACACATGCCAATCCATCGGGCACAGAGCACCTGGATAAATTACTCGGTATCCAACATGCTTTTCAACTGCTGCACAACCCGAGCAGCATCCGTACAGATGTGCAGCAGGAGTGGGCACAGTGCATCACACCTTATCTGCTTTACCATTAGAACAACAGGTTGCGCTATAAAACAAAAACGACGCATTGCTGTGTCGCTTCTCTAACTGTTTCATGAGGGTCACCATTTGTGACAGATACAATTCGGTTTCTTATGCAACATCTGCATAAGAGGTTCTCTTATAGGAAGATTTTTGTTTTTGGGGCAAAGAGTTGTTGGATTGGCCATGCATACGCAGTTCACGCATTTCCATCTGCCAGAAATAAATGCGAATGGCTACAATCAAAATTGTAAGCGCCAAGGAGAACAAGGCAGATGAATGTTCGAGTACGAAATCTTTAATCATCAGGATACGGTTTTATTAAAAACGGTACCATAAATCTACCCGACGCACAGCAAGAGTGGTAGTTTTTTTTACATTCTTACGGGGGATTACATGTTTACCCGTAACCGATGTAAACAAAAACCTGTTGCCGTTTTTTACACCGCAGCAGCAGCGGCAATACAACAGAAGCACCTACCTTCGAAAAACAGAAGCCATCTGCATGAATGCATATATCAATAACCGTTTTGTACAGGGCAGTGAAGCTGTACTGCACGTAAGTGATCTCTCACTCCAGCGTGCGTATGCGTTGTTTGATTTTTTTCGCACGGTCAACGGAACACCGTTGTTTCTGGAGCAGCACCTGCAGCGGTTTTACAATTCTGCAGCAGCCATGCATCTGGAAGTGCCGCATACCAAAGAAGAACTTACGGCCATCATTCACCGGCTTATCAAAGAAGCGGCATTAAAGGAAGCAGGTGTGCGTCTCCTGCTCACTGGTGGTTACTCAGCCGATGGTTATCATACTGCCACGCCCAATCTTGTGATTAACTGCAACCATGTACAAACCTCCACACAGGAGCAGTTTGAAAAAGGAGTTTCCATAATTACCTACGAACACCGGAGGGAGCTGCCGCATATCAAAAGCATTAATTATCTCATGGCCGTGTGGCTGCATCCTTTGTTAAAAGAAAAGCAGGCCGATGATGTGTTATATCATCATAACAACATCATTACAGAATTTCCACGGGCCAATGTGTTTGCTGTACTCAACAATACATTGGTTACCCCTGCACATAATATCCTTAAAGGCATTACAAGAAGTTTTGTGCTGGAACAGGCGGCCGCTTTCATCCATGTGGAAGAAAGGGATCTTACGGTTCATGAACTGCTCAACGCATCAGAAGTGTTTTTAACCAGCACCACCAGAAGAGTAATTCCTGTTTTGAAAGTAAACGGTCATATCGTTGGTAACGCAGCTCCCGGTCCTGTTGCTTCCCGGCTCTGGCAGCAGTTCATGAACATGGAGCAACAGATCTGATGCTACCACACTCATGAGTCCTGCCTCATGTGTTTGCATGCCTGTGGTGTTTTCTCTCGTACATAGGTTATTGCGGTAAACAGGAGCAACAACGTGGCAACCTCCTGTTTCAATTATGATTTATTTTTCCAATCTATTGCTTTTGTAAAAAAAACACGCTACCTTCTACAACTGTTCGTTCCCCATCTTTACAGCACCTCCTATTTTTTTTAAAATTCTAAAACATTGTAACATGAGAAAGTTTTTTCTTGTGCTCCTGATGCTGCCTTCACTGGCATGGAGCCAAAACAAAAATGTTGTAAACGCAACAAGGGTGTTTCCCAAGGTCGACAAATTGATGGAGTTTGAAAAAGCCATTGCGACACATGCTCAAAAATACCATACCGGCGACTGGAAATGGCGTGTGTTTGAAATACAAAGCGGACCCGATGTGGGCGGGTATCATATCACCGAAGGCCCTGCCACCTGGGATATGATAGACGGGCGTGGCAATCTGGGTACCGAACACAACAACGACTGGAACAAAACCATTGCCCCTCTCTTAACACAGGAGCAGCAGAGCAATTATTCTGTTTACCAGGAAGATCTGAGCACCGTTGCAGTTGGCGATTACAGCGATAAAATCATCATCACTCACTATTATCAAAAGCTGGGTTATGGCGGCGAATTGCGTGCATTGCTGGCTAAAATGAAAAAAGCATGGGAAGCCGGCGGTTCTACTGTGGCTGTGTACAGTTCCGCAGTATCAGGAGCGCCACAGTTTGCCGTGGTGAACCGTTTGAAACAGGGATTAAAAGAAATGAACAGCGGTTTCCGCACCCCCATCAAAGAACGGTATGAAAAAGCCAATGGTGCCGACTCTTATGATGAATGGATTGATTTTATGAAGCATCATATGGAAAAATCATGGTCGGAGCTTTTATACTTCCGGGCCGATCTCAGTTCCAGATAACAACTGCTGCACGAAACTCAAACCGCAACCTCGTGTTGCGGTTTTTTTATACCAACCCATAAGTTATTGTGAGGGCGCATGCGTAGCAATCTCCCGATGCCGGAGCAGCAATGATCTTAATTATAAATGCTGCCACCTTTCATACTTCGTTCTTACAACGTACTCATATCAATCACAAACCGGTACTTCACATCACTTTTCAATAAACGCTCATACGCTTCATTGATCTGCTCCATGCGGATTAGTTCAATATCCGAAACAATATTGTGCTGTGCACAGAAATCAAGCATCTCCTGTGTTTCAGGCAGTCCGCCAATGAGCGAACCGGCAATGCTCTTACGGCCAAAAATGAGGTTGAACGCAGGCACCGTAGCCGGCTGTTCAGGAGCACCCACACAAACCATCACACCACTGGTACGCAGCAGGCCGAGATAAAAATTATAATCATGATCAGCCGAAACAGTATCGAGTATAAAATCAAAATAACCCATCACACTCTTGATCTGTGCTTCATCGGAAGTGAGTACAAACTTATGAGCACCCAAACGTTTGGCATCGGCTTCTTTGGAAGCTGTATGACTTAACATGGTTACTTCAGCACCCATGGCCACCGCCAGCTTAACACCCATATGACCCAATCCGCCCAAACCCAATACACCAACACGGGTACCCTTGCCCACCTTCCAGTGACGCAAAGGAGAATAAGTGGTAATACCCGCACAGAGTAAAGGTGCGGCACCATCCAATGGCAAATGATCGGCAATATGCAATACAAAATCTTCATGCACCACAATGGAAGCACTGTAACCGCCATGTGTATGACCACCGCTTATTTTATCGGGAGCGCCATAAGTACCTGTAGGCCCTTGATGACAGTATTGCTCCAGCCCGTCTTTACAGTTATCACATTCACGGCAGCTATCCACCAGGCAACCCACGCCGGCTTTATCACCTGCTTTGAATTTTTTTACATGATCACCAACGGCTGTTACAATACCCACAATTTCATGACCCGGCACACAGGGATACACGGCATTATGCCATTCGTTGCGAACCGTGTGCAGATCACTGTGGCACACACCGCAATATTTGATTTCAATCTGTACATCATGCGGGCCCGGGGCACGACGTTCAATGGTAAGAGGCACAAGAGGCGTGGTGGCACTCAGGCCTCCGTAAGCTTTCGTTTCAATCATGGTAAAATATTATGACTGTAATGTAAGCTATAAAAGTGTTGCAGAAACAGAATACTTTTATGAATGGATGTGCACAGCAAAGAACAACGTTCTTACAACATGAGCCGCATTAAAGGAAAAGATACAAAGCCGGAGATGCTGGTGCGGATGTTCCTCCATGCACAGGGCTTCCGTTACAAACTGCACGATAAATCACTGCCCGGCAAACCCGACATCGTTTTACCCAAATACAAAACCATCATCTTCATACACGGTTGTTTCTGGCATGGACATTCCAATTGCAAATACTTCACCATCCCCAAAACAAGAACGCAGTGGTGGACGGATAAGATTAATACCAACAAAGCGAATGATGCAAAAGCAGTGAAGGCTTTGAAGAAAGAAGGGTGGAAGGTGGTGGTGGTGTGGGAGTTAAATGATTAAAAAGAAACTTTCCGATAAGCATTAAAACTCCTTTGATAATAAATCCTTCAACTGAACTATAGCCTCTGGTGAAAACTGTATTGTTTGACTTACTTTACCAGGTATAGCTCTATCAACTGAACCATAAGTGTCTAATTGAAGGAATTTTTCACCTTTCTTGTTGTAGACAATAAAATAGCTACACTCTGTTTTTTTGTGAATGCTATCACGATCTTTAAAGCCTTTTTCGATATTAATAACAAGCGCCATTTATAAAGATTTAAAAAGTTTATATTTAGGAGAGTAAGAATTTAGATCTATGTAATCAATATTATTTAAATCGGAACGATATTTTACTTCACTTACTTCTGAAGGAATACTTTCAATTGCTATTTTGCTTATTGCCTGATGGCGATAAAAACGTAAAGATTCTTTAGCAAGATCATAATCAAATTTGATTTTAATTGACTGTTCTAAAGAGTTTCCAAGAGTTCTGAAAACTATTGAATTTAGTTTCTCAATAAGTTCTAAATCATTTTGAATTTTCTTTTTAATACTTTCTACAAGGTGTTGAATTCCTTGTCCGTTGGTATGTTGTCTAATAAAGATTGAAGCAATTAAAACTTGTGTTCCTTTTTGTGGATTTAACTGTTCAGATGAAAATGTATGTATTCGTTCAAAGTTTGCACTGCTTTTAACTTCAATTTTTTCAGAACCAAAGTTGAAGTCAAATTTTTCTTCAGGAATGCAATGCCAATAATTTAAAAGCGTTGTTGGGTTTTTTGAACTCTCAATCAAAAATAATTCTGTCCAAAGTCCGTGAACAGTGTTTGTTGGAGTGTCCGTCAATGATCTAAAGACCTCAACGAATTTGTTTAAAGAATCAATAACCTGTTGTTGCGTTGGCTTGTTACTTAACCTTTTTATAAAGACCTCGGAAATCCAAAAAAAATATTCTTGCAAATTTCTATCCTCACTTGTAAAAGTGATAACAGTAAATGTTTGAAAAACACTTTTTTCACTCTCTGTTATTTTACACTCAATATTATGCTCAAGACTTAAATACTTTAGACGAAAATTTTTTAGGACCCCATTTCTTACGTTGTCAACAACGGAAAGCAATAAAACAGGATTACCTTCAAGATTTATTGCTATTCTAAAATTTGGGTTTTCTGGAATAGGAACAGCGTTGAATGTTACATTACTTCCTTCAGCGGGAAATTCAAGAGAATCATATAAATCAATTAATCTCATGCTTTCCTAATAATGTCTTGACCAATTCTATCGGGAATCCAAATTGCAAGCGTTGGTACATCTGTATATTTTACATTGCCGTTTTCATCAATAATTGGATTACCACTTGTGTCTGTAATGTGTAATCTGTGAATTTGAATACTTAAAAGTTGTTCATTCTTTATTTCTCTATCGCCAGGATAAACTACCGTTCCTATTCTTGGGTTTTTACCTTGGAATAATTCTTGAATTTCATTATATCCTTTTTTGTCTAATCTACGACTTCTGATTGTCCAATGTTTGAAACTCCTTGCACTCATTAGATAAACTAAACATTGCTCATTGGGATTATCCTCAACATATCGTTTTAATACTCCCCTTAAACTTGAGTATGTTGCAGAATCACTTTCTCTAGTAAATTTCAATTTATTTAATAAATGGTCTAAGCATTCTTTCAAAGGAAGTTGAGAAACCAAATGCCTCTGGTCATCTGTTCTATTGGGGTGTCCAGCATCTTCTGAAAATAAAGCCATTTTCGGATTTAAAAATTCAACTATTGAATTTAGGTTAGTTTCTATAAATTCTTCTGTGTCATGTGGTGCATTTATTCTAAACCAATCATAGCCAAAACGGTCTCTTTCGATATCATCATACAATATGTTTGCCCTTGTAAGGTTCAGCATTTGGTCTAAAACCGCCTCTCGGTCCCAATCATTCAGGTGTCGATTATTTGCTGCATATTCTTCTAAACGACTTCGTACATCTTCTTCGTGGTCTATAATAAATGTATAGGCATCAATCGTAACTTGGTCAAGAAACACACGACAATAACCCAAGTAACTACGTTTGTAGCCAAAGTATCTTGCTCTTTGTTGTATTGTGTCAACATTTCCTACGCCAACGTTTCTTGGCATATAGGTAACGGTTAGTCCCTCTACCGTGAAACCTCTATCCATGGATTGGCCACCTACCAAAATCCAAGAATAGGAATCCTGCCAATTTATTTGCGGAGTTGCTCCACGTCTCGAATTAACTTCAACAATAGGTGTGTATTGAATAGCATGAATTAGGTTAAAGTCTGTTAGAGCTTCAAATGAAGGTAAATCGGGAACCGTCATTTGTAAGTCGTTGTAAGTGTTTCTAAAATCACGAAGTAACTCAGCTTTTTCATCATTTTCATTACCTGATAAAAGCCGCCTCCAACTCTCCTTAATCGTATTTACCCAACCATAAAAAGTTGTGTGGTCACCTTGCAATCTCGATGGATGAACAAGCATTGAACGATTACGTTGGCTTGGTTGTCTATATAACTCTAAAGCTGTTCCTGCTGCCACACCTAAATAAAATACTCGTAATGCTTCAAGAAGGGTTTCGGGCGGTTCACTTAGTGGTTGTGCATTGTTTGAAATGTTATTTAATGGAATTTCACGAATCAGATTTCTATTTTCTCTGAAAAATTGAATTCCCCCAGTGTATTCATCTCCTGGAGTAAGTAGTTTTATGAAATTGGGAGATAATCTGTCCATTATGTTTATGAACAAATTGGCTTGTGGTGTTGCAGTATATTGTAAGAAAGTATGATGCGGAAATATATTTCTAAGTGCTGTAATCCTTCTGTAAATGGTTGAAACTTCATTCTCGGTCAAATCTTCCACATCAATTCCTTGCCTTGCAGCCCATCTTGCCCTGGTATTTAAACTTGCTTGGTCGCCTTCGTCATCTATGATCAATGTAGGAACCCCTTTTAAATTAATTGTGCTTAATAAATTAGCCAAGTTTCTCAAATGAGAACCGTTTTTCATTACTGTAATAAGAACTGTTCTGCATCGCTCATTCGGAAAAGTCGGATTAAACCATTGGTCTAAAGCATTTGTTATTGTATCATAATCTTCTTGTGTATGCGGATTAGTAATTTGTGTCCAACGCTGTTCAAACCCAAATCGACTATCTATTCTTAAATCCTTTCTTACACGCTTAGTCGATTGGTCAAGAAGATTCACTGACGTACCGCCGATAATTATTACTATTTGGTAATTATTATCTCTTGCAAGTGCCGTTAAAGTTGTAAATGAAAGTGTTTTTCCACTTTGAACATAACCAATTACAATTCCCGTTTCGCTATTAGTTAGATTATTAGGATTACCACATACTTGCATAATCCGATAGGTTTCATCAAGAATCCTCAAACCCGTTTCGTTTAAAGTTCTGTCTGGATTTGCAAAACCTTTACTTCGAAGTAATTCGTTTGTTTCCTCACCGACAAACGGGTTCCAAGTACTATTATCTGATTTATTTTGAATTTCAATTTGTTCAGCCATGTCTACTCAGATTTAGATAAATTAGAAATTAGTTCATTGAAATTGCGTCTAACATCACCGACTATTTTGCTTCGCTTTGCAATTACCTCTGATAATCCTAACGCTGCAGCGATACGAAGTATTGGCTCAATTTTATTTGTATCTGCCCCAGCGTATTCAACCATAAATGGATGGGTCAGTGAAAGACGAATACCAATTTGTCTTATTGAGTCGTTATTTTTTTTTTCTTTGATGAAACTATCACCCACCTCAATCAATTCCTTTAAAGATGGATCATAAGATAGTTCCATTGATATTTTCCAGTTTTCTTTATTAAACCGAATTTCAAATTCACGGTGAAGTGTTTTTTCTGTAAGTTTTAGTTCCTCTTGTTCGGATTCTTCTACTTTGGAAACAGAGTTTACAACTTCTGCTACTGCTTGCGGTGCTTTCTTTTCTAGGTCATCAACAGTTTCGTCAAGTGCTTTTTGGGCACCTTTATATTCTTTTTCTGTTGCCCTTACTCTGTATTGCTCTGCTTGCTGTAAAAGAGGAAAGTCTTTTGAACTAATATCATCTCTCAAAAGTTTTAGGAATATATCTAAATTTTCATCCCATTGAATGCCCTTCTTTGTAAATGAAACATCAAAGCCATCTAAATGTAATTCACCAAATACTCTTTGATAACGAAAACTGTTAGGATTACCGAAAATTAACTCGGGTCTAAATCCATTGTCGAAACTACCTTCAATTACCCTTCCTCTACGAAACAAAGCGAATCCCGCCTCTGATGTAGACGCTTTTTCTCTAATAGCAACAAAACCTTTTACACTCAACCCTTCCTCTATTGGAAATGATATTTCCTTCTTCCAAAAAATCGATTCACTTTTTGGATCATCATATCTTGAAACATTTAAGATTTTAGGTTCGGTATAAACTAATTCTTCTCCCTCTACTTTCAAAACAAGAATACCTTTTCGAATAAAATCTCTATAAATACTTTTTAAATGGTCTTTCACTTTTCCAATACCTCTGCGTCTTGGCATGCGGTTGACATTGTAAAGTTCAATAGTTGTATAATGATGATTTTTATTACTGGGTTTAGTTGTAACATCTAATTCCTCCAAGTTGTCCTCAAAAATTTTTTTCATGTCAAATTGGACCTTTTTTTCATACTCCTCGCCTAATGCAGAAGTAGTAACACACCATTCATCAGAAAACCAACAGGCTGCTGATTTCATACCCATTCCAAACTCTGATAGTTTTGTGTTGTCGGGTGGAATTTCTGCCGCCCTAAATGCCCTTGAATAGTCTTGACTATTTATTCCAGCAGCATTATCTCTGATTGTAATTTTATTTTCAGAATCGTTTATTTCAATACTAACAACAAGTTTATAATTATCTCCATCAACAGATTTTAGCTGTTTTTCATTTTTAAGGAAACTGTCGATAGCATTATCAACAAATTCAGCTAGTGCAAACCATGTCTCATATTCTACGTATCGTAGAACCGCTAAAACTGTTACTTGTGGGCGAATATTAACTTTAGCTGGCTGGCTCATGTAATTCTACTTTTGAAAAAGGTTGTTTATTTTGTGAAGTTGAACCATTCAATTTTTTTCTATTGTCGACTATAAGTTTTTCAGCAATTAATTTTACGATTTTTGAATTTACTGCATTGCCTAATGCTCTAAATGCTGCATTATCATTTGCAGGCAATTCAATACCTTCTAATGATTGAAGTTTCAAACCTTCCTCTTTTGTAATGTATCGCTTCTGCCAACCAATAATTGGAATTTGTGTGTTGGTGCAAACGAGTGAAGGGAAAAAATCAACTTTTTTTACTCTAATACCCGAAGCTCTGAATTGTAAAATATATTCTGCTAGTTTTCTTTTTCCTTCACCAACATTCCACTCTAATTTTTGCCAACTCTGAGAGTCGTATTCTGCAATTTCATTTACTACATCCTGAACATGCTTTTTATTTTCTTGATAAAATTCCCTACTCTGTCTTATATAGCTCCGTTTCCAACCAGGAAATGCTTTTTCAACTCTTGCATAGCTTGGCAGATTTTTTCGCTGTTCGTCCTTAGTCATTCTTTTTAAACTCACTCCAAAGTTTCCTTTATATTCGCCCAATTCACTTACAGAAAGTTTCAGTGGATAAGAAGTTTCAAATGGATAGGTTGCTCCAAACTCCATTCCCCAAATTGGAAATCCTGGCAATCTTGTTTCTTTAGGAATTTGATCTATGAACTTTTGCCATAACCTTAAGCACTCTTGATTTGCTTTTGGTAATGCTTTAAATTGTTTTGGATTTTCTTCAATAAACTGATGAATATTTATTAGTGAGGTTTTTTGTTTGTCAATTTCATCAAAAGAAAAATGGTCAAGTCCTTTTAATGAGCCTACTATAAAAATTCTCTTTCTATGTTGTGGTATTCCAAAGTCCTGAGGTGAGTACACTTGGTAGTCAACTTCATATTCTAGATCAGTAAGTTTTTTGTGCATGTAGTTCCATGTTTCTTCATTGTCATGTTGTTTAATAAATGGAACGTTTTCAAGAATAAAATACTTTGGAGTTCGGTACGCAAGAATTTTTACAATCTCGTCAAATAATGTTCCTCTGTCATCTTCACGCCCTAATTGTTTTCCTGCTTTTGAAAATGGCTGGCAAGGAAAGCCAGCACACAAAATATCATGTTTGGGGATGCTGTCAAGTTCGTTTGTAACAATTTTTTTTATATCGCCTTTTGGTTCAAGGCCCCAGTTTGTTTTATATACTTCTCGTAAAGTTTGGTCAAGTTCACTAGCAAAAACACACTCGTGCCCTAATTCATGTAATGCCTTATGAAAACCGCCAAGCCCTGCAAAAAGATCAATGAATTTCATAATATATATCGTAAAGCATTTAAATACAATTATAAAACGATTTATAATGAATTCAAAAAAGAATTTCACTCCCTCAACAGCCTTTCACACAGCATAAATATATTCGTTCACAATTGCACACTGTCCGCCATTGTTCGGTTTTTCATCAACGATACTTGCACACCGCCTCACTCCTTCTTTCCCTCCGTATCCTTTGCTCCTTTGTGTGATGCCTTTCTTATATATTCCTTTCCCCTTCCGGGAAAATCATCCATCAACCGGCGTTCATCCTCCATTTTTTAAGGCGGGCTGTTGATGCAATTTTGTGTTGTCAATAACGACATCAAATATTAAAACATAAAACAATGAAACAATTTACAGTTCCTTCAAGAAACGAAGTAAGCCCCGCCAACCAGGAAATTTTTGACAACCTCAACAAAGCCCTTGGTTTTGTGCCCAATCTCTATGCTACCATTGGTCTTTCAAGCAACGGGCTGGGCCGTTACCTGGCCTATCAAAATGCCAAAACCAGTTTGAGCAATAAAGAAAAAGAAGCGGTGAATCTGATTGTGAGCCAGATTAACGGATGTGTGTATTGCCAGAGCGCCCACACCGTAATTGGTAAAATGAATGGTTTTACTGATGATCAGATACTGAACATCCGCCGTGGCACTGCAGCAGATGCAAAACTAAATGCACTGGTGCAACTGGCTGCCGCTATCACCAGAAACAAAGGCCGTGCTGATGCTGCTGCGGTAGATGCTTTTTTTGCAGCAGGTTATACTAATGAACACCTGGTAGACCTGATATTGCAGGTAAGTGAAAAAATTGCCATGAATTATTTGCACAATCTTACACAGGTGCCGGTTGATTTTCCGGTGGCGCCATCGTTAGAACCTGCTGCCAGCGTGAACTAAAAAAAAGCTAAATGAAAAAAGGCCGGGCAAGTTCCCGGCTTTTTTGTCCATCTGGGAAAATTGTCCATCACAGTGCGTTCATCCTCCATTTGTAACCACTCTATGTAAAACGAACTTTGTATGATAAAAGAAAAACAATGACAACAACTACCAATACAGTGAAACTTACAAAAAGTGATTATAAATCCTTTCTTCAACAAGGCATCAGCTATCAGCAATACAAACAAAACATGGCCGAAGACCTGGCGCTTAATGAGGATCTGAAAACAAAGGAATACATCCATCTCAATCAGCGCCGCATGGTACGGGTTGAAAAAACCTACACCCCGTCTTTAGAAATCATCCAACAACTAAAAAAACTTACACATAAAACATACTGGCTGGTAGTAACGGAGCATTGGTGTGGTGATGCATCACAAAATTTACCGGTGTTCAATGCTCTTGCAGAACTGAGTGATGGAAAGATTGAACTGAAACTGGTATACCGTGACCGCAATGATGAACTCATGAATGCTTACCTTACCAACGGAACCCGGTCCATTCCCAAACTGGTTCAGCTGGATAAACATTTTAATGTAACCGGCATATGGGGACCAAGACCAACCGTTGCACAAAAACTGGTAAAGGAATTAAAAGCCAATCCTGCCACGGCAGCAACGTATGGCAACGAACTGCATGCATGGTATGCTAAAAATAAAAACCAGGAACTGGAAAAAGAAACAGCACAACTGCTTTACAGGGCTACTTTGTTTTGTGCAGATTGTTTATCATAAAACTTATCCCACAGAAACACAAAGAATACAAAGTTTACAATAATATTCTTCTTGGTGTCCTTTGTGCCTTTGGGGGAAACAAAAAATCAAAACACATGGAACAACGTCATCCCCTTCCGCCGTTTACAGAAGAAACAGCCATACAAAAAATTCAGATGGCAGAAGATGCCTGGAACAGTAAAGACCCCGAGCGTGTTTCAAAAGCATATACAATAGATAGCGAATGGAGAAACCGGAATGTATTTTTAAAAGGCAGAGCTGAAATTGTACAGTTTCTCAGCGGCAAATGGCAACGGGAGTTAAACTACAAACTCAGAAAAGAATACTGGGCGCATACGGGTAACCGCATTGCCGTTAGGTTTGAATATGAATTTCAGAATGCAGCAGGGCAATGGTTCAGGGCGTATGGTAATGAAAACTGGGAGTTTGATGAAAACGGTTATATGGCCAAACGCTTTGCAAGTATTAATGATTTGGAAATTGAAGAGAGTGAAAGAAAATTCAAATGAAAAAGAACAGTTATGATACAGAAATTAACAGATGCAACACAAGGGAACGAAGTGGTTGTTATTCCTGATGAATGTGGTGATACACTTTGGGATGAGGTGCTGGCAGCAGCTGAACAAAACTAAATTGTAGCTTTAACCACTTTCAAAAAAAAACAATTATGCTTATCGCTATACTGCAAGCGCTGTTTGAGCGTGATCTTTTAAAACTGAAAACCGAAATAGAACTCTACCATGATGAAAAAAAATTATGGTACATTGAAAAACAAATCAATAATTCAGCAGGCAATCTTTGTCTGCACTTAATAGGTAACCTCAATGCGTTTATTGGTGCGGAGCTGGGTAACACTGGTTATATACGCAAGAGGGAACTGGAGTTTTCATTAAAAGATGTTCCCCGGAAGGAATTACTTGAAAAAATTGAAGCAACAACAGAAGTGGTGAAGCAAACTCTCCAAAAAATAACAGAGGAACAACTGCTGGCATATTATCCGCTGATGGTGTTTAAAGAAAAACAAACTACAGGAATGTTTTTAACACACCTGGCTACACACCTCAGCTATCATTCAGGACAAATTAATTATCACCGCCGTCTGCTGGATGCAGAATAATACATACATACAATGATGAATCAATCAGCCTTTACACTTGTTAATCCGCAAAACGGAAATCTTGCGTTCAAATTATTTTCATTTGAAGACAATGCTCATTTCGATCACATTCAACGGAATAATTATTTTTCGCTGATATGGGTAAAAGAAGGCAATGGAAACGTAAAAGCTGATTTTACGGAATATGAATTTGAAGCCAATACGTTATTTGCTTTTTCACCCTACCAGCCGTATATGCTTACTGCAAAAGAACCTGTTAAGGGTATTGCTATTTACTTTCATTCTGAGTTTTTCTGCATCTTTAAACACCACAAAGAAGTTTCCTGCAATGGTGTGTTGTACAATAATATTTACAACCCTCCTTTTGTAAAAGTAGACGAACCATCTGCTGCTACATTCCAGATGTTAAGCGATCAGATTAAAACAGAAATGCAAAACGCTGATCTTGCCCAATACGAGTTGTTGGTTTCTTATCTCAAAATATTTCTGATTACTGCAGCCCGTTTAAAAACACAGCAGCAACCGGAAGCCGCAGCGGTGCTGACCGATCAGAAAGAACCGTTTATTCTTCAAAAGCTCAAAGATGCCATTGAAGAAAATTTTAAAACCAAACATTCACCCTCTGATTATGCAGAGCTGCTGTACATCACACCCAAAGCATTGGCAAAAATTACTAAAACGCATTTTAATAAAACGCTCAGCAGTTTAATTAATGAACGCATCATCATTGAAGCCAAGCGTGAATTGTACCTCACGAACAAAACAGTAAAAGAAATTGCGTATGAACTGGGTTATGATGATGAATATTATTTCAGCCGTTTTTTTAAAGTAAATGCAGATGTATCACCCCAGGTGTACAGGGAAACGGTGGGGTATGCAAAAATGAAGGCATAAAACGGAAGTCCGTTATGCGTCGAAAGGCTTTAAAACGCTTTTAAAAAATTATTTTTTTTGATACTGTAACTGTACCAACCCGCTCTTGTAAGTATCCGCTTTTACCAACCGCAGCTGCTGCATGGAAAACTGTTCAAACAACCGGATGCCGCCACCCAGCAGTACGGGTATAATGGAAATGGTAAATACATCAAACAAACTGTGTTGCAGTAAAAGGTTCACTACCTGAGCACCGCCGTCGCAAAAAATGGTATGGCCTTCTTTTGCTTTAAGTTCCTTTACAAGTGCAGGCACATCGCCTGTATAAAAATGATTATTACCTATGGAGGCAGCAGGTGTTCGGGTTATTATGTACGCCTCTTTATCTGCGTGCGGAAAAGGATACCCCATCTGCAATACTTTATCATATGTGCGTTTACCCACAATAACTGTGTCCACTTTTTCAATAAATGCACCATAACCATAATCTTCACCGGGTGTTTGTACTGCATCAAGAAATGAAAGATCATCGCCGGGAGCAGCAATATATCCATCCAGACTCATAGCAATATAAAGCTCTAAAGGTCTTGGCATATGTGTATGATTAAGCTGTTAAAGTTAGAACACAGGTTGTTTGTAACCGCTCACATATTTGTGTGAGGTGATGCTGCTGTTTATACATTCACGGTTCCTGTTGGTCTTTTACGCTGTAAGCAGATTTTTGTGTGTTCATCTTTGATTCTTTCATCGGCTATGAGCAAATACCAACAGCAGCAAAAAAGTAAATCATTCACCAAAAAAATGCAAGGATTCTCACATCTTTCATCAATACCCATACAATGACTTTAGGATACAGCTATGGGCTCTGTTGCCTCCAGCACCGCTGTCCATAAGTCACGGCGCAGACTCAGAGCAGTAATACAGGCATCGGTTGCCTGCATCCATTTTTCCGTATCATCACCACAAAGTTCTTCTACCATTTGTAAAGCAAGTGCACTATGATGATCCCCATCCACTTCAATATGCCGCTCCAGATAATACCGGAAGGTGTTTAGCTGCTCCGGATATTGGGCTGATAAACGAATGACCAGCTCATGAAACATATCGGGTATCAGGTCTTCACGCCCAAAGGTGAACACGGCCGCCTGAACATGCACGGGTGCTTTTTCAATAATGTCAAACGTAAAACCGCAAAATGAACGGATGGCTTCGGGCAATTCCAAGCGGTTAATCACTTCCTTAACCGGTATGCCCTGTTGCAACAGCACTAACAGTTCACGGATGGTGCTGGTAGCAGCACCCATTTCCTGCATGGCCTTAAGGTAGAGTTCAAAATGACTGATGCGGTTACCGGCTGCATCTATATCACTCTCTTCACCGGTTACAATTTCATTAATCAGGTAGCGGGTGTCTGCATGCCCCACCGGCACCCACGGATGTGTAACACAGGTGAGCTGCCGTTGTAAACTTTTTAATAGACTCATAAAATCCCAAACGGCAAATACATGATATTGGGTAAATATCTGCAGTTGTTCCAGTTGCTGCAGTTGCGGGTACAGCGGGTGAGCAATAATTTCACGTCGTACGGATTCTGTTTGTTGCAGGAGGTAAGTGCGTTGCATATTTTACTTTTTTTCTACTAACAGTTAAGGCAAACCGAGGTTTGGTAAAACATATAACCTTACCGTTTTTTTACAGAACAGGACAAGGGATTGTTCAAACAGGAATATTTGTTAGAGCGGCTATATAAAAATGCAAATCAGGGATTACACAATGGGCCGCACTGCAGGTGGAGCTACTGCATTGTACCAGGGTCAAAATGTTTCGTTGTACTTCATACTGCTGTTGCAACATGTTTACTGGCCTTCTTCGCCTCTTGATGAAGAAGCTGCAGCGGTAGTTTTTAAACCTGATGCTGCCTGCTCATACCGGTTGTGAATCCACAACAGCAACACACCAAACAGTACAGCCACAAGTATCAATACAGCATTCAAGATGCCTTCTGCAGCAAAAGACAGTTTAATCAGCGTTGTAGATATAATAAAACCGGAATTGCGGATGATTTTGTAAAACTCATCCGTATGAAACAAAGAAAACAACAGCAGCAATACATCTACCAGAATGAGCACTGTAAAAAAGTCTTCAAAAAACACCTGGTTCACATTTTTCATGGTAGTAAGCAACCGATCAATTGAAAACAAGCCGGCCGTTATCCAATGCAGAAAACTGTACACTGCCAATACAAAAAATACAGGCAATAAGAACCTGGATACAGTTTGCTTGAGACGAATAAAGCCCTGCAGCTTCAGTTCGTATGCCTGCACGTGCGGCTGGTTGCGCATCTGCTTTTGATTGAGCCGGTAAAAAATAAAGATGAGCAAAAAGAGCAGCAGGGTAGCAGCCAGATCCACTGAAAACTGCAGGTCATACTTTACAGAAATCCACTGATCAGTAAATTCCAGATGGGATAAATCTTTAAACAACCGGCGAATGATGATGAGTGTAATGATTTCATACTGCTTGCCGATATAGATGGTGGTGGATTGGGGCAGGTAATAAATAAGCAGGTACACTTCATATACGATGATAAACGAAAACGGTGTATATATAGCTGCAATGGGATTGTGCAGCAGACCCTCTTCTTTTGTTGCATGCAGCAGTCCAAAATGTACGAGACCAATGAGCATAAGATGCAATAAAAAGCCGGCGATTGCTGTAACAATAATGATGTTTTCTATCCGCTTTTTAGCAGCAGCAGTTAACAACAACCCAAGCCATTTACTTGCAGTACGCATAGGTTGTTACAACAAAGGATTTAAAGAAAGGTTGTTTCTTTATTCCCCTTGCCTTGCCCTTAACACCTGAGTGATATTATCTTCTTTGTCAACTTTTCTCATAAATCCCAAACACCCGTTTCACCAGTGACACAATGGTGGTAGCCAGTATAGCGCCGCTAAACGCCAGAAAAATATCTTTTTGTGCATCCCATATATCGCCCTGTGTACCCAGGTAAGCATCACCCTGTGCTTTAAAAAAGATATCTGCCACCGCCCATTCAATCAACTCATAAAATGCACTGATGCTGAGTGTAATTTCTATCGGCAAAATCCATGAAACCAATCTGGGATATTGAAACCATTTTAAAAATACTTCACGCATAGGATAGGCCAGTAAAAAACCAAAGCTGAAATGCACAATGCGGTCGTAATGATTACGTTCCGAAGCAAACAGATCTTTTAACCAGTAACCAAAAGGATTTTCGGCATACGTGTACTTGCTGCCATATACATGCAAACACAGGTAAACACAAATGAGCAGGTAACTCAAATCACTGAACTGAAATTTTTTGAAACTGAATATCAGAAACAAAACAAACAAAAACGTAAGTGTGTTTTCCAGTAACCAGTTGTTCATATCAGTGGTGCCAACAAGTGTACTAATCCACACAGCAATAAAGTCAAACAGAAAGATCCACAACCAGTAATTACTTCGTAACGGAGTGCGGTAGTTGGAGATTGCAATTGAAAAAGGCGTTTTTTAAAACAAGATAAGTATTAAAACCTTTTGTGCAACAGCTTGATTTACTCCTGCTTTTACTTTTTATAAACTCAGATTTGATCCTGCTTTATTACTCAACTACAGTTTTGGTTTTCATTGCTGCTTCAGTCGTTTCATTCATAACAGGATTGGCAGTATGTAAAACATGTTTATTTAAAGCCGTCTTTCGTTGATGAAATGCCTTATACATCCTGCCCTTATCAAACATCTTTTCATTGCATGAAATAAAAACAGTAGCTACACCATTACCAATAAAATTGGTGATCGCTCTTGCCTCCGACATAAAACGATCAACGCCCAGCAATAAAGCCAGTCCTTCAATAGGAATAACTTTTACCGCACTCAACGTGGAAGCAAGTATAATAAATCCGCTCCCGGTTACTCCTGCTGCCCCTTTAGACGTTACCATCAGCACGCCTACAACCATCAGCATTTGTTGCAGTGTAAGATCAATATGAAACACCTGCGCCAGGAACAAAACAGCCATTGATAAATAAATGGATGTACCATCCAGGTTAAAGGAATAACCCGTTGGCACTACCAATCCTACTACTGATTTATGACATCCCATGTGCTCCAGCTTTTCCATAAGCGATGGTAACGCCGCTTCAGAAGAGGAAGTACCCAGCACAATCAACAACTCATCTTTGATATAATTTAAAAATGCAAGCAATGAGATTTTATAATACTTCAATACAGCTCCCAGCACTGCAAATACAAACACAGCCATGGTGATGTACACACAAAGCATCAGTTTAGCCAGTGGTACCAATGTGGCAATACCGTACTTTCCAATGGTAAATGACATACCGCCAAAAGCACCTATAGGCGCAGCCTTCATCACCCAATGCAGTGCTCTGAATACATATTTCGAGGCCTGGTAAATGGGTTTTAATAATACCTGCTTATTGGTAAACCTGCTGAGTACAATACCAAACAGTATCGAAAATAATAATACCTGAATGGTGATGTTCTCTCTGAAGAATTGAAGCCATGATACAGATACTTCACCTTTATATTTAGTAATATCTGTTGCCCCAATACCCGATGTATCAACACCTTCTCCGGGTCTGATGAAATGTGCAACCACTAAACCTATGAGTAAGGCAAGAGTGGTAATCACTTCAAAATACAACAATGCTTTACCGCCTACCCGACCCACCTTTTTCAAATTATCCATACCGCATATGCCGGTGACAATAGTTAAAAAAATGATGGGGTTAATAAACAGTTTGATGACATCAATAAAATATTTCCCCAGTGGCTGCATGGCAACACCTGTTGCAGGAAAAAAATGTCCTAACAGAATCCCTGAAAATATAGCAAGCAATACCCAGAAGGTAAGACTGGTATAAATTTTTTTAAACATATAAATGTGTTTAACCCTATCGGGTAATGACTTCATTAACTGCTTTCACACACAATGCTATATCTGCTTTACTCACTTGCATGATGCGGAATGTTTCACCGTCTTTATCAATGTAGTTATACACTTCAGCATAGCCCTTTGGTAAAGTACCGGTGATCGTTTTAATAAAACTGAGCGCCACCAGAAAAGTTCCCAATGCTGATGGATGTGATTCATCACTATGATACAGTTCTATCCCCGGTTGCAGTTCTATTGCTTTTGCCCAGCAATTACCCGCAGGTACAACAACTGCATTGTTTTGCCTGCCTAACTCTTCATATACATGATTAATCGCTGTTTGTGTTTCAGGGGTTTTCTTTCTGCTCCATGTATTATAGATATACGGTTTTGCTCCTGTTTGTTTAATTAAATCACAAAACAATTTTCCGTGAAACAGTACACTGTCAGGATAGCGCAAAGGCCACATGCTGTTATCCTGTATTACAACAATATCATACTTCTCTTTTGTTATTGCCTGTTTTGATTGCAATCCTTTTGCTCCGTTCCAGTGCTCGCCCAGCGTGGCTCCACCGGCTGTTGATTTTTTACAAATGATCTTGGTCTTCATACTGTCGGTAAGTAACCCAATCATTTGTGCCAGGTTGTTATAATACACATAGCTGTTGCCAACAAACAATACACGAATCGTATCTTTTTTGGATGTCTGTGCATGTGCAGTTTGCAGCAAACAAAACTGCACACACAGGACAAAGGCAATCAATCGTAACGGCTTCATCAATAACATACTTACCGGTTAACAGGTGTGGGATCAAATAAGGATGGAATTGGATTGGGTGTTGATGTATTGATATCAATTTCAAACTGCGGATATAAAAAACGCTGCGGAAACTGTGTACCAAAGTTTAAAGGCACGGGCACACGCACATCTGTTTCTTTAAACAACCGGCGCATATCATTATAACCTTCTATTTGCCCGATGAAGTTTACATACCGCTCTTCAATAATTTCACGCAACAGGGCACGGTCCTGTGCAATAGGTGAAGTGCCTCCGTTTTCCATACCACCCGCTGCAAAATCAGCTGCTACATACGGATCATAACGCCAGTTGCCTGTTGTGAGATAAGTAGTGGTGATATAGGCACCGGTATTCAAATACGCTCTGTATGTATTCAATCGTGTAAGACCGGCAGCAAATCCATTCACTCTTGTATCTGCTTCGGCAAGGATCAATAAATTTTCACCAAAGGTGGCAAGTGGAAAGAAGGTGTTTTGGCCGAAAAAGCCGTTCACTGTAAAATTCAAGTTGGTTGCGCTGTTGTAAAAATAATTCCAGCGGGCACGCTCATTGGTTTTGGTATTACCTCTGTAACGGGTTCCCGCAGGGTTTACCAAACTCACACCATACATCCCTGTTGCATCAATCCAGTTAGGGCGGTCTAAGGAAAGAAACTGAAAGTAAAGATTAAACGCACCTCTGTTGGTAGCAAAATGCGGTGCCATAAAATTATTGGCCTGGGTACTGATGCCATTCTGCGCTGCAGCCAGTGCTCTGGGATAATCACGTACATGCATAAAATAGCGTGCCTTCAATGTGTTGGCCGTTTGAATCCAGCGGGTCATGTTTCCTGCAAAGTGAATATCCTGTGCAGCAAAATCTACAAAAGCAGTTGAACCCAGATTTACAATGGCTGAGTCGAGCAACACCTGCACTCTTGCATACACATCAGCCTGTGCATCAAATTTCGGATTGGCGAAATTATCATCTGCCGCTTCTGTATAAGGTATGTCACCCCACAAAGCGGTAGTCGTTCCCATCAAATTTGCTTCAATTACCTGAACCACACCCAGCATACGACGGTTGTTGACTGCCGTTGCTTTGCCTTTTAAAATTTTAATGTTTTTATAAAGACCTGAATAAACACGCTGCCAGGCAGCATCAAAGTTCCTGGTGATGACTGTATATTGATGATAACTTTGGTATTGCTGTGTGTATCCTCTGAAATAACCCGTCCACATACCTGCAAAGCGAGCCAGATCTCCTTCCTGTATATTCATATTGCCAACCATAATACTGGTGAGCATACTGTTCGCATCAGCATCAGTGGGGTTATTGGGATCGGTATTAATACCGTCAACTATTTTACTGCAGGAACTCCATACAGCAGTAAAACAAACTAAGGCAATCAAATAACGTTTCATATTATTAAATTTTGAATGGAGATTAAAAATTAAGTTTCAAAGTGAACAGATAAGAACGGGTGGGAGGGTTTACAAAATAAACTACACCACGGCCTGAGGTTGAACCCGAGTTGTTGGCATCAGGATCATATCCGTTTACGTTACTGATCAAAAACAGGTTGCGTCCGCTTATTTCAAAACCTAATGAACTGATGCCTGCTTTCTTTTTCAGAAAATCACTCGTTACCGTATAACCGAAATTGATTTCACGCATACGTGTCCAGGTAGCATCTTCTAAAAACAATTCGCCCACATTACCAAACCATCCACCGGGACCCGTGTACCAGCTTTGATCCAGTGCTACATTACCGGCACCAAAGTCTTTGATATTACCACGAAACGGTGTGCCTGCAGGAATAGTCGTTCCATTGTATCTTCTCAAAGGCACATCACTCACACGTTCAAAACCTGTAGCAGCTGATGTACCATAATCAAGCAACACACCTTCTGTTCCATTGATCACATCACCACCTTGTGAATGTTCCATCAAAGCATTGAGATAAAACTTCTTGTATTTAAGACTGAAGCCAAAGGCACCTCTCCAATCAGGATTGGGATCGCCAATAGGCGCCGCTGTAGGATCTACCACAGGAAAACCGTTGGCATCCAATGAAAACTTGCCGGAAGCATCACGTAAAAATTTATTGGAGAACAATACACCTAATGCATATCCTTCCACAGCTCTTGATGACACACCAGCGCTACCGCCCAATGTAATAGAACCTGCGCCGCTTAAGTTGGTTACAAGATTTCGGTTGCGTGTCCAGTTAAGATTTACATCGAGTGTCCAGTCTTTGCTTTGGATAAGATTATAACCAAGATCAATTTCTATTCCTTTGTTTTCAATAGCGCCTGCATTGGCATACAAGGTATTGAAACCTGTTGCAGGAGATTGTGTAACGGAGATCAAAGCGTCTTTGGTTGTATTGTTATAATAGGTAAGACCAAGTGTTAATCTGTTTTTGAAAAACCGTAAGTCTGCACCCACTTCAAATTCCTGTTTTTGCTCCGGACGTAAAAAGGCATTTCCTCTGTCATCATTCTGCAAATAAGAACCGGTTCCATATAAGGCAGGGTCAAGAGCACCACCTAAACCATCGCCCCATGAACGTGCCGTAAATGTAGTAGCCGTATTATATGCCAGCGGCTGCACACCTACAATTCCAAAGGAAGCACGTAGTTTACCAAAGGAAAACCACTCAGCGGGTTCAAATAATTTTAAACGTGTAAACTGCCATGCTACATCAGCCGATGGATAGAAAAATGTTTTGGATGCCAGACTTCCAAATGTAGAAGCCGCTTCCAAACGTGCTGTTGCATTCACAAACAACTGATCATAGAATGAAGTACCGATGCTTGTATAGCCGGCATTGGTCAGGCGTCTTAAAAAACGATCGGTTACTGAGATGTTTGCAGGTGTAGCATTATTAAAATCCTGCGGGCCTTCTGCTAAAATAAAGTTGAGTGATTGCCCGCCCAGCGTTGTTGTCTTTAAACTGTTATAGTTAAAACCAAGCGTAATATTGCCCGAAATGTTTTCATTAAAATCATGCTGCGCCCTTCCGATTACATCAAGGTTAAATTGAAACTCCGAATATTCTTCTCGGTTGTATTGCCCTGTAATGGCATTGGCAGAGAAATAAGGAAAGTAATTGGTTTGCAAATCAGTAAAATAATCAAGACCTGCACGTGTGGTAAGTGTAAACCATTTTACGGGTTTAATATTCACTTCTGCTGCATTTACAAAACGATTGACAGATGATCTGTTTTTAAGTGAATTGATTACCCAGAGTGGATTATTGAATCCGGGATTGGTACTGGAACCGATTCCGTTTCTGTAAGAGCGGTGTCTGTTGGAAACTACAGCGCCACCGGGGCCGGTATAAAAACTGCCGATATAATCGGTGTTATCAAAATCAGGTGGCGTACGTAAAAGGCCAATAAGCAATCCGGCATTATTAATACCTGCCTGCAATCTGTTGGAACTGCTTAAGATATAAGAAGCTTTATTGGAAACACTCAACCACTTGTTCAATTCTCTTCCCGCATTAACCCGAAACGTAGTTCTTCTGTAATCACTGCTGTTGCGCACAACCCCTTTTTGATTCATATCACTAAAACTCAGGAAGTAGTTGGATTTGTTATCACCTCCGCTTACACTCAGTGAATTATCAAGAAAATAACCTGTTCTGAAAATGCTGTTGTAATTTCTGTCAATAAAGGTTTCTCTGGAATTCTTGGTGGTAATCGGATATATGGTTCTGCCGGTATTACCTACAAAATAACCACCGGCTGTATTTAAAACATCATCGGCTCCGGAGCGGTTGGCAATTTTATCACCCCATGTACGTATGGCATTCGCCTGCCACACACCGTTATTACCTTGCCCGTATGTATTTTGTAAGTCATAAAAAGCGCTTACTTCATCAAACGAAACTGTAGAACGGAAACTGATATTGGCTTTGTTTCCGCTACTTCCCTTTTTTGTTGTAATGATGATCACACCATTCGCTGCCCTGGTGCCCCACAAGGCCGCTGCTGATGCGCCTTTTAAGATTTGTACACTGGCCACATCATCCATATTAATATCATTCATACGGCTTTGCTGTACAATTTGTCCGCCGCTGGATTCACCTCTTGCATCACCACTCACCGGCACACCATCCACAATCAATAAGGGATCTGTGCTGCGGGTAATGGTACTTTGACCTCTGATCAAAATTTGTGAGGAACCTCCTGGGTCGCCCGATGATCTGGAAACACGAATGCCTGATGATTTACCGGCAAGCGATTGAATCAACCCCGATTCACCCGAGTTGGTAATTGCTTCAGAACTGATGCGGTTGGTAGCATAACCGAGCTTGTCTTTTCTGGTTTCAAAACCCAGGGCATTTACCACTACATTTTCAAGTGAAGTAGCCGTAACATTTAATCGCACTTCTATTGATTCCGACCCGCTGAGTTTTATTTCTTTTGTTTCATAACCTATAAAACTCACTACAAGTTGGGTTTTGCCCGACGGTACCTGAATGGTAAAAGCACCTTTGTCATCTGTTAAGGCGGTAGTAGTGGTTCCTTTTACTAATACTGTGGCGCCTTGCAAGAAATTGCCTTTATCATCCAGCACAATACCTTTTACTGGCTTGCTCTGGCCAAAAGCCTGTGCAAAAAAGAAAAGTACAGCAATGAAGCACACACAGCATCTGTGTACGTTGAATTGATTCATATGACAGCATGTTTTGGTTTTGAAAAAAACAGTCAATCAAAATAACAGATCTCTGATTGTTTTTGATTTAATAGTACCTTTCCGATTCAATTCTAAAAAAAATCAGGATTTCCGAAACCTATAAAGAATTTCCGAAATTTATAATTGTATAATTTTCAAATAATTAGGTTTGAAGCTTAAAAAAGGAAAAGAGGAAATTATTTACTTGCTTAATCAGGCTATCGTCAGGTTTCAGCACGATACCGGTAAAGAAATAGTCCAAAATACCAATCGTAAGAACTATGAGGCCCTTGCCATTGCCCTTAGTGAAATCAGTAACAACCTTCCCCAAACCGCCGAAACCCTCGGGCATATCAAATATGAACCCGATATATCCAAAGAACAACAGGAATACCCTTTTAGAAAATATGATATAACGGGTGGCCAAATCAAAGACGCCCTCATGGGTCTTGTTGCCAACCCTCGGCCCTTTCTGGTGGACACCTGTTACATTTATGTATATGGTATGGGCCGACTTGCTTTTGAAAAAAATCCAAAAGACGAATACCTCGTCTCAACTGAAGAAACTGAAGAAGCAACGATGGACGCTTATTCAGTTTTTAAAGAAAATCAGCAATTAAAAGCCAGCCTTGCCAAATTAAGACATGAACGCAAACGCAGCATCAGCAGAAAAAACACATTCATCAGAAAAGTATTATTACCACTATCTGTGCTTTTGCTGGTTCTTGCTGTTTATTTCTTTTATCAGTACAACACGGCAAACCAGCAGCTGAGTGTTTATAAAAATGATTTTAAACTGTTGCCTTATACACCCACAAAAGCTCAGATAGATAGTTTAGAAGGAGTTTGGATTTGCTACATCGGTTCGCCACAGGCACGCCTTTCAGATCCTAACAGGTATCATAAAGTGGTTACCAATCTTGTAGAAATTAAATACAAAAACGGCTACTTCTTGTACGAGCGCTACGGCGCAAGCTTTAATCACACAGGCTATATTCAAATGGAAGCACCCGGACTCATTTCCATTCACTCAAGAATAAAAAACAATACCAATATTATTGAATCTCCCAGGCACAGTTTGATGCAACTGGAACCGGGCAAACCTTTTTTGAATGCCATATCAGCTTCCTGGAGCTTTGATGTGGGTACCAAAAATCGCATTATCGGCATCAGAGAAGTTTATCAAAAGCTGGGTAAAGGGGGCGTAATAGAAGAAGTGATTAATTCTGTTGAAAATGCAAGCTGTCAATGTAAAATCATACGCTGGAAAAAAAATCAAAAAGAGATTAGCACCTTTTTCCTCAAAAATATGTCACTGGATTCGTTGGCCAATCTTGAAATGAGAAACATGATTGATGAACGAAGCATTCTCTTAAAAGATCCCGCCGAAGAATTTATCATCATTAAGAAATCAGAATAAACGGATCTGTTACCATTACTTACTTCAACACACGTTCCAATAATAGCCCCAAACGTTCTGCCCATTTTTTATATTCTATTGCAAAGGGGTGTAATCCATCTGCAGCAAATGGGCGTAAGCCTGTATGTACTGCACACCCGGCTTTCGCCTGTTTAACAGCAACTCGGAAAAAATCAGGGAACTACTATTCACCAGAGCAAATGCTGATTATTTACAATCATACCGGCCCGCCCTCATTAACTGATGCTCATGGCAATGCATTCAATGTAAAACAACAAACGGAATGGCAGCAACAACTTCAAAAATCAGTACGCTGAAAACCGCTTTTCGTGAGTTCAATTTTCTTTTCTTTATACAACTTACCGATCGTCATCTTAAAAACCTTCTTACTCATACCAAAGAAATTATAAATAGCTTCGGGCTCACTTTTATCATGATAAGGTAAGTAACCGTTGTTTTCTTCCAGTAATCTTAAAATTTTACCCGCTTCGTCTTCAACCTTATTATAACCAGGTTTTCCGATAGCCACATCAATCTTACCATCTTCACGCAGCTGTTTAATAAATCCTTTTACTTTATCGCCCACCTGCAGTGGTTGAAACACTTCGTTGGCATACAACAAGCCAAGGTGTTGATTGTTGATGATTACAGACCAGCCTAACTCTGTTTCTCTGTATACAATCAAATCCACTTCTTCTTTTTCTTTCACCGTGAGCGCTTCGTTACTCAGCAAATGCTCAATGTACTGGCTTGCAGCAGCTCTGCCTGTTTGTGCATCTATATACACATGCACTAGGTATTCACCACCCAGCCGCATAGGCGAAAGTTGTTTACTCTTGCGTACAAATAAATCTTTCATCAATCCCCAGTCAAGAAAAGCTCCATGACTGCTGGTGCCCACTACTTTTAAAAAAGCAATATCACCCACTACAGCTGTTGGGTGTTGTGTTGTGGCGATGAGCCTGTCTTCACCATCATGATAAATAAATACTGTTAGTTCATCGCCCACCTTTGTTCCTCTGGGCACAAAACGTTTAGGAAGTAAAATGCCTTCTTTACCATCGTCTAAATAGGCACCCGCATCTTTGATGCGTTGCACATGCATACGGTTATAGTTACCTACTTCAATCATATGGTGAAGATAAGCACAGTGTTACAGTAAGTGCAGCTGAGTACATTTTCTTTTACTGCAATACAAAGCGAAGAGGGGCTGCTGCCGGTTCAACTGATCCTCTTATCATTACGGCATATACACCTTTACCCAAATTGCCCGTGGGCAATGTAATGGTGCCTGCGCCTGCAATACGGGAGCGATAAACGGTTTTACCTGCTGCATCTGTTACAATCAATTCCCTGCTTTCCGGTAAAAGTGTGGTACCACGGAGTACAGAAAGATAAAGCGTTTGACCGGGTGAGGCTATTGTAGGGTAGAGCTGATAATTACCTGTAGCATTTACACTGGCCTTTACAATTGGGCTGTAGCTGTAGGAGGCATCACCATCAACCATTTTAAGACGATAGTAAACGGCTACAGCTGCCGGCAGGGTTACATCTGTATAGCTATAAGATTGATTATAACCTGTAGCGTCAACCTTTGCAATGCGTACAAATTTATCCGGAGTACCGGTGCTGCGTTCCACTTCAAAATGACTCACATTTACCTGGCTTTCTGCTTTCCAGTCCAGTACAGATGTACTGTTTTTAACGGTGGCAATAAAATCTTTAAGACGGAGCGGCAGTACAGACGATTCAGCAAAATAACCTCCGCCTGCCATCATATCAAGACCACCATTGGCACCGGCGTCTGTATTAGAGGGTACATTTGTTAAAGTAATCAGGTTCATTGCTGATGTTACATCATTTGGAAACACTGCCAGTCCGTAAATACGGGTGCCATTAGAAATACCCAGTGCCGCCATAGAAATATATACACCACTCACAGTTTGTAAAGGAATATCCTGTTTTACACGGAGGTTTACATCAGTTCCGGTGCGGCGACTCATTACCTTAGAAATAAAGGCAGGACCTACCGTACCCCAATGACCGCTGGCTACCACAATGTTTACAAGACTGCCCAAACCATTTACCAGATTAGATCCGTTTAATGAAGTAATGGCTGCTACTTTAAAATTATCATTACCATTACGTTCATTTATTAAAAAACCCTGAAAATTAGGCGCAGTACAAAGAATACCTGCGTTAATGATTAGATCGATTCGCTCAATATTTGCCTGTGTGGTGGGTGAGTTGGAAAAAGTATTGTCTGAGCCACGGTTGCATACAAAGCTGTTTACAACATCTTCAAAATTGGGCAGGTAAGAAGGTTCCAGATAGAGGTTGTTGCCCACGTTTGTTGTATGTTCATAGAGTGTATTGATTGTATCGCCGGGTATTGAGGGATGCCGGTTAATTACAACATTATCAAATGGTCGTCCGTTGGGTCTGGGTCTGGGTGTATAAGAATTTGCACCAATGGTAAAGCCGGCCACCACACGCTCGATTCCTGCAGCACCACCGCTTCGTTGACCATACAGGTTGGTAAATGTGGTAGTATTAAGGTAAGAGCCACCTGACAAGTTCCAGCCAACTGAAGTATTGGTAGCAGCAGTTGCATTTCTTGTGGTGATGTTGTACGCTGAAACGGGCAATTGTGCTACTGCATCAAATGTTAGGATTAATACGATAAAACAAGAAATTACCAGAAAGGGTAAAATTTTCTTCATATAGATTTTTTAGGCTGCGAAAATATATCTTGAAGCTTAATTTATAGGTGTTTGCTTTGCTTGTTTCTAAGTGTAAACAATTATTGTTTTCAACATCTAACGTTTGCACCTCACCTTTAAAATGAATAAACAGATACAGAGCTGCCTAAGGGCACTTTTTTGAACGGCCCGGGACATTATGTTGAAACGGGAAATGCTACAATAAAAAACGGCATTTTTGTTATTTCACATTCTTTCCTGAAATTTACTTCAATTAAATAAATAGCCATGTCCCTATTTAACACAGGAAAAAACAAAAAAGACAAAAAGAAAGGAACAATTCCACAAAGTAAATCAGCATTTATTGCTCCCAAGGGTGGCGGCAAAGCCAATACAAAAGCCGGCAACAATGCAGGCAAGCATGTTGGTGGTGCACAGCGGGGAGCTTAAATACCGTTGCAATAATTTTTCACACAATTATTTTTACAGGCTGCTTCAAGTAACTTGCGCCCATGATGGATTATTTAAAAGGTCTCAATGAGCGGCAAAGAGAAGCAGTGGAAACAATTGACGGACCGCTCATGATTGTGGCCGGTGCCGGCAGCGGAAAAACCAAAGTACTTACTACACGTATTGCGCACCTGATGGCAAAGGGTGTAGATGCTTTCAATATACTGGCGCTCACGTTTACCAACAAGGCTGCTAAAGAAATGAAGGAGCGTGTGGAGCACATCCTCGGCAACCATGAAGCTCGCAACTTATACATAGGCACCTTTCACAGTGTGTTTGCACGCATCTTACGTACAGAAGCTAATAAGCTGGGCTACCCTAACAACTTCACCATTTATGATACGGATGATGCCAAGAGTGTGATCAAAACAGTGATCAATGAAATAAACCTGGATGATAAGCACTACAAACCATCCACGGTGTATAACAGAATCTCCTCAGCCAAGAACGCTTTGGTAAATGCAGAAGAATACAAAAACGACTGGCATATTCAGCAGGAAGATTTGCGGGCCAACCGTCCGGCCATTGCACAAATATTTGATGCATACAGCAAACGCTGTTTTAAAAACGGAGCGATGGACTTTGATGACCTGCTCATCAAGTTTTATGAGCTGCTCAAAAACTTTCCGGAAAGCTTAAGCAAGTACCAGCGCAAGTTTCAATTCATTATGATTGATGAGTACCAGGATACCAACCCGGCTCAGTACGAAATCATCAAGCTGCTTGGCGCCATGCATGAAAACGTATGTGTGGTAGGCGATGATGCACAGAGTATCTACAGCTTCCGGGGTGCAACCATTGAAAACATTTTACAGTTTCAGAAAGATTACGATAATGTGCATGTGGTGAAACTGGAGCAGAACTATCGAAGCACAAAAAACATTCTGCATGTTGCCAATGAAGTAATTGCCAACAATAAGAATCAAATTGAAAAAGTTTTATTTACTGATAATACGGATGGAGAAAAGATTCGTCTTGTTCGCACCATGACGGATAATGATGAAGGCAAGTATGTAGCTGATACCATTCAGGAACAAAAACTTCGTAATCATTACCGAAATAAAGATTTTGCTATTCTCTACCGCACCAATGCACAGAGCCGTGCGTTTGAAGAAAGCCTGCGCCGCATGGCTATTCCTTATATTATTTATGGTGGCATCAGCTTTTATCAGCGTAAAGAAATCAAAGATTTTATTGCTTACCTGCGCTTAATCGTGAACCCACGTGATGAAGAAGCGCTCAAGCGTGTTATTAATTATCCGGCACGTGGCATTGGTAAAACCACCGTTGATAAATGTGTGCTTTTTGCCAATGAGCGAAACATCAGCATGTGGGAAGTGTTAACCCGTTCAAGAGAGCTGGGCTTTAAAGCAGGCACTGCTGATGCCATTGATGAGTTTGTAACCATGATTAAAAGTTTTGCCAGTATGCTGCAGAAAAACAATGCGTATGAAGTGGCAGTGCATGTGGGCAAACAAACCAACCTCGTGAAAGAACTGTTCAACGATAAAAGCACGGAAGGATTACAGCGTTATGAAAATATCCAGGAGTTACTCAACTCAATTAAGGAATGGGTAGATGATACCACCAACCGTCAGCAGATTGATGATGATGGTGTGGTGATTGAAGATCCGGCCCCCTCTAACTCCCCCCAAGGGGGAGAACAGGCAAGCACACAGTCTTTGCTTTTCAGCGATTCCAATAATAATGAACCGTCTTTGACAGGTGGGGTTTTGAGCGAAGGCAATCCCCTCCCGGTAGGGGGAAGGGGTGGGTTGGATTTGGGAAGTTATTTACAACAAATCACCCTGCTCACAGATGCTGATGAAAAAGACCCCGATGCTGATAGTGTAAAACTCATGACTATCCATGCAGCCAAAGGATTGGAGTTTGAATGTGTGTTTGCTGCCGGTTTGGAAGAAATGTTATTTCCCAACGCACTCAGCATCAACACACGTGAAGAACTGGAAGAAGAACGTCGTTTGTTTTATGTGGTGATTACAAGAGCCAAGAAGAAGCTTTGGATTACTTATGCCAATACCCGATATAAGTTCGGACAGATTGTACAAAACGAACCGAGTCGTTTTTTAGATGAGTTGCCTGAAACACATATTGATAAAAGTTATGCAGGTGGTGGATTGAGGAACCAAACTTCATTCGGCGGTAGCTCTGCCTTTGACCGTATGAAAGGCTGGGGCAATAAAGGAAATGATTATGATGATGTGGCCCGTGCAGAAAAAAAATACGGACCTCCACCCTCACAAAAGAAAACAACTACGTCTTCGTTAATTACTCCGGCCCGTAATCAAACCATCGAGCACAAACCTGCAGCAGATTTTATGGCAAGTGATACCAGCAACTTGCAGGAAGGTCAAAAAGTAGAACATCAAAAGTTCGGCTTTGGCGTTGTTGCCAAAATGGAAGGCAGCGCACATAACCCTATTGCGACAGTGAAGTTTGAACTAAATGGTGAGAAGAAGATTATGCTTAATTACGCAAAGCTCAGAATCATTGAATAAGAAAAAGCTCCTTTGGGAGCTTTTTTAATTTTGTTGACCAGCTATTTATTTCATGGCATCGTCCCTTGCGCCTGCCCGTCCGTAGCCTTAGCGAAGGCGGGTCACTCACTTCATCGTTCGGTAACAATGGCGTCTATGGTTCGCAACACAATCACACTATCTTCCCATATACACCATCAATATCTGTACATCACTTGGGTTTACACCGCTGATGCGTGATGCCTGTCCAAGCGTTCTGGGTTTTATTTTCTTAAACTTTTGTAAGGCCTCTGCACTTAAAGAAGAAATTTTATTGTAATCAAAAGAATCGGGTATTTCTAAATCTTCCAGCTGACTCATGCGCTGTACCAAATCTTTTTCTTTTTCTATATACACATCATACTTTACCTGTATTTCTGTTTGCTCCAGTATTTCACGGTTATAGTCTGCCGTTAGTTGTTTCAATGTGGGCGAAGCTTGTAAAAATTCCTCTAACGATATACCCGGTCTTAATAAGATTTGTTGTGCTTTTTGTTTTTGGGTAAGCGGCGCACTGTTCTTTGATTCTAAGAAGGAATTAATTTCTTCAGGAGTAATGGATACTTCACTCAACACTTGCTTCAGCTTTTCAACAGACTCCAGCTTGTATCTTGTTTGTTCCATTCGTTCCTGGCTCGCCAGTCCCATTCTGTAGCTCAACTCTGTTAAACGCAAATCTGCATTATCCTGACGCAATAAGGTGCGGTATTCAGCTCTGCTGGTAAACATGCGGTAAGGTTCATCGGTTCCTTTGCTGATGAGGTCATCAATCAACACACCAATGTAGGCGTCGCTACGTTTCAAAATAAATGGAGCCTGCTCTCTTGCTTTCAAATGTGCATTGATACCCGCCATCAATCCTTGACAGGCAGCTTCTTCATAACCCGTTGTTCCATTAATCTGTCCGGCAAAGAAAAGGTTTTGTATCTGCTTGGTTTCCAATGAGTACTGAAGCTGTGTAGGCGGAAAGTAATCATATTCAATGGCATAACCGGGCCTGAACATGCGGCAATTCTCAAAGCCGGGAACTGTACGAAGAGCCCCGTATTGCACTTGCTCTGGTAAAGAGGTAGAAAACCCGTTAACATAGATTTCCACCGTATTCCACCCTTCCGGCTCTACAAAAAGCTGGTGACGGTCTCTATCAGCAAATCGATTGATTTTGTCTTCAATACTGGGGCAGTACCTTGGACCCGTTCCCTGAATGCGGCCCTGATACATCGGGCTCCTGTCAAACCCTGTTTTCAGGATTTCATGAACAACCGAGTTGGTATAGGTAATAAAACAGCTTCTTTGCTGCTCGGGCTTGATGCGATCTACGTTCATGTAAGAAAATCCGCTGATTTCCTCATCACCCTTTTGCTCTTCCATTTTTGAGTAGTCCAGGCTTCTTCCGTCAATACGGGGCGGGGTTCCGGTTTTTAATCGATCGCTTTCAAAGCCTAGTTCTACCAATTGCTCGGTGATTCCGGTTGCTGCTTTTTCAGAGATACGTCCACCCCCTAATTGCTTTTCTCCAATATGAATGACACCATTTAAAAAGGTGCCGCTGGTAACAACTACTGATTTGGCCTTAATCTCATGCCCCAGTCCTGTTATCACACCATAGCATTTTCCGTCATTTACCAAGAGTTGACGCACCATATCCTGGTAAAAATCAACGTTGGGCGTTGCTTCCAGCATTTCCCTCCAGGTAGCTGCAAAGAGCATCCGGTCGTTTTGCGTTCGGGGGCTCCACATAGCCGGTCCCTTGCTCCGGTTCAGCATTCGAAACTGAATCATGCTTTTATCACTCACAATACCGCTGTATCCGCCCAACGCATCTATCTCTCTCACAATCTGGCCTTTTGCGATGCCCCCCATAGCCTGGTTGCAGCTCATTTGAGCAATGGTTTGCATATTCATGGTTATTAGCAACACCTTGCTACCCATGTTGGCAGCAGCGGCAGCGGCTTCACATCCTGCGTGACCTGCACCTACAACAACGATATCGTATTCTGGAAACATAGCCTGCAAAATTAGGCTAAATAAAGAGCCCTACTGCTTTCCAATGTTTCGAATCATAGCAGCTTCTTTCTTCACTTCATTAATATCTCTACCGCTATTAAGCAATTCAAATTCATAATTGTTGAAGTCCTCGATATGTTCCAGGTAATCCCTATGCTCTTTAATAAACTTCCGTTGTGCTTCAGTGCTAATAATTTCTGAGATTTCAATGGTGGTGATTTTATCGAGGAGTTTTTTACAGATATGATAGCCTGTTTCATTATAGATATCCTGAAAGTAAGTTTTTGCCATCAGTACATCTACCCTGTTGCCTCGGTCTTTATTTTTTTGATTGGCTTCAACTCGTATGTTCGTAAAATTCCAGCAAAGCTTTAGATCTTCTTCATTTTTAAAGTTAAAATAGGTTACAGGTATAATGTGGTCAAATTGCCACATTTTACCATAGTTCGCCCATGAGAGTTCATCAGTAAACTGCATTTCCATCCAAAGGCGAAGATTTTTAAAATCCAACCCAAAGTATGAGGCGTATTGTGAGGCCACATGACCATTAATGATGTAACGTCTTAAGGCAATTTGCCATTTCCGTTTATCATTATGCTTTTGTTTTGATTCTGATAATTCAGTAGAGATGCTATACAACTTGTTCATATCCTTGCTTTGTGCAAAGGTAACGTTTCACGGAGCACCGTTCCACTCTGAAACTGTGATTTGTGAAACAATTATTTACAGGCAAACACTTGAACTACTAACAATTTTTTGCCGCCAGGATTGGAAAAAGCAACTCCCATACGTTCAAATGTTGGGTCTAAAAGATTAACCCGATGGCCTTTATCAGGCACACCATAATCAATTAAGAGGGTAATTAAAGCTTCGAGTGGGTTGGGATTTCCGATAAAAAGGTTTTCGGCTCCACATCTGAAGGTGCCCGTTTCTTTCAAACGCTGGACGAAGTCCTTTCCTGATGAAGATTTGTGAGAGATGATACCATTTCGTTTTGCTAAGTCTTGTGCATGCGCCCATGACATTCGTACAAGTTTGGCATCGGGCAGCAAAAATGGAAGTGGTGCTTTTATCTTTTCAATATCTCGTTCAAGGCTTTTAACTTCAGGCTTGTTTGCCTCCGGAAACTGCCTGATGAACTCCTTAACAACATCATTATAAAATAATAGTGGATTTTTTCGCATCACATTCGTCCAGTAAAAGAGCATTTGTTCATCCTTATTAAGCTCAAGGAAGCTAACATTAGCTGCCAACGGTTTCCAAACAGATGAATCAATGGGCCCATTAAACACAAATGGTTTGTCTCGAAGTGTTATGGAGCCCTGTGAATAGATAAGATTTCCTGTAAATAAGAAAAATAAAACCAAAAAGTACTTCATGTCTTCTTACGCTTAGAAAAGTACAAACGCAAATAATAGTCCTCCCGTTCACGCATCTTCTTAATTTGTTGTGAAGTTTTATCGCCATACCCGCAGAGATGAAGGCAACCATGAAAAATGACCCGGTGCAATTCCGAAGTGTTAGTTGATTCTAAAAGAATTGCGTTATCCTTTACCCTTTCTATACTTATGTACATTTCAGCTTGAACTGGTTCGTTGGATTTAGAATAAAAAAAGGTGATAATGTCGGTATAATAGTTATGAGAAAGATAGTCCTTGTTTATCTGCAATAAATAAGAATCTGTGCAAAAAATAATATTCAGACTTTTAAGCTTAGTGTCTTCTTGTTTGAAAAGGAAGTGAACAAATTCCTTTAAGGCTGTTCGTCCTGCAAGTGAAACTTTCACATCGTTATAGAAAAAGCGAACTCTTTTTGACATATTTTCAAAATTCGGAAATACTGAATACATGTGTAAGATACTTTTGCATTTGAAATATGACAAACAAGCTTTCAGAACTTTTACCCGGCGAGAAAGGAACCATCCTTTCATTTGAAAACGAGGAAATCCACCTTAAGTTAATGGAGATGGGCTGTGTACCGGGAGAAGAAATTGAAGTAGAACGTATTGCTCCCCTGGGTGATCCAATAAGTGTAATTGTATCAGGATATCATTTAAGCCTTCGGGTAGAAGAAGCCCTTGCTATTACCATAAAAAAACACAACTAATTGATTTTCAATAATTATAATGAATATAGGTCTCTATTTTGGTTCATTTAATCCTGTTCATAACGGCCATTTAATCATCGCTCAACACATGCTTAATGAAACCGATCTGGATAAAGTATGGTTCATTGTATCACCACAGAATCCATTTAAACAACAGAAATCCTTACTCAATGAATATGACAGGCTTCATCTTGTACAAGTAGCAATTGAAGGTTCATTAAATATAAAAGCCAGCGATGTGGAATTTAAGCTGCCGAAACCTTCTTACACCGTAGATACACTTGTGTATTTACAAGAAAAATACCCCTCCTTTACATTTTCCATAATTATGGGAAGCGACAGCTTTCAAAATTTATACTCTTGGAAAAACCCTGAACATATCATAAACAATCACACCATATATGTTTATGAAAGGCCCGGCTTTGAACTGCAGAAGGATTTGCCGGTAAAAGTAAAACCTGTACAGGCTCCCCTGCTTCAAATTTCGGCTACACATATTCGTGAGCTTATTCTAAACAACAAATCCATCAGGTATCTTGTACCTGATATTGTAATGGAAGAAATTAACAGGAATAATTATTTCAGGTTAAAAGACCCAGCCAAGAAATAAACAAATCAACGGTATGACAGGTGTGGGTAATGGTGTATAACGCAGCAATAGAAAAGTGGCAGCCACAACCAATAAGTTTATTTCACTTACTCTGTCAAACTGCATAATTGCCATATCTTTTGAGAGGTAAAAAGCAGAAGCTATCATTAAGCCAACAACAGCCGCATTGATTCCCTCAAGTGAGCGGTAAATTACAGCATATCGCTTTAGATTGTGCCAGATAGGATAAAAGAATAACACCAACAATGCGCTCGGTAAAAAAATGGCAATTGTTCCAATAACAGCACCTGTTAACTGCATTCCTTTTCCATCTTTTCTTAATGCCATGCCGCCCGCATAAGTTGCCATTGAAAAAACAGGCCCGGGAATACCCTGTACAAAACCGGCACCGGTTAACAGTTCTTCTTTTGTTACATATTGTGTTTTTTCACGAACTACAAACTGTTCATACATCATAGGCATGAGCACCTGTCCTCCGCCAAACACAAGACTACCAAAACGATAGAAATTTTCAAACAGGTTAAATGCCTTTCGGTTTTCCCATTGTTGTTTATTTGCAACCGTACTTAAAACACCTGCGGCTATGAACACAAAAGCAAACAGCCAGATATTGGTCCATTTTACTTTTTTAGGTGGTTCTTCTTTTTGTGGAATACGCTTACTGCTGAAATTGGTTGCAATACCGGCACAAACTAAAATAATAGGAAAAACCCATGGCGTCTTAAAAAAAATATACGTACCAAGCGCTGCCATAATCATTATGACCCTTGTAATGGTATTATTCACTGATATGCAATAGGCCTTCCATGCAGCATAAATAAGAAAACCTATCGCCATAGGCTGGAGGTATTTAAAAATATCAGTATCCAATGCTTTCTTATCAATATAATGTACGAGAAAAGAAAAGGCACCCATAATAAAACAGGCCGGTAATATCCATATAAGAAATGAAATAATAGCAAGAGAGACACCACCACGTTTATATCCAATTAATGTAATGGTTTGTGTAGAGGATGCGCCCGGCAGCAATTGACAAAAAGAAATTAAATCAGTGAGCTCTTTCTCTGTAACATCTCTTCGTTTGTTTACAAAGGTTTTCATCATCATACCAAAATGTCCCTGGGGGCCGCCAAACGCAGTTAATGTATAAATCAAAACTGATTTCAGAAATGGTATGTGTCTGATTAATGCCAGATAATTTCTTTTATTTTTTCAATCCTATTTCTTTGAGTCTTTCATCCAGGTATTCCCCTGCAGTTACATCATCATACTGTTTTAGTGTAGATGTGCTGATACAACTTGGTAAACAGGCTAACGGCATACTTGCCCGTGGATGCAAAAAGAAAGGTATTGAAAATCTGGAAGTATGCCAAAGTGAACGTGGCGGATTAACTACACGATGCGTTGTTGAACGTAATTTGTTATTGGTCAAGCGCTGCAGCATATCTCCCACGTTAACAACAATTTGATCGGGCAACGAAGTGACGCCCACCCATTCATTTTGTTTGGTTAATATTTCCAAACCATCAGCACTGGCACCAACTAATAAAGTTATAAGATTGATGTCTTCATGCTGCTCAGCCCGAATAGCAGTTTTGGGCTCATGTGTAATTGGCGGATAATGAATAGCTCTTAAGATGGAATTTCCATTATTAACCCATTCATCAAAATAGAACTCGTCCAGTGAAAGGTAAAGTGCTATGGCCTGTAATAATTTTTTTCCAGACGCTTCAAAATGATGATAGGCCGCTTCGAAAGTGGCATTAAATTTTTCAACCTCTTTTACTCTTACATTTTCAGGATATCCTTCTTTGGCCCTTAACACCGCATCAGTGATTTGTCCATATTGAAAAAACTCTTTCAGGTCAGGTGCCTCGCTTCCTTTAGCATGTTCTTTACCAAATGATGTGTAACCTCTTTGCCCCGCAAGACCCGGAACTTCATACTGCCTTTTCAAATCCAGTGGCAATGAAAAAAACTGCTGTACATATTTATACAACTCTTTTATAAGCTCATCAGGAATACCGTGATTTTTTACAGCCACAAATCCTACTTCTTCATAGGCATTGCCCAACTGGTTTACAAACTGCAATTTATTTGCAGTATCATGAGTATCAAACATAGCAAGATCTACAACAGGTATGGTCATGATACAGAATTTACATTTATTTATAAAAGATAGCGCTTAAGTTTGAGGTGCAAAAATTAAACATTTGAATCACTTTAAGAAGCTTTCTGTTTGTTTTGTTCTGTTAATAACGCTCATTTGCTGTAAACCGGCATATCATTCCTTTACTCCCAGCTACAAAAAAGAATTTGCAGTTGTAAACAACAATCAACCTGACTATTCCAATGTAAAGTATTGGGCAGCACATCCATGGAAAACAGACCCATCTGACAGCATTCCTTTACCCTTGAAGAATGAAAAACGAGATTCCACAGTAGATGTTTTTTTTCTGCACCCCACAACGTTAACTGATAAAAAAACAGAAGCTGTCATCTGGAACGCTGATATAGACAATGCAGAACTGAATGCCAAAACAGATTACAGTTCTATACTTTACCAGGCAAGTGTTTTTAATGCAAGCTGCAGGGTGTTTGCACCCAGGTACAGACAAGCACATTTGTATTCCTTTTTTACTAAAGATTCTACAAAGGGAAAAGCAGCTCTGCGTATGGCTTATGAAGATGTAAGGTCAGCTTTTGAATATTACCTGAAACATTATAACAACGGCAGACCCATTATCATAGCAGGTCACAGTCAGGGTACACTGCATGCACAACTTCTGTTAAAACATTTTTTTGATGGAACAGCTCTAGCCAAACAACTGGTTTGTGCTTACATACCGGGATTAGTGATTTCAAAAAATGAATTTACCGTACTGCAACCATGCACAGACAATGCAGGTACAGGCTGCTTTGTTGGATGGAGAACATACAGAAAAAATTATACGCCGGAATTTATTGAAAAAGAAAACGGAAATTCATGGGTGGTGAATCCTGTTTCATGGACGATTGACAGTCTGTACCACGATCGGGATAAAAACACAGGTGCAGTGCTGTACAACTTTAAAAAAATTATTCCGCATACTAACGGAGCACAAATCCATAATGGCATGTTGTGGGTAGAGCGGCCCAAATTTCCCGGTAGCTTTTTGTATAGAAGCAAAAACTATCACCCCGGAGATATTAATTTATTCTACATAAACATTAGAGAAAATATTAAAGACAGAATTCAATCCTACTTTGAAAAGCAATAAAAAAAGCACATCCTGTTGAGATGTGCTTTCCCTTGGCAATTATGAAATTTATTTAATAGTAAATGCTCCTAATTTCGTTTCTGTATTTACGTCAATTGATGCAAGAGAGATGCGCAATCGAACTTTATTAGCAATCATACCTACATTTTTTGCAAATAAGTAAGTAATATCATTATTCTCAATTGTAACCCCGGTGATTGCAGGAGTAAGCTTGACTCTTATAACATCTTTAAAACTATTACCATTAAAAGAGGTATCAAATTTATTTCCAACAACAGAGAAAGCAAGGTTTACCGGAATGGGAAAAGGAGAACCTGAAAAAGCAATCGATTTAGTTTCACTCCAGCTACCCCCTGCAGCAAGATTATCTTTCAGATATAATACTTCTATAGCCTGAGGTAAAGCTGCAAAGGATGCAATGCGGTAATAATCATTACCCGTTTTATTATAATACTCATTGGCACCTATTGAATTTGTAAATACTTTATAAGTACGCCCGCTGGAAGCAGAGTCTCTGGAGGTAGCGGTGAGCTTATAACTTACATTCACTGCATTAGCTCCTGAAGTGCCGGTAGTTGTATAATTCCATTCACTGCCGGTACTTACAGGTTGATAGGTAAATGTTTCCGGTTGCGGTGAATCAGTTTTCTTATTACAATTGCTTGCTGTGAGCGTTATGTACAAAATAAGGCAAACAGATAAAATGGTTTTTTGCATAGAATTGCTTTTGGTGTGCGTTGATAAAACGCTCTGTAACGCTTCTTGTTGTTTAAAACTCACAGTTTTTGGGCGTTCGGGGAAATGCAATCACGTCACGGATATTGCCCATACCTGTTACAAACTGCACCATGCGCTCAAAACCCAATCCAAAACCAGCATGTGGCACCGTACCAAAACGACGGGTATCCAAATACCACCACAAGTCATCAGCAGGTACATGCATCGCTTTCATACGAGCCATCAATTTATCTAAACGCTCTTCACGTTGTGAGCCGCCCACTATTTCACCGATGCCGGGCGCCAGAATATCCATAGCAGCAACAGTTTCTTTACCAAGCTCACACCCCTCATCCTGACGCATGTAAAATGCTTTAATAGCTGCAGGATAGTTGGTAACAATTACAGGCTTTTTAAAATGCTTCTCTACCAGATAACGCTCGTGCTCACTCTGCATATCTATACCCCACTTTACTTCGTATTGAAATTTCTTCTTTTTGTAAGCAGGTGATTGAAGTAAAATATCAATAGCCTGTGTATAAGTGATGCGTTCAAAATTGTTATTGAGCACAAACTCTAACTTTTCAATCAATCCCATTTCACTGCGCTTGTCCTGCGGCAGTTGCTTTTCTTCATCAGCTAAACGTTGTGCAAGGAACTCCAAATCTTCACGATTGTTCTCCATTGCAAAACGGATAATGTATTTGATGAACTCTTCAGCAAGGTTCATATTGTCTTCCAAATCATGAAAGGCCATCTCGGGTTCTATCATCCAGAACTCTGCCAGGTGACGGGCGGTGTTACTGTTCTCTGCACGAAAGGTGGGACCAAACGTATAAATTTCACCAAAGGCTGTAGCTCCCAACTCGCCTTCGAGCTGACCACTCACCGTTAAGTTGGTAGCACGGCCAAAGAAGTCTTCTTTATAGTTAATGCTGCCATCTTCGTTTCGTGGCGGATTATCAAAAGGTAATGTGCTTACACGAAACATTTCACCAGCTCCTTCCGCATCGCTGGCGGTAACGATAGGTGTATGCAGATATATGAATCCTTTTTCATGAAAAAATTTGTGAACCGCATATGCTATCGAATGACGCACACGAAACACCGAACCGAATGTATTGGTACGAAAACGCAGGTGGGCGATTTCTCTTAAAAATTCAAGGCTGTGTTTTTTAGGTTGCAAGGGATATTTTTCTGCATCACTGTCTCCCAAAATCTCAATGGCTGCTGCCTTGAGTTCAACCGTTTGTCCTTTGCCGAGCGAAGGAATCAAAAGACCCGTTACTTTTAAAGAAGCAGAAGTAGTAATGCGTTTGAGCAATTCCTCATCAAATTTGCCCAACTCCAATACAACCTGAAGATTATTATTGGTACTGCCATCATTCAGCGCCACAAACTGATTGTTACGAAACGTACGTACCCAACCCATCACTGTTACTTCCTGTTCTTTGGGTTCCCATGTGAGCAACTCCTTAATCTTCGTTCTTTTGTTAAACATACACCTGATTTTGAGGGAGCAAAGATAAAGAATGTGGGCTTTGTGTTTTGATAATATGCCAAACTATAGCTAATGTTAATCTAAAATATTTTTCACAAGTAGTTTGGTTGTTTCAGAATTCAAAATTACTTTAGTTGAAACTTAAAAAGATTTGTTATGAAAAAAATTACCCCCCCCCCCGGCTATTTCGTTATTAATTTCATTTCTTTTCCTGTTTGTCTTTACAGCCTGTAAGAAAAACATGAATTCAAATGAGAATATCCCCTTGCCAAAAAAGGACGAATCTGCTGCTGTTAAAACATTTTTATCAGGCGAAACGGAAAAACTTACATCCTCTGCCAAAGAAAGAGTTGATTTTTTTCTTTCTACGCTTGATTTTTCTACAGCCCGCTTTTTTCAAAAAGATGAATCAGAAAAAATTTACTTTGTTCCTCCAGGACAGAATTCTTCACTAAAACAGGCGTTGATTATTTTTTGTAATGAGGATGGAACGTATCGTAGAGCGTCGAGGCTTCGTTATTCTTTGAATGAAGTTAAAAATATTCCTGATTTCTCAAACAAGGACTTCTATTTCCTTTTTAGTAATAGTAAGGAATGCAAAAAAGGAATTTATACAATCTCAACGCTTGAGGATATTTTTCTGCAGAGAATTACAGTCAACCAAAAAGGAGATTTTGGATATGGGTTTTTAAAAAAGAAGGACAGCCAACCACAAAATCAAATTCAAGCTGAAAATGATTGTATAGATTGGTATATGGTAACAACGATAACCTATGCAGATGGTTCAACCGAAACAACAGAAGAATTTTTATTTACTACTTGTAATGGTTGTCCAATGAATGGGCAATTAGAATCGCTTTGTGAAGCAGGAAATAATTGGGGGGCTTCAAATCCGCCTTCAGAAGAACCTGTAACAAAACAGGTTGATTGGCGTGTTGGTAATTCTTCATCATGGTACGTAAAATCCTATGAAAAGCTAAATGGTACAAAAATTACAAACGGTTCGTTTGGTGGTGGTTTTACGAAGATAACACATCTTAACTCGGCAATCTTTAATCTTCAAGGTCTGGCAACATGGCAAGAACTTGCAGTTACAACTTCATGTAATCCAACTTATGCATATAGCACCGTATCTGGAAGGGTTACGAAAGAAGGGGTACCCGATATGGAAGTTAACAAATCAACAGTTTGGGGCTTTTATGCTGAGTTTTAATTTTCAAATATGAAATATTGCTTTTTAATAATAAAACTGATGATTTTTTTTGGTTGTGTTTCATCGGAAAAATTGAAAAATTGTGGTTCTGTTAAATTAAAACTAAGATTAATAGAAAAAAAAACGGGGCAGGAAATTCCTGTTCCGTTTTATGAAGATTTTCATTTCTTCTTTTTGGATAGCATGATCATTTGTGAGCAGATAGCCTTAAATGTTAGAACAGATGAAAACAATAATGAAACCAAGGAAAGAGTAATTAAAGGCTATACTTTTATTGACCTTCCGTCTAAGACATATACAACTTATAAAACCTTTTCAGATACATCCTCCTATATCAAGCACTACAAACAACCCGACACGGGAAGAGTAGAGGGTGGATGGAATTTTATTTCAACCCCCGACCCAGATAGTGTTATTGGGCCACCCGTTGATACTGTAATTAATGGGATAGCCTTCTGTAAATACTTATGTAAAAAATCCAGTTCAAATCAAGAAATATTTTCTTTCATCTTTGTAAAGAAAAAACCTACAACAATCCCCCTTTATTTTACGTTTCGCCACGAATTCACCCGAAGCCTCGGGTCTCCTGTTACACGTGTAGAAAACATTGTTGAAAAAGATTCCTATAACCTTTCTTCTGAATATGTTTTATTGAAAAATACACTCACTAAAGAGGAACTATCAGTATTTACAAGATGGAAGAAAAATCTACGAAAATTACAAAATTCAAAGCCTTAGCCTTTGTCAAAAAATTAGAAATAGCTTGTTTTAGGTTTAAACCTTCAATAAAAGAGGTTTTGTACGTGGATCTTTTCAAACATGGGCAACAACGAAAAAACTGGGGTTTTATGAGATTGCCCATTTTACAAACACTATCTGGCATTTATTTACTCAGCCCTCTCCAACAATTTTTTTGCTTTTATTAAAATTGCCGTAACATTGCAGCGGAAACAGACTGGTTTCAAAATCCGATTCTTCAAAATCAAAGCACGTCTGAATAAGTCGTTTTCCGCTCCCAACTTTAAATAATCAATCAATTTCGTATTCCGGCTTTACTGTTTTAGCTATTGATTCATGAATTAAAACTTTTATGTACGACATACTCCAACTGAACGACATGCTCGTTCCCGAACTGCTGGATGTAGCAGAACAACTCAAGATTACAGGTGCCAAAAAAATGGACAAACAGGAACTTATTTACAAAATCCTCGATAAACAGGCTGTTATGGCAAGTGAACAAAAAAACAGTGGCGACGAGAAAACACGCCGCAAACGCATTGTAAAAACTTCAACCGCTACAGGTACTGAAGAAGCAGTGGTAGAGAGTGGTGATACTGCTCCACCTGCAAAAGGCAAAAAGAAAAAAGAAGAAGCGCCTGCTAAAAAAATAATGAAGAAAACAGAGCAACCTGCTATTGACCCTGCTGAGCTGGCGGCCAACTTTCTGTCAGCTATTGCCCTGCCCGGTGATGATAACTATGTGGCAGATGGACCTGCGCCGGAGGGTGAAGAACAGGAACCGCAGCAGCCGCAGCAGCAGGAAGCACCTGTACAGCAACGCCCGCAACAAAACAACAGAAGAGAACAGCTTTTCAATATTGAATTTGACGGCATTATACAAGCCGAAGGTGTGCTTGAAATGATGCCTGATGGTTATGGCTTTTTAAGAAGCAGCGATTATAACTATTTGTCAAGTCCTGATGATGTTTATGTATCACCATCGCAAATCAAATTGTTTGGTTTAAAAACGGGTGATACGGTTTATGGTTCTGTACGTCCGCCAAAAGAAGGTGAGAAATATTTTGCCTTGCTTAAAGTTGATACTATTAACGGCAAGCGTCCTGATGAAGTGAGAGACCGTGTGCCTTTTGATTACCTCACACCTTTGTTCCCGTTTGAAAAATTAAATCTGGCTACAACTCCTAATAATTACAGCACCCGTATCATGGATTTGTTTACGCCTATTGGTAAAGGTCAGCGTGGATTAATAGTGGCGCAACCAAAAACAGGTAAAACGATGTTGCTGAAAGAAGTGGCCAACGCCATTGCTGAAAATCATCCTGAATGTTATTTAATGATTGTGCTGGTAGATGAGCGACCTGAAGAGGTAACAGATATGGAACGCAGTGTAAAAGCTGAAGTGATTGCATCCACCTTTGATGAGCCTGCTGAAAAGCATGTAAAAGTTTCAACCATTGCCCTGCAAAAAGCAAAGCGACTCGTTGAATGCGGTCATGATGTGGTGATATTGCTGGATTCCATTACACGTCTTGCACGTGCACATAACACAGTAGCTCCCGCAAGTGGCAAGGTGTTGAGTGGCGGCGTGGAAGCGAATGCAATGCAAAAACCGAAACAATTTTTTGGTGCAGCACGTAAAATTGAAAACGGCGGTTCATTAACCATTCTTGCAACAGCGCTTGTAGATACAGGAAGTAAAATGGACGAGGTGATTTTTGAAGAATTTAAAGGAACAGGTAACATGGAACTGGCACTTGACCGTAAGCTGGCCAACAGACGTGTATTCCCTGCCATTGACATTGTTGCATCAAGCACACGCCGTGATGATTTGTTACTGGATAAAGATGTAGCCAAGCGTATGTGGGTTTTGCGTAAACACATGGCTGATATGAATACTGAAGAAGCCATGAATACATTGCTGCAGAACATGAGAGGCACAAAAGATAATAATGAGTTTTTAACGAGTATGAATGGATAAAAAATTCTTTTTCCTAAAGAGACTTGTTTTCATCGGTACATCTGTGTATTACATAGCAACAAAAACAGTTTATATGAAATATTTTCTTCCCTTAGCATTTGTTCTACTCTGTGCTTGTGCAGACAATAGTAACAAAACAGATAACGAAAAAGCTGAAAGCGAAACAAAGATTGAAATCAAAACAGATTCGGGTGAAGTAAAGATTAACAGCGATGGTATCAGCATTCAATCGAGTGAAGGTGGTAAGGATACTGTAGGCATAAGGATTAATGGCGAAGACGGTATTAAAATTGAAGGGAAGGATGGTAAAGTAGAATTGAAAACAGATGGCGGCGGTAAGATTAAAATTGAAAAGAAAGGAACAGAAATTGATATCAAGATTAAAGAAAACTAATCTTATCCCCCGCACGTGCGGGGGATTTTCTTATGCTGCAACTGTTGAATTATATTTTCAGAGGTTTGGGTGTGCTTTGCTTTTTGCTCACCTGCTATTTGTGGTTTTATACTGAAAACTTTCAATTGTTTTTACTTGCAAAACGATTGACAATTATTTTTTTCTGTTTGTCGCTACTGTTTTGGCTCATTACAATCATTCCGCTAGGTTTTAAAAAGGATGCAGAAGAGTAATTATTTTTACTCAGCAAATGGCTATCAGCAAACTTCATATTGACGACTTTCTTAAACTGGCCCAACAGTACCCTGTACTGGATGTGCGCAGTCCGCAGGAATATTTACACGCACATATACCCAATGCCGTTTCCTTTCCCTTGTTTTCAGATGATGAACGAAAGGTTGTAGGAACTGCTTACAAACAAAAAAGCAGAGAAGAAGCAATTAAGCTTGGCCTTGATTATTTTGGAGTGAAGATGCGGAAGATGGTGGAGCAGGCAGAGTCATTAGTCAATAGTCATAAGCCAATAGTAGCAAATGATGGCTATCCACTATCGCCTAACGGCTCCAAAACAATACTTGTTCATTGCTGGCGTGGTGGTATGCGAAGCGCCGGTGTGGCATGGCTGTTGGATTTGTATGGATTTAAAGTTTATACGCTTATTGGAGGCTATAAAGTTTTTCGTAAATGGGTGCTGGAGCAATTTGAAAAAGAACATCAGTTCAAAGTGCTTGGTGGATATACCGGCAGCGGCAAAACACATGTACTCAAAGCATTGCAGCAACATGGACAAACGGTTATAGATTTAGAAGCACTTGCACATCATAAAGGTTCGGCGTTTGGTAATATTGGTCAGCCTGCGCAACCCAAACAGGAAATGTTTGAAAATAAATTAGCACTGGAGTTGTATAAATCATCAGGAAAAACAATATGGGTAGAAGATGAAAGCCAGCGTATTGGTGATGTAAATATTCCCATAACGTTATGGCGATATTGGCGCAAACAGCCTCTTTACTTCCTTGATATTCCGTTTGAAGAACGCTTAAAGCACATTACAGAAGAATACGGCAGCTTGGAACGTGAAAGGTTGGTCAATGCAGTCATACGTATTAAAAAACGTTTGGGTGGTTTGGAAACAAAAGAATGTATTTTGGCGCTTATAGAAGAACGGGTGAAAGATTGCTTCCGCATTTTGCTTAACTATTACGACAGATGGTATTTAAAAGGAATGAATAATAGAGAGGACTTAAAAACGTTATTACATAAAATACCCTGTGAAGCGGTAACTGAATCCAATTATCAACAACTTCTTTAATTCAGCAATAATGAAAAAACCATTTGTTCTCATCTGCCTGATGCTTGCAGCATCGTTTTCCAGTGCACAAAATTTTGAAGGTACATGGCGGGGTGTAATGGTTCAGGACAGTCCTGTAACCCGTATAAATTTTGAAATGGTATTGGAAAAAAAAGAAGGTAAAATCATAGGTTATCTTTATCGCCTGTTTATTGTAGACGATTCACTTATTTACAATACAGTAAAAGTAAATGCCCGGGTATCAGATAATGTACTCATTATTGAAGATGACGAATCAGTATCACGCAATTTTGAAGAACGGGCCAACAGAAAAATTAAAGCAGCCTATTTCTTTAAACTGAATACGGCAGCAAAAGAAACGGATTCATTAACAGGAGAATGGACCACAAGCCGTTTTAGAAACAAATACATGTCTATAAGCGGCAGGGTTGCTGTAAAAAAAGAACCAGATTATCAAACAACACAGTTATTTAAACGGCTGGAAGAAAAACAACTTCAAAATAGCATTGCCTTTGTACCAAAACTCAGTTCGCCCGATGTAGCAGTTAAAACACCTGCTATTAAACCAGCCCCTTCTGCCGTTACAGTTGAAGATCAGAAAAAAACAAATACAGCTTCAATAAAGGATACCGTACAAACAACTGTTGCAGTAAACCAACCTGAAATACAAATACAACAACCGGTTATTAAAAAGGAAAAGCCAACAAACGAAACCCGTGTTGCAGAAATTTCGAGCAACAAACCAATAACAACACCCGCTCCATCAACAGAGCCGAAAAAAGATACTGTGCAAAATGCGATAGTTAAGAACCAATCAAAAACGCAGGCGCCGCCTCCGGTTACGCAGCCTTCAATTCAACAAAAACCTGTTACCCGGCCAAGCGTTAAAAACGATCCAAAACCTGTAGCAGTAACACCACCTGCGGTTATAACAACCACACCGGCCGAACAAACGCAGGCACAAATCATAAAAACAGATGCAGCGGTAATAAAAGAAACCGGCAACAATCAAACAACAACAAAAGCACTGCCCCCGGTTATTAATAATCCGGTTATTACATCCAGAACTACTGAAATGCTTCAAACCCTGGAGATAGTTGAAGATAGTGCCGTTCTTGCACTATATGATAACGGTGAAATAGACGGCGATATAGTAAGTGCATATATTAACAATGAAAAAATTATTGATAATGTATACCTCAAAGCAAGCGCCTATAAAAAAACGATCTACTTTAAGGAAGGGGAAACTGTACAGTTAACCCTGTTTGCCGAAAACCTGGGAAGTATTCCCCCTAATACAGGGCTGCTGATTATTACAAGCGGTGAAAAACGTTACCAGATATTCTTTTCTTCAACCCTCAATAAAAATTCAGCAATTTTATTAAAAAGAGAGTAAACTTTTTTTCTTTGATCTTTGCAATGCAGGTACTACACCATCTGCACCAGAAATATGCAATCAGAACAGGTTTTTCTTACTCAGTATTCACATGGGGCCGGGTGCGGTTGTAAAATAGCGCCTGCAGTGCTTAAAGAAATTTTAAAAACAAATGAAGCCGTTCAGCATTTCCCTTCGCTGCTTGTGGGCAATGCAACCAATGATGATGCAGCAGTTTATGATTTGGGCAATGGAACATCGTTAATATCTACCACTGATTTTTTTACTCCTGTAGTTGATAATGCTTTTGATTTTGGAAGAATAGCAGCGGCCAATGCAATCAGTGATGTGTATGCTATGGGTGGCACACCCTTATTAGCTATTGCTATACTTGGCTGGCCGGTAGAAACATTGCCGGCAGCTTTGGCACAGGAGGTGTTAAATGGTGCGAGGTCTATTTGTAAAGAGGCTAATATTCCTCTGGCAGGCGGACATAGTATTGACAGCAAAGAACCCTTTTTTGGATTGGCGGTGAATGGCCTGGTTCATAATACGCAACTCAAACAAAACAATACTGCCAAAGAAGGGGATCTGCTGCTGCTTACCAAACCCATTGGTGTTGGTATTTTATCAACTGCACAAAAAAGAAAGGTGCTGGCAAAAGAACATAATGGTCTTGCTGTAAAATGGATGACGCAATTGAATAAAGTAGGAGCGGTGGTTTCAAAACTTGAAGGCGTACATGCTATGACGGATGTTACGGGCTTTGGTTTACTGGGCCATTTAATAGAAATGGCAAAAGGCAGTGAGCTGTGTGTTGAGCTGCAATACAAGCACATTCCGGTATTAGATGAAGCAAAAACTTACCTGGCACAACGGATTGTTCCTGATGCTACTTACAGAAACTGGAACAGCTACAGTAATGACGTATCCTTTGAAAACGGTGTAAATGTAATGGAAGCATTCAACCTCCTGCCCGACCCACAAACAAATGGCGGGTTATTAATAGCTGCAGCAAAAGAATCAGTACAGGAAATACAAACCCTGATTAAAGACGCAGTTGTAATTGGTGAGTTTGTTGCTGGTGGCGAAAAAACAATTCGGGTATTAAACTAACGCATCAATGGCAGCAGCAAGTTGCCTGTCTTTTTCTGTAACAATATTCCCGGCATCATGTGTGCTGAGCCAGATCTCAACTTTGTTCCAAACATTAGTCCATAAAGGATGGTGGTTGGCTTTTTCTGCTTCTATAGCTACACGGGTCATAAAACCGAATGCTTCAGAAAAGGTATTAAACTCAAATTTTTTATAGAGTTGGTTGTTTGTTTCTGTCCACATATTGTTTTTTTTATTAAAGAATTTGTGTCTTAACAAAATGAAATTCGCCTGCGCTTAAAATCAATGATTCTTGGACCATCAGAACAACCGCCAACTTCAGGAATATTACTGTCATCTTTATTCTCAGCAATAATCCATTTGCCGGATTTATGTTTAATTAAAATTCCTTTATCAATAATTTCACCCTTTTTACCCGCTATACCTTTACTTCCATTATGAATTACCCAAATTGAATCATTCTTTATTTTAACGATACATGTTGCGCCCATTGATTTTCCGCTCCACTCATTATACTCAACTTTAAACGTATAGACTCCCTCGCCAAAGGGTTTTTGTACAAACAAAACAGAACTGCTGAAAAGCAAAACGGGCAAGATTATGGCCTTTATGCTGTTCATAATATTATAAGATCAAATGCTTCTTGTTTTTAATTTTTTCATTGGTTAACTCCACTACCAATTGCACATGGTTGATGCTGAGCAATCCTTTCTGCAATTCTTTTGTTTCTTTGGTTGATAACGATTCGCCTTTGATTAACCACAGATAATCCAAATGCTTAAACTCCGGCAAAAGAAACTCGCCGTCAAAATAATTTTTGTACAGATAATAAGTTATGGTACGAAGCGGCTCTGTAAATTCATACACTTTAAAAAAATAAGTACGGCTTTTTTTATTCAGCTGAATTTCCAAATCATTGTTGATACGAAAATCAAAACCCAGGCTCTGGTTTACCTGCCACACAAAATGATGACTCTCCACAGGCGCCATGATGCCCAGCAGATGCGTATCTTCAAAAAACTCTTCAACCAGTAACTCGTTATCAACTTTGAGTTTCATGCTTCAGCAAATAAATTTAGAAAACAATATCAAATACCAGTTCCTCTGCACCACGCTTAACTTTTACTTTAGCAGCATCGCCTTTTTTGAATTTACTTAATGCCTGCATATAACTTTCAACCGAGCTGATGTTATAGTCTCCCAACTGAGTTATAATATCGCCTGCTTTAATTCCGGCTTTTTGTGCGGCCCGTCCGTCACTTACACCATCTGCCTTTACACCTCCGCCACTGAACGTATAATCGGGCATAATACCCATACTTACGGTAAACCGTGCCGATGTTGTGGTTTGCTGTTCTCTGGTTTTTGTAAATACTAATTTGTTTTGTGCCTCTGTTCTGGCTACAAGCCTTGCAATGTAGTTTACAATCTTCAGCTGCCCGTTGTAATTAATCTTATCAAAGTCATCACTTGGTTTATGGTAATCTGTGTGCAATCCTGTAAAGAAAAATAATACAGGAATATCTTTCCGGTAAAACGATGTGTGATCGCTGGGTCCTGTACCGCTGCTGTCAATCTTAATACTGAAGGGCATTTTCTTTTCCCCGTTCAATAAACTTCCCCATGATGGTGATGTGCCTACGCCACCAATTGTGATGGTTTTAGACGAATCACTAAACCTGCCCACCATATCCATATTAATCATAAAATTGATGGTAGTTAATGAAACGGTGGGGTTATCAATATAATATTTAGAACCATACAAACCCAGCTCTTCACCACTGAATGCTATAAACAGATAATTACTTTTTTTGCTGCCGTTTGCTTTTAAAATACGGGCAAGTTCCAGTAATGCAGCAGTACCGCTGGCATTATCATCAGCACCATTATGAATTGCAGCAGTTCCTGTATAACGGGAGTTATTATCTTCTCCATAACCCAAATGATCATAGTGTGCGCCCAGCACAATGGTAGTAGCGGCGTTGTTGTTGATAAAAGCCACTACATTATTTCCTTTTCGTATTTTATCACTCTGCACTGTTTTTAATTTTATATCCCATGTGTGTGCCGGATCTTTTTGCAGTTTCGTTACAATGGATTGATTAAGATAAACAACAGGAATGGTTGATACTGCTGAGCGGTCTTTACTGTTATACTTTATATTATCTGCAAGTGTGCTGCTGTTGTAGAGCAATAAAGCAGTGGCTCCTTTGCTCAGGGCTGCTTTTTCTTTTTCACGTAAAGCATGGGAAATATCAAAATGCGGATTGTTTTGATTTTGTTCCAGCAATTCTTTCAAATCAAAAAACCAGGGCCCTCCATTTTCAGCGAGGCCCGGCGAAGCTATAGATTCAACAGAACCATTTGCACTCCATGCCAAGGGAAAAAAATCTTTCTCCACTTTAAAATGTTCGCCATCCATAATTAAAAGGGTTGAGGCTAAAACCTGCTTGCCCTCGTTTACTTCAAAAGCCTGTAAAAAACCATTGGTACCTTTGGGTTCAAGCCCGCATTTTTCAAATTGCGAGATAATGTACTGATAGGCCAGCTCTTCTCCCTTGGTTCCTGTACGTCTGCCTTCAAGTTTATCATCAGCAAGATATTGAAGATGTGCCCGCAGGTTGGCAATGGTGAGCCTGTCTGCTTTACCGAGCTTTTGTGCAAAGCCGGCCAGTGTAAGTGATACTGCTAAAAAAAGAAATACAATTTGTTTCATCATTTGCTTGATTATGGGAAGAACAAAGGTATTATGCTCCTGCATTGAAATGTTGTATAATTGTGATTTGACAAAATTTTGATTCAAAAATAATTCCATAGTCCGGTTTGGCGATTTCTTATTTTCCTTCTTCGTAAATAGCAGAGCTTGCTTGCCGTTACCTTTGCACACTTCATGAACAAAACCATTCAAATAGCACTGGCGGGCAATCCTAATAGCGGAAAGTCTTCCCTTTTCAACTCCTTAACAGGGTTGAATCAAAAAGTGGGCAATTTTCCGGGAGTGACGGTTGACAAACACGTAGGAACTGTGCTGCTTAATGGCACCGTTAAAGCAGAGCTTATTGATTTACCCGGCTCTTATAGCCTTTATCCACGAAGAAGTGATGAGTGGGTTTCATACAATGTACTTATGAATCAGGACAAAACCATTCATCCTGATGTGGTAGTAATTACAACTGATGCCAGCAATCTTAAACGCAATCTGCTGTTTGTAACACAACTCATCGATTTAAAAAAACCTGTTGTGGTGGCACTTACCATGATGGACATTGCCAAAAAGAAAGAAATTAAAATAGATGTACTGCAGCTGGAGCGTGAGCTGGGGGTGCCCGTGGTACCGGTAAATGCAAGGAAGGATAAAGGATTTGACTTACTAAAAAAACGTATTTACGAAACAGCTACGCAAACATGGAAACCCCCTGCCTTTGATTTCATTGATAATAAAGAACTGGCGCCTGCTGCCATTACAACCGTTAAAGAATTAGTACCGGGCCTCAGTGATTATGCAGCGCTGCATCACCTCATCAATCATGAAAACTTTTCTTTAACTGATACACAGCAGCAACAAATTGAAGCTGCCGAAGTAAACAATAAATTTCAGCCCACAGCGGTACAGGGTACGGAAATTGTGCAGCGTTACCAGCGCATTCGTCAGGTAATGTACAATGCGGTAATAGAAAAAACCCAAAGGCAAAAGCAATTATTTGCAGAGCAGTTAGATAAAATTCTGCTGCACAAAGTGTGGGGTTATGTGATTTTGCTTTCAGTTCTATTCTTTCTCTTTCAAAGCGTGTTTTGGGTAGCGCAATATCCCATGGATATGATTGAAGCCGGTTTTGCAAAACTTCAGGGGTGGTTGGGAGCGATTTTGGCTGATGGCTGGTTGAGTGATTTGCTCATTAACGGTGTGGTAGCAGGCTTAAGCGGCATCTTGGTATTTGTACCACAAATCATGATTTTATTTGGATTGATAACGGTATTGGAAGAAACAGGTTATATGGCCCGCATCAGTTTTTTAACAGATAAACTCATGCGTAAAGCAGGATTAAACGGTAAAAGTGTAATGCCCATGATTAGTGCCTTTGCCTGTGCCGTACCCGCTATTATGAGTGTGCGTAATATTGAAAACCGGAAAGAACGTTTGCTTACGATATTGGTAACTCCGCTCATGAGTTGCAGTGCCAGGCTGCCTGTTTATACCATCTTAATTGCATTGGTTATTCCCAATACGTATTATCTGGGTTTTTTAAGCTTACAGGGATTGGTAATGATGGGTTTGTATTTGTTTGGAGTACTCATAGCATTAGCAGTTGCATGGATTGCCAAAAGACTTGTAAAACTTAAAGACAAAAGTTTTTTCATTCTGGAGTTGCCCATTTACAGAAGTCCCCGCTGGCAGAATGTTTTATACACCATGATTGAAAAAGCAAAAGTGTTTGTGTTTGATGCAGGTAAAATCATCATGGTTATTTCCTTACTGTTGTGGGTGCTGAGTTCTTTTGGCCCCAAAGATGTAATGAAAGAAACAGCAGCTACATATGAAAAACGTATACAGCAACAACCCGGCAATGCATCAGCTCTGGAAAAAGAAAAGCAAACCATGCTCCTGCAAAATTCCTATGCCGGTATTATGGGTCGTGCCATTGAACCTGTTATTCAGCCGCTGGGTTATGATTGGAAAATTGGCATTGCATTGATTACATCCTTTGCAGCCAGAGAAGTGTTTGTGGGAACGATGGCTACTTTGTACTCAGTAGAAGGTGGTGAAGAAGATGAGCAAACACTTCGCAGTAAAATGAATGCAGCAGTTAAAGCAGATGGCACCAAAGTATATTCATTGGCTACAGGTGTAAGTCTGATGATTTTTTATTTGCTGGCCATGCAGTGTATGAGCACGCTTGCTGTTGTAAAACGGGAAACCCAAAGTTGGAAATGGCCGGTTATTCAACTGCTGTATATGACAGGTTTGGCATATCTGTTGAGTATGGCGGCGTATTGGTTGTTGAAATAAATCACAACATCGTTTTATCATACATCTTATTAAAATCAGCGCCGGGCACATTCATCCATTTATCAATAAGTTTATTTGCGAGCAAAACGAATGCAACAACGGAACTGATGAGTGCTATTATCTTCCACATTGTATCACTATTTACAGATGCAAAGTTCACACATGTATACAATTCATGAATGACGGCTGTTTGAACTTTTTATGAATTTTGTCGAATGCGGCATTAAAACGATGTCCCTGTATTTCGCCTTTCTCCACTAATCAGGAGCGTTACGGTGTGCGCCTTAACGGTAAAAAACAATACGGCTGCAGTGGCTGAAGGATAAAGACCCCGGCCGAAATCTTCACTTACAAGGTAAATAACCAAGAATTTCTTGCTGCGTTAAAAAAATTTTCCAGTTTTTTTAAAAAATATTTTTTTCTTCAAAGCATTGAAAAACAACTGTTTAATTCAAGCAACAGCTATCTTCTTCTGCCAACTACTAAAAAAAAGATGGTACTATGTGTTGCATAGTACCAAATATTATCTTATGTTTGTGTTGTCAATGAATATAGTGGTGAAAATCGGTGCTTAGGTGAGCGCAACTGAAGAACCGAAGACCCTGATAGCTACAGGGGCGCCACATCAAAAAAACAAAACTCAGAGGTTATGAATATCGAGAACACACAAAGCCAGATGCGGAAGGGAGTACTGGAGTTTTGCATTCTCTCCGTTATACAACGGGGTGAAGTGTACCCAAGTGACATCATCGAGGAAATGAAGAAAGCCAATCTTAACCTCCTTGAAGGAACCCTTTATCCGCTATTAACACGATTGAAAAATGCCGACCTGCTCACTTACCGCTGGGTAGAGAGCAGCAGCGGACCACCCCGTAAATATTTTTCACTTACAGAAAAAGGGGCAGACTTTTACAAGGAACTCCAGGCTACCTGGAATGAAATGGTAAACTCCGTAAACTCTGTAACACAGAAAAACGGAATCGCCAATCCTGTAGTAGAAGGCGAAACCATTACGGTACATCCGCAACAGGGCGAAACCCAGCTTTAACCACCACAATTAAATTGTAAGAAAATGAAAAAGGTAATAAATATAAACTTCAAAGGACGGGTAATCCCCATAGAGGAAACTGCTTTTGAACTGTTGCAGCGCTACATTGAAAGCCTCCGCCGCTACTTTGCCAACGAAGAAGGCAGAGATGAAATCATCAATGATATTGAAGACCGCATTGCCGAGCTGTTTGAAGAAGATTTGAAAAAAGGCGCTGCCTGTATTACTGATGAAACAGTAAATACAGTGCTTGACAGCATGGGCCGTGTAGAAGATTTTCAGCAAATGGACAGCGAGCCCTCTGTTGCTTCATCAACAACAAATAGCGGCAGTTATTCATCTGCTTCGGCTGATGAACCCCGTGGCAGCATGAGCCGCAACTCTAATGATAAAGTTATTGGGGGCGTGTGCAGTGGTCTTGCACATTATTTAAAAATTGACCCAACCGTTGTGCGTGTATTGTTTGCATTGATTTCGTTTGGTGGCTTTGGTGCCGGTTTACTCATCTACATTGTGTTGTGGATTGTATTACCTGAACGTGCGTTGCAGAGCAATATCAAAAAGCGTTTGTTCCGTGACCCTGATAACAAAGTTATCGGTGGTGTTTCAAGCGGTTTGGCAAACTATTTTAATATAGCTGTATGGATTCCCCGTTTAATCTTTATTGCTCCGTTTGTACTGGGCTTTATTCCATCCATTTTTGATTTTTCACCCGCTCCGTTCTTCTTTACCAGTGGTATAGGCGGTACCTTATTCTTTACGTATGTGGTATTGTGGATTGTGCTGCCCAAAGCAACAACTGCCGCAGATAAATTACAAATGCGTGGCGAAAAAATTGATGTGGGAAGCATCAGTAAAGCTGTAAAGGAAGATTTGAAAAAAATGGGAGATGATGTGAAAACAGGCGCACAGCGGATGAGTGAGCAAGTGAAAACAGGTGCCGCTACCATGAGTGAAGAAGTGAAAGAACGTGCACAGGCATTTGCAACTGAAGCTCGACCCGTGGCGCAAAGCACTGCCAGTGGTATTGGTAATGCCATCGGTATCCTGTTCAAAGCATTCTTTTTGTTCATAGCCGGTTGTATAGCGTTTGCACTGCTTATGGGGTTGTTTGGAATAAGTATAGCGGGTATTGTAGCCTGGCCCCTGAAAGACTTCTTCTTTGAAGGAGGTTATCAAAACTTTGCAGTTTGGGGCACTTTATTATTCTTCCTGCTGGTACCGGCCGTTGCTTTCTTTACTTGGATTATCCGTAAAATTTTCAGCATCAAATCCAAAAACAGTTATTTAGGTTATGTGTTTGGCGGCTTATGGATTGTAGGATGGGTTTGTGTGATTATGCTCATCAGCAGTATCAGCAAAAATTTCCGCAACCGCACAGAGGTTACAGAAACCATTTCCATTACACAACCTTCTAAAGGTAAAATGACGGTAACCGTAACTGAACCAGAAGTAAACTACAGCGGTCATTACTGGTGGCTGCATGATGATAACGATGCCAGCGGATGGGATATTAATGATGATAGTTTAAAACTTAGCACCGTACGTTTACAGATTGAACAAAGTAATGATTCCTTCTATAGTGTTCAGATGGTGCGACGCAGTTACGGACAAAGTAAATCGAATGCAAAATCTAAAGCTGAAAAAATAGATTACCATGTAAGCTATAAAGACAGTGTACTGGATTTAGGCAGCTATATGGCTATAGCAAAGGCAGATAAATTTCGTGGACAACAGGTAAGCGTAGTAGTAAAGGTTCCTGTGGGTAAGCAAATACGCTTTGACCGTACTGTTGAACGCAAACTTAACCCCGTGAACTATCGCTTTACACATAAAAACCGCTGGAACCGCTTTGATGAAGACTGGGATGTGGATGTATACACTGATTTTGATTATAGTGCAGACGTTGATTATGTAATGACGGCAGATGGGCTGCGGCGTACAGACGGCAAGGACAACGAAAAATATGAATACAAAAACAAGGGCGCTGATGATGAGCTGAAGCAAATTGAACGTGACAAGCAAAAACTTCAGGAACGTGAAGAGGAGTTAAAAAAAGATATTGATAGTAACCGCTATCGCTACGATCCAAAAAAATCATCGGCTGACAGCATCAAAACAAAAGTGATTGCTTACAGCAATAAAAGTGATGTACCCTTTTCTCAACCTATTACTGTGAGTGCGTTGTAACCATTAGAACCTTATCATCGTCAAAAACCTTATCATTCAACAGATGCACGCACATAAACGCAGTGGTTAAAGTTGGAACAGCCAACGGCCCCAAAGCTTCGGAACAAAGCGGCGGGGCTTTTTTATCCCCTCCCTGGCGGGGTTGGGGTGGGTCTTCTAAAATCAATTCAAATGAAAAAAATTACAATCATCTCTATTCTGCTGCTGGCATCCGCATTTTTGAAAGCACAGGAACAGAAGCATATTGATTCTTCGCTCTTCAACACCATCTATCTACTCGACAGCACCTGGTTTGCTGCCTTCAACAAAAAAGATGTCAAAGTATTTTCAACGTATGTAGATAGATCACTGGAGTTTTATCACGATAAAACAGGTTTAACTGATTATGAATACAATATAAAAGCTTTTGATAACATCCTTAAAAACGTTCCTGATTTAAAACGTACACTGCTAAAAGAAACAATGGAAGTATATCCAATTCCCAATTACGGTGCAGTGCAGATTGCCCAACACCGTTTTTGCCATATGGAAAACGGGAAGATGGATTGCGGTATTTTTAAGTTTATTCATGTGTGGAAGAAAACTAATACGCAATGGAGAGTAACCAGAATCATCAGCGTTGATCATTAAACGCTTTTAAAAAACAGAAATCAACCATGACCAAATCAACTGTTTCATACATTGGCTTTGCAGGGATTTTATTATTTGTTTTTGCCGCCATCTCAGGGGCTATGTTGATACCGAATTACAGTCAAATTTCTCAGTATCTAAGTGAGTCGTATGCCATTGATACAAAGTATGGGCTATATCTCCGGCTGCTGGGCTATATTCCATCGGGCATCTTGATATTGTTGTTTTGTTTTCTTGCTGTAAAGCATCTTCCAAAAAGCAGAGCAGCAGGAATAGCCCTTAAAGGAATCGGTTTGTTTTATGGTGGCGGTACATCGCTTACAGGGATTTTTCCTTGCGATGCCGGCTGTAATAAAGAAATGATTAATCCAACTGTTGCGCAATTCATTCACAATATCGCCGGCTTGTTTACTTATGTTATGGTTCCATTTTTTGTTATTCTGCTGGGAGCTGCTGCTGCAAAATGGAAAGATGCAAAAGGTACTGGCTCTTTAATTACTGCATGCGGTTTTGTTGCGGCTGCGTTTTCAGTCCTTTTCTTTACACAGTTAAATACAATTTATGGCGGATTGTATCAACGGATACTTGAGGGTAGTATTTTAGTGGCAATACTTGTAACAGCATTGCATCTAAAAAAGAAATTTATTTAAATGCATTATTTTAAATCTACGTTCTTATTGCTTCACCAATCTTCCCGCCTGTTGTCCATTAATCAAAACAATATAAACGCCTGAACTGATATCGTTTATTAAAAAATTAGCAGCAATATTACCCTTCCAGGTTTTAACTACAGCGCCCTGTGAAGAAACCAAACTGATAACATCATTTGGTTTTACCCTATAATCTAAAATTTTAAACGTATGCTGTACAGGGTTGGGCAGAATACGCATGTTGTTTGTTAGGGCAGCAACATTCCGCACCGAAGTTGTTATATCAGGAAACAGCCATTGATAGGCAGCGCCAAACTCTCTGCGCCAGTAAGCTTCTGTATGTGTGCCATCCGCATCAATTTTTATTTGGGAATTGCTGTTTACCAATCCACGAATAAAAAGTTGCGTTGAAACTGAATTGATGTTTGAAACCATGGAACCCGATTCGTTCTGTCCCGCTACATGACTGATACGAACGTTAGAAATAGTTGTTGTGCTTGTGCTGATATAGTTATTTAAATCATTTAATGCAAACCAATAAGCAGGACTGAATGCGCCCACTTTTCCAAACACGTTGGGATAACGTACGGCCCCGAACGTTGAAATCAATCCGCCCATACTGCTACCAAATAAACAAGTGTACTCAGGAGAGCTCAGTGTTCTGTAATTGGCATCAATAAACGGCTTCAATGTTTGAGCAATGAAATCAATATATGCAGCTCCCTCACCGCCGCCATACTGCGGATTATTCCATGGTGAATACTCATTGAGTCTTGATGCACCCCCATTATCAATACCTACAACAATGGCCCCATAATTTCCGGAAGCGTGTAAGCTGTTTAATGTTTCATCTACCTGCCACTCTCCTGCAAAGGAAGTAGCTGCATCAAAAAGGTTTTGTCCATCATGCATATACAAAACGGGGTATTGCTTGGAGCTGGTGTTATAATCAGGCGGCAGGTATAACCAAATTCTTCTGGTGCGGTTATTGAGCTGAGGCATTACAAATGCATTGTTTACTACCTGCACATTACTGGCAGCAGTAGAGCTACAAAGGTCTTTCCATCGTTGAACAGTTAGATTAATTGTTTGCGGCGATCCCGTAAAAGAAAATGTTCTGTTGGCAATTTCTTCGCAGTTGGTTCCACCTTCCACACTGGTCCATGAGCCTCTTGTAAATTTGAACTGAACCGTTCCCGTTCCTTCGGGTATAATAATTTGATAAACACCATTTACCTGTGTTAAAGTAAAACCTGCATCTCCCGGGTTCCAGCCATTGATATTCGATGCAAAATAAAGAACTGCATTTACAGGAGTATTGTTAGGAATAGAAGTTAAACGTAATGTAACCTGTGCGTTTAAACAATAACATGCAACTGTAAAGAACAACGAAAGAAAAACGGAACGTTTCATTATATGCTGCGTTATTAAGGTTGTAAAGATAACGGTTGAAACAAAACCATAGAACGGCCGTTTAATAATCAGAAATACTGTAAAATGATTCTGCATTCTTCCTGCGTTCAATCATTGTAACCACTGTTTTAAATTATTCAGCTTATGCATGTTGTATTGGATTTTCGTTCTATTTTAGCAGCATCATTAACCACGAACATTCTTTTTAATGTCAACTACAGCCAACAAGAGCTTCGCCCGGATTGATACTGATTTGAAAAACATTACTTCGTTATTCAGCGAGGTTTTAAATGATTTACATCATCAGGATTTATCCCGCATCATAAGTAATTTATCTTCAACAACTGCTGCTGAATCCACAGGCGATGAATCAGAAATTCAGGCATTGAGTATGTTGTTTCAGATAATGAGTCTGGTGGAACAAAACGGTGCGGCACGTTATCGCCGTCAGCTCATTAATGAACAGGGCGCTGCATCCATCAGAGGTAGCTGGTGCGAAACATTTACACGCTGGCAACAACAGGGATTAACACAACAACAAATGCTGGAGGTGCTGTCACAAATTGAAATTACGCCTGTTCTTACTGCACATCCTACTGAAGCCAAACGTCTGTCTGTTTTGGATTTACATCGTGAATTTTTTTTACTGCTTATAAAGCTGGAGCAAACACACCTTTCCAGCACTGAGTGTGAAACGATACATGATGATATCAAAGCATTGCTGGAGAGATGGTGGCGCACCGGAGAGGTTTACCTCGAAAAACCATCCGTGATTGCTGAAAGAAATAATGTGATGCACTACTTTACCAAAGTGTTTCCCCATGCACTGCAACTGGCCGACACACAACTCAAACAAAGCTGGGCACAAATGGGTTTTGATGTTTCCTTACTTTCATCGCATTCACAATTCCCGCTGTTGCAGTTTGGAAGCTGGGTAGGTGGCGACCGTGATGGCCATCCCTATGTAACAGCAGAAGTTACCGCTTCAACCCTGATGGAACACCGGGGAGCTGCATTAGAGCTGCTGCACAAACAACTAACGGAGCTGGCTGCACGCATGAGTTTTTCAGAAACAAAAAATCCCGTGCCCGCAGCATTAACACAAACCATTAACCACTTCAAAGAATGGGGTGGAGCAGATGCTAAAAAAGCAGCGGATCGCAATGTGCATGAACCATGGCGACAATACATCAACCTCCTTATACTTAAACTGCAACATACAATTGATAACAACATTGAAGCAACTTCCTTTGTTTATAAAAATACCGGTGAGCTGCTGGGTGATTTACAATTACTTCGTGAAAGCTTATTGGAAATAGGCGCACAACGTATGGCAGATAAATTATTATTTCCTCTGGAACGTCAGGTGCGTTGTTTTGGTTTTCATCTGGCAAAACTTGATATCAGGCAAAACAGCGCTTTTCATGATAAGGCTATGGACTCGATATTGAGTGTTGCACTTCCGCATCTTTCTACCTACAGCAACTGGACAGAAGCGGAAAAGCTTTCTTTTCTCACAACAGAACTTCAAAGCACCAGGCCTTTTGCCATTGCTGAAACATCATTTGGTGAAGAGGCGGACAAAGTGTTGGATTGCTATCGTGCCGTGCAACATCACATCCGGCAATATGGTAAAGATGGTGTGGGTTCATTTATTGTAAGCATGACCAGAAGCCTCAGTGATTTGCTGGTTGTGTATGTACTGATGCGTGAAACAGGTTTGAGCAGCTATGCATTGCCGGTAGTTCCATTATTTGAAACCATTGATGATTTAAAAAAGGGACCTGCAATACTGGAAGCGTTTCTTTCTCATCCGGCCCGCAAACAGCAGGCCCATGCTGTGCAAGAAGTAATGCTGGGCTATAGCGATAGTAATAAAGATGGTGGCATTTTAGCAAGCCGCTGGAATATTCATCAGGCTGAAGAACGATTGACCGCTGCTGCATCAAAATACAATGTACAATTGAAATTCTTTCATGGTATTGGCGGCACCATCAGTCGTGGTGGTGGTAAGTATCACCGCTTTTTAGAAAGCATGCCGCACGGAAGCCATAGCGGTAAAATGAAAGTAACGGTACAGGGTGAAACCATTGCACAACAGTTTGCCAACCGGCTTAATGCCTCCTACAATCTGGAGATGCTGCTTTCCGGTGTGGCCCTGCAAACAGCAAATACATTATTTCCTGATAAAGAACATGTTTTTCCATTACTGGCTTTGGATAAAACGGCAACATTGGCATTTGAGCATTACAGAAGATTGGTGGAGCATCCTTACTTTATTCCGTTTTACAGTGAAGCAACGCCGATAGATGTACTGGAGCAAAGCAAAATCGGTTCCAGACCTGCACGCAGAACAGGCAAACGTACGCTTGCAGATTTGAGGGCAATACCCTGGGTATTCAGCTGGCATCAAAGCCGCTTTAATCTTACTGCATGGTATGGCACAGGAACAGCTTTAAAACAACTGAGAGAAACACAACCCGGTGCGTATGCACAACTCAAACAAACGGCAAACAGCTGGCCTTTTTTGCGCTATACCTTAATTCATATAGAAACCAATCTCATGAATGCTGATGCAGGCTTTATGAAACAATATGCCTCTTTAGTGAGTGATGAACAGGTACAACAAACCATTCTTGATTTACTGCTGCAGGAACATGCGCAGGCATTGGATGAAATTGGATTGTTGTTTGATGAAGACAGAAGCACTCGCCGCAGCAGTTTATTAGACAGCTTACAGCGCAGACAGCAACCGCTTGCATTATTGCATCATATGCAACTGAGTAATTTAAAGCAATGGCGCACCGTTAAAGAAACCAATCCGCAGGAAAGCGATTTGCTGCTGAACAAACTTTTAGTAATAACGTCAGCATTGGCAGGAGGGTTGAAGAATACAGGATAAATGTCTGTCTCATTTAAACACCTTACTACTTATAAAATAAAAAAGATGCTGTTAAAAGAAACACTGCTGATCGTTTTGTTTATATGCTTTTTTGCCATGTCATCTTCATCGCAAAACTTAACAGGTACATGGGAGGGCGGTGGCCAAAGTCAAAAGCACAGGCTTGTTGTAATACAAAAAGGCGATACGCTCATTGGCTATATTTATGAAAAAAGTATCGGCTACTGCACCGCTGATTTTAAGGGGATGTTTTATCCTTCTCAAAAAAGAGTTACAGGCGAAGGTGTTCGGTTTATTAACAAATCGCTTTTACATAGCTTATCTGTTTATAGCTGGAGATATTCAGTAATGGATAGTAAAGAATTTCTTATCGGAACACTGCAGGTGAAGGGTTTATTGGGAGGTGCAAAGGTTGCCATGCAGATGAGCCGCATTTCAGAGTCTGTTGATACAACCGCATACATGGCAAAATTCCTGAATCAACTACCTGAAAACGCTATCGTAACACAACCCATGGCCTTACCAAAAGATACCGTAACAAATCAAATAAAAACTATTTCTCCTTCCGTAATAAATGACAGCACTGCCATCAAAAAATCAAAAGAACGGATAACCAACACAGCCAAACAAATAAGCGTTGACAGGGGTGTTGTAAAATTTACGTTATACGATAACGGAACATATGATGGAGATACTGTAAGTGTGATCCATAATGCACAATTAATTATTTTCAAAAAAGAAGTTTCGTTAAGCCCCGTACAGTTCAGTATTCAGGTAAACAGGGAGCAACCTGTTCATGAAATTATTATGGTTGCAGAAAACGAGGGCAGCATTCCACCCAATACAGCATTGCTGATTATTGAAACAAACGGGAAACGTTACCAGTTAAATTTGAATGCCAGCCTTCGTACAAATGAAAAAGTTGTTATTACGCTGAAAGAATAATTACAGTCCCTTTTTTTAAAATCTGCAAACCGCATGTGAGTCTCATCCACTACTTTTGCACCCACTAAAGCTTGCATGCATGAAACAAACTCCCTTTACACTCAAACACATTGCACTAGGAGCCAAGATGGCTGAATTTGCAGGATACAATATGCCCATTTCTTACAGTGGTATTAATGACGAACATGCAGCGGTTCGCAATAATTGTGGCGTGTTTGATGTGAGTCACATGGGTGAATTTATTTTAAAGGGTGAAGGGGCGCTGGATTTAATTCAGCGTGTTACCACCAATGATGCAAGCAAACTCACTAAAGGGAAAGCACAATACAGCTGCCTTCCAAATAATGAAGGCGGCATCATTGATGATTTACTGGTGTACTGTGTAGAAGAAAACAAAGTGTATATGCTGGTTGTAAACGCCAGTAATATTGAAAAAGACTGGAACTGGATTCAACAACATAATACTTCCAATGTAGAGATGCACAACATCAGCGACAAAACCTGCTTGCTCGCTGTACAGGGACCCAACGCTACTAAAATTCTGCAGCCATTAACAGAAATGGATATTCTCAACCTTAAGTATTACACGTTTGCAAAAGGTGTATTTGCCGGAGTGGAGAATGTTTTAGTGAGTGCAACAGGTTATACTGGCGCAGGTGGTGTTGAAATTTACTTTGAAGACAAAGATGGTGCGGCTGATAAAATTTGGGATGCCATTTTTGAAGCAGGCAAAGCAAGTGGTATTAATCCAGTGGGTCTTGGTGCAAGGGATACACTGCGCCTGGAAAAAGCATTTTGCTTATACGGCAATGATATTGATGATACCACCAATCCCTTAGAAGCAGGTTTGGGATGGATTACAAAGTTTACGAAAGACTTTACGGCAAGGCCCATTATTGAAACAATAAAAGCTGATGGTGTGCAGCGCAAGCTCGTAGGTTTTGAAATGATTGATCGTGGCATACCCCGTCATGATTATAAAATCAAAGATGCAACAGGTAATGAAATCGGAAAAGTTACCAGCGGCACTCAATCACCTTCTTTGCAAAAAGCAATTGGCCTGGGATATGTAACTGTAGAGCACAGCGCATTTGATTCTGAGATTTTCATAGAAGTACGTGATAAATTACTGAAGGCGAAAGTGGTGAAGGTGCCGTTTTTGTAAACATGGATTGTAACGGCCTTTGTTTTTTCTGCGTATAAACAGAATAGTACATCATGATTTTAATTCCTAAACTCAAATGATGACAAACTATTTACTTGATGGTGAAGAAAGCAGCAGGCTCTTCTTCAGGAAAATACATCTTTCCTACTATAACGAATGGTTAGAATTTTTTAAAACTCCGGAAACGACCAGGCACTGGATTTCTGATTATGATTTGCCTGAAATTGAATGCAAAAAATGGTATGAAAAACAATTTAAACGTTACGATAGCGGTAGTGGTGGAATGAATGCCCTGATAGAAAAAACGTCGGGCAGATTAATTGGGCATTGCGGATTATTAAAACAAACTGTAGATAACATTTCAGAACTTGAAATTGCATATTCGCTATTGCCTCCTTTTTGGAATAAGGGCTATGCAACGGAGGCGGCAGAAAAATGTAAAGAATATGCTTTTAAAAATGAGTTGTCTTTTTCTTTGATTTCCATAATAAGTTTAACCAATATACAGTCTGAAAGGGTGGCTCGAAAAGTGGGGATGACACTCGAAAAGACAACTGTTTATAATAACAACCAGGTAAATATTTTCAGAATAAACAGGTGACTTTTAATGCATCAGCATGCGGCCACATGTATTGTACTGCCAAGAGGAAAATGCTGCTTAAAACTTATTATTCCATATTCTTTGTTATATTACTGCACTTGGCATTATCATTGCTCAATCGTTAACACATGCCCCGTATTCATCTCACAACATTTATTGCAGCGCCGCAGGAAGTAGTGTTTGATCTGAGCCGTCATATCGGCCTTCACAAAACATCCCAACAGGCAAATAAAGAAGAAGCCATTAACGGTGTTACAACCGGCCTTATTAATGAAGGCGAACACGTAACATGGCAGGCCAAACATCTGTTCAAAACACGTATGCTTAAAATTCGCATTACCAAAATGCAGATTCCTTTCTTTTTTGAAGATGTAATGGAGCAGGGTGATTTTAAAAAGTTTGAACACCGGCATCATTTCAAACCCGCTCAAAACGGAACCATTGTTATTGATGAACTGGAGTTTGATTCGCCTTATGGCTTTATCGGGAAGGTCTTTAATCAGGTTTATCTCACCAATTATATGAAGCGGCTGTTACAACAACGAAATAAAACCATTAAACACTTTGCAGAAAGTAAAAAATGGGAAGCGTTGTTGAATAAATAAATTTTGTTTGTTGAAGCAGTATCTTTAGCATGATTCCATTTACCAAAACTTACGTCATGAATCAAAAACTATCTCTGTTAGTTGTTGTTAACCTGCTTGTATGTAAGCTTTCCCTTTTCAGTCAATGTATGATTTATCCTGTATCGTTTGAGCAAAGGGTAAACGCTTCCCAAATTATTGTTCTTGGTAAAGTAACAGCACAGCAATGCTTTACACAAAAAGAAACAGGGCTTATTTTCACCCGGAATACCATTACTGTAAATGCATGGCTTAAGGGAACAAGCCGATTAACAGAATTATCCGTGCTCACCCTTGGCGGTACGGTAGGTAATAAGTCAATGATTGCAGAACCTTCCTTACAACTTCACCCAGAGCATGAATATGTATTAATGCTGACTGAAACAAATGAAAATACCAGCACAGTACGAGACCCATCTGCGCCGGGCTTGGTACATTTTATACCTTATGCTGATGCGCAGGGGGCTTTAGAAGCACAGAATTTAATGTATTCTGACTTACTGGGAGAAAAAAATATGACAGAGGGGGAACTGTTCCAAAAAATTGAACAGTTTACCCATATGAAAGCATTGCAAATAAACGGTAAACCTTATACGCCCCGCATGCCGGTACAAATTCAAAGAACAGGGGGCATCACTTCCGTTTCCGGTTTTTCTCCAACTACAACAAACAGCGGTACAATTGTAGGGGGTGACTTTCTTACAATCAACGGCATTAATTTTGAAAGCGCCCGTGGGGCGGGGTTGGTTGCATTTAGAAATGCCGATGATGGAGGGGGTTCTTATATTGCTCCACCTGTAGCATCTGATTATGTTTCCTGGAGTGCAACTTCAATTACAGTTAAAGTGCCTCGCAATGCAGGTACAGGTGATTTTTTTGTAAGAACAAACAGTGGTGTAGATTTTTTATCTCCCTCCAATCTTACAGTAAACTATGCACACCTGAGCATTAATAATACGTTTTTAAACTTTTCCCAATCTACAAGACAACGATATTATTTACGCAACCTGAACAGCCAGGGAGGTTATACGTTCACTTATAACAATACATTCTTCAGTAACCCGCAGGCCATTGCTGCATTTCAAAGAGCGGTTGTTTCCTGGCGGTGCGGTACAGGTTTTAATATCCGTACATCAAGCACTACTTCTGCCATTGCTGTTGCTGCAGACGATAACGTAAACATTGTATCGTTTGACGCTTCTTTGCCGGTGGGGGTACTGGCAAGAGCCACTTCTTATTTTTCCGGTAGCGGCATCAACGGTGTGTGTGATTTAACAAATACCGTATGGTGGCTTGAAGAATTGGATATTGTTTTTAATAATCCGCCTGCCGCCGGTTTTACATGGGAGTTTGGCCCTGCTGCACCTTCTTCTTCTGAATTTGATTTCGAATCCGTGGCGGTACACGAAATTGGACACCTGCATGGGTTGGGTCATATAATTGCACCCGGTCAAATTATGCATTTTGCTTTGGCCAATGGGGCTTCATCAAGAACGCTTGCAGCAAGAGACCTTGCAGCAGGTAATGCCAAAATGAGTTATTCCACAACAGCTACCTGCTTTAATCCCGCTGGAAGCGGTACGCCAATGGTTGCAATTACAACGGGTACTTGTGTTACCCTTCCTGTAACCTTAAATTTATTTGAAGGAAAAAGAGTGAACAGCTCTGCTAATAGTTTAACCTGGGTAACAGAACAGGAATTAAATAATGACGGTTTTATTTTACAAAGAAGTGATGACGGCAGAATTTTTTCAACATTGAATTTTATAAAAGGAAAAGGCCAATCGTTTGATAAATCACATTATTCTTACACTGATGAAAAAGCAGGACCCTTTAAACGTTATTACAGGCTGGTGCAGAAAGATTTTGACGGGAGATTGAACTATTCGTCAATCGTGGCAATCAACGGAGATAACAGTACTAAGTGGAAGATTTGGTTTAGTGGCGCTACTTTGTTTTTATACAACAGTGTTCCTCTACAGCGCCCTGCTACACTGCAGTTGTATAACTCCAACGGTCAACTTGTATTTTCAAAACCAGTTAACTCCAATTCCGTTTCTATTCCTGTTACACTTTCTTCTAAATCTGCATATACCTATCGCCTGGTTACTGATATAGAAATAATTACAGGAAAACTTAGTAATGTGTTTTAAACAAGTGGGCTTACTTTTGCAGCTATGTCTGCACAAAAACCTGCATTGTTTACCTGTTTATCTCCTGCGCTGCTTCATTTATATGATTTAAAAGGAGCAGTAGTTGTTATCATTGATGTATTTCGTGCCACATCTACCATTGCCGCTGCATTGCATAACGGTGCAAGGTGTGTGATTCCGGTAGATACTGTTCCGAAAGCCATTGCATTAAGCAGGGGCATTAACGGTATTGCTGCAGGTGAGCGTGATGGAAAAATTGCAGATGGATTGGAGCACGGCAACTCGCCTTTGGAATACCATCCTGATTTTATAAAAGACCAAACACTGGTGCTCACCACCACCAATGGTACACGTTTGCTGCAAATGGCATTGGATAACAATGCAGAAACCATCATAACAGGTTCTTTTCCCAACCTTGGAGCAATTTGTGACTTTTTAATCAAAGAAAATAAAAACGTGGTGCTGGGTTGTGCAGGCTGGAAAGACCGTTATAATTTAGAAGATACATTGTTTGCGGGCGCTGTCATCCATCATATTAAAGAACATTTTACCATTCATTGCGACAGTTCATTAACAGCTGAGGCAATGTATATACAACATCAGCATGATTTGGTTGGTTTTGCACCAAAGCTTACGCATTACCACCGTCTTGTGGAGCGCTTTGGTTTGATTGAGGATATTCGTTTCTGTCTTACAGAAAATGCTGCTAACGTACTGCCGTTGTACAAAGAAGGATTATTAATCAGAGGTTAAAGAAAAAACGTTAAAGGTAAGAATGTTTCATTGAATTTTTTGAGGTAAGAATTTGTTTTTATTTCTTTCGTTTTTCCAATGGAAATATGAAAGAAATGCTTTTACATTTGCCGATTGCACCATTTGCAATTGATAAATCGTAATTCTTAATTCGTAAATCGTATTTCATTTGGCCTTACCGCATCTACTCAAATTCGCCTATAATCACGGAACGGAAGAAGTGATTCGCAGAGGAAAAAAAATTCATGCCATTGGCTTTGTAGAATTAGTGGAACATGATGAACTTATGGGCTCTGTAGTATTTCGTGTGAAAGATGATTCATACGCTACGTTTTACAAAGTGTATATTCAAAAATATAAGGACGAGCGTGCCATGAATGTACGTTGCAGTTGTCCTTACAACCTTGGCGATATTTGCAGGCATGAAGTGGCTTCGCTGTTTTATCTGCAGGATTTAATTGACAGAAATATTCTCGGCCTTAAAGATTTGGTGTACGACCAGCGACACACGGTGGTTAAAATGAAGACGATTGATTTAAAAAGCATTCGTACGCTTTCGTCGCCTGCTTCTCTTCATGATGCCGAACAATTCCTCCGCACCAATAAAGCGTCCATACTTTCTGCTAAAGATGATATAGTAAAAGCTGAAGTAACAACAGGTGGCGAAACATGGCCGGTAACCATCAGAAGAAATGATGAACGCAATTTTGATACAAGTTGTAACTGCGGTGAAACCGAACACGCTATCTGCGAACATAAAGCTATTGTGTTTATTCAGCTGTTAAATGTTTATGGTCCTTTATATTTTGACAGCATACGCAACGTAGATAAAGAAAAAGATAAGCTGCTGGGTATTTATGGCTACAGTTTAAAAGATAACTGGCAGGATAAATTTGAATTTATTTTTAAAGATGGTAAACCCTTTCTGCGGGTACTGGACCAAACTGTAAAACGTGTAGATCCGTCCACACTTAAAAAGCCTGCACCTGTACAGGATGAATTTACGACAGCAGAAGTGGTGGTTGAAGAAGAGGTGAAAACAGGCATACGATTAGGGGTTGTATTGAATAACAATCTTAAACAGTTTCCCTATTTTACCGTTGATGTTGTAAAGGGTGAAACAGATGAAGAGGGAAGCGCCTTTACAGGTACGGTTGAAAAATTAGATGCCGGAAAATTTATTGAAACAACAGATTTAACTGAACCCGATAAACAATTACTGCAATTGATGAGAAGATTGCAGGCGGCAGAAATCAGCAAGTTTGTCAATCGCAACTCCCCCTTCTCGGGTATTTGGGAAAATATTATTCATAGTGAAGAGGATGATTTACCTGATGATACCAAGGAGTTGATTACAGATTATATGTTGCCACGCTTACAGAAATTATTTACAGAACACAACGGTCCTGTTTATTTGCTGGCAAAGGGCAAAGAGTTTAAAACAAAAAATCTTCAACCCGTTTCCTTATCTTCTACATTTCTCCATCCGTTTTTTGAATTAAAGAAAGAGGATAAAAAATGGAAATGGAGTTATAAAGTAAAAGTAAACAGCGGCGATGCTGATGTGGCAGAAAACGAATGGAACAGTCCGCTAATTTATTTACTCAACAATGAAATGCGTACCTGGCAAATAAAAGATGATGCGTTGCAGGCACTCCCTTTTGTTGCTGATGGAAACACCACAATAGCTCAAAAGGAATTGGAATCTTTTTTGCAGAAAGAAGCGTTACGGTTAGCAAAAGATTATCATGTTGAATTTGATCAAAGCCTGATTAAAGAGGTAAAAGCCGGTGAACCGGAAGTAACCTTACAGTTACAGGAGCGTGGTGAATTTTTGATATTAAATCCAACCTTCAGTTATAAAGGATATAGAATTCGGTCAAATGATAAAGAAGAAATTATTTTACCACAGGACGACGGGTTGATATTGGTTCACCGCAACCGGGAAAAGGAAAACGAGTTTTTAAGTAAAGTTGAAAATTTGCATTCTCAGTTTATTCGTCCGGATGGTGGAACTCAACTCGCATTAAAAGGAACTGAAGTGTTGCGTAACAACTGGTTCTTTTTATTTGTAGATGCCATGAAGGAAATGAAGGTACCGGTGGAAGGCTGGGAAGTGTTAAAAAATTTCCGCTTCAATACTCATAAACCCAAAACGCAAATCTATATCAGTAATGGTGTCGATTGGTTTGATGCAAAAGTGGATGTGGTGTTTGGCGACCAACGTGTAACCATAGCTGAAGTAAAGAAAGCATTGCAAAATAAACAAAGCTTTGTACAGTTACAGGATGGCACGCTGGGTGTGTTGCCCGAAGAATGGATAAAGCGTTATTCAATGCTGTTTCGCCTGGGTGAAAATAAGCAGGAGCAGCTTCGTTTATCCAAATATCACATCAGCGTAATTGACCAGCTATATGAAACAAGAGATGAAACAGAATTGATGATAGAGCTGGAAGAAAAGTATGAACGTTTAAGAGAGTTTAACCGTATTAAAAAAATTTCACCACCTCAGCATCTGCAACCCATTCTTCGTCCTTATCAGGAAAGTGGTTTTCACTGGCTCAACTTTTTAAGTGAAGTGGGCTGGGGAGGCATTCTGGCTGATGATATGGGTTTGGGTAAAACCATTCAGGCCTTATCCTTCCTGCATCATCTCAAAGAAAAAAACAGCAGTTTAAAAGCATTGGTAGCCTGCCCCACAACATTGATGTTTAACTGGGAAAATGAAATAAAAAAATTCACCCCGGCATTAACCTATTATATCCATCACGGTGCACAACGTACCAGAGATGTAAAATTATTTGAAGGATTTAATGTAATTATTACAACGTATGGAACATTAAGGAGTGATATTAAACTATTTACTGAACAGCAATTTGATTATGTGATTCTGGACGAAAGCCAGGCCATCAAAAACCCGCAGAGTAAAGTGGCAAAAGCATCCTGCCTGTTAAAAGCAAAGAACCGCTTGTGTATGAGTGGTACACCGCTGCAGAACAATACGTTTGATGTGTTTGCTCAAATGAACTTTTTAAATCCGGGTATGCTGGGTAGTGTAGAACATTTCAGAAATGATTTTGCAACACCTATTGATAAGTTTGGGGAGAAAGAACAGAAAGACCACCTGCGTCGTTTGTTATACCCGTTTATTTTGCGCCGTACCAAAGAACAGGTAGCCAAAGACCTTCCGGAAAAAACAGAAACCGTGTTGTATTGCGAAATGGAAGATGAACAGCGGAAAATTTATGATGCTTACAGAAATGAATACCGATCAAAAATTTTGGGTACCATTGAAGAACAGGGTATCGGAAGTTCTCAACTCACCATCTTACAGGGATTAATGAAGCTTCGTCAAATATGTGATTCACCATCTATTCTTAATGAAACAGAACAACTGCCTAATGCATCCATTAAACTGGATGAGCTGGCCCGTGAACTGCAGGAAAATATGGGACATCATAAAGCATTGGTGTTTTCGCAGTTTTTAGGCATGCTGGCACTTATCAAACAAAAGCTTACCGAGCTGGAAATTCCATTTGTTTATTTTGACGGAAGTACATCAGCACAAGACAGAGAAAAAGCAGTGAATGAATTTCAGAATAATGAAGAGGTGCGTGTGTTTCTGATTTCGCTTAAAGCCGGTGGTGTGGGTTTGAACTTAACAGCAGCTGATTATGTGTACATTGTTGACCCGTGGTGGAACCCTGCGGTTGAGCAGCAGGCTATTGATCGTACACACCGCATAGGACAGATAAATAATATTTTTGCTTACCGCATGATTTGTAAGGATACAATTGAAGATAAAATACTTGTGTTACAGGAAAGAAAACGGGCTTTAGCCAAAGATTTAATTACAGATGATACAGGATTTGTGAAATCGCTCACAAGAGAAGATGTGGAATATCTTTTCAGTTAAAAGAATGGCTGTTTATTTTTCCTGCTTCGCCCAATAAACAAAACAATTTATTTACTCAATAGATAGATATAACTAAAAATTAATTGAGATTTTATTAGAACCTTTCAAAAACTGTTTCTATCTTGCTATCGGTTTTTCATAGGATATTGGATTTTAAAGCGGGGCCGGATTTCCATCCAGCCCTTTTCTTTTATATTAGACCGAACTGTGCACTCAACTCCAGCATTTTATCTATAGGCTTTTTAGCCGCCAACCGCAACGCTTCATCCATAAATATTTCCGGCGTTTCATACTCCATGCATAAATAAATCTTTTCAAGTGTATTACGCTTCATATGCGGGCAATTGTTACAGGCACAGCTGTTATTGGGCGGCGCAGGAATAAACGTCTTCTGAGGGCTGCTAATTATCATCTGATGCAGAATGCCCGTTTCTGTAGCTACAATATATTCGCTGCTGCTGTCATTTATTGTGTACTTTAAAAGCTGTGTGGTACTACCTATAAAATCGGCCAGTTTTAGCACCGGTTCTTCACATTCAGGATGAGCTATTACCTTAGCATTGGGATGACGCTGTTTAAGATTTTGTATTTTTTCAACACTGAAAATCTCATGCACCATACAGGCACCATTCCACAGCACCATATTTCTTCCTGTTACTTTGTTAATATAAGCTCCAAGGTTTTTATCAGGTGCAAAAATAATCGGTTGGTCTTTAGGCAGGCTTTCTACAATCTTTTGTGCATTACTGCTGGTGCAGATGATATCACTCAGTGCTTTAATACCCGCACTGCAGTTGATGTAAGAAATAACGATATGCTCCGGATGCTTTTGTTTAAACTGTTCAAATAATGGCGGCGGACAGCTATCGCTTAAAGAGCAACCTGCATGCAGGTCGGGAATCACCACTTTTTTTGCGGGGTTCAGAATCTTTGCTGTTTCGGCCATAAAATGCACACCGGCAAACACAATCATATCAGCATTGGTTGCTTCTGCCTTTTGAGCAAGCCCCAGGCTATCGCCGATGTAATCAGCCACGTCCTGAATATCCGGCTCCTGATAGTAATGAGCCAGCACAATCGCATTCTTTTCTTTTTTAAGGCGTTCAATTTCCGCAAACAGATCCAACTCCGGATCAAGATCCAGATCCAGAAAACCTTTGTTTTCCACCTGTGCTTTGGCGGCGCCAACCAATACTTCATTCATAATGGTGAAGATTATATTTTTTCTTTGCTTTACAACTTTATTTTTTCTCTATCCTTTTTTCAACTTCATATTTACCTAATAACTATTAATAGATATTTATTTATATAAAACACTATTATTATTATGACTGTGAATTTGTGGATACATTTTCATTTTATATAAGGCAAAGGTAGAAATAAGCAGTTTATACACCGTTATTCACAATTTCATTCACATAATTTTTTTAATCTCAGTAAGGGTTTGAGCTAATTATTAACAACTGTGGATAGTAACTAGCTTGTATATCTTTTAAAGATTCAACACCTCATTTAAATGTGAATGTGTGTGGAATAAACCTTACTTAATTAAGACAATTTGCAAGACCATCATGATGCTTTAAATTAATTCACCATCTGTTCATACTATTTAATTTTAGTGTAGCCGTTTTATCCAAGTTAATTCACAGCTTTCCACACAAGGGTGTGAACATTTTTTTTAATGAAGCTCTTTTTGAAAACAGAATAACTGCCGGAAGACCATAAAATTTAAGGATTTTTGTTTTTTATGATATTTTCCAAAAATGAGTAGTGGTACGGTTTTCTAAAACGCTTAACCTGCGCCCATTTTAGGAGTTTTCCACAATTTGTTCCAACTCTTTTTTCCCCTATTTTTGCCGCTCACTTTTTTAACGTACACAATATACTATTATGTCGATTATTCAGCAGATAAGGGAACGTTTTGCAGCCGTAAGTATTGCTGTTATTGCTTTGAGCCTTATTGGATTTATTTTAATGGATGCCCTGAGCAGCCGTACCAGTTTATTTTCAGGCAACAGTACTACTCTGGGTAAAATCAATGGTGAGGAAATTGAATATGCCGCTTTCAGTACCAAGGTAGAAGAAATGGAAAATAATTACCGCTCACAGGGAATGGAAGTAAATGAAGAAATGCGCCAGCAAATCATTGAAATGCTCTGGAATAATGAGGTGGATGAAACCTTATTAACTAAGGAGTATAATAAATTAGGTCTCGTATTTTCTTCTGCTGATTTAAATGAAGCTTTGTATGGCGAAAATCCGCCTCCTGCTTTGGCCCAGCAATTTAAAGATGAAAAAACAGGCGCTTATGATGCCAATGCTGCACGTCAGTTCATCAACTCGTTAAAAAAGAAAAAGCCAAATGATCAGCAGCGTTTATACATTGAGCGTAACCTTATTGGCTATATCGTAAGCAATGGTTTGCGTACCAAATACAACACGTTACTTTCAGGTAGTGTGTATTATCCTAAATGGTTAAGTGACAAGGATGTGGCCGATCAAAACAGTATTGCATCCATCAGCTATGTAGCTGTACCTTATGCTACCATTGCAGACAGTACAGTGCAGGTAACGGATGCTGATTTGGATGCTTATATCAGAGCACACAAAAAAGAATACAAGCAGGATAGAAGCCGCAGTATTTCCTATGTAGTGTTTGATGCAGCTCCTACAGCAAACGATACGGCATTTATAAGCAACGCAGTAGCACAAAAAAAACAGGAGTTTATTAATGCTCCCGATGCAGCACAGTATGTAAATGCCAATGGTTCTGCCGTTTCTTATTTTGACGGATATGTATTGAAATCAAAAATGCAGATTCCTGTTTACTCTGATTCCATTCAAAGCCTCGCCGTTGGTTCTGTATTTGGACCCTATTTAGATGGCAGCAATTTTGTACTGGCAAGAATGGTGGAAAAAAGACAGTTGGCTGATTCAGTAAAATGCCGCCACATTCTTATTGGTACTAAAGATGCACAAACCGGTGCAGAAATCATGAGCGACAGTGCTGCGCATAAAAAAGCCGACAGCGTTGCCGCTGCCGTAGCTGCGGGTGCCGATTTTAAAACATTGGCAGCACAATTCAGCACAGACCCGGGAAGTAAGGATAAGGGCGGTGAATATGATTTCTCTTCTCAGCAGTTCGGAAGTCTGGCAAAGCCATTTGCAGAATTTATTTTCTATAATCCTGCAGGAACGAAACGAGTTGTAAAAACAGATTTTGGCTGGCACTATATAGAAGTGATGAATCAAAAGAATTTTGAACCGGCCTACAAAATTGCATACTATGCAAAACCTGTAGAACCAAGCGATGAAACTGTTAACAGCGCAAGCACCGCTGCCACACAATTTGCATCACAAAGCAGAGATGTAAAATCCTTTGATGCCAATGCACAAAAACAAAAACTCTCAGCACGTGTGGCAGATATAAAGCCTAATGAATTTTCAATTCTGGGTATTGGCGGTGCCCGCCGTTTGATTAAGTGGGTGTATGAAAGTAAAATAGGGGCTGTATCAGAGCCCGAAAATATTGGCGATAAATATATAGTAGCAGTTGTAACAGGTGAAAAAGAAGAAGGACTGCCGGCAGGAAAAGATATGCGTTTACAAATTGAAGGCATTGTACGTAATCTTAAAAAAGCCAGACAGATTATTGAAAAAATTGGTAACAACAGAGATTTGAATGCTATTGCAACTACATTTAAAACTGTTGTAAACAGGGCTGATAGTATTTCTTTCCTTTCACCATTTATTCCCGGCATTGGCCAGGAAGCAAAAGTGAGCGGCGCTGCATTTGATGCTAAAAACAAAGGAAGAGTTTCTGAACCTATTGCAGGAAATACAGCCGTGTTTCTTGTAAAGAATGAATCAGTGGGCTTGAAACCATCTACTGAAGGTGATTACCAAATGCGCCGTGTACAAATGGAGCAATCCATGAAAGGCAACTTTGCTTATAAGTTTACAGAAGCTCTGCGCAAATCAGCAACTATAAAAGACAACCGAATTAATTTCTACTAACAAAATAACCGCATGTGGTGTTATCAATGGGCATAGCGGTAGTTATGCCCATTTTTATTAACAGTAGTTCTACGATGCACCCGATGAAAAACTACGATGGTGATACATTCATAAAATCGAAGTTTCATATTTGCCGTAGATTTACTATCAAACCATTTTCAACATGAGCGAACCGATAGTAAACAAAGTGGCCGAAAGTGCTCTTGTAACCATTGATTTGGAAATGTTTTTACCGCAGGAGCAGCCAGTGGTTTTTGATTTAAAAGACTACCTGTTTATGGGGTTGATTCTTAAAGAAAAAGACTTTAGGGAAGCACTCCGCACAACAGAATGGGATGTATATAAAGACAAAACGGTATTAGTTATTTGCAGTGCCGATGCTATTGTTCCTGTGTGGGCGTATATGCTTATTGCTTCTTATCTCAAAACACAAACACATAATGTGTTTATGGAATCTGAGCAACAGTGGAGGCAAAGAAACCTGTTACAAAACATCAACAACATTAATGCAAATGAATATAGTGGTAAAAGAGTTGTGATAAAAGGATGCGGCGATAAGCCCATTCCACCGGAAGCATACCTTGAGATTACAAAAATAGTACAACCCGTAGCAAAAAGTATTATGTATGGAGAGCCCTGCAGTACGGTTCCCATCTATAAACAAAAATAAAATCAACCAAGGCCCAAAGTCCTGATGCGTTTTAATAACCTCACCAATTTTCACCCCTATCGCCTCAGTGAAAAACAAAGACATTTCATTAAGCGATGGGAGAAGCGCCGCCAAATGCCACGGTGGAAATATGTGTTATACTATGGTGTACTGCGGGAAGGAATGATTTTTTTAGTCATTATCAAATTGGCACAATTAGTCTTTGATTACAAAGGATTTATTGCTTTATATACCAGCCTGGGCGGACTGCTTTTTTTGTTATTTGAAATCTGTTTCTGGCTGGGTGGAGGTTTGGTAATAGGTTGGTTTAAATATACCAGTTACGAAACAGAATATGAAATGCTCAAAAGCATGGAGCATTATTAATCTTCCACCTCTACTACCATTTCTATTTCTACCGCAATATTAGAAGGCAATGCCACCATTCCCATAGCAGCTCGTGCATGCTTGCCTTTGTCACCAAAAATCAACACCAGCAAATCACTGCATCCATTAATTACTTTTGGATGATCTGTAAATTCCGGCAGACAATTTACATACCCATTCACCTTTACAATACGTTTCACCTTACTTAAATTGCCCAACGCATCTTTCAATGTTGCAATTAAACTGAGTGCCGTAATTTTAGCAGCTTCATAACCCTGTTCTACTGTTAAATCTTTTCCCACCTTGCCGGTAATATTTGTTCCATCAGTCTTGGTGGGGCCATGACCTGCCAGAAAAATTAAATTACCCGTGCGAACAAATTTTACATAATTGGCAATGGGTTTACTCACAGGAGGCAATACCAAACCATTGCTTTTTATCTTCTCTTCAGGCGTTTGTGCTTGTGTACTCATGGCAAAAAATGTAAATACGATAAAGAATAGATATTTCATATAAAAGCGTTTTAAAACCATCCCCGTTTTCTAAAGAAATACAACATCACCAGCGGAATCATTACCATCATTGTGCAGGCCAGATAAAACCCCCATTGATGATGTGCATAAGGAATAATATCAAAGTTCATCCCAAACATACCACCAATAACAGTAGCAGGTGCCAGCAGGCAGGTAACAATCGCCATCACCTTCATTACTTCATTCATCTTGAGGTTTACATTACTTAAATATAAATCGTGCATACTCATCATGATATCACGGTAGTTTTCTGCCAAATCATTGGCCTGAAAAATATGATCGTACACATCTTTAAAATATTTTTCGGTTCGCTCTTCCAGCAGGGAGCTTTCGCTCCGTAAAATACCACTTACCATATCACGCACCGGAGCAATATTTCGCTTAAGTACAATCATTTCTTTTCGCAGCTGATTGATGCGGGCCAGTGTACGCTTGTTTGGATTGCGAACAATATCCTCTTCCAGACTTTCAATCTTATCACTCAGCTTTTCCATCACCCCAAAATAACTGTCTACAATCAAATCAATCAAGGTGTAAAACAAATAATCAGTTCCCCGCTGCCGAAGTTTGTTTTGACGGAACTGTATCTTATCCCGCAGCGGATTAAATACATCACGGGAGGCATCTTCCTGAAAACTAATCACAAACTGTTCGCCCAGAATAATGGATATCTGTTCTACCTCAACTGATGACTCTTTTTCATTGAAGTAAAGCATATTAAGCAAACAAAACATTACACCTTCAATTTCATCAACCTTTGGCCGCTGTCCAATACTTAATATATCTTCCTGCACCAATTGGTGAATACCGTAATGATTGCATATGATTTCCACATCGGCCCTTCTTAAACCATCCACATTAATCCATGTAACACGACTGGAGTGTTTATAGGAAAAACAATCTCTTACATTAGTTAAACGTTCTTCATGAATATTTTCCGCATCATAATCATAAACGTATAAATTGATTTCATCAGGCTCTGTACGCTGCGGAATAACAGTGGGATTAATATTTAAAATTCGTTTCGTACGAAAGAGATTGAACGGATTTAATACAATATCCAGATAAGATTTAGGTTTCCGCATTACAGCAATTTACAACGAATTTAAACAAACGGTTTACAAGTTTCAAAGACCTGCCGTAGCTTTAGCCGCAGAATCAACAATATGAAATCAATTCAGGTATTGCTCGCTGTGTGCTTCTTTACAGCAACAACAATTGCCCAAACAACAGACAAAAAATTAACGGCAAAAATTGAACAGCTCATTTCAGGGTTTAATGGCGATGTGGGTATTTATGTAAAAAGTTTAAAAACGGGCAAGGTAGTGGCCATTAATGCTGACACCATTTTTCCTACGGCCAGCATGGTGAAAGTGCCCATACTCGTAGGCATTATGGATAAGCTGCGAAAAAAAGAAATGCGCTATCATCAGGAATTGATTTATAAAGATTCCTTGCTGTATGAAGGTGTAGATATTCTCGGCTCTTATAAAAACAACGAAAAAGTTGAGCTGAGTAAGGTGCTCATGCTGATGCTTACTACCAGTGATAATACCGCCAGCCTCTGGTTACAAAGCTTAGCGGGTACAGGAGCCCGCATCAATCAAATCATGGATAGTCTTGGCTTTGTACACACAAGAGTAAACTCCCGCACACCGGGCAGAGAATCCAGCCGCAGTATGTATGGCTGGGGCCAAACAACACCAAAGGAAATGGCTACTCTTTTTGAACGCATGTATAAAAAGAAATTGCTGGACGATAGCAGCAGCATTGCCATGATGCGGATGCTGGGCCGTAATTACTGGGACGAGGAAGCACTCTCACAAATACCGCCCACCGTAGAGGTGTTCAGCAAAAACGGAGCAGTGAATGCCAGCCGCAGCGAAGTACTGCTGGTGAACGCCCCACATCATCCCTATGTGTTTTGCATTATTACCAAAAACAATAAAGACCAGAGCTGGAGCGCTGATAATGAAGCATGGGAGTTGGCACGTAAACTCAGCAAACTGCTCTGGCACTACTATGAACCCAACATGAAATAAGCAGGTATTACGTTAAAGCACAGGCGAAATAAAGCTTTGGTACTTTGTTTGTTCTGCATAAAATAATCATCCCTTAAAATTCACAGATATGAAAAAAAGGTTTACCCTCGTTCTAATCATCAGCTCGCTTCTTTTGGCAGCATGCAGCAGAAATACGTATAAATCCGAGCAAAAAGATTTGAGCATGCTTATTAAGCGACTTACCAAAAAGGGAAGCGATGATAAAGTGCTGGCTGATATTCGTTCTATCTATGAACCCGCATTACTGCGCACACAGCAAAATCTGAACAACTATCAATATGATGCGCCTCCGCAAAAATGGGATAAGATTATTGGAGAGATGCAAAACATGCAACGTATGTATGATATCATCAACACCAATCAATATGCGGTGCGAATGATAAAGCCGGTAAATTATTACAGAACCATTCTGGCAACAAAAGACAGTGCCGCATCAGATTATTATGTTTATGGTATGCAGTACTTTGAACGGGAAGGAAGAAACAATTCCAGACAGGCCTTTGAAGCATTTGACAAAACGCTCAGCTATGTACCCAACTTTAAAGACGCACAGCAAAAAAAGCAGGAAGCTTTTAACCGCAGCATCATTTATGTACTCATCAATCAAATACAATACGATGGCTTCGGATTTAATAATAACTGGAACTGGAATAATTACAACAACAGGGATCAAATGCTGCAAAACCAAATCATCAATGATCTGGGTGGCAGAAACAACAGAAACATACCCGCATTGTATTTTAATGAGTGGGATTTGAGAAGAGAAAACCGAGCACCGGATCTGGTGGTGGATCTGGTGTGGCGCAATTCACAATTTGATCAACCGAGAGACAGAAGCCGTAACTATAACCGCAGCAAACAAATAGAAACAGGCCGTGATACAGCCAACAGACCAATCTATCAAACAGTAACAGCCACCGTGTTTGTAACAGAACGTTACCTGGAAGCCAATGCAGATATGAATCTCATAGTTACAGATGCTAAAAACAGAACACAGCTTGACTGGCAGGTGATACCGGCATCATTCAGAACCAGTGTGGAGTTTGCCACCTTTAGTGGCGACAGAAGAGCGCTGGATGAAAATGATCTGCGATTGATCAACCGCAGCCAGAACCAACCCATGCCCAACAGAGAAGATGTGTTTCAGGAAATGATGCGGAATATTTATAATGATATGCTCAACAGGATACAAAGGGTTACAAACTGGTAATATCAATGCGTCTGTTTCTTTTTCATCAATGAAATCAATACGCCGCCGCCAATGATACAAAGAATGCCTGCAAAAGAATACGCATCGGGAAACGCATCGCCCAGCAGCATACCAATAACAATACTGAATGGAATATTAGCATAACTAATAGCTGATACAACACCCGCCTTATCTGCACCATATGCTTTGGTTACAAAGTATTGACCAAACAATGCTGCTGAACCAAGCAGCAAAACAATCCACCATTCATTGCCAACGGGCCAGCGCCAGTCAATAAAAAATAAATCATCTGCCGGAAGGTGAAATAAGAATTTGATGAGTACAAACAAAAGTGGCGTTACAACTCCTGTGAGTACAAAAGATAATACAATCACTCTTGTATCATAATACTGTGTAAGTGTACCCACTGTTAAATACGCAATGGCAGAAGTAATACCGCTGATGAGGCCCGCCACATGATAATACCACGGCAAATTAATATTTGGTTTGTAAATAAGCAGCATGCCGGTAAAGCCAATGATTACCGCCAGCATCACCATTTTTCCTGCATACTCACGAAACAGTACAAACGAAAACAATGCAATGAACAATGCGGAAGTGAGGTTATAACTCATGGCAGTGCCCAATGGTAAATGCAAGATACAATACAGCAACGTGTACAATGCCGTGGTACCCATTAATCCACGAAAGAATAAACGCAGCGGTTTGCCTCCTGTGTTTACGGGCCTGCGATGCATAAAACTTACAATGAGTACCAGCAGCCCCACACTGTTTCTCCAAAAAACTAATTGCCCGGCATTAAACGAATCTTTCAATGCTTTAGCAGCCCCACCCATTACAGAAAAACCCAGCGCAGCAAGCAGCATAAAAAAGATACCACGATACACAGCATATTTATGAGGAACAGCAAGCATGCTTACAAAGCACTGAAAAAACAAGATGTATTCAAAAAAAATTAAAACAATAACCGGGGAAACAAAATCTTAACAAATACGCTTTTTAAGCATTGGACATCATTAAACTATCCTGCTGAAACCCTTGCAGGTAAAGGGTTGCAGAAAAAAAAGAGAGGGTTATGCAAAATAGAATCAATCCTTTCTTGATTTGAATGCAGCAGTTTGCCTGTCTACATTTGCATCATCAAAGGCTAAAAAACACAAACGCCTCTGTTCCGTAAATCCGGGAACAATTTGCAAATTCTTACAACGACAGCTCGTCCATACGAAATCAGACAACTTATTATTTAAACCTGTAAAAAATTTTACTATGAAAAAGATTATCATCAAATCAGCCGTTGCATTTCATTTGTTGTTATTACTGAGCGCAGGCATTACTGCACAGGCACAAACAACAGAAAAACCCCTGAGCGAAATGAAAGTAGCCGGACGCATCAGCAATGAGCCCGTATATGAACTCAATCTTAACAATACATCTTTTGGTAACTACACTATTGTAATAACTGATGAAACCGGACTTGTACTGTACGAAGAAGCAGTGCGTGGTACAAACATCAGCCGCAAGTTTTTACTTAATAAAGCAGAGTTGGGAAGCACAGGCGTATTGTTTGAAATATATAAAGGAGCAATTAAAGAAGCGGTATATTCTGTAAAGAACAACATTATTACTGCTGATACATTATTTGTTACAGCAAAGAAGTAATCCATAAACACCCATCAAAAAAAAGAAAGAGGTTAAGAGCGTTGTTGTACGTAAAGCAAACACTCTTAACCTCTTTTAAAAAACGTTGGGTTATTGTACTGAAACATTCCGGTTACTGCGTGGCACCAGGTATATTTCTTTTTGCCTGCCACCAATGTAGCGGAATCCTTTTTCATCAAAATAGCCATCCTCTTCCAGCATAATGCGTATGCTTTTTTTCCATTCAGGAATATCTGAAGCTGCGTTTAACTCAATGCTGTAAGCCGTGCGTAAGTTCATAGCAAAATCACCGCTGCCCGGCACACCACCCTGTTGATCCCACAAACCAATGGTGGGCCCGGCTGCATGACCGTGAAAGCCCAGCGGATGTGTGTAGATGGTCGCAGCAATGTTTTCCTTCTTCGCCTGTGCGAGGGCGTCAGCAAGGATTTGATTCCCTGTTTTACCGGGTTTGAATTGTGAAGTGAGAATATCCTGCAGACGATTTGCTTTGGCAAAAGCATCTTTTATTGATTGCGGTACATCTGTTTCTCCCGGGCGCAGCACATAGGCGTGTTGCTGAATATCTGTATTCAAACGCAGATAGGTAATGCCAATGTCTACATGCAGCAAATCGCCGGGTTGTATCACATCATCTTTGGGCCGGTTGCTGAAACTGCGCAGGTGTTCAAAATTCTGCGGATCATTACGCTGTACAGAGACAGATGGATGAAACCATGTTTGCAAACCCAGGCTGTTGATTTTTTCACGAAACCACCACACCACATCATCCGTAGTGGTAATGCCGGGTGTGATTACTTTTTCTGAAAAGCCTTCTTCAATGATCTTATGCGTGATGCTGATGAGTTGTGGATAATACTGCATCTCCCGTTCGGTTCTTGTTTCCAGCCAGTTTACTGCCAATGTTTCTGCACTGGTTACTTTTGATTTAAACGATGCAGGAAGTTTGTTCATGAATTCATTATAGTCGGTTACATCCATACCGTCAGCATGACCAAAATTTGTGGATGTATTGATGCCGATTTTTTTTGGGTTGCGTGTAGTAATAATATCCATGAGTGCATCCCACTGGTTGGGAAATTTGGTAAGGTCCCATGCGGCCTTGATATTGTCGCCCACATTGTAACGTGCAATGGCAAGCTTTTCCATCAGTTTCTTTTCTGCATTGTAATAAAACACAAGGATGGTTCTGCGCCGTGCTGATATCCAGGTAGAAGGCAGCATGGTACGCAGCACAGGATCTTCATTGTACTCTCTGCTTACAATTACCCATAGATCAATACCATTCTTCTCCATGAGTACGGGTAATAGATGATTGAAACGATCCGCAAGGATGTCATCAATTACTTTCGATTGTTCACGAAGAGGCAGAATTTGCGAAGACGAATGAAAAGAAATAAAAATAAAAATCAGAATCAATAAGCGATGCATAAGTAAAATGTATAAAGTTTAGTGATACAGCAATAACGAGGAATCAAATTAATTTATCGGGTGTTACAGGAAGATGACGAATTCTTTTTCCTGTTGCATTATACACCGCATTTAAAATAGCCGGCGCTACACCTACCAATGCAATTTCTCCAATACCTTTTGCACCGGTTGGACTGATGATATTATCAGGCTTGTTTACAAACAAAATATCCATTGGCGGCACATCTGCATGAACAGGTACATGATAATCCACAAAGTTGCTGTTAATATAACGGCCAAAGCGATGATCCATTAATGTTTCTTCAGTCATGGCCATACCAATACCGCCAACTGCGCCGCCCACCATTTGACTGCGTGCTGTTTTTTCACTAATGATCTTTCCTGCATCCGCTGCACAAACAATATGTTTCAGCTTGATGACACCTGTAACCGGATGCACATGCAATTTTACAAAGTGCACCGAGAAAGAGTTGGTAGCATATTTACTTTGTTGTGCAAAACGCTCTGTTGATTTAGAGGTCTGTATTTCCGGCTTGCCTGCCTGTTTTAATAAATCTGTAAAATGAATGGAATTGTTTCCTGCTATCAACAATCCTTTCTCATACCTGATGTCTTCTGCCTTCATATTTTTAAAAGCAGGTACTGTTTCAATTGCCAACTCTTTCAACACTAATTTCAAGGCATCACATACTGCCATCACTGCTGTGCCAACGGCAGTAGCAGAACCGGATCCACCCTGTGTAGGACCATTGGGAAAATCAGTATCACCCAATTCAAAACGCACCCTGTTGTCTTCGATCTGCATTTGTTCACTTCCTATTTTCACCATCGCTGTTGAAGTACCGGGCCCCATATCACTTACCGCACTTTGTAATAACAGTGTACCGTTATTACGTAATGTTCCTCTTGCAGTTGCATTGTTTCTGCCCGCACCAAATACACCAACTGCCATTCCATAACCCACCAGCATGCCATCTTCTTTCAAAGTACCGGGCAGTGCCGGACGTTGATGCCAACCAATTTTTTCTTTACCTAATGCATAACATTCTTTCAGGTATTTAGTGGTCCATGGTAGTTTGCTGTGCGGATGTACAGCAGCCTCGTTAATTAAACGAAGTTCAATGGGATCAATATTCAATTTATAACTCAGTTCATCCAATGCTGATTCCAATGCAAAGCAACCGGTAGCGGGTCCGGGGCCACGCATCCAGGTAGGCGTATTGATATCAAGCGGTAAAATTCTGTAAGTAGTGTTTACGTTAGGACAGTCATATAAAAACTGTGATACGTTCACAATACCTTCTGTAAAATTTTCATAAGTAGAAGTGTTGCTTACTGCATGATGTGAAATACCTACCAGCTTACCATCTTTACTGGCACCTATTCCAATTTTTTGCCAGCTCTGCGGACGATAGCCCACCATTGTAAACATCTGTTCACGATTCAACAGCACTTTTACCGGGCGATTTACTTTTTTAGAGGCAATTACTGCTGCGTGCACATGTGGCCAGCTGCGAAGACTGCTGCCAAATGCACCGCCTACATATTCAGTAATCACTTTTACATTCTTTTCATCAATAGCAAACAACCTGGCCAGTTCGCTTTGTACAGACTTGGGCCCCTGCGATTTATCATACACCGTTAATTTATCACCTTCCCACATGGCAATGGTGGCATGCATCTCCATGGGGTTATGTGTTTCAATGGGAATAGTATATTCTTCTTCCAGTTTTACTTCTGCTGTTTTCCATGCATCTTTTTCTTTACGCAGGTATTCAACTGCAGGTTTCAACACGGCATCATTGAATTTATTCCTGTCAAAATCTGTTGTGTGTACTTCTTTTACGTAATCAACTTTTACAAGCGAAGCAGCATGCACCGCACGTTCATAGGTATCAGCTACTACCAGTGCAACAGGCTGTCCATTACTTACAATCAAATTATTATAGAACACTTTGAAACCGATATTTCGTTGATTGGGTCCCTCTGTTGGCTTAAAACCCGGAACCACCGGCGTATTGAGATGATGAATAATATCAATAACACCGGGCGCATTCTTTGCAGCAGCGATGCTTATATTTTTAATAGCGCCTTTAGCAATGGTGCTGCACACAAAAACACCATACACCAAACCCGCAGGCTTAAACTCCGCTGTGAATGTGGCCTTTCCGGTTACTTTTGAAAGACCATCAACACGGTCGTCATCATTATCGGGCAATTTGTATAAAAGATCTTTATCCATAAAGTTTACTTGATCGTGTGATTGAAATAGTTCAGCTTGTGGCTTTTGTTAAGGCTTCAACAACAGAAGCCATGCCCAGTTTTATTTTGAAGTTATTGTGCTGATATGTTTTTGCTCCGTTCATAGCTATGGCAGCAGCTTCCGTGAATACATCTTGTGTAACTGATTTACGAACGAGGAATTTTTCAACGTCATACAAACGCCATGGTTTGTGTGCCACACCGCCCATGGCAATACTTGCTGATTGGATGATTCCATTTTTTACTTCCAGTGCCACAGCAACAGATACCAACGCAAACGCATACGATAAACGGTCACGTACTTTTAAATAATAGGCTTTATTAAAATGATTGGCAGGAATATGAACGGCCGTAATTAATTCACCTGCCTGTAAATTGTTATCCAGCTCAGGAGTGGTACCGGGCAAACGATGAAAATCAGCAAAGGCAATGCTTCGTTCTTTACCATTGTTACTTATATGTACAGAAGCATTTAATGCTGCAAGCGCCACACACATATCACTCGGATGTACAGCAATACATTGTTCACTTGCACCAAAGATGGCATGCATACGATTATAACCATCTATAGCACCGCAACCACTATTGGGATTTCTTTTGTTACAGGGCATGGTGATATCATAGAAATAAGGGCAACGGGTACGCTGCATTATATTGCCACCCACTGTTGCCATATTTCTGAGCTGGGCAGAAGCGCCGGCATTCAATGCCATTGAAAGCAATGGATGTTTTGTTCGAATAAGTTCGTGTTCAGCAGCAACACTGTTTGGCACCAATGCACCGATGGTTACTCCCTTTGCATCTGACTTAACTTCTTTGAGCGGTAGTGCGTTGATGTCAATCAATCGTTCAGGCGCCGTAACACCTTTCTTCATCAGGTCTACCAGGTTGGTGCCGCCGGCTATAAACTGCGACGTTTTGTGTTTCGTGCGTGCTTCTGTTGCAGATTTTACAGAAGAAGCTCTTGTGTATTCAAAATTGATCATACAGCCTTCCCTCCTTTTTTTACTTCAACAATTGCGTCAATAATATTGGGATAAGCACCGCAACGGCAAATGTTACCACTCATATACTCACGGATATCTTCAGGCGAATTGGCATGACCCTCACGGATGCATCCGATGGCCGACATGATTTGCCCCGGAGTACAGTAACCGCACTGAAAACCATCATGTTTCATAAATGCTTCCTGCATGGGATGCAGCTGATCACCATTTGCCAGCCCTTCAATCGTGGTAATTTTTTTACCGTGATTGGTAACGGCTAAGGAAAGACAGGAGTTGATTCTTCTTCCATCCACATGCACTGTGCAGCAACCGCATTGACCATGATCGCATCCTTTTTTAGTGCCTGTAAGACCTATCTGTTCACGCAAAAGATCCAGCAGTGTAGTGCGGGGCTCAACAGATAAACTGTAGGGCTTGCCGTTGATCTCCAGCAACAACGGAATTTTTTCAAAGTACGAAGCGATCTTCTCATCATTTTCTGCTGCTTTTACCAAAAGCGGCGATGCGGCTGTTAACGCAGCAATAGCCGTTGATTTTTTAAGAAAGTTCCGCCGGCTTTCCTGCCCGGAATTGTTTTGTTCTTCTGTAAGCATAGTTATAGTATGTGTTTCTAAGTTAGGTTTTTCATGAAAGGAACAGAAATAAATATTGTGAGCGGCCATTTGCTTCTTATCCTGCGGTGTTGGTGGGCGAGAGGAATATTTTCCGCCCCTGTTAGTGTTTTGCCTCTGTTGGTGTTCGCTGCAGCTGATAAATGAACCAATGATGAATAAGTGCACACCGTCCTCGTTGTGTGTTATCACCAACGAGGAATTCATAAGCATAAAGCTCATGTGTCATTGATCAAAAGACACAACAACGGTGGGTTGTATGCAATACTAAACTAATTAATAATTTTACCCCTGTGCAATACCAGCAATCACAAAAAATAGTTTACTGCCATCGCCCTAATTTCAAATAAAAAGTACAGGAATGCCACAACGATTAGATACAATGCAATGGTTCAATGAGCCGGAAAAGTGGGAAATTAAAAATCCCGCAACAGTTGTAATACACACGCCTCCTAAAACGGATTTTTGGCGCATCACTCATTATGGCTTTACAGTGGACGATGCACCTTTTTACTATGGTGTTTATGGCGGGGAATTTGAAGCTAAAGTGAAAATAGCAGGAGATTATAAAACTACGTTTGATCAAATGGGCTTAATGCTGCGTATGGATCATAAAAACTGGATCAAAGCAGGGATAGAGTTTGTTGATGGCAAAATGAATGTTTCAACTGTTGTAACACACAATACATCTGACTGGAGTGTTTTAGAGTTAAACGAAGCGCCGGCCCTTATTTGGATGAAAGCCTTGCGCCGGCTGGATGCCATTCAGGTGTTTTACTCACTGGACGATCAAGTGTATAAGATGATTCGGACCTGCTGGTTTCAGGATAATACACCTGTACAGGTGGGTTTAATGGCGGCTTCACCGGATGGTGATGGGTTTACAGCAACATTTGAACATTTTGAAGTGAAGCCACTTGCGGATCTGCGCCGTTTGGAATGGTCGGGAAAAAATCATTAACCCTTTTTTTGCGCTTCGTGTATGCTCCGCATCTCATAAAGAATGTGTAATTAAAAGGTAACTAAATTAGTTGCACTAAAAACCAAACACATCCACATGCAAAAGTTATTTTTTCTCTGTTTCTTTTTGTGCTCAATAATAAATACATCAGCACAAATCACCAATGAGCAGATTACCGGTAATTGGAAAATGATCATAAAACAGGGTGAGCGTGTTATAGAAGTAAGAGAATGGTCGTTTTCAAAAGATGGAACAGGTCGCTATTACATGAATTCAGATGCTAAAAACACACGCTGTGCCACTTCTGAATCATTTACCTACCGCATACAAGGTGAAAATATCTTCATCACGCCCATTGTTAGAGAAAAAGGTTGTGCCGAAAAAAGGGGTCCGGACGATGAGCTAATTAAAACGAAAGAGAAAGCTGAACCTTATTCACTCCAGATAGTGCGGGATGCAGCAGATAAGTTATCCATTGGCGGAATGCTGTTTACAAAATACTAAACAGAAATACATCAACAATCAATCTGAAGTAACCGCAGCTTCACAGCAAGAACCCCATCAAGGGAACTATAAGTAAACAGTAATCGTGGTATGTTCACTACTCGTGTTGGTTTCTATTCATTTGTTAAGATTAGTTTTGTTCCTGTTTATATCCTGTTTACCCGGTAGCTTTTTTGCTGCTATAGGTGATTTCGGGGCCCTTCTTTGTTTACCTGCGCAAGAGTTTCAATGGAGCATTCAGCTTTAATTTTGTACATAAACCCAGATGTGGCAAAAGGCTCATACGCTAGTGCTTCCTGGTGCGCTTTTACTTTGCCTTCATTTTATTTCCTTTTGGATCATGTGTTAACTCTGCAAGACCAAGTTTTTCCATTAACGGAGGAATATACATTCCAAAGCGGCCACGTAGCCCCTTTTTAAGTCCATACCAACCACCAACTGGATTTTGCTCCGAACGGCCCCAAGCTTCAACGGTTCCTTCTTTTGCCGGCTTCTGTTCGTCGGCACTGCCAAGTTCCATCCAGTCGCCATGTTTTTTAAGCATTGCATGAAGGTGGTCTAAGCAGCGTATGTCGTAAAGCAAAACTGTTTTACCTACTGTGCAAACCAATACCTCTTTTCCGTCTTTTTCATCTACATGCATTGTATATTCTGACGTTAATGGTGGCGTTTTTAAAACCATTGGGTTTTCTTTTGTTCCTATTTTAAATTTCATTGTAAATGATATTAAGAGTTAAAAATAGTAATTGATGAACCTACTAAATTTAAAAGTTCCTGTTTTGGAAGAACTTCAGGCCCGCTTGCTTTTAATTGTGCCTGGAAATGTTTGAAGGATGGCAATTCATTTAAAATTTTCTGGTCTTCGTCCGACTTAAAAAAAGCTGTATGAATGAAGGTTTTATTATCATTACATATGCAGGCGTTATAGTTTATGCCCTGATGATTTAAACCCTGTAAATCAGTCATTACATTTTTAATGTTATTCTGATTTTGTTCTGAAAAGTCTGATTTAGTTGTATAAGTTACTTTAACTATTTTCATTTTCTTTGGTTTTAGACTATCACAGGTTCTTTGGTGTTGCTGATTATTTCCGCCTCCTTTTTAAGGTCGCTTGCAAATTGTTCAAATGATTTATCAAAGGATGGTATCATGGTAGAGAATAAGGGAAAGATTGGTCCGCCAATTTTTTCATTCATTGAGAAATTTGTTAACCTGCTCCCAATGGATTTAAGTGTGTAAATTCTTTTGCCCATTGCGCCGCCCCAAACCAATTTATTATCCGCTTCAAATTCTTTTACTGAAAGTTTGAAAATCCTTTTGGGGTCAAGCGTAGATTTTAGTTGAATTTTTCTGCCTTTTGTAATAGCTCCATGTATTGATATTACAGTTGAGTTCCATCTTGGGTAATCAGAAGCATTGGTGAGCAAAGCCCAAATAATACTTTTCTCTGCCTCAATGTCAATGCTTATAACCGTTTCACGGCTGAACATTTTTTTGATTGTAACGGCTTTGCCGTTTGAAGGTAAACCTGTCATTTTGCTATAGTTTTGGTTTTTATAGCTTTTGACGATTGAGCAAAGTAAAAGGATAGGTTATTCTTCACTTATTTCTGAATGATTTTCCATCACTTTTCTATTGTGCTCTAAATGAAACAAATGCATATCGGAACCGTGAGAATTGAAAGGGTTAATTTCCTTAAGTAGTTGAAGGCGTAAATCCAGTAAATGCGCTTTGTCGCCCTTTTTATCAACTCTTACCATCTCAATTTTATTTTTTTCTATTTCAAAGTTTTGTTTTGGATTAAATATTCCGTTGAGTTCAGAACATTGATGACAAATCCCCTCTTTATTTATCAATGCACATCTTCCGTCAAATATGTTTATCATTTTTGCCCTGCTTGTATGTAGATAGTATTTTATCATTGCTTCGGTTGAGTTAAGGATTTGAGTAATTTCTGAAACTTTAAATTCGTAAACTTCTTTCAGAAGTATGCATATTTGTTGCTCAAGGGGCAATGATTTTGAAATACATGTAACACAAAATGTGATATGTTCTTTTATTTCAAATTGTCCGTGCGGCGAAGTATGTTGAATTTGCATTACCTCAGTGAAATAATCTGGATTTGATAATGCTTTTGCTTTACAGATGTCAGTTACATTTTCGGTCCACCGTTTTTGTGCTCTTAAATTATCCTTTGCCAAATTCGATGCAATTGTAAAAATCCATGTCTTAACTGAAGAGTCGCCCCGGAAACTGTTAATTTTTTCTGACGCTTTAATAAATGTGTCTTGAACAATGTCTTCGGTATCCTCAATACTTGCAGTTATCCTTAAAATATAAGATTTGAGTTGCGGTCTTGCCTGTTCAAATTCGTTGGTGAGTTGTTCAATTGTCATACTGTTTTATGTCTGTCCCTTAAAGTTAAGCAGGATCGCCAAAGCATAGCAGCTAACCGGTGGGTTTTGGGCAGTTATGGAATTAGTATTCCGTAAGCCACATACTGAATAAAAATTGAATAACCGTAGCCGGTGCAGATAAACGTCCAACCACATTTGATCAAAACCTGATGTTGAGCTTTTTTGCTATTCTCCCACGCATGTAAATAGTCTAATTCAACAAAAAATTTATTTTACACAATGATACATAAATCTTGACAGTCGTCTGTCTGCAGAAACGATGTGTGTGGTTTGAAGAAAAGACTGAATACCGTTGAATTTTTCTTCGCCTTCAAATTTCAATAAGCCTGACTTTCTTTTTTCTCTTGCATCATGCCACTTTTGTGACGTGGCAATAATATTATCCGTTACATCCTTTGAAATTATATCATAAAATCCTGCTTCTTTCAACAGTCTCTCATTTTCGCCTTTCGGCACGAATAAAAAAAATCCCAGGGAGCTTCTAATGGCAATTTCTTCATTTGTCAAAATACCTGTTATTACAACAGCATCGGTAAAAAGCAACCGTCCACCTTTTTTCAGAACTCTGTTGAACTCTTGTAAAACTTTATTTCTTTTTTTCAGATGGTTAATGCTGTCAATGGACACTATTGCATCAAAAGTTTCATCAGCAAATGGAAGCTTAGAAGAAGCGTCAGCCACACTAAATTTCATTTTAGCAGACAATCTGTTTTCAGCAGCAAGTTTTTGCGCATTTGCTACACCATTTTCGTTTATATCAATTCCTGTCAGGTTACAACCTGTTTCTTTTACCATAAAAACAGCAGGGCCACCCGAACCTGATGCCACTTCAAGGACGTTATGATTAGGAGATAAGTTCAGCAGTGAAAAAATGTTTCTGTATTCGTCAGCAGTTAACCAACTGGTCTGCCCAATGTCTTCTCCGTATGTTTCCTTTCTTATTTCTTGGTACAGGTCTTCAGCATAGTTCTTATATGTGTCGTAAAAGAGTTCAACCTTCTTTGCCATAATAACTAAAATTATCTGTTTGAAGCAACACTTAAATTTTTGAACGGTTACTAAGCATGACGCACCACGTTGAAGCTTTGGCGATATGGCGGCATTCATTTATCATTCAGCCCGGAACCAATGCTGATTAAAGATACAAAAGCTCATTGTTAATTCTCTTGCTAGGCTTTATTCGTCTGACGAAACTGAAGATGATTAATGGACAAAAAGTCGAGAATATATTCGTTGCCCCGCCATATTGCCAATACGATGTTGGTAGCCGTTTTTTCACTCAATTTTTCAATATCGTATTTGCTTCTTTTTCAGTTAAATAACCAGATGACAATAAGAATAACCTTGCATTTTTGTCAGTGAAATCAGTTTCAATCATTTCTTTTACGGCATTTTGTTTGTTCTTACTTTTCTTGTAGTAAGTTTTAGCTATTACATATCCCATGAAATACCCTAAATCTGAAACTGTGTCTTTGCCAATCTTCCGTTGTCCGTAAAGCCAGCCCATTTTGTCGTCAAAAGTTTTAAACATATCAGTTTTAAATTCTTCCCATACTTTTTTCTCATTTTTTACTCCAAAGGCAGTATGTCCTTTGGGATTGGTTTTTACGAGACTTTTTCCATAAGCAAGTTCAGCTACAAAATCAGCTACTCCCTCTTCCAAACATTTACCTAATAATTGTGTGTGCGTTTTAAAGTAGTCATTTAATAAACTGTCATTGCCCGTAATTCTGTAAATGTTTCTTTGTGACCATTGTTGAGTATGAACAAACTCATGTAAAACAGTGAAAACTGCCCAATCATCCTCTTAAGAAGCAACAACCTCTGTCCCTATGTATACTATATTGTCAAATACTGTTCCTCCTGAGTTATTTACACCTATGCAGAAATAAATGTCTCCGTCTCGAAAACTCGGATATATTTTTTTAAATGCTTCTATCCGGTTGTAAATTTTTTTTTCTTGTCTTAGCACAGACAGTATAGATAACCTCTTTTCTGCAATCTTTGCAGAATCTTTTAATACCCAATTTCTCCATTTCACAGAATTTCCTCCCCGTAATTCCATAAATTTTTTTAATCCTATACTTGCTTTGTCTTCATAAAGCGACTTAAATATATTTACCTGATGTGTTGAGTCTCTAATTGCAAATACGCTATCAAATGCCTGATAAAATCTTGGCAAATCTTCCGTGTGAATATTGATTTGAGTTTTTATAGATTGAAATCTCAGTAAAATGCTGAACAACAGAATTATTTTTACTGTATTTTTCATTTGGGATGTTTATTTGTGATTTTGTATGCAAGAAAAATTAAGAATGAAAAAACAAATAATATAAGTGCAACTAAAGGAAATTCTCTAGAAGGTTGTACCAATGATTTAACCAAGATGATTGCCATAACAATACAAAATATTAATGAAGTTGGTTTTCTGGTTTTTGAAATTAAAAATCCAGCACCAGCGAAAAGTTGAAGAAAGCCTATTATAAATCGTCCATAAAGTCCAAGTCCTACTTTTAAATAATGATTTGTCATCCATTCAGATCTATAAAAGTGTTCAAACGAAGACTCAAGTAATAAAAGTCCTAAAACTATTGACAAAATTTTTAGGGTTAATTGCATTGTCTTAAAATTGCTACCAACGTTAGTGTATGTGCAGTAAAAATTTACCTTAAAAAATAATTAACTAAATTTAAATTGCACATACACATTGTTAGCAGTTCGTGCAATTACCATTAATCATTCTGTGTAAATTTTGTGTCAAATCGTATTGATGATAATTCTATCATTTTCATTTTTGAATTTTTAATGGAGGCCCTACAATCTGCGTATCACTTTCAGCAAAGAACTTTTCCATTTCTTCAGCTGTTGGTTCGTGGTCTAAAGCTGCCACGGTAACGAAAAAGTTTTCTAATTTTCCAGCAGGCTGCAGAATGACTATCATTTTACCTTTTTCTGATTCTTGTGTCCATGCGTTAGGAACCTTTCGTGGAAGGAAGATACTGTCACCTTTTGATAAATTGAATTTCTCGTCACCCACCTGAAAATAATATGAGCCTTCTAGAACGTAGAATATTTCATCTTGAAAGTGATGGATATGTAAAGGTGTTCCTCTTCCCTGTGAAAGAGAAGTTTGTTCAAATATTGCCAAATCTCCATCGGTGTCACTTCCAGATACCTTTACATCCAAGATATTTGAGTTTACTCCTTTTAATTTGATATGCCCGTGAATGCGTCCTTCACCGGAATTGATTTTAAATCCTTTATTAGCTCTTAAGAATGGATTGGTCTTAATTTTAGCGAAAACTGTCATTGGAATGACCGAAAGCGCAGCTAGAATAAATTTGCCTCGTTTCATTTTACTGTATTTTTTAATTGTTAGATCGTCCAATATATTGTTAGAAGTTCATGTGAGCCCTGGCATTACCGCTAACGAACAGGGCTTTGCGAAGGCTGGGAAATAGACTTCCGTCCGCCCCGGCTACCTGAATCTGAATTTATAAATTAAAGTTGATGATTTGCAAATAGTTTAATAGTTATTCGTCTGCCCGATATGAAGCCAAATTGAAAAACAAAAAGTTAAATCACGGTTTCCGTCCGCCCAGCTTTTGCAAATACCAATGTTACCTGCCGTATTGCTCGTAGTACTGGTTGAGTAATTCTGATTGTGTTTTTTCTATCGAGTTATAAACCAATGTAAGATTCGTCTCAAACGGAGGAAAAATAAGTTTTGTGTCAAACTCTTTGTCAATGATTGGAAAAACCTCTTTGATTTTTATAATGAACTGAAACCAACCATCAATTTCCTCTGTCAACCGAATACGCATATTGTTTTTTATAAAGACCTCAATATTTAGTTGGTCAACGGTCATTAAATCTCTTTTGAAGGCAAAAATTGTTTCAATGTCTACCCAGGCTACGAAAATTGTCCGGTCTTTGTCAGTAAAATTAAAACCTGTGTCAACGTATTGAAATACTCCGGTGTCATTATATCTTAAATCAAAAGCCTTTTGTTGAATTTCTTTTCCTTCTTTGGATTTTGTGTCAACCCACAAAAACTTTGGATGAAACATGTGGTACAAAATATAAATGATGAAAACTGTAGCCCCAATTAAAATTGTCCAAAACCAAAATGCGGAATATCTATTACTAATAAAAATGTCAACGAGAAAAATAGTAGGAATAACGAGTAGCCAGAGTTTGTCCCACTTGTTACTCCAAAAAACTCTTTTACCTTCTAATTGTTTTGTGTCCATTGTAGGGTGTCACTTAATATGGCAGGTAACGTTAAAGCATTTGTGTTTGTTGCGGAATTTGAAATCCGTCAGCTTGCTACAAATGCTGATGTAAAATACAAAAGTTCATTGTTAATTCTATGGCTCAATTTATAACGTCGAGCTGGGACAGAAGCTGATAGTAGCACACAGTTGAAGAGGCGTTATCAGTCCGCCGACATAACACAAATGCAATGTTACCTGCTGTACTTTGTACATTTTTTGACAAAGAAGTTGATTGTCGTGGTCATAAAAAAGATGACCAATAGCCAGCCAGAAAAATATCCATAGTCAATTAAGTCACGATTGGAGATGCTTTTCCATCCAGGGTTTGTCCATCTATGAATTAAAAAAGCGATTACAATAAATGTCAACAAGCCCCAAATTGTTAAAGCTGTCCAGCCTACTACTTTTATTATTCTTGTAAAATACTTTATCATAATTATATCGCAAGAACAGTCCCAAAAATGGTTTGATAATAAATGGCTGCAATTATAAATGTCAAAGGCGAACCGATAAACGTCCAGATAATTGCTGCTACTTTGATGTCTTTAATTAGTTGTCGTTTGCGAAACCATATAATTGTCAAAGCAACTAATGTCGCCAATGAAATAATGAAGCTATGAATAAGCTGTCCATAGTTATCGTCATATTCTAAGAACTGTGCTTGATAAAAAGTAGTCCAACAGTAAACCGTCTGGACTGTCAATAAGAGAGGTAATATGATTTTGCGGAGTGTCAATAGTATAGCAGGTAACGTTGACGGCTTGCTGCTGTGCTGGTATTTATGATTGTCAGCCTGGCAACTGAAGTCGATTGAAAAACCAAAGTACAAAATATATTCTGCTGCTCAATAGCGTATTGTCGGCTGGAACTACTGCTGATAAGCGAACAAATTTTGATGCTGCGTATTGTCAGCCAGCATAGCGGCAAACCGATGTTGCCTGCAGGTTATTTATGAAACGCAATCTCATAGTTTTTGTCACCTGACTTCACCAAAGCGAAAGTCGTATCGCCTGCTTTTCGAATAATGTCCAAGCCTGTTATGTCCTTATATGTTATTTGTTCGTCATTAGAAACGCCAAGATACTTTTCTGTTATGAGCCCTTTTTCAACTAAGGCAAGTTGAACCGGAGCCATTGCACCGACAATTTCTCTTAGCTCATACTTGTCGGTGCTCAGTTTTGTTTCTGGAACACTCAACGTTAGAAGCAGCGGACTGGCTACAACTACAAACATTATTCTGTCAATTAGAAATGTCGCTGCAGCAGCGATTGGATAAAAAAGGAAGAAGCCAAAATAAACCTTTTGCCAAGTGCGAAGTGTCCGTCTATAAAGAGCGAAAGTCAAAGAAGCTGTCAGCAAGAAAGCGACAACAAAAATTCTGTCTAACCAAACTCCTCTGAGGTTTATCATGAAAATGTCAACTACTAATAATAGGAGCAGAATTAAATGAACCGTTATGAAAGGCTTTTTGAATTTGTCTGCCCAGTCTTTTCTGATAAACAAAACAACAACTGTCAACAAGTGAAGGCTTATGTAAATAGCGGGTAGTGTCATTTTAACTTGCAGGCAACGTTCACAGATTTGCGGTCGGCGGGGCAATTTATTTACGTCGCCCCTGGCGACGAGTGCTGAACGGTGATACTAAAGATAAAATTTTATTCAAAAGCTTAATAGATAAATGTCAGCCGGTACAAAAGCTAAATAGAATTACAGGTGATGACCGACGCTTTGCGTCGCCCCCCGCTGCCGCAAAACTGCATGTTGCAGGCTGGCCATCGTCACTTTGATACAGTCCAAATATTCACAAGCCCATTTTTTGCGTTCTGTCCGTAATGCAGTTCAGAAACAGGTTTGTCGTTAAAGTCAATGAAGTAAACTCGGTTGAACTTTAGCAACTTTATTTTTTCTTTTGTCTCTGTATGATGAATTAGTTTGTTGTCAATGTATAAAACGGGGTCTTTTGCGTCGCTGAAAATATGTTGTGAAAATGAAACATAGTGGTCGGTAAAACTTTGTCGCACTTTTTTCAGTAAATGTCGCTTAGTCTTGTTCTTTTGATTATAAGCAAAAAGGATGATTACTATGTCGCCATTGCAATGTGGGAAGTTCATTTGCCGGCATGTAACAAAATTTACGTCAACCAAATACTTTGTGTCATACGATTTTAGAGTTGAGTCAATTTTAATGCTGTCTTGCTCACTGAAAGGAATACCGTTGATTACATAAAGTCTTGTTTGGGATTTATCTGTTGTTGTGTCAATCAGTTTAACTCTGTCATCAACAGCTTTTTTGTCTACTACTTGGGAGTGGGAGTAAATAAATGTCGCTTGGAGAAAAATTGTCAGCAGTAATGATTTCATTTTTTATTAGGGATGCAGTGTCTAGCTGTTTTGCATAAGAAGCTGAGTGTCTGTTTTGGCTTGCCTGCAACGAACAGGGCTTGCTGCAGTTTGGGCATTTGAAATCTGTCTGCCCGTAACCGAAGTTGATGATTGTAATATTGCTGATGTTTTATTCATAAGCCAAATTTATAACGTCCAGCTGGAACTGAAGCTAAATAGTAGCACAAGTGTTGATGCTTAGTACGTCAAGCCCGAATTGCAGCAAACCCCTTGTTGTACGTTCGCCCATTGCTGTGTGTCTAAATTGGTCAAATTCAAAGTGAAGATTATTTAACTGGCAAAGGAATCATTTTTTGTTTTACCAATGCTTCAATTTCCGAAATAATAGCAAGTTCAGTTTCTCCATAGGCTTGGCTGGCATTTAATAATTGCTCCATGCATTTATTAATCCATTCGTCTGATGGTGCATCACCAGCTTTAATCTTACGTAATGCAGCTGTACCTATTGAGGCTACAATAGATAAATTCTTTGAATGTTCTTTTATTCGTTCTAACTGTTTGGAAGTGATGGCTACATTCTGAAAATTACTATCGTTACTTTGCCAAAGCGTTAAATAGTTATTAATAATTTTTTCTGAAACGTTGTCTTTATTTTTCAGATATGAGTAAACGGCTTCACGGAATTTCCATTTTACTTCTGAATCTACAAATACAAAGTCGGCAACTTCATTTAAAGGACTGTTCTGATTTGACACTTGTGATGGCATTGTAGCCATTGTTGTATATAGCCTCTTATAGCCTTTTACTGGCGTTAGTATATCAGTTAAAGTTTTTAAGGTAAAATAGTTTTCGCTACTTGCATAAAGCCTTAATGCCCTATCATAATTTGCAATATGCTGAACTCCCAAATCATCGAGTTGCTGATTAATTATATAAAGCCTTCTATACATGTCATCAACATTGGCATTGGACGCAGGACTCCACAATCTTTCGGCAATAGCGGCACACCTTGGCCATATTCGGGTTTCAATATTTCTTTTGTCTGCAAGTTCAGTCCATTGTGCAGCTTCACCGCCTTTCAATAAATGGCTCGTAGAATAAGAACTATCTGCCGAAAGTAACGGATTAGTATAATGTATATATGCTGGCATAAAAATATCAAGATAAAATCCCCGTGAAACGAGAACCTGATTACCTTTATCAATTGCTTTTTTTATGTTGTCCACATTTCGCCATACCTGAACCAATATATTTTTGGATATGTCTTCTGAAAATAATTCATCCCACCCAATCATTTGCTTATTTTGTTTACTAATGATTTGATGAACCCGACTAATAAAATAAGCCTGCAAATCATGAACATTAGCAATCTTGTTCTTTTGCATAAATGCTACAATATCAGGGTTCTTCATCCAAAGCACGCCATTGCTTTCATCTGCTCCAATATGAATATAGGGAGAAGAAAATAGTGCAGCCATTTCTGTAAAAAATCTATCAAGAAAAGTATAAGTGAGTTCTTTAGTTGGGTCTATGGATGGGAAAGGTTGCGTTGTTACAAAATCAATCACAGAATTCCTATCTATTCCTTTTAAGTCCTTAAAATTTCCAGGCGGCCCTGGTTCGTACGGCCCAGGTGCACTGGCAAGTTCTGGGTATCCTGCTAACCAACTTTTGCAATGTCCGGGCAAGTCAAATTCAGGAACTATCACAATACCCCTTTTTTGGGCAAAAGAAATCAAGTCTCTTATTTGGTTTTGTGTATAATATTCACCTTTAGAACCTTTTTCATGCAAAAGCGGATATACTTTTGATTCAATCCTAAATCCTTGGTCATCTGTTAAATGAAGGTGTAATACATTCATTTTTACAGCGGCCATTGCGTCTATATTTCTTTCTAACACATCAATTGGAATAAAGTGTCTTGATACATCAACCATAAGCCCACGCCATTGAAAACGAGGTTCATCACTTATGGTCAATATTGGAAACAGAAACTGATTACCATTTTTGGTGCAAAGTTGAAGTAGTGTTTGTAGTGCATGCAATGCCCCTGAAGTAGTTGCTGCTTCAATTACGATTTGACTGACTGTTACTTTCAATGTATATGATTCATCTGTTCCAATTGCCGGTAAGACAATTTTTTTCGTACGTATCACCAATGCTGCAACACCACTGTTATCATTAAAACCTTTTGGTTGTTGAGCAAAGTATAGTCCGGTTCTTCTGCTCAAAGTCTGATGCATACGATTTACAGCCTTTGTCAATAAAGTATCGTGTCCCTTTGTCTGAATGGAAACTGTAAAATCTGATTTGAGTGAAAAAAAACCACTTTGTCGTTCCAGATTTTTTGGAACAGGAAGTAAATTCATTGTTTCTTTTAATTGTCCGTTGGCTACAAATCCAAATAAAAGAGGCAGTAACGTTAATATTTTCAATTTACTCATGTTGAATGATATTTCGGTTTTGGGTGACGTACAACGAACACGGCTTTGCGTTCGGCTGGGCATTCGAAGAATGTCCAGCCCGGAACTGCCGCCCAATAGAATTACTAAAGTACAGAATATATTGTGCCGGTGAGTAGTATTCCGTCGAGCCCGAACTGAAGCTGAACAGAATTACCGCTGCCTGGGCTCGACCTTTAGATTTGTTTTTAAAGGTTAATAATAAAATGTTACTATTATTATCTCT
>ERZ1066134.67-NODE-67-length-110988-cov-29.199787_pt1 | contig 110988 bp, 109 predicted proteins | sample MGYA00382781_ERZ1066134 | MGnify/ENA primary metagenome ERZ1066134 (study PRJEB33369, sample SAMEA5778364) | biofilm metagenome | biome: Industrial cooling water; feature: Water cooling tower basin; material: Biofilm | place: United Arab Emirates | collected... | reverse complement strand
GCAAGTGACTTCGTAGAGCCAAGAATCCCCGTCCTTTAGGACGGCGGAGTGTCAAGATCCTCTTCATCTCAATAACCTATGACTGCTAGACAACCCAAACTGATCATTCACGGTGGTGCCGGGAGTTCGCTTAAAAGCAAGGGAGGAGCGGAAGTTGTACGCCAATCTCTCTATGCTGTGGTTCAGCAGGTTTACCGTTGCCTGGAGTCGGGGGAATCGGCCGCCGCGGCGGTGGTGCTGGGGTGTCGCTTACTGGAAGACGATCCGCGCTTTAATGCCGGGACAGGTTCCGTGTTGCAATCCGATGGCCAGATTCGGATGAGTGCGGCCTTAATGAGCGGATTTCAGCAGCGCTTCAGTGGGGTAGTCAATGTTTCGCGGGTGCAGCATCCGATCGAACTGGCGGAGTATCTGCAGCATTCCCCCGATCGCGTTCTTTCCGATCAGGGAGCGGCAGAACTGCTGCGGGAACTACAATTGCCCGTTTACAATCCCCTCACTGACTTACGCCTGGAAGAATGGCTGCAGGAACGCCTGCAAAACTTCAGCCGGGATATGGCCGGAGTTGTGGCTGAACCCGATCTGGTGGAAAGTTCGGCCCGGCGGGGAACGATCGGTGTGGTTGCTCTGGATCGGGACGGTAAGTTAGCTGCAGGAACCTCTACAGGAGGTAAGGGATTTGAGCGGATTGGCCGGGTGAGTGATTCGGCCATGCCAGCGGGAAATTATGCTACCGCTGAGGCTGCGATCAGTTGCACGGGGATTGGAGAAGACATCATTGATGAGTGTCTGGCGGCTCGAATTGTGATCCGGGTCACGGATGGGCTGGATCTGAAGGAAGCCTTTGAGCGTTCGTTTCGGGAGTCCCAGCAACGGCAGCGGGATCTGGGGGCAATTGGTATTGATCAGCAGGGAGCCATCGCCTGGGGTAAAACCAGTGAAGTCTTACTGGCGGCCTACCACGACGGTGAACAAATGGGGGACACCCTGGAGATGCCAGTTGGCCTCCTTTCCCAGGCATTACCGCCCGCCTGATGCTCTTCTTCTGCCCTCTGTCCAAGCTGAGCGCAAAGGCAGCCTGCAGGGGCAACAATAGCTGGATAGGTTCAGAAGAATGCAGCGTACGCAAGATCAGCTTGTGAAATTTGCATAGAGCGGCTTGTCTGTCCATAGATCCATTCTCAGAGCTAGATCACTGCAGGAAAGGCAATCCCATGCTGCTCTTGTGTAGTGAAGTACCGGCAAATGATCGGTTAAGGAGTTGACAGGAATACCCTGGGAACTGCAGACTTTGAAAAAATGTCTAGTAACCGTCTGAGCCATTCAAAAGAGCTAGGAAATACTGCTAATTTGTCTACCCTTTGACAGACATCAGATTGGGCAGGAATTTGGGCATTTGAAGCCTCAGGGTTGCTAAATATCTCTCAAGTAGCAGAAGATTCTGCTATGATTCGCGTGTAATTTAATAAGGTGTGGCGTGTGAAGGAGTGGAAAAAATGCTGAACCGGGTGGACTTTGGTGGTAGACCCTTTCACTTCATTGGCATTGGCGGAATTGGGATGTCAGCCCTCGCCCATGTGTTGGTTAAACATAAGCTCCCGGTTTCAGGGTCGGATGCGCGGCTCAACCCTATTACTGAACAGCTGCAGCATTTGGGGGTACGCATCTTTCCCCAACAAGAAGCGACAAATTTGCTGGCGTTGCCCCAGTTACCCCAGGTGGTCTGTTCCACAGCGATCCACGCGGATAATCCCGAATACAAAATGGCAGTTGAATTGGGTTGTCCCATCCTGCACCGCTCCGATCTCCTAGCCGCTTTAATCGAACGTTACCAGAGTATTGCTGTGGCTGGAACCCACGGAAAAACTACAACGAGTAGCATGATTGGTTATTTGCTACTTCAGGGGGGGGTGGATCCTACAATTATTGTTGGCGGCGAAGTACAGGCTTGGGAAGGCAATGCCCGCACTGGGATGAGCGAATACCTGGTGGCAGAAGCCGATGAATCCGATGGTTCCCTGGCTAAATTTGCCCCCCAAATTGGTGTGATCACTAATATTGAACTGGATCATCCTGACCACTACAGCAACCTCGAGCAGGTGATCAAGATCTTTGAGACTTTTGTGAATCATTGCCAAACCGTTGTTGCTTGCTGGGATTGTCCCACCATTCGCGATCGACTGACTGTGCTGCCTGATCAGTCTGTGGTTAGTTATAGCCTTTTCCGTGAGTCTGGAGCAGACTACAGTGTGGATCAGATCAGTTACGGCCCCCAGGGAACCCTGGCTCAGGTGTGGGAACGGGGAGAACTGCTGGGAGAATTAAGCACCAAGCTACTGGGCGCTCATAACCTCAAAAATGCTCTGGCAGCGGTGGCCGTGGGGCGGTTACTGGGACTGGACTTTATCACGATTAGCCGAGGAATTGCCCGGTTTGAAGGGGCGCGGCGGCGGTTTGAAGTCCGGGGAGAAGCCCACGGGATTCGTTTTGTCGATGACTATGCCCACCATCCCAGTGAAATTCGGGCCACTCTTGCTGCGGGACGGCTGCAACTGAAAAGTCGGGAAGGATTTATCTCCCCCTGGCAGCGCCTCGTTGCGGTTTTTCAACCCCATCGCTACACCCGTACCTTCACCTTTTTAACTGAGTTCAGTCAGGCCTTTGGCGATGCCGATCTCGTCGTCTTAACCGATATCTATAGCGCTGGGGAGCGCGATCGGCTAGTGCAGGGACAACACCTGGCGGATTGTATGGCGGAATACCACGCTCAGGTTCAGTATCAGCCCAGCCTGGAGGAGGTCAAACTCTTCCTGAAGCAAACCCTACGACCGGGTGACCTGGTGCTGGTGCTGGGGGCAGGCAACATCAATCAGATTATTCCGGAATTGCTCGACTACTATCAAACCCTGCCGATCGAAACTATCTCTGAGGTTGTCCCCCTATGAGCCATGCTGTCCTGCAGGATTTTTCCCTACCTGAACCCTTAGGGGCTAACTGTCCCATCCTGCCCCAGGTGTCTCTGGCTGAGTTGACCAGCTTTCGGGTTGGTGGGCCTGCCCAGTGGTTCGTCGCTCCCCGTACTCTGGAGGAGTTTCAAGCCAGTTGGCAGTGGGCTAAGCAAGCTGACTTGACAGTGACTGTCCTGGGGGCAGGTTCAAATTTACTGATTAGCGATCGAGGACTGGCGGGTTTAGTCATTTCCACTAAAAATCTTCGCTACCTCCACTTTGACCCCCAGACAGGACAAATGACGGCAGGGGCGGGGCGAACCTTACCCAAACTGGCATTTCAGTCGGCAAAACGGGGCTGGTCAGGTTTAGAGTGGGCGGTGGGCATTCCCGGTACGGTCGGCGGTGCCGTTGTGATGAACGCTGGGGCCCATGGTGGTTGCACTGCGGATTACCTCCTCTCTGTTCAGGTGTTGGAAGCGGACGGAACGATTACAGAACTGACTCCCACTCAACTGAACTATGGCTATCGCAGCAGCAATTTACAGGCAAGTCCACGGCTAGTTCTTCAGGCCACCTTTCAACTGCAACCAGGGTTTGAACCCGAGCAGGTGAGGTTAACCACCCAGTCCCATCTGGATCATCGCCTCACGACTCAGCCCTACCATCTCCCCAGTTGTGGCAGCGTTTTCCGCAATCCTCTCCCCCAGGCAGCGGGGCAATTAATTGAGCAGACCGGCCTGAAAGGCTATCAAATTGGGGGAGCCCAGGTGGCCAATCAGCACGCTAATTTTATCCTCAACTGCGGTGGAGCCACGGCCACTGATATTTTTCAGCTAATCCACCACGTCCAGCAGCAGGTTGCCGATCGCTGGTCGGTATTGCTTAAGCCAGAAGTTAAAATGTTGGGAGAATTTTGTCTGGGCTAGGCGTGAAACTCAAACTGCGGTTCTGGGGTGCTGTAGCCCTACAATAGGAAGGACTGTCCAATATTGATCTCTGTACCCATTCACGTAATTTGCTATGACACAAGGACAAGGTTTTGGCTTCGGTCTCGGTAAAATGAAAGAGCTGGCTGCGGCCATCCAGAAAGCCCAGCAGGTGCAGGAAGGAGCCAAAAAACTCCAGGAAGATCTGGAAAAAATGGAGATTGAAGGGGTTGCCGCCGGTGGTCTGGTAAAGGTGATCATGAGTGGGAATCAGGAACCCCGCCGGGTAGAAATTTCCCCTGACTTGATGAGTGAAGGGGCTGAAGTCGTTGCTGATCTGGTGACAGCTGCGATGAAGGATGCCTATCTCAAATCCACCACCACCATGCGGGAACGGATGGAAGAGTTGACAGGAGGTCTCAGCCTGCCAGGGATGTAAAGCGGTCAAACCTGCGGACTGGAACGGTCAGGGATGAAACCCACCTTATTTCCTATTCTGCGGAGCTTGCTCCCCTGGCTGGGTATAGCGGCGATCGCTTATACGGCGGCTTGTCTCGCCCTCTGGTTTGGGCAAAATCGCTTAATATTTCTTCCTGAAAGCGAGATTAGGGTTACCCCTGCTGGCTATCAGTTGTCCTACCAGGATGTCTGGCTACCCGTTTCCACCGATCGCCAACCCAAAGAGTACATCCATGGTTGGTGGATTCCGGCCCAACCCCAGCGGGGAGTTCTGCTCTATCTGCATGGCAATGGCATTAACATTGGGGCAAATACGGCTCAGGCGTTGCGGTTGCAGCAATTGGGCTTGTCCGTCTTTTTGTTTGATTATCGTGGCTATGGACGCAGTCAGGGGCATTTTCCCACGGAAGCAGCGGTTTATCAGGATGCGTTAATAGCCTGGACTTACCTCACCCAGCAACGCCGAATTCCTCCCCAAGATATCTTTATTTTTGGCCATTCCCTCGGCGGCGCGATCGCCCTCCAGCTAGCGACCACTCAGGGCAATGCCGCTGGTGTGATTGTCCAGAGTTCCTTTACGTCAATGGCAGATATGGCGGAACAGGGAGGCTGGTCTCGCTGGTTTCCCCTCTCTCTGTTGCTGAATCAGAAATTTGACTCCCTCAGCCGGGTTAAGCATTTAAGGATGCCTGTTCTTTATCTGCATGGTGCTGCGGATGATCTGGTTCCCGCTGCCATGAGTCAACAACTGTATGCCGCCACAACTGCCCCTAAACAACTCGTTCTCGTTCCTGGTGGGGGGCATAATAATCTGGCGGAGGTGGGGGGAGACTTTTATCTCCAAGCCCTGCAGCAATTTATTACTCTGTCGAAACAGAAATTGCTGCTACTTCTTCAATCTGAATCTGATCAGCCTGGGGATCGGCGTATCTGACCCGGAGCATGAGCTGTTCTCCCACCTTCACTGCGCGGTTAAACCGCATTGCCAGTTCAACTCCCAGTTCCTCAAATAGCACCAGGGCAAGATTCTCGTGTTCTCGCAGCCAGCGCAGCATCACCGCCTGCCAGATCTGTTGGGGTTGGGTGCGTAGATATTCTAGACACCAGTAGCGATTCGTTTGCCGCTCCACCAGGGTTGCTTCCTGGGCCACAGAGACCACACTGGTGAGCAATAGCTTCAGGTTTTCCTGATCAAAGGGTAGGGGTTCTCCCCGCAGATGCGCTTTGATTTGCCAGTGGGCAATTAAATCGGTATAGCGGCGAATGGGCGAGGTGACCTGGGAGTAGAGATCTAAACCTAAACTGGCATGACGAGCAGGAACGGTACCAACTTCACTGCGGGGCATACAGCGGCGGATGGCACAATCGCGCACGGGGCCAGGGTCTAACTGGAGGAGTTCTTCTTCAGAAGGCAACTCGGGTTGGGGTTGAAAACGAAAGGGGATCGGCAGTTCATGCTCTTGGGCAAAGCGGGCTGCAACTTCCCCAGTCAAAATCATCATTTCCGCCACCAGGCTACGGGCAGGAGAGTCCTGCAGCACGTCGATCTGGACCTCTTCCCCAATGACCTTGATTGATGCTTCTGGCATATTGATCATGATTGCTCCCTGCGCCGCCCGCCAGTCTCTGCGCTGTTTGGCCCAGTGGGCGATGGACAGGAGTTCGGGTTCAGCGTCTATGCCCAACTCCAGCATTTCATCTACATCTTCGTAGGTGAGTCGGTAGGTAGGCTTAATTTGGCTGGGAGCAAGCTGGTAATCCACAACTGCACCAGTCTTATCCAGGGTGATGCCAAAGCTGAGGGCACAACAGACCTCCCCCTGGGTGAGACTCATCGGCCCGGTAGCCAGTTCCGGCGGAAACATCGGGATCATGCCAGTGGGGAGATAAATTGTTGTACTGCGGCGGCGAGCTTCCAGATCTAATTCATCTCCAGGCGTTAACCAGCGGCTGGGATCGGCAATATGAATCCAGAGTCGCTGCTGTCCCTCTGGTAACAATTCCAGGCTCAAGCCATCGTCAATTTCCCGCGTACTTTCGTCATCAATTGTATAAACTTTCAACTCAGTCAAATCAACCCGGTGAGCGGCATCGACATCCACAGGGGGAGAGATAAGACAGTGATGGGCAGCTTCTAACACTCTGGCGGCAAACTGAAGGGGGATCTGGTTGCGGCGGAGAAAGAGATTCTCGTGGCGGCTCCATAGCCCCAAGTCTACCAGCAATCGAAAGGCATCCTGAGAAGTGGAGCCCCGACCGGCACTGGCAAGGAGTTCCTGGGCCTGCACCCGCTGGTTACTGTCTTCCCCAAATGCGGCAAAACGTTCCAGAGTTTCCAGGCGGAGTCGATCGCTACTGGACCACTGCACCGGTTCCCCAGCCAGGGCAGTCTCAAAGCGGCTGATAAATTCTTCCCGTTCTCGCTTGCGTTGTTGTTCTCGTTCCAGTTGATGCTTTAGTTCCTGTACCTGGCTGCTGGGGCGGGGTTCGTAGCGATCGCCCTTCTGCTTGAAGTAAATTTTGTCGTCAGATAGCAAACAATAGGCAGCGTAACACTGGGGTGGCGTTTGCTGGGAAAACAGCAACTGAGCCAGTTCTGCCGGAGTCACAGCCTGGTTGTCTTCCAATAACAGTTCCCAGGCAATCTCCAAACTTTCCGGATTGAGATAAGGGTTAACTCCCTGGCAGAAAGACGCAATATCCTGGGGACGGTAATTTTGCCCGCTCACCTCATAGGTGATTTCGCGCGGGTGCAAGGTATGGGATTGCTGGTGTTGATCCACGACAATCCAGTGCTTTTTGCCCTCTGGTCGCTCCGCTACTGCCAGCCGTCGCTGTCCCTGGAGCCGAAATTCAACTAAGGTCCCTTTCTCCACACCGGCTCAGCGGGCCTAGCCCTCTTTGTTAATGAATGGCAGCAGAGCAAGGATACGCGCCCGTTTCACCGATTGGGTTAACTGGCGTTGCTGTTTGGCCGTCAAACCTGTAATCCGACGGGGAAGAATTTTGCCCCGCTCTGTAATAAAGCGACGCAACAGGTCTACATCTTTATAGTCAATAGCCTCTTCGGGCTTGATGGGGGAAACGCGACGACGATAGAAAGCCATAGCAGTGGTAGGTTAGCAGTAACTTGAACGTGAATTGATGGGGAAATTATTTGATTTCCTTGTGGACCGTGTGCTTATTGCAGTGGGGACAGAATTTATTTAGCTCTAACCGGGCGGTGGTATTGCGCCGGTTCTTGGTGGTGGTATATCGAGACACCCCTGCCGATCGCTTGGCAGGATTGCTGCGACACTCGGTACATTCCAGGGTGATAATCAGACGAACGCCCTTAGCCATGACTGACCCTTCAGGTAACTTTAGTTTACGGTAAATTTAAGCAGGATTCCCATTATCTCATACGCTGGCGTTGCTTTGCCAAAAATCTGACCAATTTTCGATCTAAAGAAAAGCCACGGTAAGTATGCACCACCTGGGTACGGGAGAGCCGATCGTGGAGGGTTTGGCGTTCTAAATCAGTCCAGGCCAGGCTACTGTCAATCACCAGGGGAAGCAACAGCAGAAAAATTACCAGGCCAAGTTGCAAATTACTGAGGGCGACGATCGCCAGCAGGGCCTCTCCTCCTACAATACTCTCCCGCTTGACGAGCTCCAGTAAGCCTGGCACCCGGTTGCGTTGATCCACAACTTTCATATCCATGGCCCAATGCCCCGGACTTTGCCCCTTATTCTGGGCAACCACAATAACCCTTAACCCCAACCAGCCCAACATAAACAGTAATAATTGTCCCCACTGCACCGTGCCTTGAGGATTGATCGCAACCAAACTCAACAGCCAGGTGAGGATAAAGTCAAGGGTGCTGGCTACCCCCCGCCGCCAGGGTTTAGGTCGGGGCAGGGGATTATAAATACGCTCCAGGTTGGACATAGGCGTTTGTTTCGCTGCAAGGGGAGACTTTAGCAGTAGGATCGGAGGTATACAGGAAAAATTTCAAGCCATCCCATCTAACCTATCTCAAGTCATCCTAACGAAATCCCTATTTTTCTTCTATTGCAAATCTATAAACACTCCAGGAGTTGCTCTAGATGTACAACGACCCTAACCCGATTCCCCCGCCCCAGGGTTGGACTCCCCCGGTTGCACCCCAGCGCCAAATGATTCCGCCGCCGATCGGGGCCCGCGTGAATGATATTCCTGCCCAGGTGCATCCACCCATGAGCTGGCAGGTGTCTTCGATTAATGATCAAGGCTTAATTCCGCCGCCGATTGGTTCTGCTCCGGCTAACATCCTCAGTAATCAGGAAATTCCCCCCCCGATTGGCTCGGCTCCCATTAACTTGATTTCCAGTCAGGCTATTAGCCCCCCGATCGGTTCTGCTCCCGCCAATTTAATGGGCCCATCTATTCCGCCGCCGATCGGGGCCCGCGTTAATATTGTTTCCGGTGGTGGTTCTCCTTATAATTCCAGCGCTCCCATTCCGCCCCCGATTGGTTCTGCGCCCACCAATTTACTCAATAGTCAGGAAATTGTTCCTCCTACAGGTTCCGCTCCTGCCCAATTGCTGGCCAGCCACCCCCTCTCTGGGCCAAGTTGTACACCTCCCAGTGCTACGGATGGCCCGGCCATTCCCCCACCCTTGGGTGCTGCCTGTGAGACCGGTAAAAATACCTTCACCTATCGCTGGTAAAGTTGCTCTGATGAGTTAGTACAGAATGATTTCAGCGCAGGCAGCCGCAGACCTGATCCTCAACCTGGTGGAACCCTTACATACTGAGGCAGATAGCGAGAACGTTGATCTGCTGGCTGCGGGGCATCGGATTTTAGCCCGTGGGATCACTGGTTCGTTGGACTTTCCCTACTGGGACAATTCAGCGATGGATGGTTATGCCGTGCGCTATGACGATATTGCCGCTGCTAGTCAGGAGCATCCCGCTGTTCTGAGGATGGGCGAAGAAATTCCTGCTGGCAAGATGCCCGAGCAAACTGTGCAACCGGGCCAGGCAGCGCGAATTTTTACAGGCTCTCGGATGCCCTCAGGCGCAGATACGGTCGTACCCCAAGAACAAACGCAGCGGCGGGGGGAAGAAGTGCTGATTTTTACCGCTGGAGCACCGGGGAATTTTGTCCGTTATCAGGGCAGTTATTATCAGGCAGGCTCCCCTTTACTGGGTGGAGGAACCCTGATCCAGGCTGCAGAACTGGCGGTGTTAGCCACGCTGCAATGTACCTCAGTTTCAGTATTCCGTCCTCCTCAAGTAGCAATCCTCTCCACAGGGAACGAATTGGTTGCCCCTGGTGATCCCCTGGGACCGGCTCAAATTGTCGATTCCAATCAGTATGCCCTGGCTCATCTGGTTACTCAGGCTGGCGCAAGGGTGGTGTCCCAAGAACGGGTTGGGGATTCTGCCGATGACCTGAGAGCAGCCATTCAAACAGCCCTTAACCAGGCAGATCTTGTGCTTTCCTCTGGTGGGGTTTCCGTCGGGGACTACGATTTGGTGGAGCCGATGCTGGCGGAGTTGGGGGGAGAAATTCATATTCGTGCTGTAGCTGTAAAGCCAGGTAAACCACTCACTTTCGCCACTTTTCCCCCGAATGGAATGCGTCAGCGATCGCTGCTGTATTTTGGTTTACCCGGTAATCCGGTTTCTGCCCTGGTCAGTTTCTGGCGGTTTGTCCAGCCGGCCCTACGCAAACTCTCAGGATTAGCCCCACCCTGGGGTCCCACTGTGGTTGAGGCGATCACTCGACAGGAGCTTCGGGGTGACACACGGCGAGAAACCTATCTGTGGGGTAAATTATGTCTAGTCAATGGTCGGTATGAATTCTCGGCCGCTACGGGTAGCCATAGTTCGGCTAACTTGATCAATCTGGCTGGGACGAATGGGTTAGCGATACTCCCTCCAGAACAGACCCGGCTTCAATTGGGACAAGCTGTGCGGGTCTTACAGGTTAGCTCCCTGCTCTAGCCATACCGATCCAAGCCCCCCGTCGATCAAGAATCTCTAGGGAAGCCGCTACATACAGCACAACTCATCCATCATTTGCTGATCAAGGTTTAATTTGCTGTCGGATGGTGACGGATCTTCCTGAACTCGGATCACCATTCCCTAGAGCAGGGCGATCGTGGCAGAAAGGCCATAGCTACCAATGATACCCAAGATAATACCAGTCAATCTCAATCTCAATCTCAATCCTTACTGCAAGGATCGATCTGGGCATGAACAGGCGTAAAACCGTAATCAGCCTTGCAGGCTTTCCCCCCTGCCCGAACCGGCAAGTTTCAGTACGATAAGATGTAAATAAATGTGACTCATCCTTTGGGGAGATTAAGAGTCTATGAATCAGATTAAAACTGTTGCCCTCCTGGGACTCCTAAGTGGCTTACTGGTGGCCAGCGGCTATGCTCTGGGAGGCCAAGCCGGTGCAACGATTGGTTTAGGTATTGCCGTTCTGACTAATTTTGGCTCCTGGTACTTCTCCGATCGCATTGCCCTGTCAGCCTATGGGGCCCAGCCGGTCACTCCTGAGCAGGCTCCTGATCTTTATGCCATGCTGCAGCGGTTATGTGAACGCGCTAATTTACCCATGCCCGGTCTGTACATTGTGCCCACGGATTCACCCAATGCCTTTGCCACTGGACGAGATCCGGAACATGCTGCGGTGGCTGTCACAGAAGGAATTCTGCGCTTGCTGCCTGCGGATGAGCTGGAGGGGGTGATTGCCCATGAACTCAGTCATGTTCGCAATCGCGATACCCTGACCCAGGCAGTTGCTGCCACCATTGCCGGAGCAATTTCCTGGGTGGCTCAATTAGCCATGTTTATTCCCCTGGGTAGAAATGATGAAGATGGTCCCAATCCTCTCGTAGCCCTGGCGACTATCATTGTTGCCCCCATCGCCGCTTCTGTGGTTCAGTTTGCCATTTCCCGCACCCGTGAATTTTCTGCTGATGCCGGAGCGGCCCGCTTAACAGGTAACCCCCGTGCCCTGGCCCGTGCCCTGCAGCGGTTGGAACAAACGGCTCACCAAGCCCCGATCGAAGGTAACCCTGCCTTTGCCCCTCTGTTGATTATTAATGCCTTTTCCCGCAGAAGTGCCCTGACTAATCTGTTCGCTACCCATCCTGCAACGGAGGCCCGGATTGAGCGCTTGCTGAAACTTGAACAAAAACTGGGCTAAGGAACTGACCAAGGTAGCTTCCTTAAAGCCGTTGTAGAATATCTAATCCGTGGGTGTCTGTGCCACAGGTTTCCAGTAAACCGAAGCTTCTGGCCAGATCACCCACGATTTTGGTTGCTTCAGGACTGGGATGCCAGGGTTTTGGATTGGTGTAACAGTAATAGGTTTCTACGCCATCAATACCTAAGGCTGCGATCGCCGGAATCAATTGCTCTGCCGATCGCTTATACCGCATTGGGTGGGCCAGAATAGCTATACCCCCGGCAGCGTGGAGGGCTTGAATCACGTTGCTGGCCCGGTAGTTCTCGTCCATTGGTGTATACCCCTGCAGGTAAGGAACCAGGGCAGGATGGCTCACCTCAAACCCATAGCCGAGAATGTGAACCTCAGCATCCAGCAATCCCGCACTAATTTCGACCCCGGTCCAGAGGATTGGGATGGGTTGTTCCGGCTGTTCCTGGTGTTTTTGCGTGAGCCAATGCCGGACAATCTGGTAGCCCTTAGCCGTGTGATGATCGGTGATCGCTAAGCCCTGTAGACCATAGTCGATCGCCTGCTGCATCAGTTCTAGGGGAGCGAGTCTTCCGTCAGAGTAGATTGTATGCAGGTGAAAGTTGTAATGGTAAGGGCAACTCTCAGCATCAATCCTGGTGAACACAGTCCTTAATGCAGCACTGCTTTCCCGCGAGATCGAATGGGTAATGGTCATGACTTTACAGGATAAACTGGTAACCCGCGCTTACACTATAAATCTAAACTTCATGAATTGTCATATTTAGCGCAGCGGAGGGTCAGCATTCCTGCTCAAGTCTGGCGGGATCAGGTCTCGGAGGGGGTAGAGCGGCTCAGCATTGGGGTCAAGTAGACCACCAGAGCACTGATCATAAAACCAGCAATATTACGCAAGAGGGGAACCCAATCCGTTGTCCGCACTACAACGGGGCCAATGCCGAAGGAGATAAACAACATGCCCCAGAGGGGAGAGAACAGCAACACCCACTGCCAGGCAAGGAACTGGTCTGATTTGCGCGGACGAGCGGCGAAGCCAAACACAATCCCCCCAATCATGGAGGTAATCAGGGTGAGCATCCATTGCTCTTTGGGCAGACCCGGCACTACTTTACAACCGTTTTGGCGCAGGCAGGTTTCGATCGCATTGAGGGACTGGAGGATGGACTGGTCTTCACCCTCATCCCGCACAAAATACTGGTTACCATAGCGAGTTTGCAACTCTACCCAAAAGGTGCGGGGCAAAAGCCGATACACTGCATCACCGACACTGAAATTTAAAATATTTCCGCCTCTAGAGTCAGCCACAAGCAAGACACTATTTTCGTTGAGTTGCCAGAAATCTTTAACAGCCCGACCGGGGGTACGGTCATACTGGGTCAGGACTCTTAACTTCCAGCCCGTTTCAGTTTCAAATTGGGTTAATTCTGCTTCCAGCTTTTCTTTCTGCACACTGGTCAGGGCATTAGACAGATCCACGATGGCGGTGGAACGATCGGGGAGCAACTCTGGAGCATTGTAGGCCAGGGCTGCCGGGGCGATCGACCAGAAACCGATCAGCAACAGCAATGCTGCAAGAATCCTGATTTTTTGGGAGAGAAAAGTTTGTCCTGCCGTGATCAGCCTTTGCAGAAGTTCACCCATGATTAATATAGCCCCAATATTTCTTTACAGTTGTTTACCTTATCTCTCACTTTAGCTCAACTTTTAGCCAAAAGATGGTTTGAGGTGAACTAAATTGGCCCATCCCTGAGAGAGCGGGTTATAATTAGAGAACGTATGCATGGGGCTGTAACGGTTTCGACGTTTTAGTGAACGTAACCTCGTGATGCAGGCCGAGAGTGAGTCGTCTCTCGCAAATCAAAGGCTCAAAACACGTACATGCGAACAACATTGTACCCTTCGCTCGTAAGGCCGTTGCTGTTGCCTAAAAACCACTAATTGGTTCGAGCATCTGTAGTCTGACTCCGTTAAAGGCTATGGATAACCCCCAACGGATGCGCTAAAAAACCGTCTCTGGTTGGTGATTTAGCTAAGACCTTTACCAGAGCATCCCACCGTCCGGGATAGGTGACGGTTCCTGCTTGAGGATCAGAAAAGCTAAGCCTGTGAACGATCGAGGAGCTAATAGCTAAAGCGGACACGGGTTCGACTCCCGTCAGCTCCACTACACTATAAGTCCAATACTGTTTAATAAAGTCTTTCAAGCCCTCTCTAGTAGAGGGTTTTGTCGTATTTAGAGTCTGATTTGTCCATTTTTATCCGTTGCCATCCAGGGGGCAAAGGGGGCAGGATTGGGGTGTATAAATATACTCCCTAACACGGTTGCCCCCAGTGCTGACAGAACCCATTATTCGCAACGCTAAACCGGGTGAGAAGTCGAAACGAACCTGGGATGAATGTGAGATGTCCTTGGAAATTACCCTGGTAGGGGTAAAGTCTGGCGGCTTAAGTACCAGACCGTGCAATGCACTTATATCAGCAATTATATTGTTTGGACTATTGAGTGTTAGCAGTACGACTAGAAGCAGATAACTATGGCAGCATTGACTGTTTCAGCTCTAGAGCCGTTGGTAGTTCTGCCTCTATTGCTCAAAACGGCAAGCATGACAAATCCCGCAGGCCGCAGCGGCTTCAGCTTTCATTTTGTCAGCAACTTTGGCAATCAAGGTTTCTTTGGTGGTTTTAGCTTGGGTGTTCATAGTTGTTTCTCCTTAGTAATCAAGTTGTGAGGTAGGATGAGAATCTTGAGTAATTCGGGTTTGTAAAGCCGTGTAGAATGCAGGCTAGGCAGCCAAGCAGGGGACACAGAGAGCCGATTTATTAGTCATTTTTTGGGCAACTTTAGTAATCAGTTCTTGGTTTTTGGTTTCGGACACTTTGGTGTTCATTGGGTTTCTCCTGAGTGAGTGGTTTGTTTTGATGTTCTAAGACTATCCGCCCGGTGTGACGAGGGTGTGCTGTCCAGGTAGAGAGGGTGTGACAGTTCTGATTCGATGGCGATCTGCACTATGTTTATGTAGGAAAACATCGGCCAAAAGCTTGCAGCAGTTGGGGTGGTCCACTGAGCCAAATTTTGCCGCGTATCAGGGCCCAAATTAAGTTTTGCTCTTTAGCTAGAAAACGCAACCAGGTTTTGCTATCTGCGGTGATGGCAAGATCGGCTGTGCCCAGGTGTCCCTCCTCAACCTGTAGGGTTTGGGACTGGATGATCACGGTGACCCGCCGGGATTCAGCCCCTGTAAAGGTGAAGTGGTAGACTGCATTTAATCCCTTTGACTGCTGGCGCTGAAATAAGAGGGGTAAGCCAAACAAAAAACCTTGAATTGACTGAGACCGAATCCCACTACTAACTCGTTTAACTGTTTTGCGGGGAAACCGTTTGGCTACATGGGTTTCTGCATCTGAGCCGGCTACAACATAAATGGTTTCAGATTTATCTTGTAGGGGTTTAACAACTTCCTGGACAAAGGCTTTACGATCGCTCAAAAAGGCACCAATCACATCTTCGCCCGCCGGACAGGCTGCCATACAATATGCTGCTTTATAGTTTGCTTTAAAAGACAAACTTTGCCACATAGAGGCGGATTCTGAATCCCTGACTTTCTGTCGATAATCCTGGGCACTTTTACTTTCTGCGATCGTCTCCGCCCAATCCGTAAAGCCGCTCATGAACTCCCGGTAATTATGGGTATAACAGGCGGAAAAATTAAAATGGCCATCCGCTGCAATGGCACCCACGGGGCAGGCAGAGACGCATAAGCGGCAGTCCACACAGGGATTGTAGGCGATCGGATGGTTGTAATGGCTCACCTCAGCATCCAGTAGAATTGTGCCCAGAGAGATAAAACTACCCAATTTAGGATGGATCACCAGGCGATGCAGACCCATCTGTCCTAAACCGGCTGCAACCGCGATTGGCTTATGGGACACGGCCCAAACCTTACCTGGAAATTGATCCATTTCCATGGGAAAACTGGCTCCCGGAATCATGGCTCGAACACCCATCTGGTCTAAAGTTTTGACAATGCGACGGGAAACTTCGTTGACGTGGTCATAGTTGGCATGAAATTCAAGATTGGCCGCTGAACGCACCGGGGTCCGAATATTTTCTCGATTCATTCCGCAGGCGAAGCTAATCAGGGTTTTTGTCCGTGAAAAAGCCTTCAGAATATCGGCCCGTTGATCGGAGATCGCCTCTCGCTCCAGTTCAACAAACCCCACGTCATCAGCCCCGGCTGCTAAACACAGCGATCGTAAAGCGTCTGCATTTAAAGGAACGGGAGGTGTGGATGGCCGGTGAGTTTGTTCTCGCCACCATTTCACCGTGGGGTGATTATCTAGCTTGGTCATGGCATCCTCCAGAATCAATAATTATATGTATATACATGTTTTGCCGAAAATTTTTTAGACTAGTCGATAGTTTTTAGATCGGACATTTTTAGATCGGACAACAGTGAGAGCAGGGTGTGCCATTTCTGATCTCCCAACTGCTGGATCACCTGGTTTTGAGCTTGCTCCCATAACGGTAGGGCTGCAGCCAGTAAGGTTCGGCCTTCTGGGGACAGGGAGACTAACTTGACTCGCCGATCCTCTGCTGCTGCGATCGCCACCCATCCCCGCTGCTCTAAAAGTTTGAGATTGCGGGTGAGCGTGGTTTGATCCGTGGATAACGTCTGGGCTAACTGTGTAATGGCTACGGGACCCATCAGATGAATCGAAACCAGCAACGTAAATTGGTTCAAAGCCAACCCAAGCGGACGTAAGGCGGCATCATACACCTGAGTGATAATGCGAGAGGCGCGCCGCACATGCATACCCAGGCAGATTGCTGGAATACGGCTGAGTTCGATCGACTTCGGTGCAACGGGTTCAGGCTCGGGAGGTGGATGGCTCATGAAATATGTATATACATATATCCGGGGGTTGTCAAGTGCGATCAGGTGAGAAGCAATGTGCTACAACCAGAGAAACTCCTGCAGGAGATCAGGCTTCTGTATCTGTTGATCAAAACTCACCCTATGTTCTCCCATTTGAGCCATGGACAGGTTAGCAACACATCCTCAGGCATCTGCCGGTAAGGTTCTGGACATTACCCAGTTAGGCAACCCGGTGCTGCGCCAAACTGCTCAGTTTGTTCCAGAGGTCGGTCATCCCCAGATCCAGACCTTGATCGATGATCTGCTGGTGACGGTGAAACAGGCGAATGGGGTGGGACTGGCGGCACCTCAGGTTGGGGCTAGCTGGCAAATTTTTATTGTGGCATCCCGTCCAAATCCTCGCTATCCCCACGCCCCCGAGATGGAACCTACGGCGATGATTAATCCCCGTCTGCTGGCCCACAACGATCGACAGGTAAAGGATTGGGAGGGTTGCCTCAGTATTCCCGGTCTTCGTGGCTTAGTGCCCCGCTATCAGGGGATTGAAGTGGAGTATCTCGATCGCAGCGGTAAAACTCGACGGCAGCAATTTGAAGGTTTTGTCGCCCGCATCTTTCAGCATGAACAGGATCATCTGGAGGGGGTCGTTTTTCTCGATCGCCTGGAAACCACGCTCGAGCTGGTTACAGAACAGGAATATCAAAAATTGATTGCTGAAGCTTAACAAATTATCCGATGGGTCGAAAGGGACATCGGAGTGGTCGAAAGGGACATCGGAGTGGTCAAAACTGTCACCTGCGTGGTTAAAAAGGCGATCGGAGTGGTCGAAAGGGACATCGGAGTGGTCAAAACCAAGACCGGAGTGGTCGAAAGGGACATCGGAGTGGTCAAAACCGAGACCGGAGTGGTCGAAAAGGACATTCAAGTGGTCGAAAAGGACATTCGAGTGGTCGAAAAGGACATTTGAGTGGTCAAAAGGGACATCGGAGTGGTCGAAAAGGACATTCGAGTGGTCAAAACCGAGACCGGAGTGGTTAAAAGGGACAACTGAATCAAAATTGACCACTAAGCAGGGGCTGAGAAGTTTGCTGCTTCAGACTTAGCTCTACAGATCCGGGGACAGATTCGGGGACAGATTCAGGGACGGTTTTACAGGGGACGGTGCAGCCTTCCTTAATGCTGTTCTGGTGGTTCCTCACAGCGATCGGATAATGTACCGGTCACGATGCTGTAGAATGAAAACTAAATTATTTTACAAGCAATATGAAAATACTATTCTATACAGGTCTAGCTGCCTCTCTAACTGTTGTTGGTTCAGGATTTGAAGCCCTTTCCACCGTTCCACTTTCCCCAGTTGACCATTCTTTTCCCGTTCCCTCAAAGGTTATTCATACACCCCGGGGTGGAGCGAGAGTTGACCCAGCCAGAATCAAAATTTTACGCAGTTTCGGTACTTCTAATGGTGCTAACGCTACTGGTGCAAATCCCTATGGCGGTGTAATCCAGGGTAAGAATGGCAACTTATATGGCACAACCACCTTTGGCGGGGGTGGTAACAATCTGGGGACAGTCTACAGCATGAAACCCGATGGCACCCTGTTTAAATCCGTCAAACTGACTTTCGCCAAGGGTACACGCCCTTTCTTTACTTTGTTGGAAGGCAGTGATGGCAATTTTTACGGCCCTGCCAGCCGGGGAGGAAGCGCCGATCTGGGTACAGTCCTGAAACTAACTCCGACAGGGATCGTGACTGCCTTATTCACCTTTACGAATAGTACTCAGCAGGGGGAAGTACCAACGGGCCGTCTCATTCAGGCAGCAAATGGCAATTTTTATGGCACAACCCGTGGAGGTGGAAGCGGATTAGCCTGTGGGACAGCGTTCCAGCTCACTCCATCCGGTCAATTTACCCGGCTGATTGATTTTCAGTGTATTGTGCAAAGCCCCAATGCTGGAGTGATTCAGGGTAACGATGGCAATTTCTACGGTACAAGTGAGTTCGGTGGTAGCCCCAGTCAGGGAACCATTTTTCGGGTTAGACCAACCGGTGCCCTGAAAATTCTGCGTGCCTTTAATGCCTCCAACGGTGCCAAACCTCTGAGTGGGCTTGTGCAGGGTAGCGACGGTAATTTCTATGGCACAACTGCCCAGGGAGGAAGCTCAAAGAATGCTGGTACGGTATTCAGGATGACCCCTGCAGGACAATTAACAGTACTCTGGCGATTTAACGGCACCAATGGTAAGCAACCCACTGGAACTCTCTTACCCAGTGGTGATGGCGGCTTCTATGGCACAACTGCCCAAGGTGGTGTTGATGATAAGGGAACTATTTTCAAGATTATTCCCGGTACTCCCTCCACTTTCACTACCCTGGTTAACTTTGGCAATACCCGTGCCGCTAATCCCTATGCCGGGTTGTCTCTGGGCAAGAATGGTAATCTTTACGGCACAACTGTAAATGGCGGTCGTTTTGGAGTTGGAACCGTTTATCAGTTAATTTTGCCTTAGCTTCCTCATGGTTTCGCTGCTTGATAGATTTGCAGTGTACGATGCAGGTTGCCCTGATGCTGGGCTAATAACCCCTCGCCCGCGATCGGATCAACTCCTGTCCAGTGCATCAGCAGTGCCAGTTTAACCCGCCGTCCACTTTTTTCTAATAGTTCAGCCGCGGCAGTCCGATCCAGGTCAGTTAAATCCTGCAGAATCCGCATGGCCCGATCGTACAACTTGTCATTGGTAACCGAGACATCAACCATGCGATTGCCATAGACCTTGCCCAATTTCACCATTACACCTGTGGACAGAATGTTCAGGGCTAATTTGGTGACCGTACCGGCTTTGAGGCGGGTTGAACCGGCCAGCACCTCCGGTCCGACCAGCAGGCGAACGTCAATATCGACGGCAGCACTGACCTGCTCTGCGGGAACACAGGCGATGAAAATAGTGGTTGCTCCCCGTTGTTGGGCGGCTTTCAGAGCGCCATGCACGTAGGGAGTGGTTCCCCCCGCCGTAATTCCTACGACCACATCCAGGTTAGTAATGTGATGGTGGGCGATCGCTGCAGCTCCATCCTCTGGCCGATCCTCTAAGGCTTCTGAACTTCTCAGCAGAGCCGCTGCTCCTCCGGCAATAATGCCCTGCACCAGTTCTGGTGGGGTACAAAATGTGGGGGGACATTCCGCTGCATCCAGCACCCCCAAGCGGCCACTAGTTCCAGCCCCCAGATAGAATAATCGTCCACCCTGGCGTAACCGTTCAGCGGTTTGATCGATCGCCTCAGCTAAAGCAGTTCTAGCTGCGGCAACAGCATCAATCACCTGGGCATCTTCCCGGTTAAATAAATCCACCAGTTCCAGGCTGGAGAGTTGATCGAGATGAATACTATTGGGATTAATCTGCTCGGTTAGCAGGTGTCCTCGTTCCTTCAATTGAGGGAAATCTGAGCCGGGTAGAGCGGTCATTAATGTTTTTAAGTTGCTTTAATTTGTTAAATTTACCACTTTAATTAGAAACTTCTGCCAGCTCAATCACCCGTCCTTCGTAGTCCTTGACCAGAAAGTTGAGGGGTTTATCTTGACGAATTTTATGGCGGACGTGACGGCTTTGCACTTTGACCAGTAATTGTTCCAGGCACTCGCGATCGAAGCAGACATGGCGCTGGCGATTTTTTTCTCCTAAACTAGCTCCTGGAATAATATGAACCTGGACATTCTTTTTCAGTTGATACCAGAGACCATCCGAGGGACTGAACCGTTTAGAAGAACGCCCCATCGTAGCAGGGACATAGAGGGGATCGACGGTGGCCATCCCCAGGGTTTGTTCATAGTTGTAATAGTAGTGGAGCGGGACTTCTGCCAGGGGTAGCTGCAATTCTCCCTGATAAAACTGGCGGGCCACCTCCAGGTCAGACACCATGATGGTGTGGACTTTAGGAGCACTGGAGAGGAACATCCACATGGCTCCGGCGTAGGCAATCAGCAGCATCACCATCACACCCTGAGTCGAAAATAAACTATCCAGGGGCAACATGGGCCAGAACGCCGCTGTTACAAACGGAAGGGGCAGAGAGAACATGGAACTGACCATAGGCGAACTACGCTTATATTATAGGAATGCTGATTGATTAGAATACTGCCCCTCAGGAGAACCTAATTCTAACTCCCCATCAAAAGCTGAGGCTGAACGATAAATACAAGTTGTGGTAAAACGAATTTTGGGTTTAGATCCAGGTCTGGCTACCCTGGGGTTTGGCTCTATCACGGTTCAACCGGACGAGTCTCTACAAGTGCTGGATTTTGGCGTTATTAAAACCGCGGCTGGGGAGGAAATAGGCTCCCGATTGCTGACGATTTATGAGGATCTGCACACCTTACTGCAGCACTACCAACCCGATCTGGTGGCGATCGAAAAATTCTTCTTCTACCGGATGAGCAATACCATTCTGGTGGCCCAGGCCCGGGGTGTAATTCTTCTGGTGCTAGCCCAGCATCATCTGGCCCTGATGGAGTTCACCCCAGCTCAAGTCAAGCAAACCCTGACCGGCCATGGCAATGCGGACAAACAGGAGGTGCAACTGGCGGTGCAACGAGAATTAAAACTGGAGTTGATTCCTCGCCCGGATGATGCGGCAGATGCTCTGGCTCTGGCTCTAACCGCCAGTTTTCAGCGTTGATCAGATAGCGGTGGGCCTAATGTCCAGACAGGTTGGCGCTGATGACCCGGCTGGAGGCTATCTCCTCAGTTCCCCGCTGGCTGATTTCATCCGTCAGATGGAATTGATCAGCTTGGAGACGAAGACGTTAACCAGGAAGAAAATTCATCAGTAAACCGATCGTGCAGAATCGCCTGACGAATTTTCTGGGTAAAACTGATCAGTTCAGTGATGTTATGGATACTCAGGAGTGTATAGGCAAGAAGTTCTCTGGCCCGAAGTAAATGACTCAAATAAGCTCGGCTGAAGTTCTGACAGGTATAGCAGGCACAGCTTTGATCCAGGGGCTGAAAATCTTCCCGAAAGCGGCTATTTTTGAGATTCCAGCGTTCACCCCTAACCAGGGCATTCCCGTGGCGGGCCAGACGGGTGGGAATCACACAGTCAAATAAATCAATTCCCGCTGCGATCGCCTGCACCATTTCTCGATAGGTCCCCACTCCCATCAAATAGCGCGGTTTATGTTTGGGTAACAGCGGTGTGGTGAATTTCACAATTTTTTCGATCAATTCCGGGGGTTCCCCCACACTCACCCCGCCGATTGCATAGCCGGGCAGATCAAACTCCACCAGCGAACGGGCCGACTGCTGCCTTAAATCGCCATAGGTTCCCCCCTGAATAATGCCGAACAGGGCCTGATCCTCAACCCGGTCATGGGCCTTGCAACAGCGTTCTAACCAGCGTGTGGTACGCTCCACTGCTTCGGTCACGGTTGAGCGATCGGCGGGATAGGGGGCACATTCATCAAACGCCATAATCACATCTGCCCCCAACTGGTTCTGAATCGCAATGGCTTTTTCAGGAGAAAGATAGATTTCTTCCCCATCCCTGGGCGATCGAAAAGTGACCCCAGCCTCGGCGATGGAGCGCAGGTCACTCAAGCTGAACACCTGAAAGCCACCGGAATCGGTCAGAATTGGGCCAGTCCAACCCATAAAGCGGTGCAATCCGCCTGCTCCAGCCACAATACCTTCCCCCGGTTGCAGATGGAGGTGATAGGTATTGGCCAGAATCATCTGGGCCCCCGTCCCCCGCAGCTGTTCGGGCGTAACGGTTTTGATATTGGCCAGGGTGCCCACGGGCATAAAGCGGGGGGTTTCTACCACACCGTGGGGGGTGAAAAATTGGCCCGCCCGAGCCTGGGTGTGTGAGCAACTCGCTTGAGTGAAAAAACTAAATGGCTGGTTGGGGATGGCTTGGAGAGAATCGTTCAACAATTGAATTGCTTAAGCTTGGGAGTTATCTTGTCTCAGCATAGACCAGATTGTAATTGCCCGAAGATAGGGATCAGGGCCCTGAGGAAAAATTTCAAAGTAATCATTACCGGGTAATTTCATCACTTTCAGTTCATCTCCCTGGCGACGAATGGCATAGATCCCTGGAGTCCAGGTTTTCGTGCTGCTAATTTTTACGGGTCGTTCTTCCTGCTCACGTCCATTGGAAAAAAACTGCATAACTTCAAAACCGGGACGAAAGGTAACCATTTCAGCGCCTGAATCTGAGTCAGTTACTTTCTTAAATAAAAAATTATCTAGGGTGCGGGTGAGAAATTCTTCTTCAGTGCCGCCGAATTCCAGGTTCAGCGCAATCAGGCGATCTTCAAGGGTTAGTTCAAGGGCATGGTTAGAGACAGGAGCTTTGAGAGCGGTTGGTACAGCGGTGGGAGTTAAGGTCTGGGCTGCAGTCGGTTGATCATCCCCTGTTTTGCTAACTCTTTGGAGGATTTCTGACAAATAATTTAAATCAACGGAGGCAATTTTATTGAGACTTAAAAACCAGAGGAGCAAGCTGATTGCCAATTCCTGGTTTTTTTGATTGAGTTTGTTCGCCAGTTCCTTCTGGTTGAATTCATCAAGCTTAATCAGCTTCAACTTAGCTTCTGTTGCTGTCGTTATCACTAAAAGATCTAGTTGATCCAGCTTTTTGGAATTAGCGAAGATGGTTTCTAACAGAATTTCATGGCGAATAGGGGTGGTGGAGATGGTGTAAGCCACATCATAAATCCAATCCAGGCTGACACCTCCACAATCGATCAGCCAGAGTGTATAGCTAAAAGCTGTTTGACTGGTAGACTCTCTGGCTAAAAACTTGATGATGGTTTGAGAAGCATCGAGATTGAATAGAGTGATCGCCCGCTCCAATTTCTCTTCTTTAGTTTCCAACTGGTCGTAGCTGTCCAACTGCTCAAATAATTGGCGATCGCTGGCGTTCAATTTAGGCACAACTAGATTAAGGCTAGAGAACATGGGTTCTGGGAAATGGTTGCTCAAGGAGTGATGGTTTAGACCACAGGTCGAAGTCTGCGAATACATTTCTAACAACTTGTCTAAGCAGTTTACAGAGAAAAGCTCGGATTGAGACCTCTGAAACGATCCCCATCCTTTCAATATGCCCTGTAGCCTGGGTAAACTTATCCAAGCCTACTCAAGAAACTGCGCCCCTGGTGAGAGCAAATTTGCTCTGGGGTTGCCGTTGGCTGAGATCACACCCAAGTTAAAATTCTGGGCTATGAGTGACTCAGATCACTGTCATCTCCCCTGCCCCAGTTAGATTGAGTGAGTTATGGTGTTGTCCTCTCCCTGTTTTAGAATCCAAGGAAAGGTTATTATGCAGAGCCAGTCCCAAGAACGCCACGTTCTGGTCATCAATAATGGTAAGGGAAGGCACACGATCGCTCTGGAGGCAGCGGCTTATTCAGTGGGGCGGGACTTAACCAATGCCATTGTCCTGGACTTTGATACGGTTTCTCGTCAACACGCTATTCTGCTCCGTGTTCCCGTTCCCGGTACTAATCGCTACAAGTACCGCCTCGTGGACGGCAATTCTGATGGCAAACCCAGTACCAACGGGATTTTTGTCAATGGACAGCGGTGTGGCAGCCATGAGCTGAGTAACGGCGACTTAATTGGTTTTGGCCGTAAAATCACTGCTTCCTATCTCTCTGTTGCCATGGCAGAAAATGAGTTTGTCCATTACCTGGAATCGATTAAATATCAGAGTATCAAGTCTAAGCAGGTCGATCCGAAGGCAACCCTGGCTGGGGTAGATTTTGCCCATACACCGGAGACGGCGATCGCTGAGCTGAGCGCCAGAGAGTTGGTTTCTGTGGGTGGGGACTCCAGTGCAACTCCTCCAGCACGAGCTACCAGTCCGGACCTGTCAGCGAAAGAAACAGCATCTGGCCTCAGCCGTGATTCCCAGTCGAGCCGTAATCCTACCCTGCCGGATACCCTGCATGAATCCGGTAAACCTTCTACTCAAATCGCTGGGGTTTGGCTGACAGCAGCAGTTTGTGCAAGTGTGGTAGGGGCCGGTCTCTGGTTTTATGTCCAATCCCGGGCCAATCTGCCCCAATCTAACCAGTCAACTCCTGCCACCACCAGCCCGGCTCATCCAGCTCCCTAGTAGTGCCTAAGTTACGGGGTTTGGTTCTTTGTGGAGCCGTTATCTGGATAAATTAACCTGGCATAGCCGTGTGATAGATACGGTATAGCCATTGTTCTAGGCGCTGACCATAGGCAGCTAAGGAATATTCTGCCTCCGCCTGTTGGCGACACGCCCTGCGATCGATCTGATCAATGTTTTTGATTGCTGCCACCAGACCAGCAACGCTATCCGGTTCCACCAGCCAGCCGCTCTCCCCCGGACGGACAATTTCGGCAGGCCCCCCTCTGGCATAGGCAATCACCGGCACCCCACAGGCCAGGCTTTCAATCAGGACATTGCCAAACGCTTCTACCCAACGGGAGGTCACCAGGAGAGCGCGACAACGGCGCAAAATCTGTTGCATCTCCTGGGTTGATTTGAAGCCCAGATACTGGATGGGGGCATGGGGAAACTGGTGTTGAATGTCCTCCCAGTAAGCGTGATCCTGAATCTGGCCCAAAATTTTCAGGGGTATGGCGGTTTGGTTCACCGCTGCGACTGCATCCTCCAGGGCTTTTTCCGGGGCAATCCGTCCCAGCCAGCATAGAGTATGGTCGGGTTCAGCACAAAATTCGTAAAGCGAGAGATCCAGCCCACTGCCTAAGGGATAGCAGCGATCGGCAAAGGGAAAGGTTTGCGCCTGGGTGCGGGTATAAACCCCGATCGTGGTGGGATAGTGGGCCGCAACCTGGCCAACCACCTGATCCATACCGTCACTCAGAGATCCCATACTGACCAGGTGGGCAATTTTCGTCTGAAAAAAGGGGGTCAGGTAGAAGGGCAACCAGTCGTAGGCAAAATTGACAATCAGATCGTACTGGTGCTGGACGGTGCGAGCATAGTCCCACATCTGGCCCAGTACACTATTGCCCGGCATCACAATAGGGGTCGTACGGGATTGGCTCTGGGCAGGGATCTGCAGCTCACCATCAATTTCTACGATCGCAATGCCAGCGGGGAGAGTTGAACCCCTGGGGGCCACAACCTCCACCTGATGGCCGCGCTGCTGGAGGGACAAAGCCATATTGAGTAAGGTCAGTTCCACGCCTCCCCCCCGGCCAGAACCCAGAGGGCCAACTGTGGTGGAGACAAAGAGTAACTTGAGGGGAAAAGCACCTGATGCCTGCATGGATTCAGTCCACCTAATCTGCTGAATTAATCTACCACCCTGCTGCTGCAGCCTGCTGCAAATCTCTAACCCACGACGTAAGTCAGGTTGAAAAGCGGCTATCTAGACTACGAATACCTTCTATTGATTGATGATGACGCACTTCCAGAATTGCCGTCTTCCCTCTGGTCGCCCGTTGTTTACCCTGGGTTCGACCCTGGCTCTGAGTCTCACTGCTCTGGTATCTCTGTCCAATGCGGCCACAATTAAACCCCCGACCCGTGTCATTGTTCAGGATAATCCTAAAGCTGTACTGGATGAAGCCTGGCAGATTGTCAATCAAGTCTATGTTGACCCCAAGTTTAATAATGTTAATTGGCTGCAGGTGCGGCAACAGTTGTTGTCTCAAAACTACACCAGCCGTGAATCGGCCTATGCTGCCCTCAAGGCGGCCCTAAAAAAACTAAACGATCCCTACACCCGTTTTTTTGATCCCAATGAATTTAAGGTACTGAGTAGTCAGGATATTAACGGTGAGTTGACGGGGGTCGGATTGCAACTGGAACTGGACTCCACCGCTAAGGTCCTGCAGGTGAATAAGGTGTTAAGGGGATCTCCAGCCCAGCAAGCTGGCATCAAAGCAGGGGATCAAATTCTCCAGATTGATGGGCAGAGTACTGCGGGGATGTCAGTCGAGACCGCCGCCAGTTTGATTCGAGGTAAGGAAAATACGATCGTCAATCTGGTGATTCGCCGCCCTCAACGGTCCGCCATAACGATCGCTCTGACCCGACAACGGATAGAAGTTCCGGTGGTTGACTCAGCCCTGCGGCAATCTGGCTCGGAACGCATTGGTTATATTCGGCTCTCAGACTTCAGTGGCCATTCGGCGGAGCAGATGCGGGGGGCAATTGCTGAACTGCTAGAGCAGAAGGTGGATCGATTTGTCCTGGATCTACGCGGAAATCCTGGGGGGCGGTTGGATCAGGAACTTGCGATCGCGCGGATGTGGCTTAACCAGGGAGCACTGGTGCACATTGTGGTGCGGGATGGCGAATCCCTGACTGTGCGGGCCAATGGAACGGCCCTGACTGATTTACCCCTAACTGTTCTGGTGGATGGCGGTTCTGCCAGTGCCAGCGAAGTTCTGGCCGGTGCTTTGAAGGATAATCGTCGGGCAACGGTGGTGGGCAGTCAGACCTATGGTAAAGCCCTGGTGCAGGTGGTCAATCCGCTTTCCGATGGGTCCGGCTTGAATGTGACGATCGCCCGTTACCTGACTCCGTCTGGCCTTGATATTAACCAGCGAGGCATTACACCTGATGTAGTGGTGAATCTGACCCCCCAGCAACGGCAGGATTTACTCAAAAATCCAGACAAGATCGGTACATCGGCCGATCCTCAGTATCAGCGGGCTTTAGCTACTACAGTGATCGAACAAAACGGGCAGGGATAATGGAGCCGTTGGCACCTTTGATCCAACCAGATTCACCTTCCATCTAGGGAGCGATGGCGCTAAAATAAGCTTTCTTTAATCTAAGAAGTAGATGCATTGGAAGAACTGATATGCCACTTCATAGATTGGAAGATTTTTATCAAGATTATCGCCAAGCTTTTGGGGGAGACGACGTTAAGGGACTGGATCTCTACACCCCTGGAGGAGATAAAATTGGCTCCGTTGAAGATGCTTTAGTTGACCAGGAAGGCCGGTTTCGTTATCTCGTAATCAGTACTGGAATCCTGGGATTTGGCAAGCAGATCTTATTGCCCATGGGTCTGGCCCGGATTGATTATCATGGGGGTCGAGTCATCACCCAGGGGATGAGTAAAGCTCAGGTTGAACAACTGCCTGAATACCGGGCTGGGATAGCGATCGACCCGGAACATGAACGCCAGATTAAAATTGTCTATTCAGGGCAACCCTATGCAGGGATTTAATTCGCCCTTACAGGCAAATTTGGCCGGTGACTAGGGTCTTAAACCCATAATCTTCGTAGACCAGCTAAATTGGCTACCCCCGGTCATGAATTGGGCGACCCCAAAGGCTGAATTCAGATTTGCCGGATCGAGGCTGGTGGCAGAATAGTCTCCCCAACGACAGCGAGTTCCGTTTTGACAGGAATTTGTCATCGGCACTCCAGTCTGGTAGGTAAACCCAGGGAATCCCCCAACATTATCGTTGCGGCGGGCCACAAGAGCAGCAGCCGGATTTAGGGTCGATCCAGAATAGTTAAAGGCAAAGAAACCGCTGGTAGTACTGCCAGTATTGGCAATGGCAAAGGAGGGTCCCCAGGCCGCCAATCCTGTCAAGGCATAGGTAAAGCGCACTTCTGCGGTATTGGTGCCGGCATTGACCCGATACAAGCGAATCGCCGAGCGTCCCCCCACATTCAGGGCATGAATGGCGTAAACCCTGTTGCCAATCTGAACCGTATTGGATTGAATCCGCCCATCCAGGGTGTCTAAAAGCAGAGTGGTAGTGGGCTGAGGCGCACCAGGGGGAGCGGTCCAGGCCGGGATCGCAATGGGGGTGTTGTAGGTCATTGCCCCGGTGAGGGTGTTCAAGGTGTACTTGCGCAATTGGGAGCCTGCCCCTGAGTCAGTTGCAAGGAAGTAGGCCGTGGTCGCAGTACTGCGATCGAGGGGTGGAGCAACATTAAACTGAACCTGGGCCCTGGTAGAACTGCTGGTGCCATAACAACGGAGCACGGGCACACTACCGGTTAGAGTGGGGGCTTTGTCAATGGTCATGATCACGCCATAGGACGCACCAGAGGTGGGGAAATTGTTAGCAGTGATAAACCACTGGTTGCTGTTGTAGCCCAGGTTGGGATAGTCCCAGAAGTCAGTCAGCGCCTTTTTGCAGAACCTGTAACTGCCTTCAGAAATAGGAATTCTGTAGACATTCCAGGCCCCCAAGGGATCGCCGGTCTGGGAGACAGCAAAGTATTGAAACTGGTCTGTTGAACTCGTCTTGCGGGTTTCCGTCGTCACAACATAGCGGTTGTTGCGAAAGTCGTAGATGGCCCGGGGGTCAAAGGCAGTTGTATTAGGATCAGTAATGCCAAAAAAGGTCTTGAGGCTAACAAAGCGGTTACGGGTGCAGCTTGTTTTGGCATAAATGCCCAGGTCAACGTTGGTGACTTCGACATAGTGATTACGCCCAACCGCCCCATGGCTATCGGAAGGGGCAAAACCTGTTGCAGCATTGCCAACACAATTTTTAGTTGAAGTGGCTCGTGTTCCGCTGGCAGTGTTGACGTTAGGTGGGGCAGAAACAGGGGTAATGCTGCGGTTGACCTGAGCAGCCAATTTTCCTTCAGACGTAGAGAGAGGATTAGCTTTGATTCGGCTCAACCGAGCTATTCCCCCCGGAATTTGAGTGGGCAGCACCCTGGACTGAGACCGCAATTGAGTTGCCTCAGCAGCAGATAGGGTGGGAAGTGTGCTCACATTGACGACGGTAGGGGAGACTCGGGCCGTAGTAAAATCCTGTGACTCAGCCAGGGTCTCTTTGGCGGAGAGGATGCTTAGCAGGTAAATGGTTGAGCCTGCCATTCCTGTAAGAATTAGGGGAACCACCAGGTTTTTTTTCATAGGTACTTTTCTAGAAATGCGTGACGGATTGATAGCTTTAAGTTTGATTTCTAGTTCGTAATTTACAGCAACAATTCACAGTCATTGATGTGTGAAATCTGGCTGAGGGATGAACTTGCTGTTCTTTAAAGCTATGTCGAATGTATCAATTTAAAGGAATAAAATCGGGTAGAAAAGGGGGGATTTTGGGGTAGAAAAAGGGGGGGATTCGGGGAGGTGATTTTACTTTTTATTAATTTCTCTTTTCTTGGCTTTATCAATGGTTGGTCATCAAAGGCATGAATGCCTGAAGTAATGCTGGAACTTCTGCTATTTACCGCCCGTCACAGGAATCGACCGTTGGCGGTTTAAAACACCAGAGCGAGACCTAGGCATCCCACAGGTGTTTGCAATTTTTCCATAACTTTATACAGGTAATTAGAACAATGCTGACCTATTTGGGTACAGTCATTTCGCTGCTGCGCGATCGTCAGGAGTTTCTAACAGAAATTCATCAAGGTGTCAAACTGAATCATAAAATTACGGCTCTGTTGATGTCCAGTTCCTGTTGTTTTGCTATTTATGGCGGTATCATTGGTGCATTTCACAGTCCCCTCCAGGTTTTGTCTTCAGCGATTAAGCTACCGGCGTTATATCTAATCACACTGCTGGTTTGCTTACCGGCTCTATATATTTTGAATGTGACGTTTGGTGCAAAACAAACCCTGACCCAGCACTTTACCTACTTACTGGCTGCCGTAGCAGTGATTGCCATGCTGTTACTGGGTTTTGCCCCGGTTGCCTTGTTTTTTCTAATCACGGTGAATGACTATCAATTTTTTTTACTACTGAATGTGGTGATTTTTGCGCTGACGGGCATCATCGGTGTTTCCTTCCTCTATCAGGTGATGAAACCGATCGACACAGATGACTTGAGCCAGAGTGTGAAAGTACGGACCAACATCCTCCGGTTCTGGCTAGGGCTTTACGGACTGGTGGGTAGCCAATTGGGTTGGACGCTCAGACCCTTTTTTGGCACAACCGGGCAGTTTGAACTCTTCCGGCCCAGAGAAGGAAGTTTCTTTGCTGCCGTGCATACCATGCTGATGAATCTGCTATTTTGACGCTGCATTTGACCCCCACCGATTTCCGCCAAAACCAATGGAAGCCAATTTACAGACCTTATTGATTTCACCTCAGGAACGGGAGCATTTATCGGGGTTGGAATGGGATGGATTATTTCTGGGGGGATTGTTCACGGGGGTGTATCGACCCAGGTTATTACGCCATCCTGCCCCGCTCCTTACGTTCGCAGCTACTCAACTTTTTGTTGCCTTACTGGTTTTTATTATTATCCTACCAATTGGTTATTTGTCCGTCCAGCATCCCTCTTTGACCTCTGGACAGGCAGCGATTCCCCAATTTTTGGCCGTGACCTTGGGATTAACCCTCTCACTGCTCATTCTCTGGCATAGCCTGATCTGGTTCAGAATCACCCGGATGAAAACGCTATTGAATCTGCTGGACGAAATTGATCAATACAATCAGACGATCGCGGCGATTGACGTTCTAGACCAACTGGCCCGAGTTTCTGCTTTACCCCTGGCTAACCTCGATCGGGAGCAGGTTTTGCAAGCCCTCCATCTGGTCAGACACAGCTTAATTTGTGGATTAATCAGCGAGAGGATTTTCAGGGAAAACCAAGCTTTAATTGCGCGTCGGCAGGATCTGTGCGACCGTATCGCCAGCAATCTCGCTACCTTACAAACCTTCACGCTTACTGAGCAGACCAGTGAATACACAGCATTGCTGACCACTGCTTTAACCATTGGTCGTGAGGTTTATGAAGCCATGCAAAACTGCCAAAGGGCGCAAAAGAGCTAGACGGGCAGGAAGTAGAACGCTACGCCGAGAATGCCATAGGTGGCTAACAGCAAAATTCCTTCCAACCAGTTAGACCGGCCATCCAGGCTAATCAGGTTGGCAATTAAGACGGTCAGGGTAACAGCTACGACTTCAAACAAATTGAAATGCAGATCCATCGGCTGCCCGATCAACTGACCTACCAGCACCAGCAGGGGAGCGACCAGTAGGGCCACCAATAGGCTCGATCCCATCACCACAGAGACAGAAAGATCCATGTTGTTCTTAACCGCTACCCGCACCGCTGTGACGTATTCCGCTGCACCTCCCACTAAGGGGAGCAAAATTACCCCCGTGAACAATGGCGTGAGGCCCAGTCCACTCGTGGCTTCTTCCACAACTCCGACAAACATTTCTGACTCAAAGGCAACAGCCAGGGTAGAAATGACTAAAACACTAATCCAAAGGCGGAGGTTGGGCTTGTGGGCTGCTTCATGGCCTGGCTCCCCTTCTTCCAGATCCACCAGTCCAACATCGTAGAGATAGCTGTGGGTTTTTAAGGAGAATAACAGGCTCAGACCATAGACCAGAATCAGGATTACCGCTGTGGCAATCGATAGCTTATTTACTCCGGTGGCGACTTTATCCCCCTGTGCGGTCAAGAAGACCATCGCCGGCAGCAGAATTGCCGTTACCGCCAGTGTCATAGTTGAGCCGTTCACCCGGGCGACGATCGGCTGAAATTCCTGTTCCTTGAAGCGTAAGCCACCCAGAAACATCGATAAGCCCATTGCCAGCAGTAAATTACTGATAATGGTGCCGGTAATACTGGCTTTAACAATATCCACTAAACCTGCCTGGAGAGCTGTCAGGGCAATAATCAGTTCGGTAGCATTACCAAAAAGTGCGTTTAATAATCCCCCCAGTGAGGGCCCAACGGCGATCGCCACTTCTTCTGTTGCCGTACTCAGCCAGATGGCCAGGGGAACGATCGCCAGCCCAGAGGTAATAAAAACGGTTAATGCCCCCCAGTGCAGGGTTTCTGCCAGAATTGAAATGGGCACAAAAGCGAGTAGCCCGTAGGAAATTAACTGTTTGATCGACATAGGTTGCGCTGTGGTAAAGGTGAGCCTACTCAGAATCGTTATGACTATGATATAGTCGAGGGGGATGTAACCGTTTGTAAATAATCTCTGCCTCTGACAGCCCAGGCTTCAGGTTGAACTGCTGGCATGGAAGCTGTTTCTGGAGGTTCAGACACGGTTAGTATGCCCAAAATGAACGGACGCAAATGCAAGGAGTATACGCGATGACCCATGATGAGTGTCTGCGGGTTGGCCAGCCTGCCCCTGACTTTACCGCCACAGCAGTATTTGATCAAGAGTTTAAAACCATCAAACTCTCTGACTATCGCGGTAAATACGTTGTACTGTTCTTCTATCCGCTAGACTTTACCTTCGTTTGTCCAACTGAGATTACCGCCTTCAGCGATCGCTACAGCGAATTCAGCAGCATTAATACAGAAATTCTAGGCGTATCTGTAGATAGCGAATTTTCTCACCTGGCCTGGACCCAGACCGATCGCAAATCTGGGGGGGTGGGTGACCTGAACTATCCTCTGGTCTCGGATATTAAGAAGGAAATCAGTGCAGCCTACAACGTATTAACCGAAGGCGGCATTTCCTTGCGCGGTCTTTTTATTATCGATAAGGATGGAGTGATCCAGCACGCCACGATCAACAACCTGGCTTTTGGCCGGAGTGTGGATGAAACCCTGCGTACTCTGCAAGCCATCCAGTACGTTCAGTCTCACCCTGATGAAGTTTGCCCAGCCGGTTGGAAACCCGGTGAAAAGACGATGAACCCCGATCCGGTTAAATCCAAGGTCTACTTTTCAGCCGTTTAAGTCAAACGAACAAAGATAAATCATGCATCCGTCCGGGCAATGAAGCTGGGACGGGTTTTTATTTTTATTTATGCATTAATCGTAATAACTGAAGCCAGCTTAATAAACTCTGCTAGACTGATGGGGTGAATAAACCTCTGGAGGGGTAGCTGTGGTAGCAAGTGATGCTCAGAGCTACTGGCAATATCTTGAAAGGGCTGGTGCCCAGCTGAGCTCGGAAACTACTACTAGGATTCAAACGGTTCTTGAAGCTTGTAATTGGGAAGATCCACAAACAAGCTTGGACTGGATTAATCTTGGTATTCTCGGTTTGATTGAGGCGGAGCAAGCTGAGGATTTAAACCTAAGAGAGATGTTCCTGGAAATGGCCCTCTCTGCCTTTCAGAATGGTAGTGAACATCCACTAGGACCAGTTTACGAGGCGATGATCCAGGCGTTGCTCGGAGAATCGACTAAAGCAACTGAAGTTTGTTTCTGGTATTATATTAAGTTAAGCGAAAGTATTTGCATCTCCTCTGAAGGTTCTTCATGTGGCTTAATCTACTTGCCTCGTATTAACAAATATTTGCCCGGTTACCAAGCAGAGCAGTTAGCAAGGCTACTCACCTTAGAGGATGGTAGAACTCAGGCTTTATTTTTAGTTGTTGAGGTTCTATCGCGAGCACTCTTCGTGTTTTATAATTCCTCAGGCTTAAGACTCTCGCAGCTTGCCCAGCAAGTATATTCTGGTTCCGCTTCCATAAATTTAAGATTAGGTTTATCCAGGCTCTCCAATTATCTTATAGAAGGACTGCTGGATTTATACCGTGCTCATGAGCTTGCCCCTGATAACCCAAGAATTTTGCAATCCTTAGTTTTGGCAAACTGTGATTTGAAGCGTTGGGAAAGCGCCAGCCATTGGCTTCAGAAAGCACAAGAGAAAGCAGACAAGAACGGTCCAGACTGGCGATGGACAACACTAAATTTGGAGAACCGCTTTACCTACATTCCTTTTGAGGGCTTATTGCTCACAGTAGAAGCCAGTTTACGCAGTATTGTTACCCGTGTCTTACTGGCAGAAAATGATTGGTTTGAAAAAGAAATGGAGTTCTGGCGCAGTCAACTTAAGCCAGGTATGGTGGTGATTGATGTTGGAGCAAATGTAGGAATTTACACCTTTAGTGCAGCTACACGGGTTGGCTCAACCGGCCGGGTTCTAGCTATTGAACCCTTTTCTGATTGTGTTACTTTTCTGAAAGAGACCTGCCGACTTAATCAACTAGATTCCGTGAAAGTTGTTGCTGGGGCAGCTAGTGATAGCTGTGGTCTAATCAGGCTGGCTCTTTCCTCAGCAAGTGAACTTCATCAGGTTGTAGATGAAACTGAGCAATTACCTGAAGGTACTAAGGTTGTCAAAGTTGATTCTTTTACCCTGGATTACTTGGCAGAACAGGAAAATCTGAGTCGGTTGGATTTTCTTAAAATTGATGCTGAAGGGCACGAACTTGCAGTACTCAGAGGCAGCAAAAAACTTCTAAAACAATTTGCACCAATCATTCTTTATGAAAATATTGCTGGGACTAACGAGAGTAATTTGGAAGTGACCAACTTTTTGAGATCTCAAGGTTATCAGATTTATCGTTACCAACCTTATCTACAAAAGCTAATCCCTATAGAAAAAGCTATAGACATGCAGTATTGCCTAAACTTGCTCGCAATATCGATAAATTAAATTATGACGATTTTTCTCAAAAGTCTTAAAAATAGAGGCTATCTAGATGGCCTGTCTATGACTATTGCTCAGATTGGTTCAAGAAAGCTGAGTGAAAAAGATGACTATGGCAGCCAGGAGTGGCATACTTTTGCCCCAAATTTGACTATCTATGGCTTTGATGCCGATGCCGATGCTTGCGAAGCGGCTAACGCTGATTTAGACAGGCGGAAAATTAACTGGACCGAACGCCATATCCCTCTAGTCTTAAGTGACGCTATAGGAGAGGCGATCTTATATGTCACCAAACACCCGATGTGTAGTTCTCTCTATCCACCAAACGAAGTTTATTTGGGTCGCCTTGCGGGACTCTCGGAATTAGTTAACTTAGACTTCACAGTAGAACTTGAAACCACTACTCTTGATGCATTTTGTAAATCAGAGGATATTCAAGAGATCGATTTTTTGCAAATTGATGTTCAAGGTGCTGATTTAGATGTATTGAAAGGAGCCGCTAATTTGCTGGCGCACAGCGTTTTAGCGATCCAAATAGAGGTAGAGTTTGCTCCCTTATACTCCGGGCAACCTCTTTTTTCTGACATCGACTTTTTCTTAAGGCCGAGAGGTTTTACACTCTTTGAGCTAACTCACGCCTATAGGCATAGGGCTATCTCACCTATTTATGGAAATATGCATCGTGGTCAACTTCTTTGGGGAGATGCTTTTTACCTGCGTGATTTATTGGACAGTGTCGTAAATCCATTATTTAAAACTCCAAAACAAATGTTGAAGCTCGCCTGTATCGCTGACATCTTCGGATTTAGTGACTTTACCTTTGAGATGCTATCTTATCTGACTAGTCATTACGGGGAAGAACCAAAATTTGATTTCCGTGAACCCATAGATGAAAGCCTTCGCCATCTCTCTCATCCAAATTAGTATGGCAGCTTCAAGCTGATAAAATTTTACATCTATAAGGAGATATCTGGAAGTGAGTTTACCCCGTCAGGAACTTTTACCCAAATGTTCCCTTTTTAAACCATCAGGCATTGCATTTTTTGTATACTTATGACCTCAGAGACCAGAGTTATAACATTTATGAACTCTCTAACTTTGAGATTGCTAAATTGGCTAAGTATTACTTGAGTCAAAAAACAGCTTTTCATCAGTCTTTTTGGTCGCTAGGAAGTTTTGCTTGCTGTGACGGTGCCCGTTTTTTATGACGTGGGTTGAGTTACATTTTCGACATTCCATTATGCAACGCCACGATTTCAGACTGCAAAATATTCTGGCTCTCCTGAGTATTGGGTGATAAATAAAACTAATATGGCTGCCAGCCAAGGTTCCAGCAATCGCTCGGATTCAAATTTGTAACACCAGACACAGTTCTAACCAAGATCCCAGGAGAGCCAATACCTGTTTTCAAGCTTTACCTGTTATCGTCATTTCAATTGGGAACATGAGTTTGATCTCGTCTTTCTCATTAGAACTCCATTGGCATTCAACTAGGGTCAAGAGCCATCTAAATATCTTCTCCACATGGACTGATAAGCTTCTTCCATCTGGCGCGTAAACTGCTTGGCATTCCACAGCGGGGCTGTTTTCTTCGCAGCTTTCAACTTCAACATCACTCTCTCTCGCAAGACTTTGTCTCTACCCAGGCGAATCCCCCACTCTACATACTCTTCATCAGTCCAGGCAATCCCTTCCTCCACCCCGGCATTGACTAAAAACGTATAACTGTTGCGAGCTGCAAACTGCTCTCCCACCCGCGTCACCAGGGGAACTTCCATCCACAGGGTCTCCAATGTGGTAGTTGCCCCATTGTAGGGATAGGTATCAAGCACAACATCCGCAATAGCCAGGTTTGCCCGATGTTCTTCCACGGTCGGACACGAAGGAATAAATTTAATCTGGTCGATACTTACCCCTTCCGATTCAGCAATTTCGCTAAACCACGCCTGTAGCAGTTCCTGGTCGGCATATCCTTTAATCAGCAGGTAACTCTGGGGCACTTCTTTGATAATTTGCATCTGTAGCCGTGTCATATGGGGATTACGTTTTGCGGCCCGCTGACTACTGAGGTAGATAACAGCATCCCCAGGAATATCCAGGTCTTCTCGACGCAGGGTAGGAGAACCGACCATAAAGCCATTGACGGCAAGATAGGTTTGCGGCAATCGCCAGATTGTCTCACTGTAGTAGCTCTGGGCGTGCTCTGGTAACACGTAGGGGTCAGCAATGAAGTAATCAACCGCTGGCAGCCCAGAAGCATCAAATCCCAACCAGGTGACCTGGATGGGAGCAGGTTTCAACGCAAGAACTTCACAGTTAACTGGAAGAGTTAAACTATCAAGATCAACCAGAATGTCAATTTCATCCTGATGAATTCGATCTGCAACGCTGTAACCACCAGGTTCGCAAACGTAGTAATGATTCGAGCGCCGAGCATACCAATGTCGCCACCCATCCGACTCTACAGGAAACGTACCATTAAAATAGGTATAAATTTCAAAGTTTTCTTGATTGCAGAACTCATATAAACTCCAGGCAAGCCACCCAACTGCATGAGATCTTAAATTATCGGACAAATATCCAATTCTCATCTTTCTCTCTTTATGAGATATTGTGTGGCGTTGCTTTTGATGATGACGATATTCTTGATGTTGTTGCTGAAAGTGAAATTTAACATTAGATTGAGCAAAACGCATGAGGCTGTTAAGTAGAGGCTTATGAAGAGAGGGTTTGTCCTCTAAGTGTGGAGGTGAAAACCCCATTATAAATAAGCTACAAGCTTCAAAGCGCGATAAATCCTGAGGTGCTTCTAGAAGATTAGAAATCAGCTTCCAGTGCAATTCTAGTTTTTCTATTGCTATATCCCAATAGCCACCTGCTAAAATTAAGGACTGGATAAGTAACTGGTTAGCAGCGCATCTGATCACTAAATTTTCATGATAATTATACAACCTGGTGGCCAGGTCAATGGCACGATCGTACCGTTGCATATACATATAGTATTGCGACAGCATTGTTAGCATGAATGGATCAGTTGGTTTGGCTTCCAGTACCAGCTCTCCATATTTAGCGGCCAGTGTATAATCATAAAACCCCCAGCCTAAGGTTTGGCTCATTTTTTGTAAAATCTGAACCAGTTCTGGCAGTTGACTGGCATGGGGTGAACAAGCTTTAGCAAATTCGTAGGAACCTGGTTCTTGAGGAAAACGATCAAGAACAATCTTCAAAACAGTTATTAGCAGTTCAAGATTGACTATATTACTGGGAGTCTGTTCTAGTAAACTTGGTAGAAATTCAATTTGAGGTAACTCCCAGGAAAATTGCTCCTGATCTAAAGCCAGTCTGAGCAAGTGCAATCCATTCTCAAGATTGCCTGGATCAAATTCCTGTAGATAACAGCGTAATAAGTAGGCAAACTCTGGATGAAAGTTTTCAAGGCGATTTGCCTCCTGAGCTAGAACTCCAACCAGATCGCTGGTTAAAGTGGAATCATCGGTGCCAGTTAATAGAGGCGTGAACCAGGCGGATTGCGCTGCAGATTCGTCTCCAGCAAGAAGTAAGGCAATACCTAGATACCAGTAATGTTGAAATTGATCAGGTTCTTGTTCGGCAAGCTGCTGATACATAATTGCAGACTGACCATAGTTAGTCTGAATAAGCTGTTCATAGGCTTGTTGAGCTAAATTTATCGCTTGCATTTAATATTTTCGATTCTTTCAAAACCAAATCTTTTGGAGGTTTGCCATCTAAACGATTATCGCTTGATTCATTTCTGTTTGCAAAGCCATGAACAATCAAAAGTAATAAATATTTTTGATATTATCAATACGAATCTAATCATTTTCCGGTAAAATCAATTTATACACTCCCCCTGGAGCTCGTTCCAGCCTACCGCCCAGTTTTTCAATTTGTTTGACTACAAGCGCACGGGTCCGATCGTCCGTAGCATTTCCTAAGATAAGCATCCAGGCACTCACCTGAGCCTTCTTGCTGAGTGGGTTCTTTTCCAGAAATGCAGCCGTGCGACGAGAAAGTGCTGCTATCCTCAAGCTATCTGGGGTGTTTTGAATCTCTGCCCACTCAATCGCCTTGGCATTAGATTGCAGAGCAGCTTTAACATCCCCCAGAAATAGTAATTCATCTGTAGATTTATAAACCCAAACATAAAAGGCATTGGGCATTTGCGGCGTGAGAGATTTTAAGCCCTGATCCATTAGCGCTACTGTCTGTCTAGGTTGCCCAGCGTAGAGAGATACAGAGACAGATAAAAAAGGATAGATATCAATAAAGCGTGGATCGCGCTGGACAATTACTTCAAAAAATTTTGGAGCAAGACTGTAACCAGTCATTCCTCTAGCCTGCCAATCCCCAAAATACTGAAGAAACTGCAAAAAAGCCCAGTCAGCAACCAGATTATTTAATCCCAGATTAGGCAGATGCTTGAGCCAATCTAATCTGATCTCCGTTTGTTTAACCTCGCGCAAATATTCTGCTTTAGAAAGGGTTGGTTGATCTTTTTTCTCTAAATCGCGTAGATTTTTTAATTGATTTGTGACGATGATACCCAAACTCAGCCCAGTGATGGCTGCAATTAAAAACTGATTCCAGTTAATAGAGATTCGCCTAACCATTGGTCTAGCACTCGGGAGGTGTAGCGGGGCCGCCTCCCCCTGCAGGAGATGGAATAATAGTAGCCGTTGTCGTTGCTTGATTACCAAAAACATTTGCTGTGACACAGCCTGTAAAAGCTTGGATATCGGTAGTTGTGGGTTGGGCTTTGTACTCTGCCAGACTAGTGCTAATATCTCCAAAGCTATAGGTATAGTCTGCGTTAGAAGGAGTGACAGTAGTGCCGAGGAGGGCGGGATCACTGGCAAACTCAGGGTATTCTAGCCGATAAACCTGTTGAGCACGATTAATTGCACCAACATTGTTCTGAGCCGTTGCTTCTTTAGCCCTGATCGAATGATTTAAGATAGAAGGTAGGGCGATAGCAGATAGAATGCCAATCATAACTAAGACAATCAGAAGCTCAATTAAGGTTAACCCTTCAGTGTTGCTTTTAAGCAAACGTTTTGAGTATTGGTTGATTAGTTGAGCCATACAACAGGTTCCTGATAGAGTGGCGACCGATCGTTACTTGTCTATAGTTGTTTTACCTTATTGTTCCCCAAAGGCAGGTAAAACTTGCCATCGTACTCAAGACCTCAGAAACAAGTAAGAATATTTTTATGAAAAATCAGGTCAGAGGTTAGTCTGCCTGATTTGAAACCGCGCTTGAGCTGTTAGTAGTAGCAAAAAGCGCAGGTTAATTATTAATAAAGACAGGATTAGCAGGCGGGAGCAGCAGCACCTGCACCAGCAGTCGCCCAGGTCACAACAGAAGTTGTCACACCGTCAGCAGAGGCATTGGCACAACCTTTAACGTTTTTATCAGTGGCATCATCGGGTCCCAGCTCAATCAATCCCTGGGCGGAACTAGCACCTGTAATAGTAGATTTGTAGCCCTGTGCACTGGTAGCGCCAATTTTCAAAGTGGTTGCGTCATTAGCAAAGACCGGGTTTTCCAGGCGGTAGGCTTGCTGAGCACGGTTAACAGCACCGGCAACGTTTTGGGCACCGGCCAGACGGGCACGGCTAGCCTGGTTGAGCATTGAGGGCAGGGCAATGGCCGCCAGAATACCGATGATGATCACCACCACCAGCAGTTCAATCAGGGTGAACCCTTCGTTTTCTTTCTTTTTGCTGATCAGGTGTTGGAGAAACTTGGCTTTCAGTTCAGTTTTCATGAGAGGTTAGGACTCCTTGAGTTAAATGATTGGGTCAGCCTAACTAAATCTACCCAGTGCAAGGCAAAAACATATCACCTGTCCTCAACTTTTTTTGCTGCACCCGCTTGGGTGGCTCTCAGCTTAATATTACGGATAGTTTCTATCCTGAAGGTGAATCGCCATGCCCGTTGATGCTACACCAGGGCCACGCCCCTTACTTTCCCTCTGTATGATTGTAAAAAACGAAGCGGCTAACCTACCCCGTTGTCTCAGCAGTGCTCAGCCCCATGTTGATGAAATAGTTGTCGTAGATACTGGCTCTGAGGACAATACCGTAGAAGTTGCCCGCCAGTATGGGGCCAGGGTTAGTTTTTTTGACTGGTGCGATGATTTCGCTGCAGCCCGCAATGCTGCCCTTGACCAGGCCCGAGGAGAGTGGATTCTAGCTCTGGATGGGGATGAGGAATTATCCCTGACCATAGACCTGAGACAAATGCTACAGGGTAGCGTGGAAGTGCTGAGTTATCTGACCCCATTTGTGAATATTTATGATGGCGATCGTCCCATGTCTGTGGGGGTGGTGCGGCGTTTATTCCGTAATCTACCTGGTGTCAGGTACGTTGGGCGATTCCATGAACAGGTGCAGTATCCTGATCCGGTAGTGGGGCAAACCCTGGCGATCGACACGGTTAAAATTCTTCACTATGGCTATGCCCCAGAGTTGTGGATGACAAAAATTGCTAAGCGGAATATTCCGATTCTGGAGTCCATTTGTCAAAGCGGAGAAGCGGGATTAATGCTGATGACCACGCTGGCAGATATGTATACGAATGCGGGCCAACCGGAACAGTCCCAGCAATGCTATCAGGCAGCCTACGATCGCCTATTACCCTATTTGCTAGCAGGGGAATGCCCTCCCGAAACTATCCTGTTGCGTTTTTTGCTGCAAAAGCTTACCTGGCAAGCTCTGGAAGCTGAGGATTATGAAACTGCACGGCTCTGCTTGCAAAATGGACTGAAGTGGTTTCCAGATTATCCGCCCCTGAGTTATCTGGCTGGGCTTAATTTGTTTTATTTAGGGTTTCCCAGAGGGGCAATTGCCTACTTTGAAGAATGCCTCAGCCTCTACCGGGAGAACCGTTATACCCGCGCCGAATCCTTTGAAACGGCTTATATGACCTCTCACCCGGCCTTCAGTCTCGGCTATAGCTGGATGAAATTAAGGGAAGGGCAAAAAGCGGTGGAGGCCTTTAAGCTGTGCTTGAGCTTTGATCCCAACTACGGTCCTGCTCTGGAGCGTTTAGCCGAAATTAGCCCCCGTCTTAATACTCAAGCCAGTGAGGAAACCTGAGCGACACTGATCCGCCAGAGTTTGTAGATCAAGGCTTCCGCCCGATCGCTCAGCCCCGCAAGAAAAATTCCCTCAGTTGCGTCTCGACTTTCGGCAACCCAGCTTCCCCGCAGGCTGATCTCCACGAATTCATCATCTACAGGGCTAAGGCTGGCCTTTTCACTACCCTCCTGTTGCAACACTATTTTTAACTGTCCCAGCTCAGGCAGAGCAACAGGTAGCAGAAAGGACGCGTGGCCAGGTTCCACATGCAGGTTTTGGGACAGACGCAGGGCCAGGATTACCCGTTGAGTGAGTAACTGTTCCAGCGAGATTACTACCTCTTCCATGTACAGTCCAAGGTCAGTGTAGTTTAACTTCAACATTGGTCTTGTCTCCTGCCTGTCAAAAAATAACCCCCACCTCTGAGTGCCAGGAGCGGGGGTTGGGGAAGTTAATTGGTTTTTTCCCTATGTGGGTGTCAGAATAGCTCTGCACCTGCCGCTCTGGGTTTGTTGATCTGGATCAATCCAGACACAAAGACCTGTATTTATAGCTTTACTAATAAAACTGCCATCATTAAACCGAAATCTTCCTTCAAAGATCACCAGCATCAAAGTTTTGCCCAAACCCTGGTGGGGGTGGCATAACCTGGCGCCGGATAGAGTGGATTGAAGGAGATCGAGCATTGGTGGTGTATTTGTGTTACAAAACTGGCTGTATAAATACTACACGTGTAGCACTCGTTTGTCTACTGCACGGAAATAGTTTCTGCACCACCAAGCTGGCATTCTCCAATCAATGCACAGCAGAGCTCAGTTCTTGAGCGACCCCAGTCATAAAATTGTGTTTCACTTTACTCCCAAGCATTGTTCCTGGCTCAATCAAGTTGAGATGTGGTTCAGTATCCTGGTGCGCAAGTTGCTCAGACGAGGGAATTTCATCAGCAAAGAGCAATTGAAAACCCGCATTCTTGAATTTATCGAGTATTTCAATCGCACCCTGGCGAAACCCTGCAAATGGACGTATCAGGGTAAAGCCTTAAAGCAATAGTGAATGGTAGGCTGATACACGCCCAGGTTTACTAGGGTGGGTGGCTTTGAAGGTTTTTGGCCGATCGGTTGCTCCGAACAGTCTATTCCGTTAACCAGGAAAGTAGACTCAGTCCAAAGAAAAGATGAGTAGGCTCAGAAGGAAGTGGACTTAGTTCAGAGGTAGCTTCACCTAGCTCAGAGGTAGCTTCACTCAGTTCATCAGGTGGCTTCACCCAGCTTAAAGGTGGCTTGACTTGGAAAAAAGCTGGCTTCACTCAGTTCAGAAGTGGCTTAATTTAGTAAAAAACTGGCTTCGCCCTGAACAAAACTGGCCTTACTCAGATTATCAGGTAGCTTCACCCAGTGCAGAAGTGGCTTGACTTAGCTCAGAAGTGGCTTGACTTAGCTCAGAAGTGGCTTCACCCAGTTCAGAAGTGGCTTCACCCAGTTCAGGGGTGGCTTGACTTAGAAAAAAGCTGGCTTGACTTAGCTCAAAGGTGGCTTCAGCTTATCTAATCGGAGGTTGAGTTAATTTCAAGGTAAATTTGGTTGATTGCCAGAAAATTGAGCAGGTCTATCTCGACTGTTCGGCACTGAGCAAGCCAATTTCTCGTAGTCGCTGGTTTAAGAAAGCTCTGGCGGTCACTCCCTCTGCTAAAACCACTTCCGGGCGGGGGTGGAGAAACAAGGGCATGGAATAGCGGGGTTGAGACAGGGACTCACCTGCAGGATTAACAACCCGATGAGTCGTAGAGCGATAGTATCCCCGACTGGTTAGCTGCAACATATCCCCCACATTGATCACCAGGTCGCCGCGATCGCTGGGAACGGTATACCAGTGACCCTGGTTATCACGAATTTCCAGTCCGGTGGTGGTGGCTGCGGGTAAGAGGGTGATTAAATTGACATCCTCATGGGCAGCGGCCCTTAAACTACCGGGTTCAGGCTCGCTGTTCAAGCCCGGGTAATGGATCAATCGCAGCAGGTTCTCTGGACTGTTGTTAATCATGGCCTGGAGGGGTACAGAAAAGTTCTGGCTGATCTGCGCCGGACAGTGGGATTCAAGCCAGCCCAACAATTCCTCTGCCAGGTTCACTAAAGTGTCAAATAACTGCCAGGTGCAATCGCTGATCCCGGTGGGTAGAGGTTCACCCCGGTAGAGATGGTAGAACTCTTTTAAGTCGGGGCGATCGCAGTCCTTCGCATGTTCCGTTTGGAACGGGAAAAAGCCAGCCTGGCGCTGGGGATCAAATTTGTAACTGTATTTATGGTCAGAGTTAAAAAATGCAGCCCATTCGCTATAAACTGCCTGAACCAACTGCAGGGACAGGGGTGGGTCGCGCAGAATGGCAAACCCGGTCTGGTGAAGGGAATGGGCAAATTGGGTCGGGGCATCGCGATCGCGATAGGCAATGCGGGGCAGCAGGTCAAAGGGTGACATAAACTTGCCAGTGAGTCGGGATGCCAACAGTATATTCTTTGGCAGAGATTCAACCAATCCCCTTTAACTGTTCATTCCCTCTAAAGCTAAGCGGGCAGTTCCATAGGCGGCTTCGGAGTGGGGAGAGGGGCAAACGGTCACTCCCAGATAACGCTGACGAATAGCCGTCCAGGTCGGATTTTTTGCTCCCCCCCCGGCGGTCAATACCTGAGTCAGGCGGTTCGCTCCCTGTTGAGCCAGTAATTGATAACCCTGAGCTTCGATCCGGGCTAAACTCTCCAGCAAACCGTGCAGAAATGCCACCGGATCATCAGGACGGGGGGTTAACCGCGGCTCTAAGTGGGGATCATTGATCGGAAAGCGTTCTCCCGGTTGAAGCAGAGGGTAATAGTCCAGCCCACTGGGGCGATCGGGATCGATTTGCTGGCTCAACCGCACCAGTTCCTCATCCGTAAAGTAATGGCGTAACACCCCTCCCCCCGTATTAGAGGCTCCCCCCACCAGCCACAACGATCCGAGCCGATGACTGTAAATGCCGTTACGGCTATCTTGGGCTGGGCTTTGACTGAGTAATTTCAGCACCAGGGTAGAACCCAGGGAAGTGACCGCTACCCCAGGCGTTTTAGCCCCACTGGCCAGAAAAGCAGCAATACTATCGGTAGTTCCGGCACACACCTGGCAGTGGGGGGGTAAGTGCAGTTGAGCGGCAATCTCAGCTCTAAGGGTTGCGATCGGGGTTCCTGGGGCCACAACCTGGGGCAATAGGGGCAGCAGGGGCAGCAGCACTGGATGGTTGAACCAGTCTGGATATCTTTCCTGGGCTGGATCGTACCCCAGCTTCAAACAGTTATGGTAGTCGGTAATGCCCGCCTGGCCGTGCAGGAGAAAGGCTAACCAGTCCGCCTGGTGCATTAGAAACCTGGCCTGGGCAAAGGACGGTTGCTGGGATAGCCAGAGCAGTTTAGCCAGTCCAGAACTTGCATTCAAAACGGCATGAGCGGGTGGGGCAATGCTGCTGAGCAGGGGAAGGACGATCGCTGAGCGACTATCGTTATAGAGCAGAGGCGGATAAACCGGATGTCCATCGGGATCACAGAGCAGAATTGTGGCAGAGGTGCCGTTAATGGCCAGGCGCTGAATCTGCGATCGCACTCCCAGGGGAAGCTGAGTGATCAGCTCAAACAGGGATGTTTGCCAGAGGGTACTCCAGGATTCAGGGGAACTGGGCGGAAACGGTAAACTGACTTCAGCCTGAACCGTTGCTGTCGGGTCGATCACAACAGCTCTAGCCCCGGAGGTGCCAAAATCAATTCCCAGATAAAAGCTCAACCCCAGCGATCCCTCAACCCCTGTCGAACTAAAAATCAAGCTGAACTATAGCAATCCTGAATAGGTTGAGAAGGAGGGGGTGTGGGATTTCCCCACAAAAGGGGTGGAACCCCTTTACCCCGTTTAGAGCTCAAATAGGATTGCTATAGAGATCAAGTTGAACTAGAGATCAAAATTCATGATCCCGACCCCAACAGGTTTTTTATCCTGGAACTGCACGACCGGCAACTGGGAGGTAGCTCCCTGATTAACTTTTACGCCAGACAATAACCGCTCAAATACCCCCGGTTCGTTATTATCCGGTTGAAGTTGGGCTGGATCGATGGTTTGCTGCGGCTGAGCTTCCAGATTAGCTTTCACCGCCGGACTCACCTCAATATTGTTACCCAGAGCCGCCGAACCCTTCTGTGCAGCTTGAGATGGTTGGGTCATAGACTGCGGCAATTGGCTACCTTCAACCTGCTGGGCATGGGCAGGGAAAGCAGCAAACACCAGAAGAGTCATCGTCAGCAGATAAATTGTATGTTTCATAGACTGGTACTTGAGCTAAGGATTTACGATCACAAACTTGTAACTTCCGTGACTCCTCACCCGTTGATCCGAAGCAGCCTGAATGAGTTATAAATAAAATCTTTGAGATTTACAATAACTGATCTGAGTGTTTATGACATTCAAATCGCAACACGCCTGGGAGCAACCAAAATTACTTAATGACACCGTAACCGAACCAACAGGTTCCCTACCGTAGGGTTAACATTCTTTTAAATTAGAAAGGGTTACAATCTTTACCCCCGGTCAGATTTTTATGTCCCCAACCCCTAACCCCATCCTGTGCTTAGACTACGAACCCGCTTTTCAATCCCTGGGCACAGATTATTACGATATCGTAACCGCTGCCGAATTCCCTCAACACCTGCTGCGGTTTCGCAACGATCGACTGCTGGCAGATTTGGGGTTAGCGGCCTCAGCGGTGAAGGATGCAGATTTTATTGAAGCCTTTGGTCAATTTCGGGGGCGGGAACCGTTTCTGGCCATGCGCTACCACGGCTATCAGTTTGGCGAATACAATCCAGCTTTGGGGGATGGGCGGGGGTTCCTCTACGGGCAGGTACGGGGTAGGGATGGTGAACTCTACGACTTTGGTACAAAAGGATCGGGTCGTACCCCCTATTCGAGGGGTGGGGATGGCCGCTTAACCCTTAAAGGTGGGGTGCGGGAAGTCCTGGCGGCAGAAGCATTGCATTATATGGGGGTAAGAACCTCCCGCTGCCTCAGTCTGATTGAAACCGGAGACTCCCTCTGGCGGGGGGATGAGCCTTCCCCAACCCGTTCCTCAGTAATGGTGCGGTTCAGCCGTTCCCATATTCGTTTTGGCACCTTTGAACGGCTCCATGCCCTGCAGCGATCGGATTTAATTAAAAATCTACTGGAACATGTCATTGCTTACTACTATCCCCACCTGCGTTCAGACCCCCAGCCCTACAGCCGTTTTTATGCCGAACTGGTCCAGCGCACCGCCGCATTAGTAGCCCAGTGGATGAGTGTAGGGTTCTGCCATGCCGTCTTGAATACCGATAATATGTCGATCACCGGGGAGAGTTTTGACTATGGTCCCTATGCTTTCATCCCCAGTTTCAATCCCAATTTTACGGCTGCCTATTTTGACTACTATGGCCGCTATGCCTATGGCAATCAGCCAGAAATTTGTTACTGGAACTTAGAAATGCTGCAGCGTCCCCTGGCGGCGGTGATTCCCCAAGCGGATCTGGCGGCAGGCTTAACGACGTTTGCACCATCCTATCAGGCAGCCTACCGGGAACGGATGTTAAAAAAACTGGGGTTTGAGCAATTAGACATTCAAGCAGCGGATGACCTGTTACACCTCACCCTGGAATTTTTAGCCCGCACTCAAATCAGTTACCACAGTTTCTTTACAGAATTGCGGCAAAACTTTTCCCCCCTCTGGCGGGTGGATCAGGGACATATTTTCAGTGAGACGGTTTTATTAAATGTGGAACAGTTAACCGCCCTAGAGTCGTGGCGATCGCTCTACCATCGGCTGCTGATTAATCAACCAGAAGATGAAATGGCGGCGATCGCCCAACGCTTAACTCAGCACAACCCCTTGACAGTGATTACGCGGCCAGAGATTGAAGCCGTCTGGGAACCCATTGCTCTAGAAGATAACTGGCAACCTTTTTATGAGTTACTCAAACAGCTACAAAATCCCTAGCTCTGCTTACTCTAATGCTCCATCAACCTTAATCCTGGTCTAGTAGTTAAGGTTGTAGTAGGGATCCACATAGGAGTTGGGATTGTAGTAGGGATTATAACCATAGGTCGTTCCCCCCGCGATCGCCGGTACTAGCCCGTAGTTGTTCACCACCTGATAGGTTCCCGGTAGATACTGTCCCGTGGGATAGGCACACATCACCCGTTGGTTAGGCAGGAGAATGACAACGGTTCCGGGAGCACAGGCAGTTTGCACCAGGCTATTGTAGGAAAGGATTTGTGGCCCATAGGTGTAAAGGTTTCTGGCCGGGTAGAAGGAAGAGTAAATTGCACCCCCAGCTAACCCGCCGACCACACCACCAAGAAATCCACCCAGAAAGTCGTCCCAGATGTAACCCTGGTTGCCCCAGTAATTTCGGTCATACCAGTAGCCCGGTCCAGCCCAGTAAGACCGATCGCGGTAGTAGTTGCGGTTTCGCCAGTAGGGATCACGGAAAAAGTCTCGATCGCGGTAGCTGAGATAATCCCGGTAATACTGGCGTTGACGCTCATTCAGACGATCTAAACGGCGGTTAATCGTCCGATCCTGATTTCTGCGGGCTTGACGTTCACGCTCCAGTTGGCGCAAATAAGCTTCCCGTTGCCGTTCTAGAGTATTGCGCCGCACTGTTGAATCTGGCAAGTTTTGACCAACTTCCCGCTGGGGCTGCCGCAGATCCTGACGGATGTTCTGTTGACGGATGGTACGGTCAAAGGCCGGTTGGCGCAGATCGGGCTGACGGTTGCCCACATCCTGACGAATATCCGGTTGACGAGTGGGGCGGTCAATGTTGGGCTGACGAATTGCAGGCTGACGGTTGCCCACATCCTGACGAATGTTCGGTTGACGATCGAATCCACCCTGGCGCAGGTTTTGCTCAAAGTTAACTCCACCGGAACGGTTCACCCCGCCCCCCCCACGGCCTGCTCCTCCTCCCCCACGCTGAGCCGTTAAGACCTCGGCATTAGTAGAACTTGCGGACAGAGCCGCACTGACAGACTGAATTGGCATGGCCAGACTCACACCAGTCATCAGAACTGCTGAGCCTAAAACGCCCATTTTTATAGTTTTCATTGCTGTCCTCTTAAAGCTTGAAACGAAAGAAGAGTTTGAAAAATGCGAAAATAAAAACCGATAGCAAAGACCACCAATCCCACTGATTTGAATTGGTGTACTCCTCTAATGCAAAATTCACCCAAAAACAAAAGAGGTATCTTTTCTGGCAGAGGTTTAAATCAACTTCCTCACGATAAACCTATGCACATTTATAACCATTCTAGATCGACGTTGAACGGCGGGAAAGGTTTCCAAAATTTTGAGATAATTTCAGTCCTTTTTAGACTTTTTTTCAGCTTTTTTGGATGCAAATTTAGAAATGGATTGATTGATTTCTTTCTGGCAATTAATGGCATTTGCGATCGCTACTAGCGTAATGACCAGCCCAACCCAACCCGATAGTATATCCATGGCATCCTCCCCCGAACTGCACATCACAGAAGCTAAAAAAGGTTTTGGGGTCTGCTCTAAACTACAGTGGTCGCGTGAGTCAAACGGCACTGAGGTTGATGTTAATGAACTGAAAGCTCATAGCTCAAAAGCAATGCCTGAATGAGCTCACCCCTACACCTTGCCGCAACACTTGTCGAGACCCTAAATACCTATCTCGCCGTTGCTACAACGCTGAAATAGCTGAACTGTAGCAACTCTAAATGGGTTGAGAAAAATGGGGGTGTGGGGTTCCCCCCTTTACCCCGTTTAAATCTCAAAGAAGATTGCTACAGAGGATCAAGCTAACGATTTATAATCTACAGAGATAAGCCTGGCTTTCCCCTCTGTCGTCAGAAATAATTTTGCTTATCTAACTCGATGTAGACGTTGAGAAGAAAATAGTGCTGCCCCCTGATCCCCAGATAGGGTAGCGTGCTTCAGACTGGAGAGGTTTAGAGAACTTGTTTGCCAGGTCAACGCAGCCTGCAATTACGATTCAACCCTGTCAAGGACGATCGCTAACTCAGGAGAATTCGCTCAATAAACTTGTTAATCAATTCGTTTGCCTCAGGGGTGTCCCGCAGAGTACTAATAATTTCCTGTAGGGCCTGATCGTGCTCCAGGTAACGATCGCAATAACGAGTCAGCCGTTTGGTTAAATCTGCTCTGGTCAATTCAGGATGAAACTGAAACCCATAGAAGGGCTTACCCGGAATTTTGAGGGCATGGTAGGGGCACAGGGCTGTGGCTGCCAGATTGACTGTGCCTGTAGGTAACGTTAGAGCACGTTCCTTATGTCCAGCGATCGCCCAAAAATCCTCCGGCAGGTCATGAAACAACAGATCGGTTTTAGCCGCCGCCGTTAATTCCATTCTGAAGGTGCCAATTTCCATCCCAGCCTGATCCAGAATCACCGTGCCCCCCAGCGCCACCACCACCACTTGAAAGCCAAAGCAGGAGGCAAACACCGGCACACTCTGATCGACACAGTAACTCAGCAGTTTTTTGCAATCTTCGACGAAGGTAAATTTCTCTGGAGCCAGCACTGAGGCATCACTGGAACCCCCGACAAAGACCGCATCATACCCTTCCACACAGTTGGGGGTAAAATTGGGGGTGGCAAACATATTCAGCGCCGTAAACTGATCCCGGCCCAAGCGACTAAAGCTGACAAATTCATTGATCTCCTCCAGGCTGGTTTCCTCGTCTTCCCTGGCTTGCAGGAGGAGAATTTGCAGTTGCGATCGCGTTTTAGCCATGGCTTCCTTAGAGTTGGGTCGTCAGTGCAACAGGTTTAGAGGTGTGGGTGGGCTGAATTAAGCGGGTGGGGTAAATTGCTGTTCCCATTGCCGGTAGCGGGGCAGATCAATAATTTGCTCAAATTCACTGAAATTGATCGAGTTAGCTAAACCGACCGTGGTTCCCTCCCGACGGAGTTGCTGAAAACACTCCCGGATTGCCTGGGTCGCAGCAAATAAGCCAGATAGGGGAAAAACAACCAGCTTAAAGCCAAGTTGGGCCAGCTCCTGGGGACTGCACAGAGGCGTTCTACCCCCTTCGATCATGTTGGCTAGCAGGGGAACGTCAGGAAAGGCCGTAGCGATCGCTCGTAACTCGTCCAGGGATTGGGGGGCTTCGATAAAGACAACATCAGCTCCAGCCTCAACATAGGCTCGTCCTCGTTCCAAAGCAGCTTCTAACCCTAAGGGAGCACGGGCATCGGTACGGGCAATGATTACAAGCGGATAGGTTCCCCTGGCATAGATCGCTGCCTTCAGTTTTTCCACCTGGTCTGCGGCAGGAATCACCCGCTTACCACTGAAGTGACCGCACTTTTTCGGCCATTCCTGATCTTCTAGGATGATACCCCCCACCCCCGATCGCACCGCTTCCTGCACCGTACGGATGACGTTGAGGGGATTGCCGTAGCCCGTATCCAGATCAGCAATAACAGGAAGGTGAATGGACTGAGTAATGTGGGCCACACTTTCCAGCACTTCTGTGGCTGTCATCAAACCGTAGTCAGGGTAACCCAGTGTGGCAGCGGCCAGTCCAAAGCCACTGGTAAATACGGCTTCAAAACCTGCCTCCGCCGCCAGCTTTGCCCCCAGGGCATCGTACACTCCCGGTAAAACAAGGCTCTCATCCTGACTGAGGAGTTGGCGTAATTGCTGGGCCGCGGACATGATGGTTTTACACTTTTGGAAGAATGATTTAATTCTAAGCGATCGCCTGCTTGGCCATTCAGCCATTCAATATTCAAGCATCCAGAATTTCCGCAACCGTCAGGGACAGGTCTGCAAACAGGGTACTGAGCAGGGTTTCTGTTCTGGTGAATTCTTGGGCTTGATAGATATTATTGCTTAGGCAACAGATAGTTACTTTTTCTATCTGAGGATCGATAATCCAGTATTCAGGAATGCCCCGGTCTTGATACTGCCTGCGTTTGGCAATGTAATCACGCTCCCATTGCAACTCGCCAGGGCTGACCACTTCAACCACTAATAGCGGTGGTGACATAAATAACCGCAGGGTATTCCGTTGTTCCAACTGCAAAATATGTTCATCCTGCAAAATTGTCAAATCAGGATAGCGATTGCGGGGTTCTCCCTGAACTGCCAGTTCTAACCCTTGTCCCCGTACCCTGGCATAGCCTACAGCAGCAGCAAATTTGAGCAGCAGAAAAGTGGCAATTCTCACATTTCGCCCGGATTCCAGTGGCACTGGAATTAATTCCCCATTAAATAGCTCGTAAAGTTGCTCTGTACCATCGTCGTAGTTCAGATATTCAGTAAAGCTTAAAAATCGCGGTCTGGCTTGAATCATGATTGATATAGCAATCCTATTTCAGATCCAATTGGGGTAAAGGGGTGAAACCCCTTTTGTGGGGGAACCCCACCCCCCCTTTTTCTCAACCCATTTAGGGTTGCTACAACTTTAATAAAAAATTGGGCAAGAGCTTAACCCCTACCCAATTCTAGGTCTAACGTTCAGAATAGATTCCGAATCGCCAGCTCTATTTTTTCGTGATCCGGGGAGGTTCCCGGAAGAAAATCGCAAAGAAGAACAGCCCGATCAGGCAGGCAAAAATTAAGACGTAGGCGATGCTTTCCATCTCAAAACTCTCCAGTTCAGGAATTAAACAGATTCTTTCCGACGGCTGCTGAGGTCACCCACCTTCTGGTAGAAGCCCCATTCCACCTGCTCTTCTGAGAGTTCGGGGTCAATCCCGGAGAACACATCCCGGAACAGGGTACGAGACCCATGCCAGATGTGACCAAAGAAGAACAACAGTGCAAAGACAGCATGACCGTAGGTAAACCACCCCCGCGGACTGGTACGGAAGATCCCGTCAGAACTGAGGGTTTCGCGATCGAAGTCAAACACTTCACCCAGCTGGGCTTTGCGGGCGATTCTTTTCACCGCATTCGGATCAGTCAAGGTTTGCCCATCCAGTTCACCGCCGTAGAAGCTGACGGTCACCCCTTGTTGTTCAAAGCTGTACTTCGATTCAGCCCGACGGAAGGGAATATCAGCCCGAACTACCCCATTCTTATCGGTGAGCACGACCGGGAAGGTTTCAAAGAAGTTGGGCATGCGGCGGACATAAAGTTCTTCACCACTGCTGTCACGGAAGACCGCATGGCCAGACCAGGCGCGGGCAATGCCATCTCCATTGTTCATCGCTCCGGTGCGGAATAAGCCACCTTTAGCCGGGTTGTTGCCAATGTAATCATAGAAAGCTAGCTTTTCTGGAATGGCAGACCAGGCCTGCTCCAGACTTTTTCCTTCTGCCACCGCAGACTGAACGCGACGGTTAATTTCCTGCTGGAAGTAGTTTCCATCCCACTGGTAACGGGTTGGGCCAAACAGTTCGATCGGGGTTGCAGCACTGCCATACCACATGGTTCCCGCCACCACGAAAGCAGCAAAGAAGACGGCAGCAATACTGCTGGACAGCACAGTTTCAATATTTCCCATCCGCAGAGCTTTGTACAGCCGTTGGGGGGGACGCACAATCAGGTGAAACAGTCCAGCAATAATCCCAACAATGCCAGCTGCAATATGGTGAGCCACAATGCCACCGGGGTTGAACGGGTTAAATCCGCCCGGTCCCCACTCTGGAGCGACAGGTTGAATACTGCCAGTCAAACCGTAGGGATCAGACACCCACATCCCAGGGCCAAACAGACCCGTGAGGTGAAAGGCACCAAAACCAAAACATAGTAAACCAGACAGAAAGAGGTGAATCCCAAACATCTTGGGCAGATCCAAGGCCGGCTCACCCGTGCGGGGGTCTCTGAATAATTCCAGATCCCAGTAAACCCAGTGCCAACAGGCAGCCAGGAATAAAAGACCAGACAGAATAATGTGGGCGATCGCCACCCCTTCAAAGCTCCAGAATCCAGGATTGGCCCCTGTTTCGCCGGTAATACTCCAGCCGCCCCAAGAACCGGTCACACCCAGACGGGCCATGAAGGGAAGCACAAACATCCCCTGCCGCCACATCGGATTTAAAACCGGATCACTGGGATCAAAAACAGCCAGTTCGTAGAGGGCCATTGAACCAGCCCACCCAGCCACCAGAGCCGTGTGCATCAGGTGAGCAGCAATTAGTCGTCCCGGATCATTAATCAGAACCGTATGTACTCGATACCAGGGTAGTCCCATTGACTACGCTCCTCCTAAATAAAACTCCAACATTCTACGTTTAACGGCTTATTAAAGCACCCTGCAGGATTGACGGGCTACGGCACTATAACGAGTGTAGCGGTCTTTGACCTCCTCCCCTTCCTTGAGGAAGAAGTTTCCTGAACCTGGCAATTCAAGGTTTAACTTCCTCTACGCTTGCCTACACAGTTATTGGCGTTAGCCTGCTGCCAGCGTAACCCTGCCGATCTGAAGCGGAGCCTACAGATATTTCCCTTAATAAAGAGACCCGTAAATTCTCCGAATCTCAGGGTTCGTCAGCAATTATTTACAAAAAAAAGAGTGTATAAAGAAGTGTAACCAGTGTGAGAACCGAATGCAAGCTAGTGGGCAGGAATTCTGATGACAAGTATTAAGTTCGTTAAAGAAGAGCAGGAAGTGATTGTGGCGGATGGAGCCAACCTGCGGCTTAAGGCTCTGGAGGCGGGCATTGATATCTATACCCTCAAAGGGAAGCTATTCAATTGTGGGGGGTATGGGCAATGCGGCACCTGTATTGTGGAAGTTGTGGAGGGTCTGGAGCATCTCTCCGATCGCACCGAGGTAGAAAACCGCAAATTGAAGAATAAACCTCCCACTTACCGCCTGGCCTGCCAAACCCTAGTAGAGGGGCCAATTGTGGTCAAAACCAAGCCATGAGAGGAACCTCAAGGTGGTATCCTGAAGGGTGAAACGGACTGATAGAAGGGGATTAAAGCCGCTATGGATATGGAAGTTAACAATTTGGGCTTAATTGCAACAGCACTGTTTGTGATTGTGCCCACGGTGTTCTTGATCATTCTTTACGTCCAAACTGCCAGCCGGGAAGGCCGGAGCAGTTAGCCCCATTTTTTGCTCAGGAGCGGGGACGCTCAAACCGGGAGGCGGGGGTAAATTTTTCTACCGGAACGCCTTTGAGTGCCTGACTCATGAAGTCACGCCAGAGCGGTGCCATAAACCCACCCCCGGTTGCCCCCTGTCCAATCGGAGAGTAGTTGTCGTTGCCCGCCCAGACTGCCGTAGCCAGTTGGGGAACATAGCCCACAAACCAGATATCCCGCTCGGACGAAGTGGTACCAGTTTTGCCTGCTGCCGGCCGACCAATTTGTGCTGCTACCCCCGTCCCGCTGGTAATCACTGACTGCATAGCATCGTTGAGGGAAGCCGCTGCCCAGGGATCCAGCACCAGTTTGGGGCGGGGCCAGTTGTTCAGTAGAAGTTGCCCACTATTATCTGTAACCTGGACAACAGCAGTGGTGTCGGACTGCCAGCCGTTATTGGCAAAGGTGGCATAGGCACTGACCAGTTCCAGGGGAGTGAGATCCACAGATCCTAAAGGCAGGGAAACTACAGGCGGAATCGCGCTCTTAATCCCCAGGGTGCGACAGACTTCAATCACGTTACTGATGCCAACCTGCTGCCCCAATTTCACCGCTGGAATATTGCGAGACGTGGCCAAAGCCATGCGGATAGACATGGGGCCATAGAAGCTGTTGTCATAGTTGCGGGGCGTATAGAGCTCGGTGCCATCATTAAAGCTGATCGGGTTATCGTCAATGCTGGAATCGGGCGTAAATTTGCCTGTGGCAAAGGCGGTGTAGAAAACCAGGGGTTTGAAGGCTGACCCCGGTTGCCGTAAAGCCTGGGTAGCACGATTGAACTGGCTTTTCTGGTAATCCACTCCCCCTACCATGGCTTTAATAAAGTGGGTGCGGGGGTCAACCGCCACCAGAGCCATCTGATCGGCCCGCACGCCCTGGGCAATCAAATCGGCATGGCCCTGGCGCACTACCTTTTCGGCAATTTGCTGTAGCCTTAAATCGATCGTGGTTTGCACCCGCATTCCACCTTTGATCACGGCTTCCCGCCCAAACCGCTTACTCAATTCATCCACCACAGCATCGGTGACATAGGGGCTGCGGCTCCCCTGGAAAGAGGTGATTTTACCCAACTTGATCGGTTGGTTGCGCGCCCGTTCTGCCTCTGCCGCAGTAATCCAGTTCAGTTCCACCATGCGGTTGAGGACGATCGCCTGCTGTTGTCGGGCTAAACGATAATCGACAAAGGGACTGTACGCCTCTGGTGCCTGGATAATTCCGGCCATCATGGCGGCTTCACCCAGGGTTAGATCCGCTGCCGACTTCTTAAAGTAACTTCTCGCTGCGGTTTCCACCCCATAGGTATTGTGACCCCAGTAGACCTGATTCAGGTACATCTCCAGGATTTCATCCTTGGTAAAAATTTGCTCCAACCGCAGGGCCAGCACGGCTTCGGCCACTTTACGACTGAAAGCCCGTTCCGGGGTAAGAAACAAATTTTTCACCAACTGCATGGTCAGGGTAGAGCCCCCTTCTACGGTTCGCCCAGCCTGAAAATTAACCAGGGTAGCCCGCACAATCCCGATCGGATTAATCCCATGATGCTGAAAAAAATTACTGTCTTCAATGGCAATCACCGCCCGCTTTAAATCTGGAGAAATCTTGTTCAGGGGTACGACTTCCCGGTTTTCTTCATCGTGCAGGCTGGCCAGCAATTTACCATTGATATCGTAGATATGGGTGGTTTCACTGGGAACATACCCCCTGAGTGAACGCACATCTGGCAGGTTACGAAAGCTAATCGCTAGGCCGACCAATCCCCCTGAGATCGCCGCAGTTCCCACCATGGTTGCGACCAGAATTGTTTTACTGGCCGTGCGGGTGACGGACCCCATAAATCCAGAGGAGGTTCCTTTTTTTGGCTGTTTCTGGCGTATGGTATTAGTTGGCACAAGCTATTCCCACTAAAAAGATTTGATTTGAGTATTTATCAGGTTTTTGCCAGTTTACCCATGCGAATAATATTAATTACCAGTGCTTGCCGAGTTGACAAAGCAGTGAACACTCGAACTCAATCAAATATCAATTTAGGTAGCATATCATCTGCCGCGTCAATCGTCCCCTGGGGGGAGAGGACGGCAAACTAGTTTTATGTTTATAGAGGATTAAAGGTGGCTATGGATTCTATTGCGGCGATCCTGCAGCGGGGCGTGAGTGAAATTTTTCCCCATCATCCGAACTCCAGCGACCCAAGTGAGAATTTAGCCCTACGCCTGGCCCAGACCGATCGCCCCCTGCGGGTCAAATTTGGCATTGATCCCACCGGCTCAGAGGTGCATTTGGGCCACAGTATTCCAATCCGCAAGCTGCGAGCCTTTCAGGATGCGGGGCATATCGCTGTGTTAATTATTGGGGACTTTACAGCCCGGATTGGTGATCCAACGGGGAAATCTGAGGTTCGCCGCCAATTGAGTGAGGCGGAAGTGGTTGCCAATGTCAAAACCTATCTGGAGCAAATTCGTCCCATTCTGGATTTTGACACCCCCGATCGACTGGAAATTCACTACAATTCCACCTGGCTGGCCAAACTGGATCTGGGTCAAACGGCGGAATTGCTGGCCACAATGACCGTGGGGCAAATGCTGGCCAAGGAGGGCTTCGATCTCCGCTTCGGTAAAGAAGAGCCAATTTATCTGCACGAATTTCTCTATCCACTCATGCAGGGTTATGATTCGGTGGCGGTGCGATCGGATGTGGAACTGGGGGGAACCGACCAGAAATTTAATATTGCCGTGGGACGAGACTTACAGCGACACTTTGGGCTGACCCCCCAGTTTGGCTTGTTGATGCCGATCTTGCTGGGAACCGATGGGGCGCAGAAAATGTCCAAGTCCCTCAATAATTATGTAGGACTAAAGGAAAATCCGATCAGTATGTACTCGAAACTGGAGAAAATTCCTGACAGCGTGATTACGTCCTACTTTGAACTGCTCACCGATTTACCCCTGGCAGACTTACCAAAGAATCCCCGCGATCGGCAGAAGCTGCTGGGTCTGGAAATTACCCGCCAATTCCATGGCGAAGCAGTGGCCCGGCAAACCCAGGCAGAACTGGCGGCGATGGTGATGCAGGGGCAGATGGGCCAGGCGGAACTGGTGCCAGAATTCTCCTTAACTGAGCAGAAATTTCCTGTGCCCTTGTTTTACCTGATCGCAGCCAGTGGGCTTGTTTCCAGCAGCAGCGAGGCTCGACGGCAAATTCAGGGAGGTGGGGTCAAACTCGATGGCAAACGAATTGAGCAGGTGGATTATGCGATCGCCGCCCCTACCGAGCTAGAGGGTAAAGTTCTTCAGGTGGGCAAGAAAAAATTTGTCCGCTTTGTTGTTTAGGGGCTGCTGGGGTGAATCCGCGGCAAGGTGTTCTCCCCACTATGACCCGTTAAAAACGATAAACTATGCTGGTGTCGGCAGGTAAAGGTTGCGATGGTTCAGGAGGACGAACAAAAGCTCCCCTTGGTGGCGCGCTTAAAAATTGAAGCTCCAACGTCGATGGGGGTAACCATTTCTCCCAGCTTTGCTGTGGCTGAAACCGATCCGAGCGATGGTGCCTGGCTAGAAAACCCGCCCCCAGAGTGCGAGCGTTATCTGGCAGAGATCCGGGTGGGGCAGACCTTGCGGATTGGCCGGTCCAGGAATAATGATCTGGTCTTGGAGGATGGCAATGTCTCTCGCTACCATGCGGTCATGATTGCTTCAGAAGCAGGGATAGTACTCAGTGATCTGGCCAGTTTGAACGGGACCTTTGCCAATCACCGTCGGATTACGACTCCCCTTGATCTGAATAACGGCGATCGCATCAGCCTGGGAGAAAATAACGCGGTATTTATCGTAGAATTTCAATCTGCCAGTACGGACAGGGAAGTAGTCACCACAGCTTTCCAGACTCAAAATGCTGGGATGAAAGTGGTCAATGTCACCGTGCTGTTGGCGGACATTCGCGGTTACACAAAGATGTCTCAAACCCTACCCTCCACTGAGGTGGCCGCAGCTTTACAAGCCTGGTTCCGACAGATCAATCAGATCGTTCAGCAATACGGTGGTCAGGTCGATAAATATATCGGTGACTGTGTCATGGCCCTTTGGGTGGGGCAAGCCAGTCATCCCCAGCAAGCCGCCTGCTCTGCTGCCCAGGCCGCCCAGGAGATCCTTCGCCTGACCCATAATTTTTCCCAGCATGAGTGGTCTTATCACGCCAGCTATCCCTGGATTTGCCGGGTAGCCTTGAATACAGGTTCTGCCCTTTCCGGTAGTTTGGGAACCCGTGAGGCCAGAGAATTTGCGGTTTTGGGGGATAGTATTAACGTTGCCTTTCGTCTGGAAGGAATTGCTTCTAAACTCAATACAGAATCTATTCTGGGAGCAACAACCGCGGCTTTAATTGCATCAACAATTCCGGTGAGAAGTTTAGGGGAGGTAGAACTGGAAGGCCGGGCGGGAACGGTGGAAGTTTTTACTTTTAATCAAACAGCACCATAATCAGCAGGGGTAACAGGGCAACTGTGAGTTTGGCGGCAATCATAAATTTTCTAACAGCGAAGATAGTTAACTCAGTGCTGAGCCAAGGAAGACTGGCTTTCGGCAAATCTGGCTTTGGCTTAACTTCCGCCTTTCTAGCTCTGGGGACTCTGGTCGGAGCCACCTGTCCAGCACAGTCCATGCCTCTTCAGAACCTCATCCTGAGTCGAACCAGCCCTCAACCAGCCCGTAAACCCACCGGGACAATTGTCACCCCCACCTGTCCAGGAGAACTCCAACCTTTAGTGACTCGGATGCTGACAGATTTGCCGAGTTATACTAACCGGGTCTATCTTCGGGCTGGACTGAAACAGAGTTATTTAATTTTGGCGGACAAGCCGGACTTTAACCCCCTGCCCCTCAACCCGCTGCAATCTTCTCCTGATTCAGAGAAAAACCCAACGCAACAGGTTTTTTTAACTACATTGGAGCGAATGTGGATTAGAAATCAGCCTGTACAGGTACAGCAATTCCACTGGCTCTTTCTCAGTCCCGGTGGAGGGGGATGGCAACTGGCCACGATCTATTCGATGACGGGTTCCTATCCAGCCCAGGGAAACGCTAGCCCACCCCGAGAAAGCAGTGCAGAAAGTGTGGGACAGGCAATTCAGGATTGGCTCAGGGACTGTCGGGGGGGGTTCTTGCCAGGGACGTTCAAAGCCCGCTGAGGAAACGATAGCCATAAAATGTTCTTAATCCTCCCGATCGAGTCCCATCCCTCTTGGCCTATGTCTTCTCTTCCCGATCCCGTTCAACCTGCTCCCCCCCCTTCAAAAACCATTACCCCCTGGAAATGCCTGCGGGGTTCAGTCCTGGCCGCTATCCTGGCCCTGCTCCTGTATCGCTTAACCACAGCGATCGCCCAGTCCTTTGCTGCCCATCCCATCTCCACCCATAACCAGATCACCTATAACCTCTCCGTGGCCGTGCGAACCCTGGTGGTGGGGCTGAGTACGATGGCAACTGCTATTTTTGCGATCGCAGCTCTGGGTTTAGTGGGTCTGGCCATTCAACTGGTGGTGCAGAAATTCAAACCGAGCGTTCCACCCTCCTAGGATGTTTGCAACTCTCCCCCACAGGACCTTGTTAAAGTGGAAGCTGTTGCTATTGCCAAGCTGAATTGTGGCTGAAGAATCGATCGCCTCACCATCCAACGAAACTGAAGCAAACCCCAGGGAGCCAGAGAATCATCCTGCTCTCGTCTTACCCCTTTCCCCCCTGATCAAACTCACCCTGATAGCGCTCTACCTGGTGTTGATGCTGCCCCTGCCCATTCTGGCTCAGGTCACTGCTGCCCCCATTCCTCTGACCGGATTAATCCTGGCGATCGCCCTGGGGGGATTGATTCTCTACACAACCCTGACCGAGCAAGTGCAGTTAGATGTTGAGGGCATCCGGGTGACTTACCCTGATTGGGTACCGCGCTTCTTTCGGCGGGGCTGGTCACTGCAGTGGTCTGAAGTGCGAGAACTCAAACCCCGTTCCACGGGTCAGGGCGGACTGGTCTATTATCTCGTCAGTCATTCTGGCCAGGCTTATTTACTGCCCGTACGGGTGGCTGGCTTTGCCCGCATGGTCAGAGAAATTAAGGCTCAAACTGGCATTGATACCACCCTGGTGCGCCCTCTAGCCCAGCCCTGGATGTATGGTCTACTGCTGTTCTTTACCCTGCTGATGGGTCTGGTGGATGGCTGGGTACTCTGGAACGGTTTGATTGCAGGACCAGTAAGTTAAGCAGCGATCGGGCAGACGGATGCCTGAACTATCATCTCCTGCGCAAGAATGGATGCAAGATAATAGGAAACTTATCCGCTTGAGCCTTCCCCAACTTCAGTTAACCCAGGTCAGCCTGACGGTGCCACCCCATCACCACTCGATTCTGCGCGACATTTCCTTCACCGTTGCGGCGGGAGAACGGCTTGGACTGATCGGTATCTCCGGCTCCGGCAAAACCTCGCTGTTACGCTTACTAAATCGCCTGGCTGAACCAATGACAGGGACGATCGCTTTTGCTGGTCAAGATATTCGTCAGCTTAACGTCCAAACTTTGCGTCGTCAGGTGATGTTGTTGCCCCAGGAACCCAGACTGCTGGGCATGAAGGTGCGTCAGGCTTTAACCTATCCGCTGACTTTACTCAGGCTTTCCACCGCTGAGATTCAGACCCGGCTGGACTACTGGCTGGCTCAACTGGGAATTCCGTCGGACTGGCTGGAACGGGATGAACTGCAATTATCGGTTGGGCAACGGCAGTGGGTGAGCCTGGGGAGGGCCTTCATGCTGGAACCCCAAATATTGCTTTTGGACGAGCCAACCTCGGCCCTGGATGTGGGACGCAGTGAGCATTTGTTGCAGGTCTTGAAGCAATTTCAGGGCACTGTAATTTTGGCCAGTCATCAACTGGAGTTGGTACAACAGTTGTGTGGACGATCGCTGTGGTTGCGACAGGGACAAATTTTCCAGGATTTATCAGAACAAGAGGTTGATTGGCAGGCAGTTCGCTCTATTTTTCACCAACAGGAACAGGCAATCTCCGCCGAATGGAGTTAGGGATTCACTCCCACCCCAACGATCGAGCGAGATTCTGGCACAGACAGCTTAGGCACCAGAGGTAAATGGCCAGCCGCACTATGTCCTCCCCTGGGGTGGAGATTTTCCAGACTGAGGCGATACCCCACATTCCGCACCGTTTGAATCAAGCGGGGTTGCTGCGGGTCAAATTCAACCTTCTTGCGTAAAGACAAAATATGAGTGTCTACTGTGCGGGGATTATCAATGTCCTCTGGCCAGGCCCGCTGTAACAACTCCTGCCGACTGAGGGGATTTCCCCCCGCCTGTGCCAGTACATACAGCAGGCTGAACTCCTGGGGGGTGAGATCGACTAATTCCTGCTGCCAGTGGACTCTTCGTTGAATCAGATCAATGCGGAGATCCCCATACTTGAGATAAGCGGGTGGGGCAGGACGGCTCCGACGGCTCAAACATTCAACTCTGGCTAAAAATTCCTGCATCCCAAAGGGTTTGGTGAGATAATCGTCCGCACCAGCTTTCAGTCCGCTGACAATATCAGTTTCCGTATTCCGGGCAGAGAGCATGAAAACGATCACCTGTTGCTGCCGTTGCAACCAGCGACAGAATTCCAAGCCATTGCCATCGGGCAGATCAGAATCGAGAATCACCAGGTCGGGACGCTTCGTCAGAAAGACTTCCTGCCCCTGTTGCCCATTCGCAGCCAGATAAACGACATAACCAGCCTGTTGCAAATGCCAGCCTAACAGCGAGCGCAGGTGGGGATTCCCTTCAATAATTTCAATATGAATTGGCGCTACCAAGGGTTACAGTCCTTGCATAGTTCTTAATGATTGGATCGTACTCTATCAGAAAATCTTCCAGGGTTTCGTAACCCTAGCTACTCAAATTCCTCAAAAAAGACAAAGATATCCTTAAATTTTCAATCACTACCATTAAAGTTAATCATTATTTCGCTTCCATCCAGTTCGGTCCAGCGTGAATTTCGGCCAGCAGGGGAATGGAGAGGGGAACTGCCTCCGCCATGGTGTTCTGGATCAGCGATCGCAACGGTTCCCATTCGGCAGGGGGCATTTCAAACACGAGTTCATCGTGAACTTGCAACAGCAGGCGGGTCTGATAGGGTTGGAGGCGTTGCTGTAGTTTGATCATCGCCACTTTGATGATGTCTGCACTGGAACCCTGGATCGGGGCATTGGCAGCGGCCCGCAACTGACCACGATCGTACTGACTGACTTTCAGTTGATTCAAATCCAGCTCTGCCAGACTATCGGGATCTTTACCCCGCAATTGTTGTAACTCTCGGCTATCAAAACTGAAGTAGCGCCGCCGCCCCAGCAGGGTTTCGACATAGCCCAGGGCGATCGCCTGCCATTCCATCTGCTTTAGATAGCGGAATACCAGGGGATAGCGTTCATAGAAGCGATCGATAAACCCTTTAGCCTCCTTAAAACTAACCCCAGACTCGCGGGCAAACCGTTGCGCCCCCATGCCATAGATCACGCCAAAGTTGATGATTTTAGCTAACCGCCGTTCCTCCGGGTTGATGTCCTCTTTTTCCAGGAGCAATTGAGCGGTTAGCTTGTGGACATCCTGATGCTGCTGGTAGGCTTCCACTAACCGGGGTTCCTGACTGAGGTGGGCCAGAATCCGCAATTCAATCTGGGAGTAGTCTGCAGTGACGAGAATCCAGCCCGGTTCCGGGATAAAGGCTTTGCGGATCTGGCGGCTAAACTCCGTCCGAATCGGAATATTTTGTAAGTTCGGATTTGACGAAGACAGCCGTCCCGTCGCCGTAATCGCCTGGTTAAAATCCGTATGCACCCGACCCGTATCGCTGCGAACCAGATTGGGCAGGGCATCGACATAGGTTGATTTCAGCTTGGCCAGAGTGCGGTGTTCCAGGATCAGGTCAATCACCGGATGATCTCCCTGCATTTTTTCCAGCGTGGCGGCATCAGTGGAATAGCCCAGTTTGGTTTTGCGGGATTTTTTCACATCCAGCTTCAGCTTATTAAACAGCAGCTCACTTAACTGTTTGGGGGAGCCCAGGTTAAAGGTTTCTCCCGCCAACCCATAGGCCCGTTCTTCCAGTCCGTGCAGATCTTGTTCTAGTTGCTGGGATAACTGTTTAAGGTAGTCCTGGTCAATCCGAATCCCGCAGGTTTCCATGATCGCCAGCACAGGTTCCAGGGGTTGTTCAACGGTTAAAAGCAGGTCCAGCAGTTTGGGATTGGCATTGATTAGGTCAGCCCGCAGTTTAGGCACCAGTTGAAAGGTAGCGTAAACGTCCAGCCCGCAGTAGTTGGCGATCGCCTTCACACTCAGATCTGCTAAATTCTGCCCCTTTTCGACCAGATCGGTATAACTCTGAGCCGTAATCTCCAGGTATTTACGGGAGAGATCGGTCAGGTTATGGCTGCCTTCAGGGTTGAGCACATAGCTGGCCAGCATCGTATCAAACACCACGCCCTGCAGTTCAATCCCCTGAAATTTCAGCACCAGGCGATCGTACTTGGTATTCTGAAACGCCTTAGGATAGTGGGCATCTTCCAGCAGGGGACGCAAATCCTCTAGAGCCGTTTGCAGATCCAGATTGCCACCTTGACTGTGACCGAGGGGGAGATAAGCGATTTGATCCGGTGCCGGGCCCCAGCAGCAACCGATGCCAACAAGCTGAGCATCCCTGGGGGAAAGGGAAGTGGTTTCTGTATCCCAGGCCACGGGCGTTTCGGGATCAGTACAGGCTTGCAGGGTTTCGACCAAAGCTGCTAACTTTTCAGGGGTATCAATAATTTGAGGCGAAATCAGAACTGCAGGTTGGGACTGGGCCGCTGCCGTATCTGCCGCACTGAAAAACCAGAGGTCAGGATCATTGTCCGCTAGATCACTACCCCCTGCCCCCTCACTGGCTTCAGCAATGGCCCCACCCCCAAAACGTTGCTGTAAACGGGAAATTTGACCCATAAAGGATTGAAATTCCAGCTTTTCTAACAGGGGTATGACCTTTTGGGTTGCAAAGCCGCGCAGTTCCAGGTGGTCCGGGGTAGCCTCCAGGGGAACATCCAGATGAATTTGAGCTAAGTACTGAGATTGCAGGGCGGAGGCATGACCAGACTCCAGCTTTTGGCGGGTGGCTCCCTTAATCTGGTCGAGGGATTGATAAATTTGCTCCAGGGAGCCAAACTGGCTGAGCAATTGCACCGCGGTTTTGGGGCCAATTCCCCTGACACCAGGAATATTATCTGAACTATCGCCACACAGGGCTTTGTAGTCCACCACCTGGCTGGGCAGAACCCCCAGTTTTTCTTTCACCTGCTCCGTCCCAAATTCGCGGGGATGGCCAGTACCGAGGGGGGTGCGGGGAGCAAAGGTGCTGCTCAGGTGTAAGACGGTTACCCCCTGTTCCGGGTTAATCAATTGAAAGAGATCCTGGTCACCACTGAGAATTTTGACCCGATAGTTGGACTGACTGGCTTTTCGCGCTAAAGTCCCAATAATGTCATCTGCTTCGTAGGTGGCCAGGGTGAGAACGGGCAGGTTCAGGGCCGCTAACAACTCTTTCAGGTTTTCTAAGTCAGGTTTAAAGTCTTCTGGGGTCTCCGGTCGCCCGTCCTTATAGCTTTCCACTGCTTCGTGGCGAAAGGTTGGTACCCCCAGGTCAAAGGCGATCGCCAGGTACCCCGGTTGTTCAATTTCCATTACTTCCAGCAAAGATTTGAGAAACCCGTAGCAAACGCTGGTGGGAATTCCGGTAGAAGTACGTAACCCCCCCTCCCGTCCCCTGGCAAAGGCATAATAGGAACGAAAGGCAAGGGAATGCCCATCCACAAGCAGAAGGGTTTTGTTTGTCTCGGGGACAGGGGTGGGTTGAACGATCGCTGCAGGGCTAGTCATAAACCCATTCTAGCCAGATTACCTGAATTACCCTCTGAAGCTGATACCGATGATTTTTAACCTGACCGAGTGAAATAGTTTCTTAGCTGCTCTCAGGGCATTCACCTCTAATATGGGCTTAAAGAGAAAATTACTGCTTCAAACTGCGGGGATCGAGGGCATCGCGCAGTCCATCTCCCAGCAGATTGAAGGCCAGCACCGTGAGAATAATCAGGAGAGCAGGGGGCCAGACCAACCAGGGTTGCAGCACCAGAATTGAGGCATTGGTAGCCAGGGAAAGCATATTGCCCCAGGAGGGATCGGGTTGTTGAATTCCCAGTCCAATTAAACTGAGGACTGATTCCGCCACAATAAAACTGGGAATAGCCAGGGTTGCAGAAATAATCACATAGGTGGCAGTTTGAGGCAGGATGTGGCGAGTAATGATATAGAGCGATCGCCCCCCCATGGCCTTAGCAGCCTGGACAAATTCCATTTCTTTGATTGCTAAGACCTGTCCCCGAATCACCCGGGCTAGCCCCGCCCAACTAATAAACGAGGTGATCAACACAATTAACAAAAACCGTTCTGCACTGCTCAGACCGGGAGGAAGAACGGCCGCCAGGGCCACCAGCAGATAAATACTGGGAATGGTCATTAACACTTCCACCAGGCGCATTAGTAAGCTATCCAGCAGCCCACCAAAATAACCGGAGATCCCTCCCACTAACATCCCGAGGGGAAAGGTAATGGCTACCCCAATCAAGCCAATACTGAGGCTGATCCGACCGCCAAACAGAAGACGACTGAATTGATCGCGGGCCTGTTCATCGGTGCCAAGGAGATTGAATTTTCCCGCTCCCTCCGTGCCCAAGAGATGTAGGGTACTGCGCCAACCGGGAAACAGCACGACGGGTTGGACTTCAGGACGGCTGAGGGAGAAGCGGGTGGGTAGAGGAAGGGAGACCCGAAGTACATGGTATTCCCAGCCGGATACGAACAAGCGCAGGGGGGAAGGCTGGCTACGATCGACCCTTAACTGCCGCGCACCCGTATTTAAATCCACCGGGCCCTGGGTGGTGGGGTAGACATGGGGGCCAATCCATTCACCAGCAGCGTTGTGCCAGTAAATCTGGGTTGGTGGTAACAGGGCCCCATCCGCCTGGGATAGGTAAGGATCATAGGGGGCAACCAGATCGGCAGCCAGCACCATCAGGTAAAACAGTAACAACACCCCTGCGCCAAAGCGGGCCAGCGGGTTTTTCTCCAGCTTGCGCCACCAATCCATGAGTTATATTCCTTAGACGGTATCTAGTGCAGACAGAGCCGACTTTCCCGCACCGCCACTGCCAGCGATCGCAGCATCTCCGTTGTTGTAGCAAAGTCTACACAGGCATCTGTAATACTTTGACCATAAACGAGTTGACGGTCATCCCCAGGGAGGGACTGTTTACCACCCACCAGATGACTTTCGATCATGATGCCCAGTAGGTGAGGGGAACCTTGACGCACCTGTTCCGCCAGATCTGCCAGCACATTGACCTGACGATTGTGATCCCGGGCGGCATTATCATGGCTGCAATCCACCATCAACCGGGGAATGACACCATGGCGGAGTAACTCGCTAGCAGCGGCTTTGACATGGGTGGCAGAGTAGTTAGGCCCCTCTTTACCTCCGCGCAAGACCAGATGGCAATCTGGATTTCCAGTTGTAGAAATGATACTGGCCAATCCCGAGGAATTAATGCCTAGAAAATGGTGTTGCTGACGGGCCGCCAGGATTGCATTGACGGCCACATGGACGCTGCCATCGGTACCATTCTTAAACCCAACGGGCATGGATAACCCCGAAGCCATCTGACGGTGAGTTTGGCTCTCAGTGGTGCGGGCCCCGATCGCTGTCCAGGAAATTAGATCGGCAATGTACTGGGGAATGATCGGATCGAGGAGTTCGGTCGCCGTCGGCAAACCCAGATCGGTCAGATCCAGCAGTAACTTGCGGGCCAGGGATAAACCGTAGTTAATATCGTAGCTATTATCCAGATGGGGATCATTGATCAACCCCTTCCATCCGACGGAGGTGCGAGGCTTCTCAAAATAGACCCGCATGACAATTTCCAGATCCTCGGCCAGTTCCCGCCGCAGATGCAGCAATTTTTCGCCATATTCAATGGCGGCGTTGACATCGTGAATCGAGCAGGGACCCACCACCACCAGCAAGCGATGATCTTCACTGTGGAGAATGGCACGGATGCGATCGCGGGTCTCTGCCACCAGAGTTGCGGCTGTCTCGCTCAGGGGCAATTGGGCTAAAACCGAGGCTGGGGTTGAGAGGGGACGGGTTTCGACAACGTGGAGGTCATGGGTTCTACGCATGGAAGAATAGCCAGAGTGCTAAACAGAGAGGATTTTAAAAGGCTGAAAGCAAATCATTTTGCCACTTCTTTGATCTTAAGCCCAACAGAAGTAATTCCTGGGGCTTTAACAGGGACAGAAGTCAAACTTTTGTGACGCTCAACGACTGGTGCGGGTACTGCCATCGGGCATAATCGTTTCCTTCAACACTGTCTGGAGCAGAATGGCGCTGCTGATCTCAGCTTTGGTCAGGTTAGCTTCCGTCAGGTTGGCTCCCGTTAAATCTGTACGGGCCAGGTTGGCTCCGATTAAGCTAGCTCCCCGTAAATCAGCCCCCTGCAGGTTAGCCCGGCTCAAGTTAGCCCGGTTCAATTTGACCTGAAACAGCTGCGCCCGTTGCATCAGTACCCCGGCCAAATTTGCTTCTGTTAAAGTTGCTCCCGCCAGGTTGGCTTGCTGTAGATTGGCTCGTTGCAAATCCACTCCTTTCAGGTTGCTATTACTCAGATCCACCCCCGCCAGATTGGCCTGGAATAAGTTCACATCCGTTAGCAAGGCACCCTGCAGATTGGCTCCGCTCAAATCCGCTTCCCGTAAATCCACTTCCCGTAAATTTGCCTTTTCCAGATTGGCACCCTGCAGATTGACCCGCACCAGACTGGCCCCCGCCATATTGGCACCCCGCAGATCAACTCCTGACAGAATTGCCCCGCGCAGATTGACCGGAGTACCCCGTCGGTCCGTGCGTAAATTGGCTGAGCGCAGACAGGCTCCTGTTAAATTGGCTCCACTCAAGTCCGCTTCTCTTAGATCGGTTTCGATCAGATTAGTGTCACTTAAATCTGCCAGGGCTAGATCTGCGCCACACAGGGTCGCCCCCTGCATTGTTGCAGCATGACAATCTGCTTCCCGCAAAATCGCATCTTTGAGGGTGGATTGGCTCAAATTTGCCCCCCGCAGTAAGGCTTGATGCAGGTTAGCCCCCCGCAGGTCAGCCTGATTCAGGTAAGACAGGATCAGGTTGGCACGGTGCAGACTGGCTTGCATCAGATCGATGCCAACTAAATCTGCCCCTGTCAGTGTGATTTGAGCCAGATTTGCCCGCTGGAAATCTGTTTCGCCTGCCCGGTAACGCCGCAATAACTCCTCTGCATCCATAAATCTACTCAGGTCGGGGATGAATAGCTACCTGCTGGGTTAAATCTTGACCGGCAGCCGAATCCAACTGGGTGGGCAACACCTGCAGGGCCCTGAGAATCACAGCCCCCACTGCCCGGTGTTGTTCCACAGGTTCCAGGAAGTCAGCGGTCTGATTCAATCTCTGCTCTACCTCCTGAAGCGTTGTGCAGGTTTGACAGAGGCGAGTGAGTAATTGGTCCAAGCAGTAAGTCTTCAGGCTAAACCAATCCTGCTGGCTAAAGGTGAAGCGGTGAATCAGGGAGGAGAACAACAGGATTTTGGCCTGGAGCGGATTCGCATATTTCATAATCTCCATTCGCACATCGAACCAATGTTGCGGGGGAACCAGGACAGCGGTGGGCAGGGAGGAGAGTGGAACTTTGAGTTCAGATGAGTTTGCAAGGGTGCCTGAGCTTGAAACCCTAGCCACGTCAGGTTGAGTTTCCTTAACGGTTGGGCTAAGCTGGGGTTCCTGAAGCCGGGGAGGAGAGTAAAGGGGACGGAGGCTGTCAACAATAAAATTAGCAATCTGGAGGTACTCAGCTTTTTTATTGAGTGTATTGGCAACCTGGTACAGATTAGTTCGCAAAGCTTCTAAACTGGGAGCACGCCGCCGCAGTTCTGGAATCAGATCCTGAAAGCGATAAAGATTGAGGCGATTCTGGTCATTCTCCCACACCCCATTGCAAATGGCAAACATTAATTTTTTTATTCGCAAAGAATTACGATTTTGGTCTAATGCCGCTGCAATCTGATCCAACCGGACAAGGTCTGCCATTTAATTTATTGAAAAAATCATTTTGAAGCTTCACATCTCCCCTCAGTCTAAAACATCTGCTTCCTAACTCATATAGCAACCCTAAAGGGGTTGAGAAAAAGAGGGTGTGGAGTTCCCCCACAAAAGAGGTTCCACCCCTTTGCCCCGTCTGGATCTCAAATAGGATTGCTATAGATGGGAAAAGTAAGTAAACCTAACCTGGGGAGAGATGCCGAGAGTTCAGGCAAAGGGGAGCTTAGGATCGCGATCGGCTAGGGCAGGCGACAGGCTATCCCCCCGTTTCCGCGCAAACCAGGTTTGGAGTTGCTGGCGGCAGGCAGTTTCCAGAATTCCACCCAAAGTTGTCAGGCGATGAAACGAACAGCGACTATCTGGTAGATTGAGCACGGTGCGAATGGCTCCGGTTTTAGCATCATCGGCTCCGTAGACGAGTAATCCAATCCGGGCCTGCAGGATGGCTCCGGCACACATGGGACAGGGCTCCAGGTTGACATAAAGGGTACAATCTTTGAGGTACCAGGTCTGTAGTTTTTGCCCCGCTGCCCTAAGGGCCAGGATTTCGGCATGGGCGGTTGGATCCCCATCTCGTTCTCGTCGGTTTTCCCCCATACCCAACAGTTCTCCCTGGGGTGAAACGACGATCGCGCCCACGGGGACTTCGCCAGCGGCTCCTGCCTGTTCTGCCAGGGCGATCGCCTGTTCCATCCACTCACAGTGCTGTTGATAGCTGATTCGGTGGACCACTTGTCCTCCTCGCCACCCTTTGCTAAGAAGTTGACATCACGCGTCTGAAGCGAACCCTATGCCTTTGATTAAAGTACAAACCTCTGCACCCCTGCCGCCCCCAGAACAGATCGAAACCCTACTCAAAACCCTGTCTAACCGTCTGGCTAAACACCTGGGTAAACCGGAAGCCTACGTGATGACGGTTATGGAGCCTGCTACAGCCATGACCTTTGCTGGAACCACTGAGCCAGTGTGCTATGTGGAAATCAAAAGTATTGGCAGTATGAGTGCTGCTCAAACCGAGATCATGAGCCAGGACTTTTGTCAGCAATTAGAACAGGGCTTAGGCGTGTCTCCCCAGCGGATTTATATTGAGTTTGCTGATGCCAGAGGGGCCATGTGGGGGTGGAATCGCTCCACCTTTGGTTAAAGTGCTCCGCTCGGATTGCTGGAAGAGAACTGTGCTCCTGCGGCTTAACCAGGTTTGAACGGTTCGTCCCCCTGAATAATGGTTTTGCTGGTCATAAGTGCTTGCAACCCAATTACCCCCCGGTTCAAGCCTTTCTGGTTAGACATGCCCAGGGAAATACTGCCGGGAAGATTTCCGACCTGACGGGAAAAGCGGGGTGAAGCATTGACGTAGGTGGAGGCACTATCGACTTCCCGGATAAAGGTGCGGCTCTCCCGGTAGGACTCGGTGACAATGCAGTCGGCGTGACAACTGCTGTGCCGGTTAATCCAGCCGATCGCCGCCTCCAGATTCTCTACCAGCTTAAAGGCCACCACTTTTTTCAGATAGGGTTGTCGCCACTCCTCCTCTGCAGCCAGTTTGAGGTCAGCGAACTCCTCCACCAGCGCCCGATCGCCCCGTAGTTCAAAGCCCTTTTGTTTCAAGGCGTTAAACAGCACGACCAGAAGGGAACGGTTCAAATTGGCGTGGAGCAACACTTTCTCGATCGCATTCACCGCGTCTGGCTCGCCTTGATGGCTGTCCAGGATCAACAGACGCACCAGTTCGGCACTACCGGAAACTGACCAGTACAGATAACAATTGCCGATGACGGATTTGAGCACAGGGACGGTGGCTTGCCGGATCACCTGCTGCACCAGGCTGGGGCGGCCATAGGGGATAACCAGATCAATCCATTGTTCCTGGGTAATTAAATCCTTGATCAGGACGGAGCGATCGCTGGGCAGAGCTTCGATACATCCCTGGGGCAATCCGGTCATCCCACAGGCGGATTCTAACAGCTCCGCAATCACCTGGTTGGAATGGCTGGCTTCACTACCGCCCTTGAGTAATAAACTGTTGCCAGTTTTGATGCACATGGCAGCGACGACGATCGCCAGGGCTGGAAAGGCTTCGTAAATAAAGGCGATTACCCCCAGGGGAACGGGTTGAGCATAGCTCTGATACTGTTCTGTTCGATAGGCACTGACGGCCATGCGCTCCTGGGGATCGGGCAGGGCAATTAACTGTTGGAGCAGGCGGGCGATCGTTTGTAACCGTTCTGGCGTTAGGCGCAACCAGCCCAGAATTGTTTCTGAAACCGCCATTTCCCGACTGGCTTCGAGATCGAGGGTATTGGCTTCCAGAATCTCATTCTGCTTTGCTTTCAGTTGCTCCAGCAGGAACTGGATGGCTGTGTTTCGCTCCTGGCTTTTAGTCCGGGTGAGGATCAAGGCGGCGGCATTGGCCCGTTCTAAAGCAGTTGCCAGGTCAAAATGGTCAAAACCGGGAAGTTCTGCAGTCATGCTAATAACGCCGGTATAGGGCCAGCCAGGCGACGACTGCCGGAACTACCGCTAAGAGTAGAGTGGCAATGACCCATAGAATCACTTCCGGGCTGAGGGGAACATTGAGCATTAGGGGGAGCCAGAGCAACAGGGGCAGCAGGACAAAGAAGGATAAACCCAGGGTGAAATACCAGTACCCTTCCCCCCAAGTCTGGCGGGCTGTATGCCATTGATGACCGTTCCAATACCAGGTACGCTTATAGGGATACGTCGTTGAGAGTTGCTCAATCGTACAGCCATCCTGCTTTAGCACAAAGATTTGCTGACAGCGCTGGCAACCAAATGCCTCAGTTAGGGTAATGGGAACTAGCTGTCCTTGACGACGACAGGGACAGGGATAGGTTGAGCTGATGTCAACTTTCTGAGCTTTAGCAGGTGGCACGGGTCAAAATCGGGTTAAAAATCGTTTTTAATGGTTCAAGTGCTAGCGGGTGAGGCTAAACAGGGAAGGTTTAATTGATCAGAATATAAAACTCTTTAGGCTTTTAAACCCACTGGGGTGGGAAATAGCCCCTCAATTTTAGCCTTAACTCTGTTGCTGCTCAAAAATCTGCTTAAAAAACTTTGCCCAAAACTCCTTCGGGTGCAGCCAATGAATTCAGGTATCTTCACTTTAACGGAACTCCGCTGGCAATTGGATCAGGCTCCCGATCGCTGGCGACCGCTGGTATTGACCAATGGCTGTTTTGATCTGCTCCATGCCGGCCATGTTCGCTATTTGCAGGCGGCACGGGATCTAGGGCGATCGCTGGTGGTCGGACTGAATAGCGATACATCTGTACAGAAAATTAAACCCGCCACCCCTGGAGTGCCCCCCCGTCCGATTGTGCCAGAACAGCAACGGGCAGAGGTTTTAGCTGCTCTCAGGAGCGTAGATGGGGTCGTGATTTTTGCTGAATTGACGGCCACGGCGTTGATTGCCGGCCTGCAGCCAGACATTTACGTTAAAGGAGGAGACTATCGCATCGAGACACTGCCAGAAGCCGCTACGGTGCAGGCCTATGGGGGACAAATCCAGTTCATTCAGATCGAAGTCTCCAGCTCCACCACCGCAATTGTCCAAAAAATTCTCTCTGCAAAAAGCTGTATCTAGGCCGATAACCCTTCTGCCGGGGCAGAGTTCCAGGTCGATCGCCAGAGAAAGACCCTGCCATTCAGAAGGGAAGTCTGTCACACTGGATAGTAGTCTCAAGTAATGGTCTCAGTCCCCCACTTTCCCTTCAGCATGGATGAATCGTTGTCTCCCGTTTCGGGTAACCCTTCAGTCAGTGATGCTGCCGCTGTTAATTGGACAGATTTACGCGCCAAGCTCTATACGGGTACTGAAAACACCCGTCTTCAGGCGATCGCTGACCTGTCAAAAGCCGGAACCGAGGGGCTGAATCTACTCCAGGAGTTTTTAGTCCAGAGCCGGGACTATTCGCCCACCTGGATCGAGGGCCGGGTTTATCAAGTTCTGCGCCAAGCGGATCGGCCTGCTGTGAAAGCCTTTCTCAATCAGCAATTTCCTATGGGGATTGTACCCCTGCACTCTGCTGCCCAAATTGACTACACGGCTTTGCAGCAAGTCCTGGCTGATCAAGATTTTCAAGCTGCCGATCGCCTCACCCTGGAGAAATTATGTGAACTGGCCGGGCCAGCGGCCGTGCGCCGAAAATGGTTGTACTTCTCTGAGGTGGATCGCTTTCCGGTGGAAGACCTGCGGACGATCAATCTACTCTGGCTGGTGCACTCGGATGGGCGGTTTGGCTACTCAGTGCAACGACAACTCTGGCTGGGGCTAAATCGCGATTGGGACACTCTCTGGCCGAGGATTGGCTGGCGGAATGGTAAAAAATGGACACGCTATCCTCAGGAGTTTATCTGGGATCTGAGCGCCCCCAAGGGTCATTTACCCCTGTCTAACCAACTGCGCGGCGTCCAGGTGATCAATGCGCTGCTGAACCATCCTGCCTGGCAGAGCTAGTTCACCCCCAGGGTTATGCTACCGCCGCACTGCGATGGTATAGGATGGGCGCTGGCTCTGCTCCCGTTGGGTTTTGACGATCCGTAGCTCCGGGTCAACGTAAAGATGTTCAAACAGGGGCGTGGCCAGATAGGTTTTTTCAAACTTTTTCACTGTGCTGCGATCTAATTTGTCTAACTGGGGAGCTTGCAACTGCAGGGTTTGAGAATCGGGGTTGAGCCTGGAGGACAGAATGGAAGTAAACCATTCCTCAGCCGCCCCGATCGTCAGCGCAACGTCTCTTCGCCGCAGGGACTGCTCAATCGCCACATTTTGAATGCACCACTGTCCATTCCTGACCGAAAATTTCTGCATCACCATCAGATCGTAGGCGGCCAGAAAGGCAGAGAATTTTTGCACAATGGAAAACTGATGCCCTGGCTCATAACGGGCAACGTTGGCATAATAGCCATTTGCTTTGAAGATTTGATAGGACTGCTCCCGAATGCGTCCAGGCAGGATGTCATGGAAAGGAATGGTAGACCAGATCGGTGTCCAAACTCCCAGAACCTGTTCAACTTGATCCACGGCGCTAGGGAAGGGGTTACGCCGATTCAGTTCAGCAATATAAGGGGTTAATTCATTTTGATAAAACTGCACTTTTGTCTTCAATGGTTCTGAATCTCGCCCATCAATTAGAGCCAGTAATTCGTTTTTTAATTCCGTTGTCGAGTGTTCACTTAAAAGTTGGGCATGGGCACTCTTCAACGTATCTTTATTTAATACGCTTTTCACCATATTTACGCTCCAAAATCGCAAACATCAATGGATCAATTTGAGGGATTAGCCAAGTACAGAGATACCGAGGAAAGATACAGTGAGGAGAGGGAAGCAGAGGGAAATTTTACTGAGTAACTACCGTGCTGCCACTAAAGGCTCATACCTTTGTTCAGCCTGGGCAGAAGGCACTAAAGACCAGCCGGCTTTCAATAGCTTTTGATAGGTCGCCCAACCCTTAGAACCACCGGGAACTCTGTAATCTGGGACTGCATAACCGGGACAAGCCGTATAGGGTTTCCAGGGTTGATTCGGGTCTAACCTTAAATGCAAAATCTTTGTTCCATCACTACCCGCTTGGGGGAGCCAGCACATTTGTCTCATTATTTACAAGTCCTTTGTCTTCACAAATACCTGGCTTATTTAACAGTCGTTTTCTAAGGGAAACAGTATCGTAGATAACGACAGGTAGACCAGGCGGGATAATCGAGAGGTTTAACTCTGGCTTGGCTTTGTATCACTATGCTCAATTTATCCCAATGGAACCCTACTTTGTCTCTATCAGGGGTACAAAGATGCTGGATGAAGTATACCTCTAAAGTGAAGTTAACATATCTTAATATATTAATATTCTCCTATTTTTAATGCTTTATTAGCATCGCTTGATACAGATAGCTTAATGCACCAGACTGACTCAAACTTTCAGATCAACATATTTCACGATATTCCAAAAGAATTAATATTCTTACAAGCAATAAAACCCCTGAAATCAGTTTAGGCGGAAACTGTTTCAAAGGTTAGAAAGGAGAATTGAATGGCAATATTACCTTAAGGGTTCGATGCCAACAGCTTAAGGGCTAACCAATACAGTAAAATCCTGGTTCATTCAGGTAGAGGTGGGGGCTCCCAGATGATCTTTTGCCACCTCAGGTTGAACAAACCCGACGTAGGCTGCCACCAGGGCGGTCAAAGCATTGAACCAAACATTATTTCCATAGATCGGCATGAGTCCAAACGTGGTGTTGCTAAAGGGAAGCAAACCCATGATGGCGATCGCTGCGTAGGCAATCGCAAACCCCCGATTATAGGCGATCGAACCTCCAAAACTGGTGGCTGCTGCGATCCCCAATAATCCCACAATCATATGGACAGCATTGTGCAGGGCGTTGGTGGGAAATAGCCCAAACAGGTTGCCATAGCCCTTAAAGAACGCCAGATTCTGAACATTCTCGTGGACAGCGGCGACAGGTGAGGGGGAAACCAAACCGGGTAAAAAACCAGCAATGCCAAGAAAAAAGAACAGCAGTCCTAACCCCAGGGCACAGTAACGCTGACTGACATTCAATTTCTTGAGCATATCCGCAGGACTAGACTGCATAATCATTACCTCCCTGATTAAAACTTTAGTAGCGGGTTGTGGTACGGGTTGTGGTGTCAGCATCACTGCTATAGGTGGCTCTGTCATCGGATTTGGGAACTAAACCGGCTAACCCAATCAAACCCAGTAAACCTAACCATCCCCAATCAAAACCGTTGCGATCGGCGGTATCAGTGGTTGTAGTTGTCGTGCCAGTTCCTGTAGTGGTGCCAACTGGGTCAGTGGTGGTTGTCCCTGTGGTTCCAGGAGTGGTGTCAGTAGTTGTGCCCGGAGATCCGTAGGTGGTGGTTCCTGTAGTTCCGGGAGCCGTTGTGGTCGTATCTGTACCCGTACCGCCGGGAGTTGTAGTGGTGGCATCTTGAGCGGCGGTGGGCAGAGAGAAGGGCAGGGTTGTGACACCAAAGGCAAAGGCCGTTACCCCAACCATTTTGACTAAACTAGAAGGCTTCATTAGTCATCATTCCTTATTTTGCAATACTTCACGGTTTGTTCAGGCAAATGAGATGCCTAAGGGCAAATACCGAATTGGAAAGCCATTATTACGGTCTAAATTGTTATGGTCTAAAAGGATAACTTTCAGCCATTACTCAGCAGAATAACGACTCAAGATCGGTCAAGCCTCTACCCCAGGCATAGTTCTCTTTGACCAAAAGTGTAACTTCTCAAGATGGGCTACTTAGAGATTTGAACTGATGTCTTAACCAGAGTAAACCTGTCAATAAGCAGAGTGCGGCAATTCCCAAAAAACTGAGATCCCAAAAGAGTTGATGGGGACCAGATTTGACATGATGAATGCCTAAGATTTGATGATCAATCAACCCTTCAATTAAATTAAAGCCACCAAATCCCAAGAGTATAGTGCTGCCCAAGAGTTGAAGAGATTGGCTTCGATTCAGGTGCAGTTCCTGCTGAGTAGCCCGCCAGAGTAAGCCCAGTCCGCCCCCGCTTAATGCCAGAGCCAGAAGATGAAAAAAACCATCCCAGAGTGTATTGAGCTGTAGATCTGCAAGGGTGCGAATCGGCCGGACAGCGGTGAGCATGTGATGCCATTGCAGAATCTGGTGCAGTATAATTCCGTCAAAAAAACCAGCTAAACCCATACCCAGGAATATGCCTGCAATCAGGTACGATCGCTGGGCTGGGGTTAAGAGAATGGGAGGGTTTAAGTCAGTTTTAATCATAGATGAGCTGTTATTGTATGTCTAAAGACAGAAGGAACAAAATGGCCTAATGTTTAGGTTAAAAGCGTAAAGAAAACCCAGTTTAATGGTGTGGTGATTTTTGCTTAAGGTAGCCAATCTGAAAGGAAAAAGATAAACGAAACCGAGTTTATATCGAAACGTCTTATCTTAAACCAGATCGAATTGCCCTCTGCCTATAGTCATACTTTTTTGACAGTATTGAGTTCTTTAACGATCGCGATGTCAACTCCGTTAGATCACTCTATTCGTAACCCCATTAGTAGCATAGAAGTTCCGCCGGAACTATCTGAAAATATCATCTTAACCAGCCTGGATGATATCTACAATTGGGCCAGAGTTTCCAGCATTTATCCTCTTTTGTATGGCACAGCCTGTTGCTTTATCGAATTTGCTGCCATGATTGCCTCCCGGTTTGATATGGAGCGATTTGGTATGTTTCCCCGGGCCAGCCCGCGCCAGGCTGATCTGATTATTTTGGCTGGTACCTTGACGATGCAAATGGCGGTTCCTACCCGGCGTCTTTACGATCAGATGCCCGAACCCAAATACGTGATCGCCATGGGGGCCTGCATGATCACCGGGGGGATGTTCAGTACTGATTCACCCACTGCGTTGCGGGGGGCTGATAAACTTTTGCCGATCGATGTTTACATTCCCGGTTGTCCCCCTCGACCGGAAGCCATCCTGGATGCCGTAACCAAATTGCGTAAAAAAATAGCGAATGAATCTCCCCAGGAACGGCAAAACCTGCAACAAACCCATCGGTTGTATTCGATTGCCCATCAGATGCGCCCCGCCCCTCCACTGCATACGGGTAAATATTTACTCTCTGAGACTCGCCAACAGCCCCCACAAGCTCTAGCTGAAGTTATGGGCATGGATATTCCCGCCTTTCAATCCCCTGAACAGCAGGAACTCTTGCTGCAAAGTGGACAGCAACGGGAATTGATCTCCGGGGAGGTGGATGAGGCTTATAAGTCTTCTAGCAAGATGTATTAAACCCTGATTAATCAGGGATTTGTGAACTGATCCTTGCCCAGGTGGAGGATGATGGATAACGCCAGATCACATTTATCTGCCCCAACCCATGACCCATCCTTTGGGTGGGGATCAATCTTTTTTGTTGGCACTGCAACGGTGATTTTGCGCTATGCCGGGTTCACTATTCTGACCGATCCTAACTTTTTACACCAGGGTGAGCATGTCCATCTGGGTTATGGTTTGCGATCGGCCCGACGCACCGATCCGGCGATCGAGATTGAGCAATTGCCTCCCCTGGATCTAATGATCCTGTCCCACCTGCATGAAGATCACTTTGACCGGATAGCTGAGGCAAAATTAGCCAAAGATCTGGCGATCGTCACCACATCCCACGCAGCCAAATCCTTAAGCAAAAAGGGCTTTACGGCACTTTACCCCCTGGAGACCTGGGAAACCTTTACAGCCCAAAAAGGAGAAGCAACCTTGCATCTAACGGCAATGCCGGGCAGACATGGACCAGGGATGCTTGCCGCTGCTTTACCCCCAGTCATGGGCAGTATGCTAGAATTTCAGACTTATGAGGGAAGAATTCCTTTTCGCCTCTACATTAGCGGGGATACTCTGGTTTATGATCAACTGCGTGAAATTCCCAAACGTTATCCTCACATCGATTTAGCCTTATTTCATCTGGGCGGAACGATGGTGCTGGGCATTTTGCTGACCATGGATGCTCGCCAGGGTGTAGAAGCGATCCAAATGATTGGGCCGGCTCACGTTATTCCGATCCATTTTAATGACTACACGGTCTTCAAGTCCCCCCTGGAAGACTTTATCCAGGCTGTCACTGCTGCGGGATTAAACGATCGAGTCCACTATTTAAGCCACGGAGAAACCTACAACTTTACCGTAGCGATCTAGTTAGCCTTCTTCCCATGGTCAAAGCGGTTCAAACTACATTAGACACCACATTCACCACCAGCCCAAAAATGACAGCGACAAAGATAAAAGAAAGAATGGATTGAATCAGACTCACCGATCGCATCTCCGTACCGATGATGGAGACATCAGAGGTTTGATAGCACATGGCAATGGTGAAAGAATAATAGAGAAAATCCCGGTAAGAAACAAGTCCTTCGTGGGGAAACTCCAATCCTTTAACGAAGAGATCTCCATCCCGACTCTCTGAGATCAGTGGGCTTTCATCATAGTACAGGTGCGCGTAATGCACAGCATAGTAAATGTGAACCAAGATCCAGGAGAGAAAGATGGCAATCAGGGAAAGTCCCATATGAATATTTGCGATCAGGGGTGGCCAGTGGTGGGAATTATCTAGCATCAGAGCCACAGCACCCAGGCTGCTCAGGGAAAATAACACAACAACGGTCAAGAGGGCGGCATTGCTGGGTTCACCCCGCTGGGCATGGCGAAAGGTTTGATCGGGGCTGGCCTGCCAGAGAAAGGTACCCAGAATTCCCATATGAACCAGAACGCCGAGGTTATAGGCGAGTAAAAGGCGAATTTCAAACCAGGGCAGGGGGGTAAGATAGTAAACGACCAGAGCCACCGCGACTGCCAGAATCAGACGATTGCCAGGTTGAATCAGTAAACTGCCCAGCTTAGACTGCGATCGATGCATACAGCCTGTGAGGGAATGATTTAGAATTCAATTCTACTGTAGAGAGTTCTGGTCTGAAGCGAAGTTTAACTTTATTACTGATCTCAGTTGCTAGTCTACAGCAGTTGAACTATTTTAGGCTTGTCAGAAATCAATTCAGGTCACTGCTATCGAAAAAGGGTAGACTCTGTGTCCACCCCTCAGTCCTGATTGCAGATTTTTGCTCTGTTTGCTTAGTAGCGTCTGGAAGAACGATTCTGGTTTGACCAGTTGCCAGATCCACTTCTGTCTTCCCGAGGTCTGGCTTTATTCACTTTCAGGTCCCGTCCCATCCATTCGGCACCATCCAGGGCTTCAATGGCCGCAGTTTCTTCGTCACTGGTTGACATTTCAACAAAAGCAAAACCCCGTAGCCGGCCTGTTTCCCGATCGGTGGGCAAATGAACACTTTTGACGCTGCCATATTCAGTAAATGCCTGAATCAGGTCATTTTGAGTGACGCTATAGGACAGGTTCCCAACATAAATCGACATGAGCTATCTCCGAAATTAAGAAGTGTAGAGAGTTAGATTCGGAGAAACGCTTAAAAAAACGAATTATACCACCGAAAATAATTTCCTATACCCATAACTATAACATACCCTCCAGGCGATCTGCACCCCCCTTCCAACTCGGTTGCCCTTGAAGTAGAGAGCAAACTTCGTCCGAGATCTGAAGATCAAGGCGCTTTAAAGCAAAACAGAAGTACCCGATGAAGAGTACCTCTGTCTTTTAATTCAAGGAGAGCCTGATGACGATTGGTCTACTTGAGACGGTAACTACTCCACGGTCTGGGGCAGCAATTCTCGCGTTTCGCCCTGCAGGACTTTGATCTGGCCATCGCCATCTACATCGACGATCGCCGTATCCCCTTCCTTCACCCGCCCAGAAAGGATTTCCTCTGCCAGGCTATCTTCCAGGAGGCGCATAATGGCGCGACGTAGGGGTCTGGCTCCGTAGCTGGGATTGTAGCCTTCATCCACCAGGCGATCCTTAAACCGGGCCGTTACTTCCAGGGTGATGCCCTGTTCGGTCAGGCGGCTAAAGACTTCCTTGAGGAGAATATCGGCGATTTCCTTCACCTCATCGCGGGTCAATTGCCGGAAGACAATAATCTCGTCCAGACGGTTGAGGAATTCTGGGCGGAAGTATTGTTTCAGCTCTTCGTTCACCAGGGAGCGAATCCGGTTGTACTGAGAATCGGCTTCACCCGCACCAGAGAACTCAAACCCGAGTCCACCACCACCTTTTTCAATCACCTTAGAACCAATATTGGAGGTCATGATCAGCAGCGTGTTCTTAAAGTCCACTGTTCGACCTTTGGCATCGGTAAGACGGCCGTCTTCCAGGATTTGCAGCAGCATGTTGAAGACATCCGGGTGGGCTTTTTCGATTTCGTCGAACAACACCACGGTATAGGGCCGCCGCCGCACCGCTTCAGTCAGTTGTCCCCCTTCGTTGTAACCAACATAGCCAGGAGGAGAACCGATCAATTTGGAAACCGTATGCCGCTCCATATACTCGGACATATCCAGCCGGATCATCGCATCTTCAGAACCAAAGAAGTAGGCGGCCAGGGCTTTAGCCAGTTCGGTCTTACCAACTCCAGTGGGCCCAGAAAAGATAAAGCTGGCGATCGGACGGTTGGGGTTTTTCAGACCAACTCTGGCCCGACGAATGGCCCGAGAAATGGCTTTGACGGCTTCATCCTGACCAATAATGCGCTGGTGCAGGGTGTCTTCCATGTGCAGCAGTTTTTCGGATTCTGATTCCGTCAGCTTGTTCACCGGCACACCCGTCCAGGAAGCGACAATATGGGCAATGTCTTCTTCGTTGACCACGGGGGATTGGGCTTCGTCTTCGCTGCTAGTCTCGGCTTTCTTCTGCTGGGAGAGGGCCCGAATTTCGGCTTTGATTTCCATTTCTCGATCCCGCAGTTCCCCAGCCTTATCAAAGTCCTGGGCCCGAACGGCATCATCTTTTTCTTTCAGGACTTGGCGCAGTTCTTTGTCCAGTTCCTTGGCTGCGGGGGGCAGTTGGGAATTGATCAGGCGGACACGGGAACCAGCTTCATCGATCAGGTCGATTGCTTTGTCCGGCAGATAGCGATCGGAAATATAGCGATCCGAGAGCTTGGCGGCGGCTTCCAGGGCTTCGTCCAGAATTTTGAGCTTGTGGTGTTTTTCGTAGCGTTCCCGCAGCCCATAGAGGATTTCGATCGTTTCTTCCACAGAGGGTTCACCCACCATCACGGGTTGGAAACGGCGTTCCAGGGCTGCATCCCGCTCGATATGCTTACGGTACTCATCCAGGGTGGTGGCCCCAATACACTGGAGTTCACCCCGGGCCAGGGCAGGTTTGAGAATATTTGCGGCATCGATCGCCCCTTCAGCAGCCCCCGCCCCAATCAGGGTATGGACTTCATCGATCACCAGGATGACATTACCGGCAGAGCGGATCTCATCCATAATTTTTTTCAAGCGTTCTTCAAATTCACCCCGATACTTCGTCCCAGCCACCAGTAAACCAATATCCAGGGTGACAACTCGTTTTTCCTGCAAAATGTCGGGAATGTCGCTGTTGGCAATCCGTTGGGCCAATCCTTCGGCGATCGCCGTTTTACCAACCCCCGGTTCGCCAATCAGCACCGGATTGTTTTTTGTCCGCCGCCCCAGAATTTGAATCACCCGCTCAATTTCTTTTTGGCGACCAACAACTGGATCAAGCTTTCCATCGGCGGCCATCTGGGTCAGGTTAGATCCAAACTCATCCAGGGTTGGTGTTTTTGTCCGCCCCTGACTGCTACCGGCAGAGACTTCAGCGGTCTCACCCAGCATCCGAATCACCTGAGTACGAACTTTAGAAAGATCAACCCCCAGGTTTTCTAACACCCTGGCAGCGACGCCCTCCCCTTCTCGAATCAATCCAAGTAACAGGTGTTCGGTGCCAATGTAGTTGTGTCCCAACTGGCGGGCCTCTTCCAGGGACAGTTCCAGAACTCGCTTTGCTCTAGGAGTAAAGGGAATTTCCACCGCCACAAACCCGGAACCGCGACCGATAATTTTTTCGACCTCGATCCGGGCATCCTTGAGGTTGACCCCCATCGACTTCAACACTTTGGCAGCAACGCCGGTTCCTTCCCCAATCAGACCCAGGAGGATCTGCTCTGTACCCACAAAGTTGTGTCCCAAACGGCGGGCTTCCTCTTGGGCCAGCATGATCACCTTAATGGCTTTTTCTGTGAAGCGTTCAAACATGGCGTATTCCCAATAGTTGCTGCGTGCTGGTAAAACCAATACTAGCACAGGGAACTTTCCCTGGCTGGGCGGTCAAAGGCTTACAATCACAGCTACTTAAGTTAAATAGCTATGGTTTTAAAATAGCCTTCTTTCCATTCTAGGAGGGAGGCTCTGAGAATTTCCCCTCCTAATAGTTAGATTAGCGATTGCCCCTGAGTTTGGGAACGTTACCGGAGAGGGATGTCCGTCAGATTTTGCCGTAATCTCCACCCGCCCCTTTGCAGGTCGGTCTCAATGCTTTGCCGCCATTCAATCAGCGTTTGTTCAAACTCTGGTCGGGCTACACTGCCTCGCCACAGAATCAAGCCATCTTCTCCAGTATCCAGATAGTATTGCTTGCGTCGCCCTGCTACCTGAAAGCCAAATTTCTGATACAGCGAAAGAGCGGCTTGATTGGAAACCCGTACCTCCAGGGTGGCTCGTTCCAGTCCCCTCTGCCGGGCCAGGCTCAATAACCCATACAGAATCAACTGTCCCAATCCCATTTGGCGGTGGTGAGGATGAACCCCCAGGAGAATCAGATGGGCTTCTTCCACGATGGTCCAACTGCACCCGATCGCCAGCAGGGTCTCAGCGGTTTGTGCTGATCCTGCCGCAATAGCTCCCTCCTGTTCGCCGCACCTGGGTGTGGTTAAGACCAGAACCAGGCTATGGGGATTGTCCAGTTCCCGTCGGTAACCGGCCTCGCTCCACAGCCCACCAAAACAAAGACGATCGAACTGAACCATCTCACTCAGCAGGGTCAAATCAGCAAATTTCAGTGTTAACTCAGGCAAGGGTAAAAACTAGGGAGAAGAACGGCACAAACGTTAGCGGTGAATAATAAGCCTTTTATAAAGCAAATTAACAGGGCGCAAAATTGCTGGTGGCTAAACCTGTGAATTTTCAGGAAGACAAACCACGAAACTGTACACTGGATAACAGCACATTTTTCGTTGCGATCACCATTTAGCAGCCTCCCTGTTTGTTATGGTTTTATTTCCATCCAACGTTGATTCTATCTCCTCAACCCCCAGTCTTCCGGTGCAGTCTCCTAATCAGCAGCTCCTTCCTCTCACAGTTCAAACTAATTTGCAGGGACATCTGGTCATTGGCGGCTGTGATGTGGTGGACCTGGTAGAGCAATTTGGTTCCCCCCTTTATATTCTGGATGAGACCACCCTGCGGCAGGGCTGCCAACACTATCAGCAGGGGATGAAGCAATTTTATCCGGGAGATTTCCAAGTCCTTTATGCTTCTAAAGCCTGGAATTGCCTGGCAATCTGTGCGATCGTGGCCAGTGAAGGGCTGGGGATCGATGTTGCGTCTGGCGGTGAACTGTATACGGCCTTGCAGGCAGGCGTGAACCCAGACAACATCTACTTTCACGGCAACAACAAATCCTTGACGGAACTGGAACTGGCTCTGGGCAATGGCTGTGCGATCGTGGCGGATAACTGGTTGGAACTGCAACGCTTGGCGACCCTGGCCGATCAGTTTCCTTCTCCTCCCCGGGTGATGCTGCGGCTGACCCCTGGGATTGAATGCCATACCCACGAATATATTCGCACTGGCCATTTAGACAACAAGTTTGGCTTTGATCCCAATCAATTAGAACCCTTACTGGAATTTGCCAGTAAGCACCCCCAGATCCACTGGCTCGGTTTCCATGCCCATATTGGTTCCCAAATCTTTGAACTCCAACCCCATACCGATCTCTCCGCCGTTTTGGTGGACTGGTTAGTTCAGGCTAAAGCGGCGGGATTGGGAATGAACGAACTGAATGTGGGGGGAGGACTGGGAATCCGTTACCTGGAATCGGATCAGCCCCCCAGTATCACCGCATGGGTCAAAACCGTCACCACTGGGATCATTGCTGCCTGCCAGTCCCGCAATCTTCCTCTGCCTAAATTGCTGTGTGAACCGGGGCGATCGCTGGTGGGACCGGCCGGGCTAACGGCCTACCGGATGGGGGGACGCAAAGAAGTACCAGGGATTCGCACCTACGTCGCCGTTGATGGGGGAATGTCCGATAATCCCCGTCCGATCACCTATCAGGCTATCTATCGGGCCCTAGTTGGTAATCGCATGGCTGCTCCCCTGGCAGAAACGGTGACGATCGCTGGTAAACACTGTGAGTCTGGGGATGTCTTGATCAAAGATGTCCAACTCCCCGCCACCCAGCCCGACGACATTCTCGTGGTGCTGACCACAGGAGCCTACAATTACAGCATGGCATCCAACTATAACCGTCTGACCCGCCCGGCGGCCGTTCTGGTCAAGGAAGGGGAGGCTAACCTGATTCTGCGGCGAGAAACCTATGCTGACTTGCTGCGTCAAGATGTTCTTCCGCAAAGACTGGTTTAGTTGGAGCGGCATCCTCAACCATTGAGCTAAGGGTTTTATTCGGGGTGCAATGAAAGGCTTACCGCAAGGACTGATCAACCCAAACTGGACTCAGTCCTGGTTGGCCTTCGAGGGAGCTATCGGGTTGCTGCCACCGTTCCTGCGGCCAGGGTTAACCTATCTGTTGCCCTTGTTGGACCTGACCCTGGTGCTGGCCCTCACTTATATGGTCTTACTGGTGATTGCCGAGCGGCGAACCCTCTGGATGGTGCGGGGGTTTATCTTTCTGATGCTGGCCACGGCAGCCAGTCGCTACATCGGTCTGCAATTATTGAACTTTGTCCTTTCCAATCTCGTCATTGGTTCGGCTGTCGCGATGGCATTCATTTTGCAGTCAGAGGTGCGACGCTTCCTGGAACAATTGGGGCGGGGAAACCTGTTTAGATTGCTCCGTCCCACACCAATCCTTACCCGGAATGCCGATAATATCGTTGATGAGATTGTTGAGGCTGTGAAGGAATTATCTCAGAATCGTACAGGCGGATTGATCCTGATTGAAACCAGTAACACCCCGATCGATGAGCGAGATTTCAATACGCCTGGGGTCAAGTTAAATGCTGAACTCTCTAAAGAGTTGATTCAAACTATTTTCCAGACCACAACCCCCCTGCACGATGGTGCCGTCTTAATTCGTGGTTCCTGTATTGTGGCTGCAGGCGTGATTCTGCCTCTCTCAGACCGTACGGCCTCGCGTCAACTTGGCACTCGCCATCGAGCTGCTATGGGGATCACCGAACGGGTTCAAGCTTGTGCTTGTATAGTTGTATCTGAAGAAACGGGTTCCATCTCCCTGGCAGAGAGAGGAATTCTGAACCGACCCCTGACGAGCAGTAAACTTAAGGAATTATTGGAAGCCTATCTAACCGAGGGAGAGAATGGTGAAGTAGCCTCTCCTGGCTTCAGCAGTGTAAGTCGCCAGATTACGGAACAAATTCTGGCTGCAATTGCCCGCCTGCTCCCATTTCGCAATTTTCGTCAAAAACATGACCGCTAAACCAACCCTACTGCGAGATTTGCCGGCCGATCTGGATGCTCAACGCTTACCCAGACATGTAGCGGTAATTATGGATGGCAATGGCCGCTGGGCTAAACGCCAGGGACTCCCCCGTATTCTCGGTCATCGCCGTGGGGTAGATGCTCTGAAAGAACTGCTCCGTTGTTGTAAGGACTGGGGAATTGAGGCTCTCACAGCTTATGCTTTCTCTACTGAAAATTGGGGACGGCCCCTGGCGGAAGTTGAGTTTCTCATGACTTTATTTGAACGGGTGCTGCGACGGGAATTAGAGGAACTCATCCAGGAGGGAGTCCAGATTCATTTCGTCGGCGATTTAGAGTCTCTGCCTGCTTCTTTACAAGAGGAAATTGAGCGAGCCGTGACGGCAACCCAGGCGAATAAAACCATTCGGTTCGTTGTGGCAACCAACTATGGGGGACGACGGGAAATTTTGCAAGCCTGCCGCGCCATTGCTCAGGAAGTCCAACAGGGACAACTTCAGGTCGAAGATATCGATGAGAGCCTATTTGAACGCCATCTCTATACCGCTGGTATGGGGGACCCGGATTTATTGATTCGCACTAGTGGAGAAATGCGGATTAGTAACTTTTTACTCTGGCAACTGGCTTATTCAGAGCTGTATGTCACAGAAACCCTCTGGCCAGACTTCGATCGAGCTGAGTTTCATCGCGCCCTCAGCGATTTTCAACACCGTCATCGTCGGTTTGGCCGGCTTTAACCCGCTTAAAAGTTGAGCTTCTACCTCTAATTCATTAACTCAGAAAGGATAATAATCTGCTCAGGGACCAGCAAAAATGGCTGCCTCTAAATCCTGACGGCTCAGAGAATATTTGAACGAGCGATTCAACGATCGTTCCTCTTCTTCCTGGGAACGAAAGCTATAGCGAACGTTTAATTCTTCAATGTCTAGCCAGATCTCAGCACTCCAGGCCGGACATTCCAGCCGCCAGAGGTGCAGGTCAGAGCGATCCTGTTCACAACCGTGGGAGCGCAGCCACTGCTCAATGTAGGGTAACGGATGATTGTAAAGCGGGGTTTCGGGTGGGAGGGTACTCATAACTTTGAAACTGGGGAAAGGGGCGAGGGTAACTCTGGGGAAGGGGAGGCAGAGGGGGAGGTTTGACTGGCCTCTGGCATGGGTGTGGGAACGGGTAGATTGAAAATCGAACGTACTTCCGGTAAGGGATTGCTTTGCAGGGCAATTTCTCCCCGGGTTAGCCCCACCGCAATTGCCAGCAACAGACAACCAATAAAGGTTAAACCCAGAATAAATAAAGCGAAGAGTTCGCCAGGGGATAGCGGTCGTTCACCTGGTTCCAGGTAAGCGGAGGAGCGGTATTTAGACTGGTTCTTACGACGCTGGCTAGATAGGGAAGTGGTAGAACTGGCACCAGGTAAAGGGACAAAACCTAAGCGGCGATCGTACAGTAAGCGCTGTTCCGGGCAGCTAAGCGTCGCGTAGGCTTGATTCAACTGTTGAAATTTTTCTGTGGCGATCGCCGTGGGTAAGGTGGTTGTATCTGGATGGTAAAGTTTACTTTTTTCCCGGTAGGCCCGGCGAATATCCTGAACTGAAGAAGCAGGAGTAAGATCGAGTAAGTCATAATAAGTGGCTGCCTGAGACCTACTCCCTTGCGTCCTAGCTTTATCTGTGCTTGACCTGAATTGATCCTCAGACACCAATCTTTCCCCTGGTTTCACTCTGAATATTTTAAGGTCTTCTCTCCAGAGATGTCATATCCGTCAGGGATGGCAATAACTACCAATCTTGGTTACTTAATCAGTTCGAAGATCTTGAACATGGGCAAATACATCGCTACCAGGATTGAACCTACCATCCCACCTAGAACAGCAATCATGATCGGTTCCATAATACTAGTGAGGGCTTTAACGGCCTGTTCTACTTCATCCTCATAAAAATCTGCCACCTTCATTAACATCTTGTCCAGTTCGCCAGTTTCCTCCCCTACACTGATCATCTGAGTAGCCAAAGTTGGGAAGACTTTCTCCCGTTGCAGTGCAGTGCTTAACATCCCCCCGCTCTGGACTTCCTTACGGGCCTCATTAATAGCATTGGAAATGATTTGATTACCTGCGGTCTCACTGACGATTTCCAGGGACGTTAGAATCGGCACCCCGGAGCGGGAGAGGGAACCAAAGGTACGACAGAAACGGGCGACAGCAGTCTTCTCTACCAGATCGCCAAACAGCGGTAGTTTGAGCATGACTCGGTCAATATTTTCACGTCCACCCCGGGTTTTAGAGTACATTTGGAACAAAAACCCGAGCAGCATGACGAAGAATACCAGGGTGATGGAATATTGAGGAGTACGAAGAAATTCGCTCAGATTTACCATCATCTGGGTAAAGGGAGGTAGGTCCCCCCCTAACTGTTTGAAAATTCCAGAAAAAACTGGGATCAGGAAAATCACCATGCCAAAAAAGATCAGGACGGCGATCCCGCCCACAGTAACGGGGTAAGCCATGGCAGACTTAATCTGGTTGTTCAGCCTGGCCTGATCTTCCAGCAGCTTAGACAAACGGTTAAGCACATCATCCAGTACCCCACCTGTTTCTCCAGCCTGGATCATAGCCACGTAGAGGTTATCAAACGCTTCTGGATGGCCTCGCATGGCATCGGACAGTGTGGTGCCCTGCTGCACATCATTGTTGACGGATGTCAGGACTTTTTTCATTTTGGGGTTAGTACACTGGTCAGCCATAACCCCCAATCCCCGCACTAAAGCCACTCCAGCATTAACCAGGGCAGCAAATTGGCGAGAAAAAATAGCCCTATCCTTAACGGTGATTTTGGCCAGAAAGCTGAAATCAAGATCGCTTTTGAGCGAAATGGGTTTGGCTTCTTGCAGTTCCAGAATATACAATCCCTGGCTTTGCAGACTACTGCGGGCTTCCTTGGGGGAATTGGCAGTCACCCGCTGGGTCTTGGCTTTTCCTTGAGCATCTCGGGCCCGAGCAACGTAAGTAGGCATACTTTTTAGATCTCTAAATCCCTTGGTCGCTAAATCAAATTTGCTTTAACAAAAATTCAGGGAACGTTGGAATTACTTGCCAGCATAAGCTGGAGCCTTGACTGCAGTGGGAGTTGCGGCGGGGGCAGCACCAATTAAACGCTGAAGTTCATCTGGGCGTGAGGTTTTGGACATTGAAGCTTCAAAGGAAATTAAACCTGCCTTATACTGGTCTGCCAGAACCCGCTCCAGGGTTTGCATGCCCAGTTTTCCGCCTGTTTGAATAGCTGAATAGATTTGTGAAGTTTTGCCTTCCCGGATCAGGTTAGAAATTGCCGGGGTGACCACCATGATTTCCTGGGCCATGACTCGTCCGAACTCTCCTGGCTTGGGATTCTTCTTCGGAACCAGGGTCTGACTAAAAACCGCAATTAAGGAGTTGGACAACTGCACCCGAATTTGTTGCTGTTGTTCCGGTGGAAACACGTCTACCATCCGGTCTACGGTTTGGGCGGCAGAGCTGGTGTGCAGGGTTCCCATGACCAGGTGACCGGTTTCAGCCGCACTAATAGCGAGTTGAATGGTTTCCAGGTCACGCATTTCACCGACCAGAATGATATCAGGATCTTCCCGCAGAGCGGCCCGGAGCGCGTTGGAAAAACTTTTGGTGTCTTCTCCTACCTGGCGCTGGTGAATCAGACTTTTAACTGGTTCATAGACAAATTCGATCGGATCTTCCACAGTTAGAATATGCTCGGCGCGAGTCCGGTTGATCAGATCAATCATGGCAGCCAGGGTTGTGGTTTTACCTGAACCGGTTGGGCCGGTGACCAGAATTAACCCCCGGGGTTTTTCAGACATTTCTCGCACAACATTGGGCAGTCCTAACTTGTCAAAGCTGGGGATTTTAGAACTGAGGGCCCGTAAACAGGCGGCGTAGGCCCCGCGATCCTTATACACATTCACCCGGAATCTGGCCAAGCCCCGCACCCCATAGGAGCAGTCCAATTCCCAGTTCTGTTCCAGGTGCTTGCGCTGGGAGTTGTTCAACATACTGAAGATGAGCCGCTGGCATTGTTCAGGTGTGAGCGGTTCGTATTCCGTCGGGGTGAGATGGCCACTGATGCGGATATAAGGAGGCAGTCCGGCGGAGAGATGCAAGTCCGAGCCACCGCTAGTGACGACCTGTTCCATCAAATCTTCAATCATCAGTTCCATAGCTGGGCATTACCTCTTGAGTGAATAGTTTGGGAATGGGCAAGGCGTTAATCCTGAAAACGTGGAGTCATGCAATAGGGACAATCGAGCCATTCCGGTTGGGCCTCGGCTGAACAAACCCTGCAGGTGAGGGAACTCTTCCGTTTAGCTTTCAGTTCAGCTTCCAGTCCAGCATCTGTAAAGGTGACGCGCTCAACTTCTTCCAGAGTGGTCATCCCTTCCTTCACCAGATTCAGGCTGTAAGCCAGTAGGGTTTTCATCCCTTCTTCCACCGCCACTTCTTTAATCCGTTCTGTTGGCGCACCTTCCGTAATCAGGGCTTGCAGACGCTCTGTAACTTGCATAATTTCGTAGACCCCACACCGTCCCTTGTAGCCAATCCCATTACAGGTGGAACAAATGGGTTGTCCCCCAGCCTTGGCTGCCTGAATCGCTTCTGGTTCTAGAGCCTTAGCTTTGTAGAAGGTGATCTCGACCCCCTGAGAGGCGGATAGACCGAACCGAGCCAGCTCTTCTACGGTCGGATTATAGGGAATCTTGCAATCTTTGCATACCCGCCGCATTAGTCGTTGGGCCACAACCCCAATCAGAGAGGCTGACACCATGAAGGGCTCAACTTCCATTTCGGAGAGACGGGCGATCGCACTGGCAGCATCGTTGGTGTGCAGTGTGGTTAAAACCAGGTGTCCGGTCAGGGCGGCCTCGATCGCCGTTTTCGCTGTTTCCTTATCCCGCGTTTCCCCCACCAGAATTACGTCTGGATCCTGACGCAGAAAAGCCCGCAGAATTGAGGCAAAATCCATCCCTTTTTCCCGAATCACTTGCACCTGGGTCAACCCCGGTAGTGCATATTCAATTGGATCTTCAGCCGTGCTGATGTTAACACCGGGGTCATTACACTCTGCCAGAGCTGAATAGAGAGTTGTGGTTTTCCCCGAACCCGTCGGACCCGTCACCAGAATCAAACCAAAGGGACGGCTCACCCAACTTCTCACCATTTCCAGACTATCGGGATCGCTGATCAGTTTATCCAGCCCCAACTGGGTGGCTGAGTTGTCCAAAATGCGTAAAACGACCTTTTCGCCGTAGCGGCTGGGCAGCGTATTGACCCGAAAGTCCACCTTTCGACCCTGGTAAATTTTGCGAATCCGCCCATCTTGAGGAGAGCGCCGCTCGGCGATGTCTAGATCGGCCAGAATCTTGAAACGAGAGACAACCGCAGGAACAATTTTTCTTGGCAAGGGATCAAATGCCTGTCGGAGCACCCCATCTTTGCGAAAGCGAATACGCAGAAAATCTTCCTGGGGCTCAATGTGAATGTCGGAAACCCCTTCCTGCAAGGCCTTAGCCAGCACTTTGTTCACCAGGGCAATCACCGGGGCATCCTCGGCACCCTGAATTGCATTGGCCAGATCAATTTCTTGCTCTCCAGGGGCTTCATCCAGGACACCGATCGCCTCTAGATCTTCTCCCAGGTCAATTTCCAGAGCCTTGCTGGGTTCCTGTTCCTGCTTTTTAACCTGTTCATCCAGGAAACGGGCGATCAACTGCTGATAGTCTTCCAGCGTAATCACCATCCGCCGCAAACTGAGGTTGTGGGGACGGAGAATTCGCCCTAATTCATCTAGTGCTTGCAAATTATCCGGGTCCACCATGGCCACCAGCAGAGAGGCGGGTTCAACCATGGGATTGATCGAGAGGGGGACAAGCTTATGGTTACGACAGACATCGATCCGAATCAGGGTGTTAATCAACTCACTGATCTGGTCTGTAGGGATCGCATTCAGTTCCAGATCGAGGGAGTCAACGCCATAGATGACTTTTAACTCGAACAGTTGTTGCTTCTTATACTGACGAATTAAATCGGGGGGTAGCGCTTTACCAGTGAGGTTTTCCAGGATCTCCGTCAGGGAACGACCAGTGCGGTAACTTTCCAGAGCCGCTTCCCGCATCTGTTCTGGATTGACATAGCCCGTCTGGATCAGCTTATTACCAAATGGGGAAAAATATTGTCGGGTGGTGAGGGCCTTGCGCTGGTAGGGAGAATTGACCATAGATTGCAACTGCCAAACTCAAAGGAGAAATTAACCCATACTAAACCTATAGTTCCCCAAATATTCAGAGATTACTCAGTCCAGCCCAAATCCTGCTGCTGAATCCTCTGACAGGGCGCATGAGGCATGGGCAACAGAGAAGGGCTTGCCAGCAGCATGGAAAAAAACCATTCCCGGCAATGGTACCAGTCTGTGTGACCCAGCGGGGCAGAAGCTTGATTGTCCTCGACCTCCTGTCCCTACTCATACTTAAATTAATACAATAAACACTGGCTGTATAGATTAATGCCATATCATTTTTAATTTAAGGACAGCTTAATTTTCCCTATCTCTGAGGAAAGAACGCTCTGGGAATTGGCGAAAAGGGTGGAGAACACGCTAAGCTGGTTTTCTGAGCAGGCCATCTGTTAACGAACCTGTAGATAGACAGTTATTAAGATCCCCAAAAGTCTTCTAGACAGAATTGAGAGGTCATGAGCAACCCAATAGAGAGTGATAATTCCAATCACGTTAATGAAAGTACTCCCACTGAACTGGAGGGGGAAGTGTCCGCAACTAGGGCTGCAGTAGAGCCAGATTTAACTTCCGCAGAGGAGGACTTTGAAGAGGCTTCTAGCAGTGCCGAGGGTTTTGTCGCAACCGAGCCTACCTCCTCAGCCGAGATCAGCGAAGACGTTCCAGGGGAGGGGGCTGAAGCGGAAGCAATCCTGGCTCAGTTAGCTGAAAAGGTAGAGTCTTTGCAGATGCAGCTGGATGAACGCACCAATCAATACAAGCGTTTAGTCGCTGACTTTGATAACTTCCGGAAGCGTACTGAAAAAGAGAAAGAAGAATTGGATAACCAGGTCAAGCGTAAAACCTTAAGTGAGTTATTGCCTGTGGTTGATAGCTTTGATCTGGCCCGTACCCAAATTAAACCCCAAACCGAGGCAGAATCCAGCATTCAGAAAAGTTACCAGGGGGTTTATAAGCAACTGGTTGATTGTCTGAAACGGATCGGTGTGGCACCAATGCGGCCAGAAGGAAAACCTTTTGACCCAGCTATGCATGAAGCGGTTCTCCGGGAACCGACAGACGACTATCCTGAAGGCACTGTGCTGGAAGAATTGAAGCGGGGTTACCTTTTGGGCGATCGAGTTCTACGTTACGCCATGGTCAAGGTTGCCGCTGCTCCAGAGGGTATGGATAAGGAAAATGAATCTCAGATAGAATAATCTGATGGGCTTACGACCATAATTTTAAAGCTTCTGGGGGTAGACCTGTTGATAAAATTTAAGCTAAATTGCGGCATGATAATAGAGAATATTCTTCAGGCTGGCACACTTACCATCGGTAGCTATGGGAAAAGTTATTGGTATCGACTTGGGCACAACCAATAGTTGCGTTGCAGTGTTGGAAGGGGGAAAACCAGTTGTTATTCCCAATGCGGAAGGGGCGCGGACGACCCCCAGTGTAGTTGGCTTTGGTAAGTCTGGAGAGAGATTAGTTGGCCAATTGGCTAAGCGACAAGCCGTGACTAATGCTGAGAATACGGTTTTCAGTATAAAACGCTTCATTGGTAGACGTTGGGACGAAGCTACGGAGGAGCGGGCTCGTGTTCCCTACACCTGTTTGCGGGGTAGAGATGATACTGTTGACGTGCAAATTCGTGGCCGCAATTATACTCCTCAGGAAATTTCTGCCATGATCCTGCAAAAATTGAAGCAGGATGCGGAGGCTTATCTGGGGGAAACAGTTACCCAGGCGGTGATCACAGTTCCTGCCTATTTTAGTGATGCCCAACGACAAGCCACAAAAGATGCTGGGACGATCGCAGGGCTGGAAGTATTGCGGATTATCAACGAACCCACGGCGGCTTCCCTATCCTATGGTTTAGACAAACTAAATCAGGAACAAACCATTTTGGTATTCGACCTGGGGGGAGGCACCTTTGATGTCTCTATCCTGCAGTTGGGAGATGGGGTGTTTGAGGTAAAGTCTACGGCTGGTAATAACCACCTGGGTGGAGACGACTTTGACGACTGTGTACTTCGCTGGTTATTGGAGTCGTTTCAGCAATCGGAAGGAATTGACCTTTCTAAGGACAAAATGGCCTTGCAACGGTTGCGGGAAGCAGCGGAAAAGGCCAAAATTGAACTGTCGAGCACTGTCTCCACTACCATTAACTTACCTTTCATTACAGCAGACGAGACGGGACCGAAGCACCTGGAAACAGAACTCACTCGGGCCAAATTTGAAGATCTGGTCAGCCATTTGATCACTGCCACGATCGAGCCAATGACCCAGGCGTTGAAGGACTGTAGTTTAGGGGTGGAACAGATCGATCGGGTCATTCTGGTGGGAGGCTCGACCCGGATTCCAGCCATTCAGGAAGCGATTCGTAAGTTCTGTGGTGGTAAAACCCCCGATCGATCCGTTAACCCCGATGAGGCTGTTGCCCTGGGTGCGGCGATTCAAGCTGGGATTCTCAGCAAGGAAACCAGCGTTAAGGACTTATTACTCCTGGATGTTACCCCTCTCTCCTTAGGGATTGAAACCCTGGGAGGTGTGTTTACCAAGATTATCGATCGCAACACCACCCTGCCGACCAGCCGTTCCCAAAGTTTTTCCACCGCCGCCGATGGTCAAACCTGCGTGGAAATTCAGGTGTTGCAGGGTGAGCGGGCCATGGCCAAAGATAACCAGCTGCTAGCCAAATTTGAACTTACGGGCATTCCCCCTGCTCCCCGAGGCGTTCCCCAAATTGAAGTGACTTTTGATCTGGATGCCAATGGTATTCTCAACGTTTCTGCCCAGGATCGATCAACGGGACGGCAACAGAGTGTACGCATCACTAACCGCGGAGGATTGAGCAGTGTTGAAGTGGAGCGGATGCGTCAGGAAGCCCAAATCTATGCTCAGCAGGATCGGGTGCAAAGAGAACTGGCGGAACTCCGCAATCAGGCGGATAGCCTGCTTTATAGCTATGAAATGACCCTGCAGGATAACGCTGCCCTGATTAGTGCCGAATTGAAAACCCAGGTTCAACAACAGGTAGATGAAATTAAGGCAGCGATGGGTAATGGCAGCGTGACTGTCGAGGTGATGAAGCAGAAACTAGAAACTTTGCAGCAGGCGCTTCTGACCTTGGGCAAAGCGGTTTACCAGCAATCAATGCCTTCGGATTCAACAGGTTTCAGTTCTGGAACGCTGACTGGCTTAAACAGTGATGCCACGGTGATCAGCGATAATGAGGATACTGTGATTACGGATTATGAAGCTGTTGACTAGATTTTCTTGACTACATTCCCTGTACTCCCTTTAACTGGGCAGCCTTAGTTATCCAAACGATTTACTTTATTACCCGGAACTCTGCTTTATGGCCCGTGACTATTACGACATTCTCGGTGTCTCTCGTGATGCTGGTCAGGAGGATCTCAAGCAGGCCTATCGTCGGCTGGCCCGCAAATATCATCCTGATGTCAATAAAGAAGCTGGGGCAGAAGAACGGTTTAAGGAAATTAACCGTGCCTACGAAGTCCTGTCTGATCCAGAAACCCGTACTCGTTACGATCGCTTTGGTGAAGCAGGGGTGAGTGGGGCCGCCGCTGGATATGGCGACATGGGGGACATGGGCGGTTTCGCTGACATTTTTGAAAGTATTTTTAGTGGTTTTGGCGGTGTCGGGGCCGGAACCAGTCGGCGGCGCACAGGACCCAGCCGGGGAGATGACCTACGTTTTGATCTGAAACTGGAGTTCCGGGAAGCCATCTTTGGTGGAGAAAAACAGATTCGGATTACCCATTTGGAAACCTGCGCGACCTGTAATGGTTCGGGGGCTAAACCTGGTACTAAGCCACGTACCTGTGGAACTTGTGGGGGAGCTGGTCAGGTGCGTCGGGCTACCCGTACTCCCTTTGGCAGCTTTACTCAGGTTTCAGTCTGTCCCACCTGTAATGGCAAAGGGCAGGTGATTGAGGATAAGTGTGAAACCTGTGGCGGTAATGGCCAGGCTCAGGTGACAAAAAAACTGAAGATTACGATTCCGGCAGGAGTGGATACTGGAACTCGTCTGCGGGTTTCTAATGAAGGGGATGCCGGACAGCAGGGGGGACCGGCGGGGGATCTCTATGTCTATTTGTTTGTCCAGGAAGATCCAGAATTTCGGCGGGAAGGGATCAACATTCTTTCTGAGGTCAAAATTAGTTACCTGCAGGCTATTCTGGGTAGCCGCCTCATGGTCAATACGGTAGATGGCGAGGTGGAGTTGACCATTCCCCCTGGTACTCAACCCAATACGGTTTTAACCCTGGAAAACCATGGAGTGCCGCGCCTGGGAAATCCGGTCAGCCGGGGGGATCACCTGATTACTGTACTGCTGGAAATTCCCACCCGGATTAGTGCGGAGGAGCGGGAATTGTTAGAAAAATTGGCTAAGATCAGAGGCGATCGCATTGGTAAAGGTGGAATTGAAGGATTTTTCGGTAAGGTCTTTGGCGGATGAACAAACCACTCACAGCTGAGCCAGATGCCCGGATGGATTTGCGTGGCACCCCCTGCCCGATTAACTTTGTCCGTACTAAATTGCGTTTGGAGCAGATGGCACCGGGGGCGTTGCTGGAGGTCTGGCTTGATCCGGGTGAACCGGTGGAGCAGGTGCCTGACAGTTTGACTATGGCTGGTTATCGGGTGGAGCAACTGCAGGATTGTAGCCACTACTTTGCTCTACAAGTGCGTCGTCCGCAGGAGACCTGACCTTGCCTTTATGGCTGATCCCCTTGCCGATCCCAACTTGCTGGATTCCACGGGCTTAACTGGTAAACATCTGCTCCTGGGAACGGTGCTGGCGGTGCAGGCAAATTACTACCGGGTGCAACTGGAGCCTACTGCACAAACGTTACCCGCGACTGAACTGCTCTGTACCCGTCGCTCTCGATTAAAAAAAATTGGGCAGCAGGTGATGGTCGGCGATCGAGTTGGGGTTGAGGAACCGGACTGGGCAGGACAACGGGGGGCCATTGCGGAAGTTTTACCCCGGCAGACCCAACTGAGCCGGCCACCCGTGGCTAATGCGGATCAAATCCTACTTATTTTTGCCCTGGCTGACCCCCATCCCGATCCCTATCAACTCAGTCGTTTTCTGGTTACTGCAGAAACAACGGGGCTGGAGGTGGTGCTGTGTTTGAGTAAAGCGGATCTGGTCAGTGAGCCGGAAGAGCAACAGTGGTGCGATCGGCTGCAGCAATGGGGCTATGAACCCCTCTTGATCAGTTTGCTGACCCAGCAGGGATTAGGAGAACTGACGAGCCAATTGGGGGGGCATTTATCAGTTGTTTCCGGTCCTTCTGGGGTGGGTAAATCCAGCCTGATTAATCAGTTAATTCCCCTGGCTAATTCGCGAGTGGGGCAGGTTTCCCAGGCGGGACGGGGACGGCATACGACTCGCCATGTTGAATTATTTGGCTTACCGGCAGGGGGACTGCTGGCAGATACACCCGGTTTTAATCAACCTGCCCTGGTGATGACTCCAGCGGAACTGGTGCACTGTTTTCCTGAAGCGAGGCAGCGGTTAGCGATCGCCACCTGTCAGTTCAGTGATTGCCTGCATCGAGAAGAACCAAATTGTGCCGTACGGGGGGATTGGGAGCGATATCCCCACTATCTAGACTTTCTGGCAGAAGTACTGGCTCAGACTGCCCAACAGCACGGGATGCGAGAAACAGAGTCAACCTTGAAACGCAAAACCGGTACCCAGGGCCAGAGCCGCTACGAACCGAAGCTGAAAACCAAAACCTACCGTCGTCCTTCCCGCCGAACTCAGCAGCAAGATTTGCAACAGCTTTACCGGGAGACTGAGTAACGCCTATGGACTTGGTTTTTGCCCAACTACTGCCGTTGTTTGTCTATCCCCTGGGGCTAGCCTGTGTGTTACTGGGAGTCGCAATCGTTTGCTTCTGGCAACGTCCCCGTTGGGCAGCGATCGCCATGGTGCTCAGTCTGTCACTTTTACTAATCGGTAGTAATTACTGGGTGTCCCGCTGGTTACTTCAAACCCTGGAAACCCAAAATCTACCGGGTTCACTACCCAATGCAGCGGCGATCGTAGTGCTGGGGGGAGCCATTAAAGGCGCTGATCCTCCCCGTCCCTGGATAGAGGTTGCAGAGGCCGGCGATCGTGTCCTCTATGCCGCGAAACTATATCGAGATGGTAAAGCTCCCCTGGTCATTCTCAGTGGGGGTCGAATTAGCTGGCTTTCTACTGCGACTTCGGCTCCAGAGTCTGTCGATATGGCAGTTTTGATTGAGACCATGGGGGTTCCCGCCTCTGCCCTGCTCCAGGACAGCACCTCCCTGAATACTTATCAAAATGCTGTGAATGTCCAGAAGATTCTAAAAGAAAAAAATATTACAGGCTCAATTTTACTCGTTACGTCGGCTTTTCATATGCCCCGGGCTCTGGCAATTTTTAACCGCTTAGGTATCCCGGCGATCGCTGCACCTACAGATTTTCATACGACTCAAACGCCGGAATTGTCTGGTGCAATTGGTTTTTTACTCAGCCTCTTGCCCTCTGCTGAAACCCTGCAAAACACAACTCTAGCCCTAAAAGAATATGTTGGTTTAGTGGTTTATCGACTACGGGGCTGGCTTTAGTCAACAGTGAAGATGGCTACCTACCCAATCTTTACCCTGGTAGAGGAACTGATAACTTCAACTGTCGGTCTTTTCGATTTTGGGGCGGATATCATTGAGATCGATATAGCGATCGGTGGCGTTGCGTAGCTCTCGGGCAATCATTCCTTCGGTGGAAACAACTGTAATATGGGTATTTTTAGAGCGCAGTAATTCGATCGCCCGTTCAAAATCTCCATCTCCACTAAAGAGAATGACTCGATCGTATTGCTCGACAGTATTGAACATATCGACAACAATTTCAATGTCTAAATTGGCTTTTTGTGAATAACGACCGGAGTTATCATCGTAATATTCTTTCAGAATTTTCGTGCGTACCGTATAACCTAAACTGATCAGCGCATCACGAAATCCTCGTTGATCTTGGGGATCCTTCAAGCCCGTATACCAAAAGGCATTCACCAGGGTAACGCTCGGTTCACTAGTGAAGTAATCTAACACCCTGCGAGGATCAAAAAACCAACCATTTTTTTGTTGAGCATAGAACATATTGTTCCCATCAACAAATATAGAAACCCGACTTAGTACAGACTGCATAGGAAGATAAGCCTAAAGATAAATAGAATCAAGAAACGTGGACAGGAATTTAGGACAAAATTTATGTTTAGCAACTTCAGCTTAGCAAGTTTTGGCAAAAACTGCCTTTGACTTACTTGTATCATCAATAACAATTTCTCAACCCAATCTGCAGGCTATTTAATCAAGCCGGAGTTTCCATTCCTCTACTCTGACCAAAGAGGGAGCAGTTCCGGCGATCCTATGCCGCTAAAAGCCATAGGGGGGGAGAAACTCCTATGATGGTTGAATGCTCTGCCAAACTTTAAACAATTATTTCTGGAATGCTACCTCGGATTAAACATCTGGCTAAAACGCTAACGCCCCGCTTAATTGAAATTCGCCGCCACCTGCACAGCCATCCAGAGCTGAGTGGTCAGGAACACCAAACGGCAGCCTACGTTGCAGGTGTACTCTCTTCCTCAGGATTACAGGTTCAGCAGGCGATCGGCAAGTTGGGGGTTTTAGGAGAGATACAGGGACAGGGCGGTGATCCCCGTTGCTTGGCCATTCGCACCGATATGGATGCCTTGCCGATCCAGGAGAGAACGGACTTGGAGTTTGCCTCTAAACTCCCAGGCGTGATGCATGCCTGCGGTCACGATGTCCACACAACTGTGGGTTTAGGGGCGGCGATGGTGCTGGCGGAAATAGCTGATCAACTGCCTGGAGCGGTACGGTTTTTGTTTCAACCAGCGGAGGAGGTGGCGGAAGGGGCCCGCTGGATGATTGCCGATGGTGCCATGGATCGGGTCAGTGCCATTCTTTCTCTCCATGTTTTTCCTTCTATCCCGGCGGGAACGATTGCGGTTCGCTACGGGGCCTTAACTGCTGCCGCCGATGATCTGGAAATTACCATCCTGGGTGAATCTGGCCACGGGGCTCGTCCCCACGAAGCGATCGATGCGATCTGGATTGCAGCTCAGGTGATTACAGCGTTGCAGCAGGCGATCAGTCGCACCCAGAATCCCCTCCGCCCTGTGGTGTTGACGATCGGTCAGATTACAGGAGGACGGGCAGCCAATGTGATCGCCGATCGGGTGCAACTGCGGGGAACGGTGCGATCGCTCCATCCGGAAACCAGTGAAAAATTGCCGAACTGGATTGAGCAGATTGTTGCCAGTATCTGTCAGCCCTATGGAGCCAGATATCAGGTGAATTACAAACGGGGGGTGCCCTCTGTGCAGAATGCGTCCAGCCTAACCCAACTGATTGAACTTGCGGCTCAAGAAGCTCTGGGTTACGACCATGTTCAGGTGTTACCGGAACCGTCCCTGGGGGCAGAAGATTTTTCGCTCTATCTCAACCATGCCCCTGGAGCGATGTTTCGGTTGGGAGTGGGTTTCCAGGATCGTCCGAATTATCCCCTCCACCATCCCCAGTTCCAGGTGGATGAAACGGCGATTCAGGTGGGGGTCATCACTCTGGCCTATTCCGCCTATAAGTTCTGGCAGAGTAGCTATGCCTTTTAGTGCAGCTTGTGAGTTCAGTTAGTTAGTGCAGCTTGGCAGGTGGTCTATCTGGCTTTAAGGTGAAGCTTTTTCTTCTGGCCAAAGTAGGAATAAACCCATCAGCGCAAACCCGATCGCGGCGATCGCTTTCAACCCATAGGTTGGCAATACTTCAGCTACACCCTTACCTAGTAAAACCCCCAGAAAACTGGTGAAAATTAAACCCGCAGCAATTCCTAAAAAGGCCAACCGGGGCGATCGGGCATTGCTGCCCAGGGTGATAGCGACCAACTGGCTTTTATCTCCCAACTCTGACAGAAAGACGATCACAAAGCTTAAGCCTAACAGTTGCCAGTCCATGGCTAACCTCCGATGCCAAGGTGAACCACATCCCACAACAGCAGCACGGCAATCAGCAGCAGGCTGGCCCCCGTTGCCGTTTTCAGGGTTTGGGGGGAAAGGTGGTCAGATAACCAGCGGCCAATCACCACGCCAACCAGACTGGTGGCAACCAGGGCGGCGGCAGCTCCGACGAACACGACCCAGGGGGATTGGGATTCTGCTGCCATCAACAGGGTGGCCAGTTGGGTTTTATCCCCTAATTCCGCTAGAAAAACGGTGACAAAAGCCGTGGCAAATTCTCGCCAGGGGGCAGGTTTGGCAGAGGGGCGGTCGGGCAAGCGGCTGGTTTCCCTAGGCAAGCGTGGGTTTAACTCTAGGGGTTGAGAACTTTTCAAAATTAGTTCATAATTTCACGATCGCTTTAATTCTATGCTACTGGGGTCAGTCCAACAAGCCTAAGTTCAACCCAGTTCAGGCTAGCAGACAGCACAGCTCAATCACTTTCGTTTGCAATGTAGGAATCGCTTCTCGTCCCTGTTTCAGGTTTACTTCCAGGTCTAGTAACACGGGCAGGACGCGCTGGAGTTGGGCACTGGAGAGGGGTTGTACTTCTTTCTGTAGAAAGTAGATTCGTTTGGGGTTACCAACTTCGGCTAAACGGGCGATCGTTTGTAGATCTCGCTCTCCGGACTCTGTGAGCACTTTGACCCACAACCAGGTGCGAAACTGTCGGGTCAGGGTCGCCACCAGGCGTAAGGGCGGTTCATTCTGGGCGATCAGATCGGCCAGCAGTTCCAAGGCTTTACCCGTGTGACCCAGGCGAATGGCTTCCGCTAGCTGCAGGCTATTCTGGCTGGTGGTTCTAACCAGTGTGGAGACTTCTAAACGGGTCAGGGGCTGAGGTTGGGGTTGACGATCGGCATAAAGCTGGAGCTTTTCCAGTTCGCTGTAAAGCTGGCGGGTATCATTCCCTACGGACTGAACCAGCAGATCCAGGGCATCTGGGGCCAGGCTAACTCCAATCTGCTGGGCCGCTTGCCGGGCGACCTGGAGCAGATCTTCCGTTTTCCAGGCGGGAATTAAACTGAATTCCTTGATTTCGCCATACTTTTGCAGCAGCTTAACCGCTTTACTCCGGCCATCCGGTTTACTGGGGCTGGTGAGGAGCAAATGGGAGCTGGAGGGCAGATGGGGAAGGGTACGCTCTAATTCCGCCAGTAATTCTTCGGAACAGCGCTGCCCCAGGGTTGTGTTGACCAGCCAGATCACGCGATTAGCCGCTCCAAAGGGGGGGGTCATGCTCTGGTTTAAGCCCTGCAGAATGGCATCCGGCTGCTCTGGACTAATTTTGTCGTAGTTAAAACTCGCCCAAACCGGGTCCAGCAGGCGATCGCGCAACTGTTGCACTGCCTGATTTAAGCGATAGTCATCTTCACCCCAGAAAAAATAGACGGGCATGAATGGCAATTATGCAGTCTAAAGCGATTCCAACTCGCCTTCCTGCAGGTGGACAGAAAATTTGGGGCCAAACTGAACGCAGATCGGGTAGTTGGCGCTGATTTCCCGCCCCTGCCATTCCCGCAGTTGAGCAACAACGGTTCCTTCCATCCCGATCAGGTCAAAGGGCTGGTTTCGGTGTTCTGGATGGTGATAAACAACTACGGAGCGGGCAATACGCACACGGCTTCCCACCGGAAATGCTTCACTAGCAGCAGCTTCCATAACGCTAATTTTTTCCTTTAACATTCCTGAGTGCTGCCTCCGGTTCTTAAACAACATATTTATGACAGCCTCTTTAATCTTTACACAAGAGTGTCCCCTCTAAATCACTGCTTAACCATTGAGAAACAGTCAGGGGAAGGGGGAAGAGGCAGCTCAGGGGGTAAGGAAACGAACTCGCATCAAACTTCTGGTCCTCAAGGTTATGCCTCGGAGGTGCCCAGAAGCTTGTTGGCCGGGTACTTGGCGAACAGGTCGGGAGCGTCTTTTAGTTTGTCCTCAGTTGGGAGGAGCCTAACGGTTTGTGCGAGAACTGTAGCCGCTCACTTCTTCCGGATCGCGGTAGGCTTCTACGGTGGAACGACGGCTGCGACGACCAAACAGTCCAAATAAGCCCAGCAGTCCCAGTAGCCCCCAGTCACCATCCCAGTAGTTGCGATCGGCGGGCTCAGCGGGATCAGCAGGAAGCGTGGTCGTGTTATCTGTGGTGGTTTGAGCGGTGGCAGGTAGAACGACGGGCAGGGTGGCCAGGGTAGCGGTTAGCAGGCTAAGGCTGAGCAGTTGGGAAAAACGAAAAGGCTTCATAGGGGTTTCATCCTTTTTTCGGTAATCCAGATCCTTGAGTACCCCCAGCTTATTTAACTCCAATTAAAATAGAATCTACCCAGAGAAATAAGCGGCCCGATTAATTTGCTATGTCAAAGGATTGAGCAGTGGGCCTTGATCTAAATCCTGTGACCGTCGGAAAAGGGTTAGCGGCTGAGCCAGGCGATCGCAGCCCGAATCCAGGCTTCAGCATCTCCTGCTTTGGCCAGAGCCGTATTTTCTCCCACTGCCTGTAGAGCCTGGATCACTTCTGTACTGCTATAGCCTAAGGCCAGCAGGGTTAGTTCCACTTCTTCCCGCACCGCTGCAATCGGCCCGGCGGAGGGAACGGTGGTCAAGCCTGATTGTTGTCGCCATTCCGCCAGTTTGGTTTTGAGTTCGAGGGCAATTCGTTCAGCAGTTTTACTGCCTACGCCCGGTGTGCGAGATAGGCTGCGGGTATTACCACTGACGATCGCCTGCACCAGTTCGGCTAACTCCATTCCCTCCAGTAAGGCCAGGGCGAGTTGTGGCCCAACCCCACTGACGCTGATCAACTGGCGAAATAAATCTCGTTCCGCTGCGATCGCAAAGCCGTAAAGAATCATTTGATCCTCACGCACCTGTAGATGGGTAAACATTTGCAGCGTTTCGCCCTCAGGCGGCAGTTTATTGACCAGTCGGGGCATAATTTGCAGATCGTAGCCCACACCATTCACATCCAGGGTGAGCAATGTCCGATTGCCGCCCCTTTGCACTCCAGCGATCCGCCCCTGTAGATAACCAATCATATTCAACCCATCATCCCTTGTGCGCCCTGCTATCTGTTTGACTGACGATTAAATCAACCAGCGTGTTAACTAACCGTTCTTTAGCGATCGGCATCACTTCCTGGCCATGTAACACCCCCTGAGCCAGAATAAAGGCAGCGATCGAGCCAAAAAAGACTCGGACCGTGGCATCGGGATCGCTGATTTGCAATTCTGAGTGCTGGGCAAAGTATTGGCCTAAGCGGGAATGACCGAACTGAATCACCGTCTGGATATAGAGCTTGGCTAGTTCCGGGAAGCGGGCCGACTCGGCAATGATCAGGCGGAAAAAGGCCAAAAACTGCGGATCGTCCAGTTTTTCTAACATTAACTCAGCCAGTTGGCGCAGCAGTAAGTCCGGGGGTTCACCGAAAAAATCAGTACCGAACCGAATCTGAAACCGTTGGATGGTCATCTGCTCAATCAGAGCCGTGAATAGCCCTTTCTTATCCTTGAAGTGACTGTAGACGGTTTGCTTGGAGACCTGAGCAACAGCAGCGACCCGATCCATACTTGTGCCCGCATAGCCGCGTTCCAGAAACACCTGCATTGCCCCCTGTAAAATCTGTTCTCGCTTACTTCTCTGTTCAGTTCGGGGGGTAGCCTCTGAGGTGACTTCGGACAGCAAGTCTAACGCCACAGGTTCAGCGGAGGGGAAGAGGGTCATGGGAGCAACCTCATGCTGCCGCCAAGATAGCCTGGAAGACTATTTCTGCTACGGGTTAGGGGGTGAATCGGGTAGGACATCGGAATGTTGAGAAGAGATTACGAATCTGCCCAGGGTCATACTAGACAGTCTAGTATGATTCTATAGAGTTAAAGCAAAGTATTGGCTGATAACAGAGAGAGTGGGGGGCCTGGCATGACTCAAATTCTTCCGCGATCGCACGAAAAAGATTCAGGACAGGGAGAGGCTCAGCCCCACTCCAGTCAGCGCCGCTTCTTGCCAAAGTTACTGCTGTTGGGAACAGTTTTGATGATCACCGCCAGTGGAACCTTCTGGTACAGGTTTTATCGCCCAACGGCAACAGACACCCTCAGTTTGAGTGGACGGATTGAAGGCTACGAGACGGATATTGGCGCCAAGATTCCGGGGCGGATTGATTTTGTTGCCGTGAGAGAAGGGGATGCAGTGAAACGGGGGCAGGTGGTGGTGCGGCTGGATGACGACGAGATTCAAGCTCAACTGCAGGGAGCCACGGCTCAGATTGCGGCCGCTCGACAACAGGTGGAACAGGCCCGCTGGCAAATCGGGGTGGTTGAAAGTCAGATCGCTGAGGCGCAGTTAAATCTGGAGCAGGCCAGGGGACAGGCGCAGGGACAAATTTATCAGGCGGAAGCCAATCTGGCCGCTGCCCAAGCTCAATTGAATCAGGCTCAGGCCCAGTTAAATCAAGCCAGAGCCGAATTAAACCTGGCCCGTAAGGATCGCGATCGCTTTGCCCAGCTTTACCAGGAAGGGGTAGTCACCCAACAACGCTTGGATCAGACCCAAACGACCTACGATACCGCATTAGCGACCTTACAGTCCCGTCAGGCTGGGGTAAAGACTGCTGAGCGTCAGGTGAATGCTGCTCAGGGGGCCTTAACTGCAATTCAGACCAGTAGCCTCAACCCCACGATCAGCCAGGCCCGGATTCAAGCCTTACAAAATCAGTTAACCGCGGCTCAGGCTCAACTGCGACAAGCCCAACAGCAGGTCAAAGTGGCTGAGGCCAATCGTCAGCAAATTCAAGCCCAAATTGCCTACCTGAATGTGGTTAGCCCGATTAATGGGGTGGTAACGGCTCGCAGTGTGGAACCGGGGGCAGTGGTGACAGGGGGGAAAACCCTCTTAACCGTGATCAATCCCGATACCGTCTATCTGCGCGGTTTTATTCCTGAAGGAGACATCGGTAAAGTGCGGGTGGGGCAGCGGGCGGAGGTTTTTCTCGATTCTGCTCCCGATCAACCGCTAGGGGCCCGAGTCACGGCGATCGATACCCAGGCCTCATTTACGCCAGAAAACATCTATTTTCGCCAGGATCGGGTGCGGCAGGTGTTTGGTGTCAAGATTGGCATTGAGCAGCCGGGGGGATGGGCCAAACCGGGAATGCCCGCCGATGCCCAGATTTTAATGAATCCAACCCGCGCAAAATGAAGCTCACAGCAGCACCAGAACCAGCGATCGCCGCAACCCAGACCGTGATTCAGGTACGGGGGCTACAGAAACGCTATGGCTCACTGCTGGCTGTGGGGGGAATTGACTTTGAGGTCAAACGGGGAGAAATTTTTGGGCTGATTGGCCCGGATGGAGCTGGCAAAACCACCACTTTCCACATTCTGGCAGGAGTGATGACGGCCACTGCCGGAGCGATCGCGGTGCTGGGGCAACCCCCCCGTTATGCTCGCCTCCATATCGGTTATCTGACCCAGCAGTTTTCGCTCTATCTAGACTTAAGTATTGATGAAAACCTGCGTTATGTGGCCGGCTTACGCCAGATTCCTGGTGACCTGCTGGCGGAACGGCGGGAAAAGTATTTAGGGTTAATGGGCCTGGCCAATATCGGCGATCGGCTGGCGGGTCAACTATCGGGAGGGATGAAACAGAAAATGGCCCTCTGCTGTGCTTTAGTCTCCCAACCCCAAATTCTGCTCCTGGATGAACCGACCACAGGGGTTGATCCGGTCTCACGGCGGGAATTCTGGGATGTGCTGGCCACCCTGGCAGAGGAGGGGATCACGATCGTCGTGGCCACACCTTACCTGGACGAAGCTGAACGCTGCAACCGCATTGCCCTGATGTATGACGGCCAGATTCAGGAAATGGGGACGTTAGCTCAGTTACGGCAAAACTTAGGTTTAGAGCGGCTAGAACTCTATACCTCTGAGATTGAGCCGATCGAAAAACTGCTCCTCTATGCCATCAACCACGGAGATAAAAAAATTGTTGATGTTCAAACCTTTGGCGATCGCCTGGATGTTCTGGTTGCCGATGCCCAAGCCGATGCCCCCCACCTGCGGCAATTGCTGGAACAATATCACCTGCCCATTCAAACCCTGCAAACCAGCGCAGTCACCCTGGAAAATGTATTTGTCACCCGCTTGCGGCAACAGGGGTCTGATCCACCCTTTCTGCTATTTCCCAGATCACGCTGGTCAAAGCATCAATTAACCTGTGGAGATTGGACGACGACACCCGTGGCGATCGGAGCTAAAAACCTGCGTAAAGTCTTTGGTAACTTTCAGGCTGTTAAGGGCGTCGATCTGGAAATTCACTATGGAGAAATTTATGGCTTGTTAGGGGCCAATGGAGCGGGTAAAACCACGGTGATCAAAATGCTCTGTGGACTGCTCCAACCCAGTAGTGGTGACATTAGCTTGGCGGGACAAACCCATAATCTGCATAGCAGTGCGGTGCGTAAACGGATTGGCTATATGAGCCAGAAATTTACCCTTTACGATGACCTGAGCGTGGTGCAAAATCTGGAGTTTTACTGTGGGGTTTATGAAGTGCCACGCCGGCTTAGAAAAGAAAAAATTGATTGGGTGCTGGAAACTTGCGGGCTGCAGGGCCAGGAAACGATGCTGACGGGGCGATTACCGGGGGGATGGAAGCAGCGGGTGGCCTTCGGCGCTTCAGTTCTGCACGAACCGGAAATTCTGTTTCTGGATGAGCCAACCTCTGGGGTTGATCCGCTAGCCCGGCGGCAATTCTGGCGATTGATCAACGATTTTGCCCGCCAGGGAACGGCCGTTCTGGTCACAACTCATTACCTGGAGGAAGCGGAACAGTGTAATCGCATGGGCTTTATGGTGGCTGGAGAGGTCGTGATCCAGGGATCACCGGGGGAAATTAAAGCCGCTCAACCGGGACAGTTAATTGAATTAAGGCTGCGACAAAATCAGACTCAAACTCAAAATCAGCAGGCTGCCGTTGCACTGCGGAAGCATCTGGACAACTGGCGAGTTTCAATGTTTGGCGATCGCCTCCACGTTGTTTTAGATCATCCCCAAACCGAAATCCCTCAGGTGCGCTCCCTGCTGCAAGCTGACGGTATTCAACTTGAAGAGATCAGATCAATTCCATTTTCCCTTGAAGATGCATTTATTGGGATTGTGCAGCGCACCGCCACTGGAACTTCCCATTTAGCTCATTAACTCATCAAATAATGCGATCAAATGAAAAGGATACTATCCCAATGTCAGAAAGAATTAGCCCAATTTCGTCGCGATCGCCTCACCCTGGCCCTGGCCTTTGTGTTGCCCCTGATGACGCTGATTATCTTTGGCTTTGCGATTCGGCTGGAATCCCAAAATATTCCTTTAGTCGTCCAGGATTTTGACCGCAGTAACCTCAGCCAGAACTATGTCGATCGTCTGTTTGCCACCAATCAATTTACACCAGTGCGCTGGTCAGGGGATGATCCGGTCAGGGCGGTAGATGCAGGAATAGCAAAAGCGGCTGTGCTCATTCCACCTGAATTCAGCCGTCAGATCAAAGCTGGCAAAACTGTAGATATTCAAGTTCTGGTAGATGGTTCTGATACCAATAATGCCAGGGTGATTAAAAATAGTATTAAGGCAACGACCCAGTTTTTTCAACGTACTGAAAACCTGATTCCCTCAACTCAAAAGATTCAAGCACGCACGCGGCTCTGGTTTAATCCGGATCGTAAAGAATCTCTCTATATTGTACCGGGGATTTATGCTGTGATTCTCTGGATTTATCCGGCTCTGCTGAGTGCGATCGCCATGGTCAGGGAAAAGGAGAAAGGAACAATTTTACAGGTTTATGCCTCCAGCATTAGTGCGACAGAATTACTCCTGGGTAAAGCTCTGGCCTATCTATTAGTGGGTCTGGGAGAAGCGATCGCGATTATGGTATTGGGTAGCTTGATTTTTAGCCTGGGATTAGCTGGCGATCCTACTCCTTTACTGTTGGGAACTCCGCTCTACGTTGGTGCGGCGGTAATGTTTGGGTTACTGCTGGGGGTGCGATCGAGCACACAGAATGCAGCCGTTCAGGGAGTGGCGTTAGTTGGTTTTATTACCGCCCTCCTGCTCTCAGGATTCATTTACCCCTTGAACAACATTCCCTTTCCCCTCTCCTTGCTGAGTAATATTGTTCCTGCTCGGTACTATATTGAAATTACCCGGGATGCCTATGTGCGGGGAATTGGCTGGGCAGGGGTCTGGTTTGCCATTGTGATGATTACCGTCATCGGCTTATTCTTTTTTAATATTGCCCGGGTGCGTGTCACCTCCTCCATAGAAAAATGGGTTACAACTGGTGATTGAGATA
>ERZ1066134.66-NODE-66-length-112526-cov-20.126637_pt1 | contig 112526 bp, 95 predicted proteins | sample MGYA00382781_ERZ1066134 | MGnify/ENA primary metagenome ERZ1066134 (study PRJEB33369, sample SAMEA5778364) | biofilm metagenome | biome: Industrial cooling water; feature: Water cooling tower basin; material: Biofilm | place: United Arab Emirates | collected... | reverse complement strand
CTAAGCCTATTGACCTACTTTTATCCAAATCCTAAACGTTTTGGACAGCTGTGATCTGAAAGCAATACCAAATGCCGGACACCCATGCGATCAGGCTAAGGGGTATCACAAATTCGATGGTCCTGGAAAAGAGCCTGTTTTGCCAATAAGCAATATTGTCCACCCACTCATCTTCAGGGCCAATGCATCGAGAACGGATGGCACTGATAGACGAATTGATGAACGACTTCAAACTCATTTAGGCAAGGTAAAATAAAATGTACTACCCACCCCTACTTCAGATTCCACCCAAATGCGCCCGCCCATTCCCTCTACCAGTTTTTTCACGATGGCCAAGCCCATGCCTGAGCCTCCGTAGGCATCCTTGAGATGAAGGCGCTGAAAGATGATGAATATGCGATCGAAATAATCCTTTTCTATGCCGATACCATTGTCTTTGACGGCTATCTCCCATGCTGTCTTGGTGGATTTCACACTGATTTCGATCTGTGGAGCCACATCTGGACGCGTGTATTTTAGCGCATTGCCTAACAGGTTTTGCAAAATCTGAACGAGCGGCGAACTATACGCACGCACAGTGGGTAACTTGCCATAGACAATTCGCGCGCCTTTCTCATCGATAAGTTCACGTTGGAGCAGGCAAACTTCATCCAAAAGTTCTTTCAGCGGAATTTCAGCCAGGTCGCCCTGCATCTTACCGGCTCGCGAAAATTCCAGGAGGTCAAGAATGATCTGCCGCATGCGCTTGGCTCCCTCCACCGCAAATCGAATGTATTGTCGTCCCTTATCGTCTACAATTGAACTGTATTTAAGTTCAAGTTGGGTAAGGAAACCCGCCACCATGCGCAAGGGCTCCTGCAAGTCATGAGAAGCCACATAAGCGAACTGTTCTAATTCGGCATTGGAGTCTGCCAATTGTTTGGCTCGTTTATCCAAAGTAACATTGAGTGTTCGCAACGATTCCTCATACTCAAACCTGTGGGTGATGTCTGAAACGGCCCCCACCATACGCACAGGCACCCCCTGCGCATTGCGGATCACGATTCCCCTGTCTATCACAAAAGAATAGGTGCGATCTGTTTTTCGGTAGCGGTATTCGCATTGCCAGTTGGTGCGGTCCCGCGTTTCGAGTACGCGCCGGAGGCTGTCTTGGACAAAGGCCACATCGTCCACATGCACCCTGCTATGCCAAAGTTCCACGGTTGGGATGTCCTTGGCGATTGGGTAGCCAAAAAGCGTTTGAAATCCGCTTCCCCAATACAGGGTATCTCTGAGAATGTCCCAATCCCAAATGGCGTCTTGAGTGGCTTGCGCTACTTTCTCAAAACGCTCATTTGACTCTCTGATCTGCTCTTCGGCCAGCTTGCGTATGCTCACATCTTTGAAATATACGGATAATCCGGATTCTGATGGGTACGCGCTCACCTCGAGCCATTGATGAGTGGCCGGATAGTACGCTTCAAAATGCACGGTCTCGCCCTGCTCCATGGCGCGGTGATATTCCGTGAAAAATTTCAGATCAGCCGCGTCAGGGTAGACATCCCACAATCCATTGCCCAACACTTCATTTTTTGGTTTACCCAAAACCACCTCAGCTTGTTTGTTCCAATAGGTGACCACCCATTTCCGATCCACGGCAAAGAAGGCATCTCCGATACTTTCAAGGATTTCATTACGTTCGTTGAAGATGCGCCTCAGCTCCATCTGACTATTGCGCCTCTGGATGGCTGCTATCAAATTGGCCGTAATGGTGTGCAAAAACGACCGCTCATCGTCCGTCCAGTGATGCTCGCGCGTGCAGTCATCAAACCCGATGAAACCAAAAAAGGATTCATTGACAAAAAGAGGAATAGTCAAGGTTGACTTAATCTGCTGATCTTCCATAGCTTGGCGTAAATCGCCCTCGGGTAGCAGTCCTGTAATGGCCATGAAATGCGCGCCATTTCGCAGCGGTTCGTAAAAATCCGGAAATGCTTGAAGTGGCAATTCGATGAGGATCGGATTATCCAACTGTGAGGGTGCTGTTCCTTTGTTCCACTCTAATTTCTGAGTGGCCATGGGTTCGCCGGTAAGCGCATGGGTGTACGTTTCGAAATAATACACTCTGTCTGCTCCCACTACCTCTCCGACCAGCGCAAAACAATCAGCCAGAGCGCTTTCCCAGTTTTCCTTTTGAAGTAAAATACCGATGACCGCAGCTATGGTTGATAAATATTCGGTCTTCCTAGACAAAGCCAATTCCGCCATTTTCTGGGTATGGATGTCTTGAAAACTGCCATAGACGCGTACGCATTTTCCATTGACAAACTCAGCCTCTCCGATGGTGCGAATCCATTTGAGATTTCCTTTGAAGGTATAAATCTGCACCTGCTCGTCCCATTGAATACCGTATTTGATACAATCGTCCACACACTTACGCATCGTCTCTTGATCGTGCCCCTCTTTGAAATACGACATGCCGATTTCCAGTGTCGGTTCAAAATCAGGATCAGCTTCTCGTATTTCTTTGACGATATCGGACCAGAAAACCGTTTTTGACACTACGTCTATTTCCCAACTGCCCACCTGCGCCAATCGGCTGGATCGTTGTAACAATTCCTCCAATTCCTTTCGATCGGTGATGTCGCGCCCAAAGGCAAACACGTGCCCTTCTTCATTGAAAATGGCTGAAGCACTCCACGAAACCCATCGGTACGTCCCCCATTTGGTGCGGTACCGATTGATAAAATCCTGCGTTCGTTTTTTGCCGCTCATGGCATCATTGTACTCCGCATTTGAGCGAGCAAGATCTTCGGGATGAATAAGGTCGGACAATGGCGTGTGCAAGAGCTCCTCTTCCGTGAAGCCCATGATTCGACTAAAGGCAGGGTTCACCTTCACAAAATAGCCGGTGGGAGCCGTAATGGCCATGATGTCCGGCGCACTCTCAAAGAGCATTTGCATCTCTTCTTCCTGCGCTTTTCGAACAATCTCAGCACCCAGAAATTGACTTATGGGCGCATACATGTGCATTTTGTTTGCATCGCCCTTCAAGCGCTCGGTGCTACTGAGCAACAGTACGCCCACCACTCGTTCATTGTGAAACAATGGAATACCCAATACAGCGATGATACCTGCCTTTCGTGCCGCCTTTGATCGCTTGAAGCCGCTATCGATTTCATCCATCTCCAATACTTCCATACGCCCGGTTTGCCACACCAAGCCAGGCAGACCTTCATTTTTATCAAAATGCGTGATGCGTTTTGTTTCCACAAAGAATGCCTCCATGGCCGGGCTAGCAGCAAAGGCGTCCACTTTGTTCAATTTGTTCTTCTCACTGTTCACCAGCCATATCTCCGCTCCGGAGAAATTGCCGAAGCGCGTAACTGTGGACAGCACCAAGTCCAATGATTTTTTCAGACGTTCGCCTTGATTGAAGCATTGCCCTATCTCGGCTTGCAGTTGCTTTTGTAGTTGCAAAACCTTTTCGGCTGAGATATCTCGCAACACGCCAATCATCCGAACAGGTCGCCCCTGACGGTCGCGAATCATATTTCCAATCTCCTCAGCATAGGCATAGGAGCCATCTGCACGCCGAAAACGGAATTCTTTGTGCCACCTGTTGGCATTTTTGCTAGCTACAAAATCCTCCCAAAGCGACTGGTTCACCTTATCATCCTCGGGGTGCATGAGCCTCGCCCAGTCTTTCAATCGAAAGACATTCGCTGATGTGTCATGGCCAAACACGCTCTTGAACCCCTCGCCCCACGAAAAGACATCATTGGCCAAGTCCCAATCGTAGATGGCATCATTGGTGGCTTTGTTGATGAAGTCGTATCGCTCATTGCTGGCACGCAATTCAACACTTGACTTGTGGCTCTCCAGCACCACACTCAAGAGCGACGCAGACCGAGTGAAAATATCCATCTCCTGTACGGATGGCTCACCCGGTGCTGCTCGATAGTTGGCAAACGTGGCAATGACGTGTTTTTCGGAATCAAAAATGGGCTGTGACCAACAGGCGTGCAAGCCAAATTTGAGGGCAATTTTAGCGTACCCTCGCCAAATGGGATCTTGACTAATATCCGTGGTGATGATACGCTCGCCTGTGAAGGCCGCCGTGCCGCACGCGCCTGCCGCTGGTCCGATAGGCTCACCTTCGATTGCGCTTATAAACCCGGTCGGAAGCGATGGTGAGGTAAGGTTCCAAACACGCCCTTTTTCCACGCGCAGCACAGATGCCTTGATGAAGGGGAAGAGCTTCTCTAAGGCTAACAAATACTGTTCGAGCGGCTTTTCTATCGTGTCCATTTGTTTAATAGACGCTTCCATCAGCTCGTTTTCCCGTGCTTGCAAGGCCTTAGTCATTTCGCGCTCGGTTACGTCTTGAGCCGTGCCAAACAAGCGAACCACCTTACCCTTTTCATCTTTTTCCCCATACCCGAATTCTTCGATGATGCGGCGCTCACCTGCCGGCGTGGTGATCTGGTAAATGATATTGAAATTGTCGCCGGTTTGCTGCGAGTGCGCACTGGTTTTTTTCACCAATTCCTGATAGTCAGGATCCACTAAGGCTACAAAGGAGTCGTGTGTTTCCAAGAAAGTCTCTCGATCCACACCGAAGACATCATAGAGTGCATCCGTCCAAGTGAGCAAGTCTTTACGGAAGTCAAAATTCCAACTACCCATTTTGGCCAATCGCTGCGCTTCGAGCAAATAGGCCTCACTTTCGCGCAGTTTATTGTCAGCCTCGATACGCTCTGTGACGTCCCGAAAATTATCCACGATACCGTTGATATCAGGGTCATGCAGCATGTTGGTAATGGTCGCTTCCAGCCATCGCCAAGAACCATCCTTATGTCGTGTTCGGCTCGTAACGCCCTGCATGGGCACGCCGGGGTTTTCTATGACCGATTGCATACGCGCCATCACGGCAGGCGCATCTTCGGGATGCAGCAGGTCAAAAAGATTCAATTCCAATGCCTCCTTTTCAGTATAGCCTAGCACCCGAGTGATAGAGGGAGAAACGTAAGAGGCGCTACCATCGGCACCAAGGATGGCCACAGCATCAGCTCCGTTTTCTACGAGCGTACGGTACCTTTTCTCACTCAAGTGCAGCTGCTGTTCGGCCCATTTGCGCTCCGTGATGTCTATCGCCGTGACAAAGGCTCCAATGATTTGGCCAAAGGAATCTCGTGCCGGTTTGTACTTGATCAGAATCACACGGCCTTCCGTTTCGCTGATGGGCACGGATAGCTCCGACTCCATGTCTTCGCCTTGGAGCACCCGCTTGTACAATAGGCGCAGGTAATCGCGCCGATCCGAATAGGCATAGTTAATGATGTGCTCGCCTTTGCGAATTTCAATGCCAAAATAATGCTTGTACAGATGCCTGAATTGTTCATTGAATGACAATATTCGAAGCTCCTTGTCCATTAGGATAAAAGCCTCCTCGGTATTGTTGATGAGCAAGGACATTTCGGAGGCTGCTTTGATCCTTTCGGTGGCATCTCTGGCTACACAGTGGATCAGCTGATCATGAGGGGAACGATGTGCAGACCATACGATAGGCACGACGCTTCCGTCTTTTCGGATGTATCTGTTCTCAAAATTTGTGACCTCCTTACCGGCCTTTATGGCCTCATCTATCTCGCTTGTTTTGTACTTGTCATCGGGGTGCACCAAGTCGATAAATTGTTTTCCAACCAGTTCATCAGGCGTGTAGCCCCACAAATGCATCGAAGCAGCATTCACTTTTACAAAGGCTCCTTGCTGGTCGATGGTGCAAATGACATCTAATGAATAATCCAACAATTGCCGCAGTTCTTCCCTGCTTTGGTTCACGGCTTGTCGGGCGATGATCTGGTTGATTTGTAAAATCAAATTGTCAACAATGCTCTGAAGCAAGTAACGCTCTTCCGTCAGGAATGGCCCATCATCTTCATTAGGCATGGCCTTTTGATAGCAAACGGAGATAGCCAATTCCTTTTTATTGGTCGTTTGCTGACTGATGGATTGCAAACATCTCGACTTTTTATGGCCGCTTGTGGTATATACTGCACCATCATAGGAAATGGAAGCGGTGGTAATATCCGGATACTGCCATCCGGATGGAATGAGATGCACGGCTTTCTCTAATAATGCGGAGATTGTCAAATCTTGCTGACTCAGACGGATGATACTGCCAAGACATTGCTGCTCCTTGATTCGTTCTTTCAGCGAGTGAAGCATTTTGTCCCGATCACGTTTCAACTTTGTCTGCTCGGTGATGTCTTCGACCATGGTCACTTTAAACATGCGCCCATCAGGTAAGTGAAGCAATTCGGCCGTCACTTTTATCAATAAAATATCCCCCCGCTTGTTGACTACTTCAAATTCTGCCGGGGGTTCTTTACCCTCAGCGAAAAATGCGTCGTGCCATTTTTGTAATTGATTTCGGAAATCAGGCGGCACTACAAGGGTGAACGATTGACCGATCAATTTTTCTCGAGTATAGCCATAGAGCTTGCAATAGGCGTTGTTTACATCTACAAACAACCCACGCTCATCGGTGACACATATGCCTGTGCCGATGCTATTGAAAACGGAGGTGATGAATGCGGGCTTAAAAACTAGCCCATGATTGTCAAGACTTTTGTCATGTTCCTTCTTGCCTTTTTTGCTTGGTTTTTTCATCACGTTGAGCAGATTAAGGAATCCGCTAGCTTGAAAGTTAGTACTCAAAACCTAGACGGGCAAGGTGAAAAGAAAGGTGCTACCTTGACTTGGAACAGACTCAACCCAAACACGCCCACCCTTTGACTCAACGATTTTCTTGACAATGGATAAGCCCACCCCCGTACCGGAATACTCCTGCCGGGTATGCAGCCGCTGGAAAATCTGGAAAATGCGATCGAAATGTTCGGGCTCTATACCAATGCCATTATCAGCCAGTGAGAATTCCCAGAAGGAATCTACTTTTCTTGCCGACACCTGAATGTCCAACGGACGCTCTTTGTCGGCATATTTGATGGCGTTGCTCATGAGGTTTTGAAAAATCTGCAACGCCTCGGCTCGCACCATGACAAGGGTGGGTAATTCTCCTATGGTGATTTTTCCATTCATTGCCTTTAACTGGATTTCGTACATCTTGGCCACTTGCTCCACCACCATGGCCATGTTTTCCTCCTGCTCCTCACCTTGGATGCGCCCCACGCGCGACAAGTCCAGAATGTCCAAAATGATCTGCCGCATGCGTGACGCACCGTCCACGGCCATGTGAATATATTGATTGGCTTTGTCGTCCAATTTCGGCGCATACTTCTTTTGGAGCAACGTAAGGAAACTCGAGATCATGCGCAGGGGCTCCTGCAAGTCATGGCTGATGGCATAGGCAAACCGCTCTAACTCCTCGTTCGTCTTGGCTAATTGATCTGAGCGGGTTTGGAGCTGTTCGGTACTTTCGCGCACCATATGATGCAAGGTGGCTGGCTGGCGAGCCATATAAGCACCCAAAAAACCGAGCGTAAGTGCCAACAAAAAACCCAAGCCGACTACCGGAAGCATTTTATTCCAAGCCTGTGGCTTTTTCATGCGTACAGTGACCATCCAATTGCATACAGGCAAAAATTCACTGGAAAAAACACCATCCACAAATGCTTGCTCATTTCCATAAAAAATCATCCAAGTGCCGTCTTCCAATTGCTTGGCCAATTGGTACTCAAACTGTCCGGATGTTTGGTCTAATCCGATGGCCTCTAGCAGTGTGGATTGTCTGACCACAGCCACGGCAAATCCCCAAAATTTTCCTTGTCTAAAGACGGGATTGCGCCCAACCAATCCCACTCCGCCTTGCACCAGTTCTATTGGCCCTTCAAAATACATGGCCTTCCGCTCGATCGACTCCAGAGCAGCTTCATAATGGTCGTTTTTTATATCAAAACCGATGGTAGGCTCATTTCCCTTGAGTGGGTAAGTGCGCGCGATCACGCTCCCTTCTACCAATTGCAGTGCATCAATGAATGGATTTTCGGCTAGTAAGTCATGGCTGATGGAATCAAAATTATCTTGCAGGAGATCTCTTTCAAGTAAGAATTTCAGCACGCGCGTGGCAGTGATGCTGTGGTTGAGCTCAGACACTAATTGCTCCTTCACCTTCTCGGTTTCGTCTTTGACTTGCGCCTGTTCACGGCTCAATTCCAACTGATACACGCGCACACTGAAAAAAAGCACTACCGACAGGACGCCTACAAACACCACCACCCCGATGGTTATAGGATAACCGGCTATCCGTGCTCTGATGCGCTTCATAAAAAGGTCTCACTTCTTTGGAATAGTAAAATAAAACACACTGCCGACTTCTGCATTGGGTTTCACGTGAATTTGTCCACCCATGTGCTCCACCATCTTGCGGGTGATGGCTAGGCCCATGCCTGTGCCTGGGTACTCATCGCGGCGATGCAACCGCTGGAATATTTGAAAAATACGTTCGGCGTACTCAGGGTCAATTCCCAAGCCATTGTCGGCTACTTCTATGCGCCAGTGATTGGCATAGGATCGGCAGGAGATTTTAATGATCGGTTTGCGCTCCGGGCTATGATATTTCAGTGCATTGCTTAGCAGGTTCTGAAAAATTTGTTGCATCGGCATGGTGAGCCCATTGATGATGGGCATTTTGCCAATGATCACGCGTGCTCCCAGTTCTTTGATCTTTGCACGGTTCAAAGACACCACATCTTTGACTAGTTGATCCAAATCAATAGACTCGTACTGCTCTTCGTTGCGGCCTACTCGGGAGAATTCCAATAAGTCTAAAATAATCTGACGCATGCGTTTGGCGCCATCCACGGCATATTTGATGTACAGCATACCTTTTTCATCGAGCTCACCCGCATACCGGTTTTCGAGTTGGGTAAGGAAGCTCGTGACGGTGCGCAGTGGCTCCTGCAGGTCATGAGAGGCCACATAGGCAAACTGTTCGAGTTCCTTATTGGAAGCGGCCAACTCCTGCGCATGTCTTTCCAACTTGGCATTCAGTTCCAGCAATTCTATTTCTGCCCGCTTACGCGAAGTAATGTCTTTGAAGAATACGGAAAGGCCGCTTTCGGAGGGGTAGGCACTTATCTCCAACCAGAAGTCATTGGCTGCATAATGATCTTCAAAATGTACTGCCGTTTTGGTTTGTCTAGCTTTGTGGTAGTATCGAAAAGAAGGTGAATCCACATACTCCGGAAAAACCTCCCATAAGCTTTTTCCAAGGAGTTCCTTTTTTGATTTTCCAATCAACTTTTCCGCCTTTTTGTTCCAATACGTGACGATCCAATTTTCATCCACGGCAAAGAATGCCTCGTCTATACGGTCGAGGATGCTGTTTCGCTCCTGCAGAGATTTAATGGCGGCTTCCTCTGCCAATTTTCTATGATGAATATCTTGAAAACTTCCCGTCAGGTATACGGGGACTTTGTCAAGGTACGTCACCTCGCAAATAAGCCTCACCCACTTCTCTTCACCTTGCTTGGTCACTATTTTGATTTCTTCATCAAACGGCTCCCCGGATGCAATTACGTGTTGCCAAGCGGCGAGCACATGTTTTTTAAAATCCTTGTGAATGAGGGATTTGGCCGTCTGTGCATGGATGGGCTCATCTTCGGTGAGTCCATGCATTTTTCTTGTCATCGGCGACCAAAAAAGCTTGTTGGAACGCAAGTCCATTTCCCAACTACCTACTTGCGCCAAAGTGGTGGCTCTTTTCAATAAATCTTCCAGGTACTTCCTATTGGTCACGTCTCGAGCCACGCCGTAGATGACGTCATCTTGGGGGATAGACGTGCACGTCCAAGACAGCCAGACGATCTTGCCGGTTTTGGTGACGTATCGGTTTTCAAAGGCAAAGACAAAGCGCCCGTGGCTTAGATTATTGAGTTCGTCGGCTGTAACCGAGCGATCCTCTGGATGCACAAAATGGCTAAACGGCTGAGACAGCAGTTCCTTTTCGCTATAACCGAGCAACACTGACATAGCCGGATTGACTTTTTTGAAATACCCATCTAAACCCGCTATGCAAAGTACGTCCGGAGCGGTGCTGAAAATTTCCCCAAGTTCCTGCTCCATCTGCTTGCGCATGATATTGCTCCCCAGCGACTTGCCGAGTTCCTCCCAGTTCGGGTCGAAGGAATGATCGGATTGAGGCACATGGGACCCCACGATCAGAATACCGATCAGTTTGTTTTGCTTGCCTATAAGCGGCACACCGTTTACTCGTCGCAAGCCCACCCGCTCGGCTGCTTCTTTGCGTCGAAACTTCCGTTCTATTTCATCGGGTCCCCAACTGGTGAATTTTTTCGTTTCAGCTACATGGCCGGGCAACCCCTGCCCCCATTCAAAAACCAAGTCAGCGTCGTTTTCAATAAATGCCGACTTATCGCTAAACAGAGACGCATGCGCCATCAGCTTCACCCGCTCTAAATGATGATCCGGCAGCCATATTTCGGCCATTTGATAATCGGTATAGACCAGCACGTAGCGCAGGGCATGATCCATGGCATCCTTCAGCCGCTCAAATTGGGTAAAACAATTACTGATCTCGTTGATCAGGTTCTTCTGCATTTGGGCTTGTTTCGCCTTGGTGACGTCCTGCAACGCCCCCACCATTCGAATGGCCTTGCCCGCTGGCTCGCGAATGATGCTGCTACGGTCAGCCACAAAAGAAAACTGTCCGTCTGCTCGCCGATAGCGGTATTCGGCCTGCCATGATCGTTGTTGCTTGCTCTGAATGGCACGTTGCAAGCTATCCTCCACGGCGGAAATGTCTGCCGGGTGCACGCGCTTGCGCCAATCATCCATCGTCAAGAATTCCGCCAATTTTGCCCCGTACTTCCGTTTGTAATTGTCGCCCCACATAAGCGTGTCGGTTTGCAAGTCCCACTCCCAGATGGCATCATTGGTGGCCTCCACCACACGCTCAAATCGCTCATTGGCCATGACCATTTCTTCTATGAGCATGCGGCTGTGGGTTACATCCTGAAAATGCTCCAAAATACCACTGATGGCTGGGTTGTCTAATAAATTGGTGTTTGTGGCATGTACCCACTTCCAGGAACCGTTTTTGTGCTTGTATCTGCGGGGTGCTCCGCGTTGCGCTTTGCCCGGCTTTTTCATGAGGCTGATCATCAAATCCTGCATGGCCGGTACATCCTCCGGATGGATGAGTTCAAACAAATTCAGTTGTTTGATTTCGGCCTGATCATATCCTAAAATAGTAGTTACCGAAGGGGAAGCAAAGAGTGGTCGACCGGACTCATCAATGATCAAAATACCATCCGGACTGTTAGACACCACACATTGGTACTTGTCCAACGCCGAGCGCATTTCTGCAACCTGATGTCGCAAAAAGTCCACCTCATTCTCCATGGTTTGGACGGTCAAAACTGTGTCCGATTTCGCCTTTTTCATTGTGCCTACCATCGCAATCAGCCCTTTCTTGGATACCTGCAAATAGTGTCGGTGAAGATCGAGATCGATTTAGGATTATGCAATCCCTAAAAATAGGGATTTTTTTCCCACCCCCTTTTTGGTATAATCGCCACCGAAAACAGGCCAAAACCGATTATCCGAATTCTACCTCTTCCTGCCGGCCTTTTGCTGTACTTTCGCCGCACAATCACAGAATGACATGAAAAAATACTTCCCCATCGCACTTTTGCTACTCACAGCCTGTTTCTTTGCGGCTTGTGATTCTTCCACCAAAAAATCAACCGATTTGACACCTCCTGTTGCCGAAAAGAAAGACTCTGTAATGATCTGGCACGGTCATACCCGTGTGGATCCGTACTTCTGGATGCGCCTCACCGATGAGCAGAAAAATGCCGCCACTCCTGATGAGCAAACCCAAAAGGTTTTGGCCTATCTGAACGCCGAAAATGACTATACAAAAGCGGTGATGAAGCCCACCGAAGCATTGCAGCAGAAGCTCTATGACGAAATAGTGGGGCGCATCAAGCAGACCGATGAGTCTGTGCCGTATTTCCAAAAGGGGTATTGGTACTACACCCGCTTTGAGGAAGGAAAAGAATATCCGATCTACGCCCGAAAAAAGGAAACGATGGATGCTGAAGAAGAAGTGATGCTCAATGTAAACGGTCTGGCCGAAGGCTTCAATTACTTTTCAGCAGCCGGCATAAGTGTAGGGCCAAACAATATGATGGTGGCTTACGGAGAAGACACGCTGAGCCGACGCGTATACACTATCAAATTCAAAGACTTGAGCACTGGTCAATATTTGAAAGACGAACTGCCAAATACCACAGCGGGTGGTGCTTGGTCAAATGATGGTCAGTATTATTTCTACACCACCAAGCATCCGGTTACGCTATTGCCAGACAAAATCTGGAGACACAAGCTGGGTACTTCCGCGAAACAGGATGTGTTGGTTTACGAAGAAAAAGATCCAACTTTTTACATCGGGGTGTACAAATCGAAATCGGATAAGTACATCACCATCTATAACAGCAGCACTTTGGTGAGCGATTATCGTATTTTGAATGCCGACAATCCTACTGGCGAATTCCAGCAGTTCATCCCGCGCGGCACCAAACACGAGTATTCTATCTATCATTTTGAAGACAAATTCTACATCCTCACAAACTGGGAAGCTGAAAACTTCCGCTTGATGGAAACTCCGGAAACAGCCCTTGGGCAAGAAAACTGGAAAGAGGTCATTCCGCATCGAGCCGATGTACTACTGGAGGGAGTAGAAATATTCAAAAACTACATGGTCTTAGATGAGCGCAAAGAGGGTTTGACAAACCTGCGCGTGATTGACCAAAAAACGAAGAAGGAGCATTACCTCAACTTCGGTGAGCCTGCGTATGCCGCCTATACATCTACCAATGTGGACTTTGATACCGAGTGGTTGCGCTATGGGTATACATCACTCACCACGCCTAACTCCACGTTTGATTACAACATGAAGACAAAGGAGAAGGTGCTCAAAAAGCAAGAGGAAGTAGTGGGTGGACACAATCCGGAAGACTATGTGACGGAGCGCCTGTGGGTATCTGTACGCGATGGGGTGAAAGTACCTGTATCTATGGTCTACAAGAAAGGATTTAAGAAAGACGGTAAAGCTCCCCTCCTGCTGTATGCATACGGCTCTTATGGCAACTCGATGGAGGCCAGTTTCAGCTCGGTTCGCTTAAGCTTACTTGATCGCGGATTCGCTTATGCCATAGCACACATTCGAGGTGGACAGGAAATGGGGCGCAAGTGGTACGAAGACGGCAAAATGTTCAAGAAGATGAACACCTTCAATGACTACATCGATTGCTCCAAATACCTGATTGAACAAAAATATACGTCAGCCGAGCACCACTATGCCCAAGGCGGTAGCGCAGGCGGCTTGTTGATGGGTGCTGTGGTGAACATGGCTCCCGAGCTATACAATGGCGTGGTGGCACAGGTACCTTTTGTAGATGTTCTCAATACGATGCTCGATGAAACCATTCCACTGACGACTGGTGAGTTTGACGAATGGGGCAATCCAAAAAATAAAGATTCGTATGAGTACATGCTATCTTACTCTCCTTATGACCAAGTGAAAGCACAAGACTATCCGAATATGCTGGTGACGACAGGTCTGTTTGACTCACAAGTACAATATTGGGAGCCCGCCAAATGGGTAGCTCGCTTGCGCGAAATGAAAACTGACGACAACATCTTGATCATGGATTGCGACATGGAGGTAGGACACGGTGGTGCCTCCGGCCGATTCAAGCGGTTTAAGAATACGGCATTGGTGTATGCCTTCTTCCTCGATTTGGAAGGAATCAAAGACTAACCATTCATGTAATAGCATGCGCCATCCTGAGGAGTCATTTCAGGATGGCGTATTTTTGCTCCTTAATTTTAATCCTCTTTGCCGGACAAGACGTTAGCTCACTTTCAACCCTCAGCTATGTCCACCACATTCCAATCCATCGTTTTCGTTAGTCTTTTATCGCTCATCAGTACAGCTGCCTATGGCCAAAACAAACTGGACGTGGTGGCACAAGCCATAGAAAAAGGTGACTACAATCTGGCAATAAATGAACTGGAGACATTGAAGAAAACCGTGAAAGTAGCACTACCTCCCCGTGCATACAAATACGAGTTTGACATCTGCTATCATTTTCACGAAATAGCCTCCACCCACGCCGATCGCGTCCATTGGTTTACCCGTATGGTTGCCACTCTGGAGCAAGCGAGCCAACAGACTGTGACTAATGAATTTTTGCCGGAAATGCAGCAAAAGCTGATGGCCTTGCACTCAGGGTACCGCAAAACCGCCGCAGGGCTTTTATTAGAACAAAAGACGGATGAATTTCTGCCGATCAATGACTTGTACATCTTATCAGGATTGGCCGTGGGCGAACAGATGCAACACCATGTGTATCAATCGGCTGAATTTGCCAAATTGGCAAATAACTTGCCACTCGCCATCCGGCATTACCAACAGGCCGTTGCGTTAGATTTTGAAGCTCAATTGGCCTATGCCAACTGGATATCGCTGCTTCGTGTGCAGCGCCTACGCGAAAAAGCCGACACGGTATTGATGCAAGCCACTTTAGCTTTTCCTGAGAGCAACATTGATCAACTTGTGAAAGCCCTGGAGAACTATGAAAAAAAGCTCTATTTCACAGCGCTCAAGGAAGTGGAAGCCTCCCTGCTTTCAGACCCTGAAAACCACACACTTCATTACCTGCTCGGACTCATCAATCTGAAAACAGATCGAGTAGATGTCGCGGTGGATGGCTTTCATAGGGTAGAAGAATTAGTAGCGGAATCGTACTTGACCAACTATCAGCTGGGCAAATACTACATGCATGAGGGTATCACCAAGCAAGATGCGGGTGCTTTGTCGATAGCCGGTTTTTCCCTGTCGCAATGCGAGTCTATGCAGCGCAACGATCTCTTTCTTTACCAGACCATTCTCACCTTTTGCGAAGCGGTGAAGGACGAAAAGAATGCGACGCGCATACGCGCCCTGTTGATGAATTAACTTATTGATAATCAGAAAGGAGGCCACCGGTGAGTCTCATCAAGGTGATCTTCGAGTCGATGAGATTGTAGATGGACTGAAGCTCCTGGATAGCTGCAGATAGTTTGTTGTTCTGAACATCTCGATAGTCAAACGAACTGATGCTGCCGTTACGGAATTTCTCTTCGGTATTTTGCAAATTGATTTCGGCCGCCTCTCTCCTTCGCTTGTTGATTTCATACAGTTGCCGGCGCACCCGATATTCGTCATAAGCATCCAAGAGATCCTTGGTGATGCTCTGCTTCATTTCCTCAACGCGCAGGTTGCCAATATCCTCCTGCACCATGGCATTGCGGATGGCGCGGTTGATGCGTTGACCATCAAATAAGGTGAACGAAAGCGTGAAATTGGCAAAATAGGTGCCTGTTTTGGACAACAAGGGTTTGGGCGGATTTTCATAGTCGGCATTGGGCCCCTCATACTCTGCAGACGTCAAGTCAGAGATGTTTCTGTTCCAATTGTATCCGCCGTTGAAAGTGAGCGTAGGCACAGCCGAGGCACGTTGCTGTCGGGTAGTTAGTTCCAACACCGATTGCGTAAGATACGTGCGCTCCAAGTCGACATTGTCAGAGAGAGCTGCTGCCTTGAGATCATCCAACACATACGTGAAGTCCTCTACGGCCAACGAATCGGTAAGAAAGTATTTCTTTTCTAAATCCGGCTCCACCAAAAGCGTGTTCAAGTTCCGATAGGCGTTATTCAGGGACAATTGTTGATTCAGAAAATTCACTGAATCAGTCAAAAAATTATTCTCTTCCAAGAGCAAATCGGATGTGATGGCTCCACCCAAACCGTACTTGGTTTGGATGTATTCGTACTTGTCTTGTGATAGTCTCAGTTGCCGTTGAAATTCGTCGAGTCGTTCCTGTTCTAAAACAGCCAAATAATACGTGGCGATGATAGCTTGCAAAGTATTGGCCACAACCACATCGGCATTTTTATAGGATTCCGCTTCTAACTGATCAAACCTACGCTTGGTGATGATCGCACGATTGCCTTGAAAGAGCGTCCAATTCACTGCTACGCCCGGTTGGATGGCGTAATTGCGCTGGTCATTTAACTCAAATCCAGGAAAAAGATTACCGGCAAAGAATTGATTTTCAGAGAATTGGTTTCGGATAGAATTGGTACTGGCCGCAGATAAGGTGACCGTAGGTAAGCGACCGGTGTTTCCCCATTCGTTGTTATTCACAGCCGTTTCCACATTCTTGTTTTCTATCAGTATGCCATAGTTGCGCTGCAAACCCAGCCGAATGGCATCACTCAGCGAAAGTGGCTCTTGGGCATACGCCACCCGTGCAAAAAAAAGGACAAGGAGTAAAAAAAGATACTTCTTCATTCGTGGGATCGTAGACTAAAAAAATTAAGCGGACTCTTTGTATTCTTCCATGCGCTTCTGATCAATGACCACTCGCTCCACCTCCTCGCGGGTAGGCCTGGTGCCTGTCCACAGCCACTTGGCATAGACTCTCATATCATTAAAAATGATGATGAAAACCGGGAAAAAGAGCAATACGATGATGGTGCCGAAGAGAATGCCATACGCCACTGATATGGCCATGGGGATAAGAAACTGCGCCTGAAAACTCGTCTCCTTGATCAACGGGAACAACCCGAGTACGGTAGTCAAAGAAGTGAGCATGATTGGGCGAAAACGCGAAAGTCCGGCTTCATAGGCCGCTTGATACACACTGCGGCCATCGTCTTTGATGAGCGAATTGTACTTGGCCATGAACACCACTGCGTCGTTGATGACCACACCCATCAGGGCGATCATACCCCACGCACTCAGCATGGAGACCGGCTTGGGGATATCGCTCACCCAAGTTTCTATACCATGCCCCAAAATGCCACTTAGCCAGCCAAGCGGCACCATGAGCAACACGATGAGCGCTTGGTACATAGAGCGGAAGTTGATCATCAAAATGAAGAAGATCACCACAAACGCACCCAAGAAATAAACACCGATTTCATTGGCCGAGCGAGCGCGCTCTTGCGATTGCCCGCCGTAATCCACCTTGACGCGCGGGAACTCAGCCAACATGCTTGGTATGATCTGCTGCTCTACTTTCGCCAAGATGGCATTGACATCTCCGTATGGGTCTATCATATCTGCTTCTACCGTCACCGAGCGAGAGGCTTCATAATGCCTGATACCTGACACTCCACGGGCAATGTTATAAGTGGCCAATTGAGACAAAGGATATTCGTTTTCACCATCCTTGATTTTCACCGTTTCCATCTGATCGATGCTCTTTCGGTCTTCTTTTGGATAGCGTACCCACACGCGTATTTCATCATTTCCTTTCATGAAGCGCTGTACTTCCTCCCCAAAAAATCCCTGCCGTAATTGGGTAGTAATATCCGCGTTGGTCAAACCGAGAAAATACGCCTGGTTAAGCAAATCCAACTGCACCTCTCTGTTGCCGATCGGAATGTCGTCAGTGACATCCTTGAGTTCCGAAAGCTTCTCCAATTCCTTTTTCAGGTACTCCTTGGCGGCAGCCAATTCTTCGTAATTCTTTCCCAAAATTCTGACGGACACAGGCTTACCCCATCTGCTGCGGCCTCCAATGGCAAATTTCTCTGCATCGGGAACCGGGCCGATGGCGGTTCTCAGCCGCTCGATCAGATCAAATTGATTCAACCCAAAATCATCCAATTCCTCGTGAAATACATTCACATTGCCGGTATGTGCGCCCGACTCAAAGGATGACCCTCCGATGTTGGTGAAGGTATATTTCACTATGTCCGTTTCGGTCTTGAGTTCGGCTTTTAAATCTTCATTCACCTGCCAAATCGCTTCATCAAATTGGTTCAGGTAATTCTCCACCTTATCTTCTCGCTCGCCCGGCTTGAAAGCTATGTCCACATTGATACTATTAAAAGCAATGGGCGGAAATAACGTGGAAGGGATGAATCCACCGCGCAGCAACCCGACCACAGTAAAGACAAATAACAGCACAATGGCCACAGAAATAGCGCGGTATTTCATCGTAAACCGCAGGGCGCTTCCGTAGATGTTGATGCGCAAATACTCAATGTTTTTATTCAAGAACGAACGAATCTTATGACTCGTGGTGCCTTCCTTTTTAGGAGCCAGTACCTTTCTGCTGGATAAATGCGAAGGCAAAATCAAACAAGCCTCTATAAGCGAAAACCCAAGGCTCAGAATCACCACAAGTGCCATGTCTTTCATCATCTCAAAGCTCCCGGTGAGCAAGAGCAAGGGCACAAACGCCACGATGGTGGTGATCACGGATGTAACGACGGCAGGGATTACTTCTACCGTGCCATCGATAGCCGCTTTGATCGGGTTGCCGTGCTTTTCAAAATGTGCGTAAATATTCTCGGCGATTACAATACCATCATCCACCAAAATACCCACGACTAAGATCATCCCAAACAAAGAGATCATGTTGATGGTGAGGCCGAAAAACGCGCCGATGATAAACATGCCCATGAAGGCCGACGGGATACCCCAAGCCACCCAAAAAGACAGTCGCAAACTGAGGAAAAGCCCTAACGAAAGCAGCACAAGCACCAACCCCATCAGACCATTAGATGTGAGCATGTCGAGCCGCTGTGATAGCAGATCCATGAAATCCCTCGTCATGGTAAGTTTCACGGCTTCATTCTTCTCATTAAAGTCCGCTACATACTTCTCTACTGTATCGGAAATTTCTTGTAAATCTTCGCGCTCCAAACGGCGCACTTCGATTAAAACGGCTAGCTGACCATTCAAATAAGATTTATTCGGCTGATCGGCAAACATTTCCCTGATAGTCGCCACATCGCGCAGGAGCAACTTGCTGCCGTCGGGATTGCTACGGATCACGATATCCCCTATCTTATCTGCATCTGTGTCTTTGGCACGCGAGCGAATCAAAATTTCCTCGGTAGTTGTCTTTACCGAACCGGCCGAAACGTCGCGGTTGTTTGCCCGCACGGCGTTGGCCACTTCAGAAAACGTGATGTTGAATCGGCGCAGCACTTCCTCGGGCACCTCGATGGAGATTTCCAAAGGCGGAAAACCGGAAATGCCCACTTGGGAAATTACCCCTGTGGCGAGTAGTTCGTCTTCAATGTCTTCGGCAAATTGCTTGAGCACACGCAGTTCCACATCGCCCGTGAGTGCTAGCCATTGCGCCGTGGTACGGCTCTTTTGTTTTACAATGATGGGCTTTTCGGCTCCAACAGGAAACGAACTGATCCCATCCACGGCATTTTTCACATCTGTGTATAACTCGTCAATGTCATAGCCGTCAATTTTCTGAATATTGATGTTGGAATAATTCTCGGCTGATGTAGACGTTATCTCATAGATACCCACTACCGATTTAAGTGCTTCCTCTATCTTCAACGTCACGCCTTCCTCCATCTCATCCGGCGATGCGCCCGGATACGTGACCACTACCGTGATGTTCTTATCTTCCAGCGTGGGGAAGAAAGACTTCTGGGTATTCAACATACTTATGATACCGCCCACCACCGTCAAGCCAATCAGGATGTTGGCGAGTATCGGGTACTTGACGAAATATTCGATAATGCTTCTCATGTGATGCTTCCGTTTAGATTAGTGACTCATTGACGCTGCGTCTCGGCAGATAGTTCCACTGAGTTGTCGTCTTTTACCTCCAGGTCTATGTCCTTCTTCTCCTTTTTGAAGGCCTTCATGTTGTTATATGCGCCGATGAGCGGCTCCACCACTAACTCTTCGTTTGGCTGCAACCCATTGAAAATCGCATCATTTTCGGCTAGCCGCAAGATGTTGATGCGTTTGCGCCGCAGCAGGCTGTCTTCCAAAACAAAAACTTCATTGCCGTTGTAGATGGCGCTGCGGGGCATGATCATGCCGTCTTTCACGGTGCGCGCAGGTATAGATGCTTTGAAAAATTGACCATCATAAATTTTCTGACCATTTGGCATCAATGAAATAAACACATCTACTGACTGGGTGTTTTGATTCACATAATCGCTGATACGGGTCACTTGCCCTTTCCAGCGCTGCTGCGTTTCCTCGGCGTAGATATCCACGGGTGCGCCTTCTTGTATCCACGGAATGTCTTTTGTATCTACTGACACGCGCATCTCATGAATGCCGGATCGCAATATTTTACCGATGCGTGTACCCGGATTCACAAACGATCCCGACTGTAACGATACTTCCATGAGGCTGCCGTTAAACGGCGCATAATACCTGTGCTTCTCTAACCGCACTTCGGCACTTTTGATCGCATAGAAAGAAGAGTAGATGCCCCGTGTGGCCAAGAACGTCTTCTCTTTGGCTGATTTAGTCTTGGGCAATTCAGGGAATGATTTGTCAATATCAAGTGCGGTGAAATACGACTGCCACGCATCGAAATTGTCGCTAAAATCTATGCGCAAGTCGGGCAGAATGGCCGCCAAGTCACGCAGGAAGTTACTTTTTTGAGCTTTGAGCGTAAGCCGTGCTTCCTCATCGTCTATTTTGAATATCAAATCACCCTTTGAGAAACTCTGCCCCTCTTTGAGGCGAATGCCCTGAACCATTCGGCCAGAAACTTCTGCAATCAAATCCAGCGACTGAGCATTTTCCACTCGTCCGTGGGAGATCACACTCGTTTTCAGATTGGTGTATTGCACCGTGCGCGTTTCCACAAATTTCTTCGCCTGAGGCGCCTTTTTCATCATGGGCTCTTCCTTTTGGGCACTCAGAAATTCGGATAAAAAATAAGCGCCTATGCTGATCGCCACAGCGATCCCGACGATAATAAGTTGACGTTTTTGCATGATTAAGCCGAGGTATTCTTCGAAACTAGGTTTAAAGGCAAATTTCCCCCATTTTGTTTCACTTGGAAGCCATTAGTTGACAAGTGGGAAATTCGTGCAGATGTATGGTAAGAAGTAAGGCATGACAGCCAAAAGACAATCCTTGCGCCTCTTTAAAGGAACTTTTGATAAATTGATTGCCTTCCATTCCAAAAACTTAACACCCGTGATCATGGAAAAAAATGATGCATACTGGCGAGAAAAGCTTACTCCTGAGCAGTACCGAATTCTGCGACAAAAGGGCACAGAACGACCTTGGACCGGTCCTTTTCTGGAAAATACAGAAAAAGGCGTCTACGAGTGTGCCGGATGCGGTTCGGCGCTTTTTAGCTCCGATACCAAATTCGACTCGCACTGCGGGTGGCCAAGCTTTTACGAGCCCATCAACTCAACGGCCATCGCGTATCATCGGGACATCAGCTATGGCATGGTGCGCACAGAAGTGACGTGTTCCGCGTGTGGCGGTCATCTCGGACATGTCTTCGATGACGGACCCGCTCCCACGGGTCAGCGCTACTGCATCAATGGCGTTGCTTTAGGATTTGATAAAAAGCACTAAAAACGAATGAAGCAAATCGGTTAATTTAGCCGCCACCAGTGACCGAGCCTCACCCGCACGTGTTTCTCACAAAGTAGACGCTATCCATGATGACTCGTTTGGCCGCCATTGGCGCATGTATTTTAGCCTCCTTCCTACTTATCGCTCAAACACCCGATTCATACATCCGTTCCGTCAGTTTGGAAGACAATGCCGACTTTACGGGGTTTGATTTAATGAATCTGGAGGATCAACGTCTGTTTGTGCTGGCCGAACATTGGCACAACATCCGCAGCGTACCCAAGGCTACTATGAAAGTACTCCGCTACCTGCACCAAACAGCCAATGTGCGCATTTTGGCCATCGAACAAGGGCGAAGTGCTGCCATGATGATCAACCAATATTTGACCACCGGAGACGCCACGCTCCTGGAGCAAATCACCAGACACACCATGTTTTGGGGACAGGAAAACAGGGCTTTTTTCATTCAACTGCGTGCATTCAACCAAAGCCTGCCCGCCCAAGAGCGCATCCACGTGCAGAGCATAGACATTGAATACAAAATGGAATCGGCTGTATATGTCATAAACCAGTGGCTCGCCGACAAAACAATTCCCGATGAATTGCAGCGAACGATCGGTTTTTTCAAACTCATATACGATGAAAGTAAAGGCCATCGGGAGCAGTATGATGGCCTTGCAGTCTTGTTTTATTATGACAAAGAATCGGTTCGAAAATTGGTAGATTTCACTTTGGGCGATCTACAACAACAACCCGAATCTTACCGCGCATTTTTTGATGAAAAATTTGAGGACTTTGCCGCCATGCTCACCGATATGAAAAACGGCCTCATCTTCGATTATACCAATCCAAACACCAATTATAAGTTTAGAGATTTGCTCATTTATGGCAAGCTCAATGACCTATTGGCCAAATACCCGGATCAAGCCATTCTCTGCGTCATAGGGATGCGCCACACCACGAAGGGTTCGTCCATCTATCAACTGGGTGTGGATGCCAAATCGCCCGTGCGCAACCGTGTCACCAACATTCGGATTTCTGCCCTTTACAATGGATCCTTCATGTCGCCTGATCTGCGCAGAATCAACTTTTCTGAACCCAAGAAATTGAAAAATCAGCCGGCCAGTCTGATCCGTCACGACCCGAAAGACCCCACGTTCAAATCAACAAAGTCGTTTGATTACACCCTTTTCATCAACGATGACGGCAGCCTCACGCCTTACCCCAAAGTGTATAAAGGGGAGCGCTAAAAGCCGCCACCCCATGTAGAGTGCTGATTTTCAAAATCCTGACATGCTTTTTCGAATGCGGAGTTTGTCTTCAGATACACCCATAGCAGGACTCAAGGACATCCCTTCGAAAAAACGGTAAGCAGAGATGCCCCTGCGCTCGAAGTAAGGTGTGTAGTCAACATGCGCCTGACCGAGCACGCACGTGGCAAAAAGCGCCGACAAATCCTTGGCGCATTTCAATATCCAGCGCCAAGGCAAACATGGCTCCTCCTCCATACACCAACGATCGCTGCTCTTGCTTCCGCACGCCGGACTGTTGCAGACTGGCCTCCACACACTGAATGAGCTTACCTGTGACGTATCGGGCATACATTTTCTCCAGATGTTTCATTACGGTCACGTCCTGAATCGGTTGTAAATTTTCAACAGCGGGAAACAGAAACATGGCATATCCGGTGGAGAAAAAGCCTTCGGCCGTAGCATAGAACACTTCGTCCATTCCGCCTGCTTCAAACCATGCATGCTGATCATGATCTAGCCGAACTGTGTAGCTGAAAGAAAACGAGGGGGTTTTCTTGCCACTCACCTTCCACTCGCCCATGCCTTCGTATTTGTACGCAAGATTGCTTTTCTCCCCATTCAGTACCACAAGATTTTCCACAAATCCCGCCTCCCCTTGCGGCACACCTTGAGCCGGATGTACGAACATACTGAGGCTTGTGTTGGGAAATCTGTGAACTCCGCCGTAACGAGCGCCACGCGCTCAGTGTGTTTAGAAAAATCAACCGTGTAACGAGCGGTTTGGGAGAAAGTAAAGCCGCCGCTAAGCAACAGTACCACAGAGAAAATCCTTTTCATGTTTGCGTTTTGTAAATGTGTCCCTCTCTGATGCCATCCGAAGGCGAGAGGTTACGGTGGCTTTTAGATTGTTTATTGGGCCAGCAGGAACTCTCAAGGGTCGTGAAGAGTTTAAGACAGGCCAAGATTCAGTAGTTGTCCTCTTATTTTAACCGCTTATCAGGCGATTCTGTTTGAAAAGGCTTTTTCATTAAAACCCAGAAAAATCTCCAAGTAAACTTGCACAATGAATCAAATTCCCTCGCGAACACGAGCCTTGCTCATTCTTTCAATCTTCATTGGATTTTCATCCCCATCATTCGCTCAAAAACCCGAAATCGGTACTATCTCAGGAATAGTCACCGATGAATCGGGCGGACAACCCCTCGAATTCGCCACAGTCGCAGTGTACCAAGAAAGCGACTCGACATTGGTTTCGGGGGGAATAACAGACGTGCAAGGGAAATTTACACTGCCTGTAAAACCCGGAAACTACTACCTAAAAATTCAGTTTATATCCTACGGCGAACGGTTGGTCTCAGGCGTTAAGGTATCACCTGAAAACATGAAGGTGAACCTAGAAAAAATCACGCTCAAAGAAGCCCAGGTACGTCTGGAGGAAGTCACGGTTCAAGCAGAACGAACAGAAATGGAATTGCAACTGGACAAGAAAGTGTACAATATCGGCAAAGACCTAAGTAACCTTGGTGGCAGTGCCTCGGACTTGTTGAGTAATCTACCCTCAGTGGCTGTTGACGTGGATGGAAACGTTTCGCTGCGGGGAAGTGAAAATGTTCAAATCTTGATCGACGGAAAACCTTCCAACCTAGTTGGCCTCTCAGGCACAGGCGGTTTGCAGCAGCTGCAAGGAAGCATGATTGAGCGAGTGGAAATAATTACGAATCCATCAGCTCGATATGATGCTGCAGGAGGTGCCGGTATTATTAACATTATTCTGAAGAAGGATCGATCCAAAGGCTTCAATGGCAGCTTCCAACTTCAAACAGGTGCTCCGGCCAATCATGGAGCAAGTGCAAACGTAAATTACCGAACAGGTTGGATTAACTGGTTCCTGAACTACGGAGTGAATTACCGAGAGAATCCAGGGTCAGGGTTTGCAAACAATAGTTACGCCAATCCACAAATTGCCAACTACATCAATCAAGAAACGGAGCGTATGAGAGCCGGACTATCACAAAATATTCGGTTCGGTTCCGATATTTACTTGAATGCAAAAAATATTTTGACCTTATCAGCATCTTACAGAAAAGCAGATAATGAAAATGCATCTGATGTATTTTACAATTACTTAGATGAGAATAAAGACTCGTTCGGAAATCGATTCCGAACTGAAATACAAGATGAGGATGATATCAACTGGCAGTATGCGCTCAATTACTCACGCGAATTCCAAAAAAGAGGTCAAAAATTGACATTCGATATTCAGTTGCAGGAAAACAGTGAAGTAGAACTTTCTAACTTTGATGACAATACTTATATAGGTGTATTGCTTGATGAGACATTACTTCAACGTTCGTCCAATGAAAATGGAGAGAATCAGACCTTAATTCAAGCAGATTATACACACCCATTTGGTACTTCTGGTAGATTGGAAACAGGGATACGGTATACCTTCAGAAATATTTATAATGATTACCTAGTCGAATCCGACTCTACCCGATCCGGCACGTATGAAGAGGTGATTGGACTTTCCAACGATTTCAATTTCGATGAATACATATTTGCTTCCTATCTTATGTATTCCAACAAACTAGACAAGATATCTTATCAATTGGGAACGCGACTCGAACAAACGGATCTGCAAACACTATTAGAGCAAACAAATGAGCGAAACAATCAGAAATATTTGAGTTTCTTTCCAAGTGCCAATTTTACCTATGCACTCACGCAAGAGATGTCATTTCAGCTGAGCTACAGTCGAAGGATTTCGAGACCCAATTTTCGCAATCTGAACCCGTTCGTGTCCTTCACAGATCCCTTAAATTTGTTTCAAGGAAATCCAAATCTTCAGCCTCAATTCACGGATTCGTATGAATTTGGTGTGTTGAATAACTTGCCAAAATCATCCCTGTACTACGGAGTTTATTATCGTCAAACAGACGGGGTAGTACAGCGCATTCAAACAGAAGAAGAAGGTATCACAACACGCGAGCCTCGGAACCTAGCTGTGGAAAATAGCATAGGTCTTGAACTCAACATATCGAAGGACTTCACGAAAGCATTTCGTACCTCTGGAAATTTCAATTTCTACAATTCCAGAACCTATGGTCAAGGTTTTAAAGCAGAAGCTACAACTTTCAGCATTCGATGGGGAAACAATTATAAAAATGAAAAACTCTTCGATGCGCAGTTGAATGTATGGTACCGGGCACCCCAAAATACACCACAGGGGCAAACTTTTTCAATAGCTTCCGTAGACATTGGCCTATCCAAAGACATAATGAAGAAAAACGGAACGGTAGCAATGAACGTCCAAGATTTATTTAATTCGAGAAAATTTCGAGGGGAAACGATTACCGACACGTTTACCTCAAACTCGGAGTTCATGTGGAGACGTGGGCCCACCCTTACCCTTTCTTTCACTTACAGATTGAATCAAAGCAAGGAACGTCAACGACGTAGAGGAACACAAGAACGGCCTAGTGAAGAGTACGACATGGAATTCGGGGGCAGTAGATAACTATTATTAGTCTTGGATGTACGTATAGAAAATTACTTTCCATTACAATTAGTGACTCTTGGAGCAGGCCTTTACGTGGGTGGAGTACTCTACTTACAAAGTAATATGCCTCTGTCTGTATGCATGTGCATTTTTGGGCTTCTGCTTGCCTCCACGCATTACAGGATACAGTCAATTTTCAACACTTTAACTACACAGAATATATTTGGCTACTTGGTTTTAAAATTGGGGAAAAAATATCTTTCTCATCAGTTGATTACTGGTACCTTACCCAAACAAAAACAGCCCAAAATTATGGTCTTTGGTATTTAAGAAATCACGTTAAAGGATACCATTATAATTTGTATCTAAAACTCGATGATCATACTAAACTATTTATTAGAGAAAGTCATTCGAAGAAAAAATTATTAGACCTACTAAAGAGACTAAATGCTAATCAAAAAATTCAAATAAAGGACTTTACTGAGACCGGACAAGATAGCTATTGACATTCACTCAATTCAACTAATCAAATACTCCTTTGCTTCCTCCTCCGTATCGAATGACCGCAAGTCATTACCTGTGACAAGGTTGTAGCCACGCAGCACAATGCGACGTAGGGCATTCATGCCAATAATAGCTCTTTTCTTCGCATTTGCTTTGAAGACGGTGTTGCCGTAAAACTTTATTTTATCTGTAATTTCAGGATCTGTGTACGTGCCCCGCACATCGGCTAAGGTGAGGATTTTGCCATCACCTTCTTGATAAAACTTGACCATGAGTTCCAGGTTATCAAGGACAGACTTCTTGTCTTTCAGGTCTCGAAAATCACAGTAGAGTATCTTCTTTCCTTTGTATTCGATGTAAGAGACTGGCATGGTGGTGAGGGGTTATGTCTTAGTGAATTTAATAAATCTTACGCAAAAAAGGATGATCGTTCAACCCAAGTAAGGATTCATTTGGCGCAAAAAAAGCGCATCGGCTCACCCGACACGCTTTTACAAACTGCTAACCAAAACTACTTATGAGGCAATGGCCATCAAATCATCTATTTTTTCTGTCATCTCCTCGTTGAGGTGAAAAATCACCTCTCCTGTATGAATATCATACATGCCGCCAACGATCGCTATTTCACCATTTTGCTCCATTTCGCGCAGCACAGGGCTGTTCTTGCGGATGTTCGCTATGGTGAGGTCTATATTTTTGTCTGCCACGGCTTGCACAAAATCGGCGTTCTTAGAACTGCGCTCTCCTGACAGGTGTACCGCTTCCACGGCCGGTTTCAACTTGGCCAGCATGGTGGTCAGGTTGCCCAGCTTCACATCATCGCATGCGCCCTTGATCGCGCCGCAATGGCTATGACCAAGTACCAAGATGAGCTTGGTACCGGCGACTTTGCTGGCAAATTCCATACTGCCCAAAATGTCTTCGTTGGCAAAATTGCCGGCAATACGTATGCTGAAGATATCACCTAATCCTTGGTCAAAAACCAGCTCGGCAGATACGCGCGAGTCAATGCAACTCAATATGGTGGCAAAAGGGAATTGACCATCACTTGTCTCGTTTACTTGTTGGAGCAGGTTTCGGTTGGCCTTTAGGTTGTTTTGAAATCGTCTATTTCCCTCCATCAAAAATTGAATGGCCTTGGCGGGGGTTACAGTTGCTTGTGTTTCCTTCGTATGAGTTCTCATGATTTTTTGCTTTTTAGAAAGTTAATGACACCTTGGTGCAGCATAAGCCTCCCGAGATGTGTAAATAATTGCCGCGCTTCGTAACGGAAGCGTGCGTTTGAAAAAAATAGATTAGGTCTTAGGCAGCCAACTCCGGCGGCAAATATGGAATGGGTAAATCGGAAGTATAGGCTCCCAACTCGTAGGTGTGCATTCTGGCGGCCAACGCACCAAAATCATCTCTGTGTGCCAGTTCGTATGGCAGAGTGTATTCCTTCAGTTCCTTCATCTCCTCCTCGCCTGAGGAGCGCTCTTCTTCACGCTCTTCTTCTATCGGATTTTCGATGAGAATTTCGTAGGAACCATCCGGATTGGCGGTGATGAACACGTGCATGACCGTTGGGACGAGCAAGAGCAACACCATAACCAAACTGACGGTTGGAATAAAACGGTGTAAATATCTGGACTGCTTGTTCACGATCATTACATGTAAGTGCTCGACCTTCGACTTTTTGTCTGAGAGCTAAAGTAAGCAAAAATTAAATAAGAAAGTTTCAACTGTGCGCCGGTATCGTGGGCCTTCATCTTTTGCAAATGGCTCTGAAATCGCAGTATTCACACGTTTTATACTCGGTCGTCTGATCAAACGGCTGCTCCAAGCCGAATACTTCTTGCACGAGTGCGGCGAAATGTGTCTCGAATGAATCCAAGAACGCGCGCGCATCTGTCATCTGCTCGCCATTCATGGTCAGGCGGAAATCAAAATCATCTTGAAACAACTCTCTAATGCCAATCAAACCGGTGGCGATGGTCTCTGACGTGCCAAATTTCGATGCATACAGCCATGCGTAAAACATGGTCTGAAAACCGGCTTTGTTGCGGCCTTTCCTTTCAAATATCCTTTCGATGGAGCCAATCTCCCGTTCATCACGTCCACTTTTATAATCAATCACACGCACCACGCCATTTTTTTTGTCTACCCTGTCAATATCGCCCTTGAATCGAATAGGTACCGTCTTTCCATTTATCAGCACGTGGAATGAGCGGTCATAACTGCCATCCTTTTTCTCCATAGACACGATCTGAAAAGGCGCATATTGTTCATCCAACTCCAGTATCCGCATTACATATTTCTTCATCACTTCTGCTATCAGCACATTGCGCCCTTTCAGTTCAAATCTTCGTTTGTCTTTGATATGAAAGTGATTTTTGAAGGCCACTTCTATTGCTCCGTCCACGGAATGTTTCAATTGAAAAAAATCTGACTCTTGTACCAGCCTATTTGGCCGCTTGTCAATGACATCTCGATAGAGAATTTCAAGGGTATCATGCAGCACCAAACCAAATTCGCGTGCTTGCAATTCATCTTGCAATTCGGCCTCTGAGAACCTACGAAGCACATATTTGAAGTAAAACTGAAGCCTACATTGGTAATAAACATTCAAAGCCGAAGCGGAGAGCTTTGACTTACCGTCAATCCCATAGAGCTGCAGCATCAAATTCAGTATTTCCGGCGTTTTTTCAACGATGATGCCACGCTGCTCCCGCACACCTATCGTATTGCTGAGCCGCCGATGATGAACCTCTATACCGGACTCCTGCTCCACCTGATGAATGAACCGACTGATTTCCCCGCTCACGCCAAAATCCGCGTACATGTTGTAATAAAAATCCAAGCGATCGGCTCGTTGAAAAAGTCGATAAAACAAATACGCGTAAATGGCATCTTGCACTTCAAAGGTAGGAAGCTCAAAAGCCTTGCGGATGCTGTAAGGCACGAAGGAACCACTGCGCTGAGTGGCGGGAAAAATATCCTCATTCATATTGAGCATGAACACGTACTTGAAATCCAAGTTGCGAGTCTCCAATACACCCATGATTTGCAAGCCTTCCACGGGCTCTCCGCTAAAAGGAATTCGGATAGAGCGTGCTGCCTTTCGAAATAAACTTTTAAATGTCTTCAATTCCACATGCTCGGTTTGCAGTGACAAAACTTCCGTTAGCCGACTGAGCATTTGCTGAAAATGATACAAATACTCGCGCTCTAAACCAAACCGCTCCACCACTTGCTGCCCGAGCACCTCAGTGATGCTCCGCAGATAAATAGCCAAATTTTCTTCCTTATTCAGCGGCCTGAAGATTGTGCGCAACACATTATTTGAAACCGAATGAATCAGAGTTAAAGGCACCCTGATTTGATTGTCCCTTTTGATCGTGTCTATCAGTTTATCCAGCCCTTCCTTGTCTGATTGAAACAGATAGGGATGACTCAAAACATCCAGCGTGGGTTTATGATAAAAAGTAAGCTCCCCTTCTTGGGTCGTCTGCATATGCTCCTGCACCTCGATGGCGGCCTCCAACAATCCGAAGAGTGGTGTGTCTTTGAGCGGATAGCCCATGGTCACATTGAGTTTAGTCACGCTGGCCGGCAAAGCATTCAGCATCGGAAAGAGCATGTAATCCATCGGCAAGACCACTACGATTTCCTCGGGCTTGGTACCGATGAGTAAGAGTTCATCAATCCTCTCACCCACCAGCTTGGCCTGCCCCACTTCCAATGACACCCCGATGGCCGTTACCTGCTTTTCTTTTTCGATGCGGAGTGGCAATTCTTTGGGAAATGTGGGGCCGAAAATGGCATCCTTCTGATACTTTCTCAAAAAACTTCCTGCTTCTTGATGTTCATCTTTCAAGTAATAGGCGTCTACATCCCACAGCATTTCTGCTCCGTGCTCAGACACAAACCGCTTAATTAAACTTTCCTCAGCCGGGGTGAGCGCATTAAATCCGGCAAAAATAACAGGACCTTTCAGGGCATGACCGAAATCAGCTTTTGACTCCACGAGCGCACGATAAATGGAAGATGTATATCCCACATTTTCCGCCTTCAGCTTCTCTTTAAATGAGGAATATACGGGTGCCAAAATGCGCCAAGTGTCTACAAACTGTTGCTGTGATTTGGTAGCCGTAGGAAAGAATTCTTGCCAAAAACGTCGGATGATTTTCTCTTGGTCTTTTTCCAAAAAATAAAAATCCTCCACCAGTTGCTTATCGCTTTTGATGTGGTGAAAAAGATGCGTGTGATTGACTAAATAGTGATCTACTTCCTCAAAATCCCGTAAGAGCATTTCGCCCCAGAAATAGAAAGCCTCAAAACCTTCGGATCCCGGCTGATGTTCCTTGTACGCCTCGTAAAGCTTGAAAATGAGCGAAAGTGCGTCGAGTTTCTTAGTGGTGGAAAACCGAAATAAGAAATCCTCCAGGCTTACCACTTGCGGCGACCATACTGGTGCCTCGATTTGCTGTGAAAGATGCTCTTTAAGAAACAGTCCGGCGCGTCTGTTGGGGAACACAACCGTGCATTCACCTAGTGCGTCGGCATGGTGATGGAGCAGGTGCGCGGCTACTTCTGACAGAAATGTGCTCATAATTTTTTGACCTCTCCGGTTTTCAGATACAACAAGAACCCCTCCGCTTGATAGCCCATTTTTTTCAGTAAATCCACATAATCCAGCACTTGCATTTCATCTCCTTTGGTTGGTTTGCCACTCTTGAAGTCGATCACTTTGGCCTGATTTTCCTTAATGATTACCCTATCCATGCGCTTCGTCTCTCCATCCACGGGCAACACCACCACTTCCGTTTTTACTTCATAACCCTCACTAAACCATGATTTGATTTCATCATTTGTCCAAAGTCCTTTTAGTAAAGTACCGAATCGCTCAGCATCTTCTTTTGTGATTTCATTGCGTGCTTCATAGCGTGACAATAACTCATCAGCTTGGCTCCAGTGGGTGATTTCCGAGAGCATTTGATGCAATAAGATACCCTCATTACGTTGCTTTTCAACCTCATCGTCATAGTAGGCTTTTCCTGTCTTCCGAATAGTCAGTTTGTTACTCCACTTGTTTGTCTGATACGATTTCAGATGAAGCATATCTGTCTGCTGCTTGCGCGGCAAAACGTCCAATTTTCCCACATGAAACACTCGAGCCGCGGCATCCCATCCCTCGGGCTTTACTTCTTCAAAAAAAGACCAAAGTAGCTTTGAAGCGTTACCGTACATAAACTTGATTTCCTTGGGTGGGGGCTCACAAAATGCATACAAGGCGCGCTCTGCACGAGTACAGGCCACATAGAGCACATTGAGGCTTTCCAAATGCCATTTGGCCAGCTCCGCTTGGTAATACGGAGCAAATGCCGTTTCGGCCAGAGAAGATTTATACGATACCGGTATACTCTTCAACTCACCGAATGGCGATGCATACCAAGTCGTGTGCTCGAGGCTGTCCATTTTGAAATTGCAAAACGGCAAAATCACAATCGGATATTGAAGCCCCTTTGCTTTGTGCGAGGTGATGATTTCTATAGCTCCCAGCGCCCCCGTCAGTTTTACAGATCGCTTGCTCTCAATGTCTTCCCACCACTCCAAAAACAGGCGGACGTCCGACCGATGATTCTTGCTATATTCCAACACCACATCTTGAAACGCCTGCAAATAGGCATATTCGGTAGGTATTTGGTCCAGCCCAAAGCAACGGATGATTACTTCGGTCATTTCGAAAATGGGCAAATGGAGCAAATGGGGCTTGTGTTTTTTGAATGCATCGGGCAAGGCATTTTCGTCTGAGAGGGTCAGAAAATCTGCATGCCCTTCAAATGCCTGAGGATTCCCGATTTGGCTGTAAGCAAATATCAAATTGGCAAGTATGGACTGATCGCGCGGATGGAGCAAATGCTTGAAAGCCCCCAGCATTACCTGCACCACAGGGGAGTTGCGGATGAGCATGCCATCATCAGAGATAACTTCGATTGTACTGCCTGTCTCTCTTTTATATTCCAATACGAAACTGACTATTTCCGCTGCATCCCTATTTGTCCGTACCAACATGGCCATATCATTCATGTCATGCCCTTCCGCTAGCAAGTTTTCGAGCGTTTCAAAGGTGCGAGCCATAGCCAGTTCCTTAAAATCCCTCCTTTCCGAATTAAGAAATTCCACGTGCACCAGCCCGCTCACATTTGCGTTTTGATCAGCCACCTCCTGCTCCACGCCCGTGTATGCGTCTCGAAACGCTTCCACACCCTTAAGGTCGATCAAATCTCCCATGAGTTCACTCATCAAAACTGATCCTCTAGAGAACAGGGCATTATTAAAGGCTACTATTTCCTTGGCACTGCGATAATTCGTTGTGTTATTTTCCCACGTTGATTCAGGAAAATCCTGGGCTATGCCACGAAGTAATAACGACGGATCTCCGCCTCGCCAACTATAAATGGATTGCTTGGCATCCCCGACGATGATATTTTCATTCGATGCTCCTGACAGATAACCCTCCTGACTTAAGCTCTCCAAAAGCAAAGGTTTGAAATTTCGCCATTGCAGCCTGGACGTGTCCTGAAACTCGTCGATGAGAAAATGCTTGTACCGATTGCCTACCTTCTCGTAGATAAAAGGCGAACCCGAATCATCTATGATTTGTGAAAGAAAATCAGGCAAATCAGAGATCATAATCACTTCCTCTTCTTGCTTGTAGGCCTGCAATCGCCTAGCTAAGTCTGACAGCAGTCCGAGGGTATACAAATGCTGATTGGCACTTATCGCAGAAAAATAGGTCTCTGAATGTTTATCAAAATATTCAGATGCCTCAGTGACTAACGGAATGCCTATTCCTTCAGCGAAACTAATAATCTGTTCTCTTTTTTTGCTCAATTGAGAAGTCCATTTAGAGGCATCTTCTTTGGCCGCCAAAATGGTGGCGTTAAAGGGGGCACTTAGATTCTTCTCCTTGAGTCTTTTAAAGAAGTTGGGAAGCGTATGCTTGGAGCCTCCGTTAAACTCGTCGAGTTCAATGCCGGAATTACTTTGTTCAGCAAAAAAACGATGACCAATTCGAGCCAGATCGTCTTCAAACGTTCGCCGAATTTCCACCAGCTGATGGCGCAGGTTTTTCAATTTTTCTTTGGCATCCGGATCGTCGAACTGTGACTGATCAAGCCCCTTGAATCCCTCTGAAAACAACTGCTTGGCCAATTCTTTCAGTTCTTTGTGTATTTCATATCCCTCTCCTTCTCCCAGTTTACTACCCGCAAAATCAATTAACCAATCCCTGAGTTGGGGATCGTCAATATCTGTGAAAATATCAGATGCAATAAAATCCGCCACCTTGTCAACTTCAAGCTCAATACCGAAACTTCCCTGCAGCCCAATCTCCCGAGAAAACGACCGAATAACCCGATGAAAAAACGTATCAATGGTGGAGATGCTGAAAAAACCATAATGATGAAGCAAGTGTGTTAAAGTCGCTTTTGCACGGCTCGGTACCTCTTCTGCCGGAATGTTCAATTCTTTAGACAAGTATCCGATCAGTTCGTGCTCTCCCTTAGCTATTTTGATGAGGAATTGAAGTACACGCTCCTTCATCTCTTGAGCAGCCCGATTGGTAAAGGTCACGGCTAAAATTTGCTTGTAGTAGTCGGGTGACCGTAGAGCTAGCTTGAGGTATTCGCGCGCCAGTGTATAGGTTTTGCCTGATCCGGCGGAAGATCTGTAGATGGTAAGAGACATCAAGACTAAAGTACACCGCAAGAAATAACCGAGCGAACTTTAACGTGATAGATTATCCACAATTTTAAATATTACCCAAATGTTACCAAATTGTTGGATAATTGGTGCGCATATGTTAACTTAGACTTAACATTTAATTAAAGAAGGAGGAAATTATGAAAAAGCTAGCATACCTACTTACCATCGGATTGATCGGAGTTTCACTGATGGCAAGTGCCAATAACGATAAGGCAAAGGCCAAAGTGGCAAACTATCAAGAGGTGCTTAAGCAGATAGAGTATCCTCAAGTGTGCCGTGAAAAAGGAATCGAAGGAACTGTACTTGTGCGAGTTTCGGTAAACGAGCTTGGTGAGATGAGTGGTTTTGAAATAGTAAAAACACCCTGCTCTGACATCACTGAAGCTGTTGCCAAGGTGTTGCCGCTGCTCAATTTTGAAGCAGCAGAAGTGGATGGTGAGGCGGTCAGCAGTAAGTTGTTGATCCCTATTGAGTTCAAATTGACTTTCTAATTAAAGAATATTAAGTTTCAGGAGGCTCCCCAAGGGAGCCTTTTTTATTTGGTCATTCACATCTAAGTTAGTGGCATGCTGCGTTTTCTTTCCCCCCCTCCTGCTGCGCCACCGCTTCCAAAAGAAAAAATAGATCCGACGTATCGCCGATTACGCCTGCAAGTATTTGCAGGTATCTTCATCGGCTATGCGGGCTATTATCTGGTGCGAAATAACCTATCGTTGGCCAAACCCTACCTAATTGATTCAGGATATTCACCCACTGAATTGGGTTGGGCCGGCTCTCTCCTCGCCATTGCCTATGGACTGAGTAAATTTCTAATGGGAGCAGTCTCCGACCGCAGCAATGCGCGCACCTTCATGGCACTGGGCCTTGTACTTTCGTCTTTCATCATGTTTGCCTTTGGATGGTTTCCTATAGCCACCTCTTCTGTGCTTTTCATGGGGATTTTGCTGTTTCTCAATGGTTGGTTTCAAGGAATGGGTTGGCCTCCAAGCGGACGTACCATGGTGCATTGGTTTTCGGTGAAAGAAAGAGGTACCAAGATGGCCATCTGGAACATAGCTCACAATGTGGGTGGTGGGTTGATGGCATCACTTGCAGTTCTAGGAGTTGCACTCTTCACTGATTGGCATGCGGTGTTTTACTTCCCTGCTATGGTGGCACTTGGGGTCGCCGTATTTATATATCTCACCCTGCGAAGCACCCCACAGTCAGAGGGGTTGCCTACCATCGAAGTATGGAAAAATGATTACCCTGTGCATTACAACGCCTCGCATGAACAAACGTACTCTGCCAAGGAAATTTTTACGAAGTACATCCTGCCCAATAAATTGCTTTGGGCGATCGCGTTTGCAAATGCATTTGTGTATTTGATCCGATACGGCATATCCGATTGGGCACCAACTTATCTCCAACAAGCCAAATCCTTCGATTTTGCCTCGAGCGGCTGGGCTTATTCTGCTTATGAATGGGCGGGCATTCCCGGCACTTTGCTGTGCGGTTGGATCAGCGACAAAGTATTCAATGGCAAGCGAGCGCCTGTAAGCATTATCTATATGACGTTAGTAGCCCTTGCCATCGTCATATATTGGATCAATCCTGTCGGCAACCCTGAAATAGACATTGCTTGTTTGATTGCCATTGGATTTTTGATTTATGGTCCGGTGATGCTCATTGGTGTACACGCCCTGGATTTGGTCCCAAAAAATGCTGCGGGTACTTCAGCAGGTTTCACCGGCCTATTTGGTTACTTCCTGGGTACGGCCCTTCTGGCCAACGGAGTAGCCGGATATGTTATCGAAAATTTTCATTGGACAGGTTTTTTCATTTTCATGCTGGCGGCCTGCGCATTGAGCATCTTCTTCATAGCCCTGACTTGGCGAAAGGAATAAAAAAACCCTGATCGCAATGGATCAGGGTTTAGAAAGTATCCTTTTTGAATCTCTTAGAGGGAAATCCCCATAAAACTCAAGAAGCCAAATGACATCAGTCCCACCAAAATGAAGGTAATTCCCAGTCCCTTAAGCGGACCCGGAACGTTGGAATATTTCATCTTCTCACGCACACCCGCCAAGGCTACAATAGCCAACAGCCAACCGATACCTGAACCTAATCCGAATACGGTGGCCTCACCTAACGAGTAAGGACGACCAACCATGAAGAGTGCCGCACCAAGGATGGAGCAATTCACCGCTATAAGTGGTAAGAAAATTCCAAGGGTGTTATAGAGCGCCGGTGAAAATTTCTCAACTGCCATCTCCGTCAATTGTACAAAAGCCGCGATTACTGCGATAAACACGATGAATTGTAGGAAGAGTAGGTCAACTCCTGCGAATTGAGGACTTACCCAAGCCAATGCACCCGGCACCAACACATAATTTTGAATCAACCAGTTGATCGGAACAGTAATGGCCAACACAAACACCACAGCCATCCCTAAACCAAAGGCAGTGCTTACTTTCTTAGAAATAGCAAGAAAAGAACACATGCCCAAGAAATAGGCAAAAATCATGTTGTCAATGAAAATTGACCGAATGCCGATGTTAATTAAGTTTTCCATGTTCAATCTCTTTAGTGTGATTCCCTATAACCGTTAAGCGAACGCTGAATCCAAATAATAATACCGATAATAATACAAGCACCTGCTGGAAGCAACATCAATCCATTGCCCTGATAATTAAATCCGATAGCTTCAAAAACTTTGAATCCAAATAAGCTACCCGAACCGAACAACTCACGGCAAAATGCGACGGCCATTAGAATTATGCCATATCCAAACCCATTACCTACACCATCCAAAAATGATGGCCAAGGTTTATTTGCCATGGCATATGCCTCTAGTCGGCCCATCACAATACAGTTTGTAATGATCAAACCAACAAACACTGACAATTGCTTAGACACATCGTATACATAAGCCTTTAACAACTGATCCACCAAAATCACCCATAGGGAAACGACCGCCAATTGTACGATAATTCGCAACCTTGAAGGAATGGTATTGCGCATCATTGAGATTGCGACGTTTGAACTGGCAGTCACCACGGTCAAACTAATGGCCATGATTATGGCCGGCTTCATCTGCGTAGTGATCGCCAAAGCCGAACATATACCCAATACTTGAACTGTCACCGGGTTGTCAATATCCAACGGATGCGTGATCAGCTTTCTATTTTTAGGTGAGAAGAGCGCTTCTTTAGGCTCTGCCACTTTCACTGTGTCTGCAGTTGCTGTGCTCATAATTTCTTAACTCTTTAGCTTACTCAGGTAATTTTTGTAGCACTGGAAATAATCCAGCAACATGTTATTTACTCCTTTGGCGGTCAAGGTTGCACCTGACATGCCATCTACTTTATGAACCTCATTTGAATAATCGTTCCCCTCGCCTTTCATCATTTCTACAGACAGAATTTCCTGCCCCTCAAATATCGTCTTGCCCACATATCGCGCCTGAACTTCAGCTTCGGTGATTCGTGCACCTAGTCCTGGTGTCTCTCCCGCATGTTGAAACTTCACCCCTTTCAGGGTATTCAAATCAGCCTCCAAGGCCACAAAACCCCAGATATTTTTCCAAAGTCCGTATCCATAAACGGGCAACACAACGAACTCCACTTTGTTCGGGTCTGTCTCACTGCGGAATTCATACACCGGCAATAAGCGATCTTGAGGAGCCTTCTTATATTCCGCTCCCACATTAATAGAAGCGGGCGCTACTCCATCCAATTTGTTACCATCAAAATCAATGACAAATCCTTGCACCTTCTTGGCATACAATTCCTCAATGTTGTCACTCTCCTGCAACTGCATCACCGTAGAAAGTATATTCTCTTTTTGCTCTAGAGCAATGTTAGCCTGCTGCCGATCTTTGAGACCTTCAGACGCTATGGCTAACAAACTACCGCAGACGACCGTAAGAGCCACTGCGTAAAAAATTATGTAATAGTTAGACTGTTGCACGTTTCAATCTTCGTTTTTTGTTGAACTCTACCACGAAATAATCTATGAGGGGGGCAAACACATTCAATAATAGAATGGCTAGCATGATACCTTCCGGAAATGCCGGATTAATGACGCGTATTAAAACGGTCATCACGCCGATCAGTAATCCGTAAATCCATTTGCCTTTTTCGGTTTGAGCAGCCGTAACTGGGTCGGTAGCCATAAAAACCGCACCGAATGCAAGACCGCCCGCTACTAAATGATAATGTGCAGGCCAATCCATATACGAATTAGCACCAATGGCATTGAAGCCTAATCCCATCAGCCATGCCCCTGCAAAAACACCAACAATAATCTTCCAACTTCCCACCCCTGTCGCAATCAAAATAAGTGCACCGATCAAACACATCAAGGTGGACGTTTCGCCAATACTTCCCGGAATAATACCGATAAACATATTCCAAAACTCAAACATGCCGCTGTACCAATGGCTGGCAGCCAAGGCCATCATATCACCATTCGTAGAGGCAGCCTCAGCGCCATACGAAAGGATAGTTGCACCTGAATAACCATCCACCGGCGTTTTGTCACCCAAATACGTCCATACCTCGCCGGACATTTGTGATGGATAGCCGAAATATAAAAATGCGCGAGCCGTCAAAGCCACGTTCAAGACGTTCATGCCCGTGCCACCAAAAATTTCCTTCGCTATAACCACGGCAAATACGGTAGCAACGGCCACCTGCCAAAGAGGAATAGTTGGAGGCAACACGAGCGGAATCAACATACCGGAAACCAAGAATCCTTCCTCCACTGCATGCTGACGTACCACACAAAAGATAAACTCCGTGAGCAAGCCCACACCGTATGATACTATCAAAATAGGAATTACTTGCAGTGATCCTACCCAAAGTTTGTCAGTCAACGTGGCTGCTTCGCCCACAGCCAAGAAATGCTGATGGCCTACATTCCAGATACCAAAAAGCAAGCAAGGAATCATGGCTATCACCACGGTAAACATCAATCGTTTGAGGTCTACTGCATCCTTGATTTGCGCACCTTTTTTAGGTGAAACCAGTTTCGGTGAAAAGTGAATCGTCCGGAATCCTTCGTAAATCGGGTGGTATTTTTCCCATTTTGCACCCTTTTCGAATTTCGGCTCGATGCTGTCAAAAAAGTTCTGTAAAAACTTCATTTAGGTTTAGCTATTTCGTACTAATTCAATTCCTTCTCTTAATATATCTTGAAGTGGGTGCTTAGACACATCTATGAATTCGCACAGTGCCACATCTTCTTCTACCAATTCAAAAATTCCGAGGGCCTCCATATTCTCAAAATCCTCTGCCATGATGGCCTTGAACAGATACATGGGCAATACATCCATCGGCATCACTTCCTCAAATGCACCCGTCACCACAAAATTTCTGTGTTCGCCATGCTGATTCGTGTCCACCACGTGCTGTTGCTTGCGGTTTAGGAAGGAGAACATCCCCAGCGTTCGATAAAAACTCAATTTTTTAGCCGAAGGTGCCAACCATCCAAAGAACTCTTCATAATCGCCCTCAGGAATAACTGACACTTGATTATGGTAGAATCCCATATAGCCATCTCGACCGACTGACTCCCCGGTAAGCACATTACCTGATATCAATCGATTGCGGCCTGATTTGATCATGCCTTCGGCCACTTTGTTGGTGCAGGCACCTGTGTAGGTTCTTATGTAAGAAGGCTCATTCACTTCAGACCCTGTGATTGCCACTATTTTAGAAGCGTCATGTATACCCTCAGCAAAGAGCTTCCCGATTTGCGCTACACCATACGGTGTGACAGTCCAAATCAAGTCTCCTTTCCCGATGGGAAGGATATGATGAATCTGCACGCCCACATTACCTGCCGGATGCGGACCTGAAATCTTATTTACTTTAATGCCTGAAACCGACCCGAAAACCGACGGAACTTCTTCCTTGGCACTCAATGTCAAGTGTATGTCTCCATCAGTTAGCTTGCTCAGTACCGTCAAGCCTGTCTGAAAATAAGCCTCCTTGTCTTGCAGGATAAAAGCCATATCAGGAGCATTCGGGTGAGAATCAAATCCTGAGATAAAAATGGCTTTAGGCGTAGTAGCCGGATTGGCCACAATGCCGTACGGTCTCTGGATGATTTGTGGCCAAGCACCGTGCGCACTGATGTGGCTGATTACTTCGTCTCTACTGATTCCATTCAGATCAGAGGCCGAGAATTTTTTAAATTGAGCGGATTCTACCTGCTTATCCGCCAAAATCTTGATTTCAAGCAATCGGCGCTTAGCCCCACGCTTGATTTCGACAATTTCACCGCTAACAGGTGCACAGAACATCACAGTGTCCATTGTCTTCTCGAAAAAGAGTGGCGAACCGGCTTTCACCGTGTCACCCTCAGCCACGAGCAGCTTAGGACCAATGATATGTGGGAAATCCGTTGGCTTGATTGCGAAGGTTTCCGGTTGAGCAAGTTCGGTGAATTTCTTCTCTGCCTTACCTACTAGGTTGATATCGAATCCTCGCTTTAATTTGATGTTTTTCGACATGTTGATTATTAAGACTTGGCTGTCAAAAGCGGAAGCAAATATATTGGTTAAAAGATTTAAACAGGAAGAGAGTTTGGAAAATTCCGGCATTTGTTCGGAACTTATTCTTACCTGATTTCGTGGGTGGGATTATGCAAGTGACGATTAAGGATTTTGAGGTCAAAAAAATGCAGGGTATAGGCGATCATCTTTACCTATTGGGCACTTTGAATACTTCAGAGGGACTCAAGCGCATCGAAGTGTACTTCAAAGACAAATTGGAAGAAAAAAAGGTGTTTACCTCTGCCGAGCTCACCCTGAGGGGGGATTTGGTCCAAACAGAGGCTGGCACTCATCTCATAAATGCCTCCGTGCTTGGGGCACGCCTCTTGTGCGAGGTGCCCTTGGCCGATCTCACAATCAAAGATCGTCTCAATGCCAGCGGCCTCATCCACGAGTTTCGATTGGTGTATAGAAAGGATAAAATCAGAGCCGTCGAAATCCTCAAAGTGTTGGGTGTTTCAGAAAAAATGGCCGAGGAGATTTTGTTACGGAATTCATATATCCTGCCATTTGTTTGACAAGAAACAGGTCATTCACTGACAATTAACAGTGAGGCGATCACCTCCCCGAACGTTTTATCCATAACTTTGCTTCTCATTTTAAGGAGGGCTCACGCGTACCACATGGAACCGATCAAAAAACTGAATACTACCGAGAAAGCGTTGCAACTAAACTTGGATCCGAGTATCTACGGAACCATCGCCGAGATAGGTGGAGGTCAGGAAGTAGCCAATCATTTTTTTCAGGCCGGAGCTGCATCAGGCTCCATAGCCAAGACCATGTCGGCTTACGACATGAACTTCAGTGATGCTATTTACGGTAAATCAACGCGCTATGTCAGTGAGGAAAAGCTCATGCACATGCTCGCCCATGAGTATCACCTGCTCACTGAGCGATTAGTGCACAGAGCCAAAAACACACAATTCTTTGCCTTTGCCAATACGGTCGAAACGATCAATTATAAGGGAACCAACGAAGGTCACGGGTGGATCGGGTTGCGCTTTCAGAAACACCCGGGTGCCGAACCGAATGATTGTATCATCCATGTCATGCTGAAAGACAGCCAAGCCAGGTGGCAGCAGGATGCGCTAGGAAAAATCGGTGTTAATCTGTTGCATGCATGCTATACCTATGACCATGCCGAACAAATCATGGATGCGCTGAGAGACAACATCCATCCCAGCCGAGTGGAAGTAGACATGTTTCGTATTGAAGGAACGGATTTTCACCATGTAGACAATCGGTTGATGACTTTGCGTTTGGTAAAAAGTGAGCTCACCCATGCGGCCATGTTTGGGTCAGATGGCCATGTCATCCAGCCATCGGAAGCATTGTACAAGAAAAACATCATCGCGCTGAGAGGTAGGTTTCGTCCGGTGACACTCGTGAATGTGGATATGATGATTTCCGGTATCCGTGCATTCAAAAAAGAGCCTACCGTAAAAAAAGAAGGGATTGTGTCATTGGTGGAATTGACGCTAAATGATTTGACGCTCGGTGGAAATGACGTGGATGAGCAGGATTTTCTGGATAGGGTAGATTTGCTATGCTCGCTCGGACAAACGGTTCTTATATCAAGTTTTCAGGAACATTACCGTCTGGCGGCTTATTTATCCAAATTCACCAAATCGCGTCTGCTGGGACTAATAATTGGGGTGAATAATCTGGTTAGAATTTTTGATGAGAAGTACTACGAAAATTTAGATGGCGGCCTTTTGGAGTCCTTCAGCCGATTGTTTGGCAGCAACGTAAAGTTGTTCATTTATCCGGCCATTCATCCCGAAACCGGTGAACTGGTAACACTCCAAACCTACGAGCCGCCACATCATCTGCGGCACCTGTTCATGCACTTTGTAGAAAATGGCCAAATGGTGGATGTGACAGATCCAAAGACAAAAAACCTAAACATTATTTCAGACAGAGTGCTGGAAATGATTCAACGCGACGAACCCGGTTGGGAAACTATGGTGCCCAATCGCGTAGCAGAAGCTATACGTACACACCACTTGTTCGGATTTCCTGACGCCCTGCACATGAGCGAAGAGGAAATGGCAGAAACCCGCAAATAAAAAAAGCACTCGCGGTTCAATCGTACCTATATATCTTTAGCCGCAAATTTTGATCAATGAGTGTAAGAGGTGCGTTTTCAAATAGACTTGGGTTCATTTTAGCAGCCGCAGGTTCAGCAGTAGGTCTTGGTAATATATGGAAGTTCCCATTTGAGGTAGAGAAAGGTGGAGGCGCAGCTTTTGTACTGATGTACCTACTGTTCTGTTTCATTCTGTGCTTTCCGGTGATGATCACCGAAATCGCCATCGGACGCAAGACTACCAAAAACCCAGTAGGCGCATTTACTGCCTTAGGATTCAAAAAATGGCGCTATTTGGGGCTACTCGGCATCATTGCAGGAGTCATAATCCTCTCTTTCTATAATGTGGTGGCCGGTTGGGCCTTTGGTTATTTTATCGAAATGATTCAAGGCAATTTTGCTATTGGTAATGATTTTGGTGGGTACATCACAAACATTGGAAAAGTTGGGATTTACGCAGTTGTTTTCATGCTAGCGACTGCATATATCGTTTCAAAAGGCGTTTCCGGCGGAATCGAGCGAGCTTCGCGCATCATGATGCCATCTCTTATTGTTATCATATTGGCTCTGATGGCCTATGCCTTCACTTTGCCAAATGCGATGGTTGGCCTTAAGTACTATTTGGTACCTGAGTTCAGTGAGATAAATATTGAGACAATAGGTGGGGCGTTACGACAGGCGTTTTTCTCGCTTTCATTAGGTATGGGTGCGCTCATTACTTACGGTAGCTATTTATCCAAGAATGAGAACATCATTTCATCCGCCACTTACATTACTTTTTTCGATGTAGGCATTGCGTTTATTGCAGGACTAATGATGTTCCCGTTAGTTGCTTATAACACAGGAGGCGACATGACTAATATATCGGGGGGTGCCGGACTTATCTTTACCGTTCTTCCGGGCGTATTTCAATCTTTTGGTGCTGTTTTGGGAAGTGTGATCGGGGCGTTGTTTTTCCTATTGTTGTCATTCGCCGCATTGACATCTACAGTATCGCTTTTAGAAGTACCTGTCTCTTATCTCGTGGACGAGTACAAATTGGAACGAAAAATGGCTGTTATTTTGATGGCATTGATCATTTTCCTTGCGGGCATTCCATCTTTAGTAGCCAATGGCGATAGTGCCTTTTTCTCTTCGTTTCTGACGTACATGGGAGCTTCCTCCCCTACAGATTTTATGACGTTTCTTGGTCACTTGGCTGACGTGATCTTGTTATTAGGCGGAGGTTTGATGGTGACATTTGCTGCGTATGTTTGGAAAAAAGAAAACCTACATGCCGAACTAGCGAATGGTTACCAGGGATATGATAAGTCTATTGTCAAAAAATTCATCGGGATTGCCGTTAGTTATGTGAGCCCAATATTGCTCATTATACTTTTTGTAATGGTTGTGCTAAGTACCTTTTTCGGTATTTCAATTATTTGATTTGGGTGACTTAGAAGGCTTGATCACCTTCACCTGATCATTTTTGCGAAACAATTCGTATTGCTTTTCATTGAATGCGAGGGTATAGTCTCCGGATGGAATGAAGGAAATATTGATTTCCTTTCCACTTCCGCTGAGTACCTCTAGGTTTTCGGCATCATAAACTACGTAATCGCACGAGCGAGACAGCACCAGCACATTTTCTATGCGCTTAAACGAAATAGGCTCTGGATAAATGACGTGCTCTAGTTCATAAGAATAGAGCACCTGTTCCTCCAACGCATACTTGACTCTGAATTTATTGGCTCCATCTCTGAACTTCGGAAAGAAAGTATAGGTTGTTCCTCCATAAATGCCTCTGGCTTGTATAGCTTCTTCCACTTCCCACGAACCAAGATAAAACGATTCCACTGTATACGTTGCTCCGGGCTGCTCCCCTTTAGCTACCCACATGATTGACGAATCATTGATCGCCGCGTGCTCAAACGCAAAAACACTGTGATACGTGATGGCATCAGGGTTTAGGAAAACGGGAACGCATGTGCTATCGGCATACTGAATGCGTATGGCTACCGGGCTGTACCGCTCGTTGGTCTCAAATGACAAGATCAACGCGCTCTTGTTGTAGTCCATATCCACACGCTTCTTATTGACAGTAATTTCCCGAATACAATACGACTTGAGATGCGGCAGGTAAGGATTCTGGATAAACAACGGCGTACCCTTGTAGACCCCTGAATAGGAAATCTCATTGGTTGAATTTTGAGCGTCCAAGCTCGCCAAAGACAAGACAAAATAGATCAGCCACATGACGCGGAGCATCCTTTTGGTGAGTTGTAATTGTCCATGAAGTTAGCAGGTTAATAGGAGAAATCTAAAAAACAGAGCTCTATGAGGTTACCAAAAATTATTTTATTGCATTTATAGGGGAATTAGTTGGATAAATAGTCTAACAATCACACATTGAATTGATTTGGTATGGTAATGATTTGGTACAACCCCGACGCTGAAAAATATGAAGTTGGATTCAAGAATGAGTATGCTATCATTCATGCGCAGAGTCCAAATCCTGATCGCTTTCAGGTTCTGTATGAGTTTGACACCACAGAAGCATCGCATGGATTGGCCCGAAAAATCATAGCTAATCTCAATCTGGCCCGTGCATTTGAATTGAAGCCCCAAGAAATCTTTGCGTAAGAGTTTCAGCACCTTATCTTAGCCGTTTTTACAAACGCTCGCTAATGATATACCGGCTCCTTTTACTTGCTTTTCTTGCGTCCAGTTGTGCCCCCAAAGCACTCACTTATCTGATGGAGGAGGGCGTTCGATTTCAGGAATTCCAAACCTATCGGTTGATAAATACTAAATTGGAACGAACCAACCTGAGCAAGGAGGGACGAGAAATCATTGACGTACTGGAGGCGCAAATCCGGAAAGAAATGAAAATCAGAGGATATGAAGAATCGAACCTCGGACCGGATCTTATCCTTCGGTATGACATTGCGACCAACCAAATGACGGAATCTACGTCCAATTTCAGCCCCTACGGTCCGCCTGTTACTACTCGCACATTTCTAGAATCCGTCATCATTGTAGATCTGCTTGATGCCCGCAAAGACAAAATGTTTTTTCAGGCCAGTTATGATTTGAAACAAGAATCCAAGCAACTCAAGAAAGAGTATGCAACCGAAGATGCCATAAGTGAAATATTCTATTCGTATCCTTACCGAGCAGGCCAAAAAAAACCCGACGAGACCTTGAGCGACTGGAAAACGGGGCGAAAGACCATTAAAGCTCGACGAAAAGTTGAGAAGAAAGAGGCCAAAAAGGAAGAAAAACAACGGGAAAAAGCGCAATGATGGATTACGATTTTTGGTCGGTTTTACCGCCACTTATGGCTATCGTACTGGCCATCATGGGGCGACAGGTCGTCTTTTCACTACTCGTAGGGCTATTTGCAGGTTGGATCATCGTGCATGGAGGTAATCCCATCGCAGGGCTGCTCGGCACGCTTGATGGCCTAGTCAATGTATTTCAAAGTGCCGGCAACACACGCACCATTCTATTCACCTTGTTTATAGGCGCCCTCATCCAACTTATACGACATGCAGGGGGAGTTTCGGGATTCATTCATACCATTTCCAAGCGATTCGAAAAATCAGCCAATCCGAGCCGAAAGCTGCAGACCGGAGCAGCCGGGATTGGCTTCCTGATCTTTGTTGAATCAAACATTTCGATACTCACGGTGGGCACAGTATTTCGTCCCCTTTTTGATAAATACAAGATATCCAGAGAAAAATTGGCCTATTTGGCTGACTCCTCTTCTGCTCCTTCGTGTATTCTTTTCCCCATCAATGCCTGGGGAGCTTACGTGATCGGATTACTGGCTGCCTACGAGAGCATCGACCCGCTGCAAGCACTCATATATTCCATACCTTTTAATTTTTATGCCATTCTCACCCTTATCATGGTATTTTATCTTACCCTAAGCGGCAAGGATTTTGGGCCTATGAAGCGAACGCTTCCGCATCCGCCAAAGCAAGAAGAAATGGACGGAATTCCAGGCAAGGCACGAAACATGATTTTGCCACTGATGGTGATGGTTATATCCATGCCCGTTTTTCTTGTTTACACCGGATGGAATGCTGCCGCCGCAGGCACATTTGGACAAAAAATATGGACGAGCATAAGCAATGGCTCGGGCTCTCAAGCGGTAATGTATGCTGTCTGCTTGGCCATTTTATTTGCAGGTATAAAATTTCGGTTGAATGGACTCATCAATCTTAAAAGCTTTATTGAGCAATCTTTCAAAGGCATGAACGAGATGCTAACGATGGCTATTTTGATGGTACTAGCCTTCGCCATAGGTGATTTGTGCAACTTGCTTGGAACAGGCGAATATGTTGCATCTATTACTCAGAGCTGGCTATCTCCGGCGCTCGCCCCGGCACTCATTTTCGCCACCAGTTGCTTCATCGCATTTTCCACGGGGACATCCTGGGGCACATTCGCCATCATGATGTCCATAGCTATGCCCCTAGGTCTGAGCATTGATGCCAATATCTATTTGGTTATAGCAGCTGTCTTAGGGGGCGGGGTATTCGGCGATCACTGCTCCCCTATCTCAGACACAACGCTCATTTCCTCCATGGCCGCCGAGTGTGAGCACATAGATCACGTGCGCACCCAGTTGCCATATGCTTTATTTACCGGAGGGTTGGCGCTCATACTCTACGTTATTGCCGGATATCTGCTATAAAAAAATCCCCATCCGATGTGGATGAGGATTCAGTCTCAGTCTCTTTATTTCCTTCAGGAATAATTAGGCCTCCTTTTTCTTGGCAGGGGCTTTCTTCTTTGGAGCAGGGGCTCCCTCTGAAGTAGATTCTACAACCACCTCAGCTAGAGGAGCAGTCTCTTTTTTGCTTGCTTTGGCAGCCAAATTTTTTGCAAACTCCGCCTTGATGGCCTCAACGTCCACATTCTTAATGACTGGCCGCTGGTTTAGCAACTTGATTCGTTCCACTCGGGCTTTAGCTCTTGCCTTATTTTTTCTCCCTTTTCGCTCTAGTCTAGTAACAGCCATTTCTTTGGTCGATTTTAAAATTGAGGTGCAAAGTTATGAGATTAAGTAATTTTGTCCAAACAGATTTTAAATGTCGTCAATAAAACCTGCTACTCCTAAGGGAACACGTGATTTTGGACCGGAGCAATCGGCGCGCAGAGCCTACATCATAGATACGATCAAAGGTATTTTTAAGAAATATGGGTTTCAACAATTGGAAACTCCTGCCATGGAAAATCTCTCCACGCTCACGGGTAAATACGGGGACGAGGGAGATCAATTGCTATTCAAAATTTTGAACTCCGGTGATTTTTTGGCCAAAGCACCTGAAGACCAAAAAACCACGAGCGGTCAGTTGCTGCCACACATTTCAGAAAAAGGTCTTCGCTATGATCTTACGGTTCCGTTTGCACGCTATGTAGTGAGTCATCAGCACGAGATCACGTTCCCCTTCAAGCGCTTTCAGATACAGCCCGTTTGGCGGGCAGATCGGCCACAAAAAGGGCGTTACCGTGAGTTTTATCAATGCGATGCGGACATCATCGGTACTCAGTCTATTTGGAACGAGGTGGAGTTGTCCTTTCTGATTCATGACGTATTCGCTTTCCTGAAATTGACAGATTTTTCGCTGAAGGTAAATCACCGAGCCATTCTGAATGCATTAGCCGCCTACTGTGGATTAGCAGGCAAGGAAATAGCTTTTTGTGTGGAACTGGATAAGTTGGATAAAACAAGTGAGGAGCAAGTAACCGAAGCATTGTTGAAAATCGGAGGCAAGACCCAAGCCATTGAAGAGACCATGCGCTTTTTGAAAGCATCGCTCTCGTTAGAAGAAAAGTTGGAAAGACTGGAGACAGTATACGGATTGTCCAATCAAGACATGCGTTCCTATTTTGATCTTTTAGTTCAAACCGGGAGAAAACTGAACGTTGACTTTGATTTGAGTTTGGCCAGAGGTCTCACATACTACACGGGGATGGTTTTTGAGGTAAAACCTACTTCTGTGCAAATGGGCAGCATTTGTGGTGGTGGGCGCTACGATAACCTCACAGGCGTGTTTGGCTTGCCGGGTGTGAGCGGTGTGGGTATTTCGTTTGGGTTGGATCGCATGTATGATGTGTTAGACGAACTCCAACTCTTCCCTGCAGAACTGACACAAAGTGTGGATGTGTTGATTGTTCATTTTGACGAAATGTGTTTCAAACACGGCGTTGGTTTGGTAGACAATCTACGAGCGGAAGGTATAGCCGCTGATATATTTCCTGAGAGCGTGAAAATTCAGAAGCAGTTTAACTATGCCAACAAAATAAATGCTCGGCATACGCTGGTGATTGGATCAGATGAAATGAAGACCAAAACGTACAATTTTAAAAACATGAAAACGGGAAATCAGGAGCTACACTCCTTGGACGAAATCTTAAAGCTCCTGCGGACCAAATAAATTTTTGACTCGTTTCCTCGTTCATACCATACATGCATTTTATTCGGTATATCGGTCTTTTTCTTTGTATCCCTCTTTTGGCACAGGTTAGTCAAGAAGGGAGATTTTCTTCGGATTATATAAGAGGATGTGCCCCGCTGACCATTCAGCTTACAGAGCACGATCCATTTGGGGCGATAGATAGGCAGTATTTCTATGAAACACCTTCAAATCTGAATGTAACCACCTCACTCACACATACATATACCCAACCGGGTACGTATCAAATTGTTCAATTGGTTGGTATAGATGTGGTGCCAAAAACAGACACGCTCACAATAGAGGTGTTCGCACCCACAGCTCCTGTATATTCCTATTATTATTGTGACAACCGACAAGTGCAAGTTCATATCGAAGACCCAACCTATGATGCTTATGAAGTTGAGTTCGCAGAAACCACCACCGTCACCCTTCTAGACGGTCAACAAGCAACCTACTCGTTCGGCATGACCGATCCGCTTTCTATCAAAGTCAAGGGACTATACACAGGTGCTCCTGAGAATTGCGCCGAGAGTACACTGATTTTACCAGAAGTAAAAGACGACCTGCAACCACCAGCGCCCACTTTGACCGAACTTACCCAACCATGCGAAAACGTGTATCAACTGAACATTCAAGCACCATTTGAGGAGGATGTCATCTATGAAATAGAATGGAGCAAAAGCGGTGGCACTTATACAAGTCTCTTTGAAGGATTGCATACGGGAGAGATCGTCTTTAAGAATGTTGGATTCTCCGCATCCGAAACAGGCTATTGTATAAGAATCAATGCGCTGAATGTTTGTGATGGTACCCGCATGATGGGCTCATCGGTCTGCACCTCGCTCGAACCAGGTCAGTTGGCTCCCATCCGAAATCTCTATAGTACCTATTCGGGCGAATCCATTGTCCTTGTATTGGAACCAGCCGCCGTTGGTCAATTTGTCTTTGAGCGATCCTACAACCAAACCGATTATTCCCAAATCCATGCAGGTTCGTCGAGCTACACAGATACCTCTCCCTTTTTTGGAAGGCAATATTTCTACAAAGTAAGTTTTGACGATAGGTGTGATGCGTTGTGGGGAACTCAGGACACCAGCCCCCCATTCATACGAGCCACGGTTCTTTCGGAAAATAGCTATCAAATTTCATTTGACCCGGCCGTTCACGCGTCAGCGCACGCATTTACGTATGAGGGCAGGTTGGAAGCAGCCGATGGGGTGCAAGTATTTCCTATCACCACGAATTCATTTGAACTGACATTATCCGTGTCGGGCGGCAAAAGACAAACGTTCAAGATCGTAGGCACATCCGACAATGTGGAGGTACAATCCAATACGCTCAAACTGACCTACACATTTGTGGTGCATGTGCCAAAAGCCTTCACCCCGAACGGAGATGGCAAAAACGATCGATTGGAGTTTTTCGGATTAGGAGGTGCCTCGGCTGAACTCAAAATATACAATCGATGGGGTCAGAAGATATACAGCGAACGGTCAGGTGCCCCCGCTTGGGATGGCCGCATCGACGGACACTTGGCACCTGAGGGCGTGTACATATATGAAATTTCGGTACCTGACCAGCCAAACCATGTGCAAAAAGGTACTTTTGCGCTGATCAAAAAGTGACGACTATGCTAGACATGATGAAAATGATGGGCAAAGTGAAAGAGGCGCAGGCCCGCATTGCAGAAGCGCAAGCGCAACTTTCAAGTATCACCGCCACAGGATCGGCCGGTGGAGATTTGGTCATTGCAGAAGCCAACGGTCTCAAGCAAATCATCCGTATCACCGTGGATGATGCGCTTATAAATCCGGTAGACAAAGAAATGATGCGCGATTTGATAATAGCCGCATGCAACAAAGCATTGGATGCTGCCGGACTCAAGGCCACAGAGCACTTACAAAAAGCCACAGAGGGACTGATTCCCAACATTCCAGGGTTTGATTTGGGCAGTATGGTGAAGTAATGGAAAGTGTTGCTGTCGTCATTCTCAATTACAATGGACGCGCCTACTTAGAGCAGTTCTTGCCCAGCATTATCGCGCATTCGGGAACGGCAAAAATCATTGTGGCAGACAATGCCTCCACCGATGATTCTGTTGATTATCTCTTGAAGGAATTTCCTTCCGTCCAACTTATTCTTTTGGACAAAAATTATGGGTTTGCCGAAGGATATAATCAGGCATTGCAGTCCCTGAATTACACTTACTATGCCCTCATCAATTCTGATGTAGAGGTCACTCCCGATTGGCTCAACCCTCTCGTTGATTATCTGGATATAAATCCTTCGTACGCGGCAGTTCAGCCAAAAATTCGTGCTTTTCATCAACGCGATTCCTTCGAATACGCCGGAGCAGCAGGTGGGTATGTAGACAGCTTAGGTTATCCATATTGTCGGGGTAGAATTTTTGAACATGTGGAAATGGATCTTGGGCAGTACGACACACCCACTGACGTAGATTGGACCAGCGGTGCGTGCATGCTCATGCGCAAGGAAGCGTATCATACCCTTGGTGGTTTTGATGCTGATTTCTTCGCCCACATGGAGGAAATAGACCTGTGCTGGCGCTTGCGATCGGCCGGATGGAAACTAGCTTGTGTACCGGAGCGCATCGTCTATCACGTAGGAGGTGGCACACTGCACAAATCCTCCCCCATGAAGACCTATCTCAATTTCAAAAACGGTCTTTCGCTATTGGTAAAGAATCTCCCTGCATCTCAACTCTGGTGGAAACTCCCCATGCGGTTGATTTTGGATGGCTTAGCTGCTTTGAAATTCGCCTTTGAGTCCTCTCCTACACACTTAGAGGCCATTTTGAAAGCTCACTTGGGCTTCTATCGCCAATTTCTTAGTGATTACAAAAAACGCACGAACACTTCACGCCCGCGCTCCACAAGTATTTTATTCAAGTATTTTGTTCAGAAAAAAAGGTCGTTTGCTGACTTCAATCAATAGTACCACAACGTATTATGTCTCCTTCTGAGGATGCTTCGGAAGTTAATGACGAATGCAAGACTCAAGTAAAGAATGACCGGAGACCCGAAAGTCAAAAATGAGGCATAAATGAAGTACAAGCGAATATTAGATGTGGGTACATTCAATTTATCGCCAAGTTTGGTACAGACACCAAACGCATGCTTTTCAAAAAAAAACTGTACCTGCCGCATATTATCGCAAATTTAAGTGCTTTGATTGATCAAACACTCATTTTGCGTTCAGGTATTACGTAATAGTTTGATTAATATTGCACTCCAGTTTAAAAAAAAGAACAATTGATTTTTATACAAAACCACTTAACAAAGATGAAAAACCTCAGATTAGTCCTCGTAGGCCTAGTTGGTGCTGTATTACTATCGGGCTGTACGCTCAGCAAGATGGTGAAAGTAGCCAAAGAGTCCAATTTTACCGTCACTCCAAATCCGCTTGAAGTACACGGTGGCAAGGTGCCACACAATCTTTCGGCCACCCTTCCTCCTAAGATTCTTCCATCAGGAAAGGTTTACACGATTTTCACCATGTATCAATACGGTGATCAATCAGTAAACGTTGGTTCTGTGACTATGAAGGCTGAAGATTATCCAAACAGCAGCACATCTGCCACGCCGATTAACCAAGATTTTTCTTTCGATTACAAAGAAGGAATGAACCCCGGCACCTTGGTAATGTACGGTGAGGCTAAAGACCCCAAGAATGGCAAAGTAAAGTACACAGATACCTTGGCGATCGCTCAAGGCCTTGTCTTGACAGCCAATTTGGTGGAGCCTGTGGCTTACAGTTCATTCGCTGCTCACGGGTATGACGACAGAGAAGAAATCATCCCAACGTCCGTTAATTTCTTCTTTGATCAGGGTCGTTCCAATGTGAATATGAGCCTGAATGTGGATGGACAAAATAACAAAGACAAGAATGCCTTCTTGTCCGCTTTCATTGCAGAGAAGAACGTGACTAGAACAGTGACTATCACGGGTACACACTCTCCCGAAGGTACTGAGACGATCAACACGGGTCTGGCCGGCGAGCGTGCTAAGGCTATCGAGGCGATGTATCGCAAAGAGATGAACAAGTATGATTACAAAGGCATGGCTGATTCTATCCAGTTCATTCAGAAGCCAGTTGTTCAAGACTGGGCTGCTTTGAAGGCTGCCTTGGCTAGCTACGAAGGAATCTCTGCTGATGCTAAAAATCAAATGAATGGTATCATGAACGGTACCGGTTCATTCGAAGACAAAGAAAAAGCGCTTCAGAAAGTAGACGGGTACAAGAAGATGTTCGATGATATCTACCCAACCTTACGTACAGCTCAGACCGAAATCTTGACTGTAAAAGAGAAGAAAACAGCCGCTGAAATTGCCGTATTGGCAAAGCAAGTGGTTTCAGGTGAGGCAAAAGCCGACACGTTGACCATGGAAGAAATGCTTTATGCCGCTTCTATGACTCCATCATTGGAAGAGAAAGCTGCCATCTACGCTGCTGCCACCAAGAAAGGCGAATCATGGGTAGCTCATAACAATTTAGCTGCTACATATATTGAAATGGCAATAGCCGGTGACAAGGCGAAAATAGAAATGGCTTTGACTCATTTGGAAATTGCTGCAAAATTGAACGGAAGTGCTTCCCACATTACTGCAAATCAAGGTGCTGCTTATGTATTGCAAGGTGAGTTTGACCAAGCATATGGCAAATTGTCTGATGCCTCTACAAATGATAACAAAGTGAACTCACGCGTAAACAGCATGAAGGGTGCCATTGAGATCATGAACGGTCAGTATGACAAAGCAAAAGGATCTTTGGCTGCTGCTGAAAACGATGGCAAGACAAACATCAATAAAGGCCTTCTATACTTGTTGAGCAAAGACTACACACAAGCTAATAACGGCTTTGATGCTGCCAAGAAAGATGAAGTTGTGGGTGCAAAAGCTTATTACATGAGTGCCATCACAGCTGCCCGTCAGGGAAGTGCAAGTGGTGTACTTAATAACTTGACTGAAGCTGTAAAGCGTAATCCGGACTACAAGCAAGCTGCTCTGAACGATATGGAATTCAGAAAATACGCTGACCAAGTAGCTCAAGCTGTGAAGTAAAAAATCAATTGAATGAATAAAAAACCTCGACGCTATCGTCGGGGTTTTTTTATGGGAAAAAATCAAACGTTTGGGGTTAATTTAGCGCCTCCAAAGACGATCAAACAAGATGAGAGAAATACAATTCAGAGAGGCTCTTCGTGAAGCCATGAGTGAAGAGATGCGAAGAGACAAAAGTGTCTTCCTGATGGGTGAGGAAGTGGCTGAATACAACGGTGCTTATAAAGTAAGTCAGGGCATGTTGGATGAGTTTGGCCCGAAGCGCGTCATCGACACCCCGATTGCCGAGTTGGGCTTTGCGGGTGTAGGCGTAGGAGCGGCCATGAACGGTCTCCGTCCTATCGTGGAGTTCATGACATTCAATTTCTCCCTTGTTGCTATCGATCAGGTGATCAATGCTGCGGCCAAAATGATGTCCATGTCCGGCGGACAGTTCAACGTACCAATTGTATTTAGAGGACCTACCGGTAACGCCGGTCAGTTGAGTTCACAGCATTCCCAAAATTTTGAGAATTGGTATGCCAATACTCCCGGCCTAAAAGTGGTCGTACCGTCAAATCCTTATGACGCAAAAGGTTTGCTGAAGACGTCCATCCGAGACAATGACCCTGTCATTTTCATGGAATCCGAACTTATGTATGGTGACAAAGGAGAGGTGCCGGAGGAAGAATACCTATTGCCCATCGGACAAGCACACATTACCAGAGAAGGGTCGGATGTCACATTGGTGTCATTCGGAAAAATGATGAAAGTAGCCCATGAGGCAGCCCAAGAAATGGCCAAAGATGGTGTACAGGCAGAGGTTATTGACTTGCGCACGGTGCGACCAATAGATTATGCTACTATCGTGCAGTCAGTTAAGAAAACCAACCGTCTCGTAATTGTAGAAGAGGCTTGGCCATTGGCTTCAATTTCTTCAGAAATAAGCCATCACGTGCAGAGTCAAGCGTTTGATTATCTGGATGCCCCCGTGAAACGAGTGACCAGTAAAGATGTACCTGTACCTTATGCACCCACACTCTTAGAGGAAGTACTGCCAAATGCGGCCCGCACCATCGAAGCGATAAAAGCGGTGACGTATAGGTAATGCTATTGAAGATTTGAATTGAAATAGCCCGGCTTTTGACCGGGCTATTTCAATTTAATGTCATTTCACTGCAAAAACGAGATCAACACGCCTGCTGCTACAGCCGAACCGATGACGCCCGAAATATTGGAGGCCATGGCGTATTGAAGCAGGTGATTGGTTGGATCATGCTTGATGGCAATTTCGTTGGCTACCCGCGAGGACATGGGCACTGCGCTCAGTCCGGTCGCTCCTATCAGTGGATTAATTTTCTTCTTGGAGAAGACATTGTAGATTTTGACGGCTACAATACCCCCTGCAATGGAAATGGCAAAAGCGATGAAACCACCCGCAATGATCATGAGCGTCTGGGCATTCAAAAAGGCGGTGGTGGTCATTGTGGCACCCACGGATAATCCTAAGAAGATGGTCGCGGCATTTAGAATAGTATTGCTCGCCGCATCTGACAAGCGTCCGGTGGATACGCCTATTTCTTTGACCAAATTACCAAATAGTAACATTCCCACCAATGGCACGGCAGAGGGCACCAGCAAGGAAACCACCGTTCCCATAGCAATGGGGAAGATGATTTTGAGTGCTTGCAAATTCTTGATGGGCGTTTTTGGCGGATACAATTTGTCCTGCTGCTTCATATTGATGAGCAGTTCTTTTTTGGTCATGGTGAAACGCACCACCAACGGAATGATGACTGGCACAAGAGCCATGTAGGAATAGGCCGCTATGGCTATAGGGCCGAGCAGATGTGGAGCCAATTTTATCGTTGTGTAAATGGCCGTGGGACCGTCTGCACCTCCTATGATTCCTAACGATGCAGCTTCCTTCAAAGTAAATCCAAACGCAACTGCAGAAAGTAACACAGCAAAAATGCCAATCTGAGCGGCTGCTCCAAAAAATGCCAATCGAAGATTGCGCAGCATGGGGCCAAAATCCGTGAGTGCCCCCACCCCTAAGAAAATAATGGGAGGCAAGAAGCCGGTTTTGATCAGGGAATAATAGAGGAAATTCATGATGCCATGCTGACTGGCGATCTGCGGTAACGTGAGCGTTTCGTCAATTTTTACCACGCCCATTTGTCCGCCGGGCAAGTTGGCCAGCAACATGCCAAATGCGATGGGAACCAGCAACAACGGCTCGTATTGTTTTTTGATGCCTAGGTACAGCAGAAAAAACGCGATACCGATCATGAGCAGGTATTCTGGCTGATCAATGATCTGCTGCAGCGCCGTGATGTTATAGAGTTTGCGTAAAAGTTCCACGGATTTCTGCGTTAGTTGAGGCGAATCAAGACATCATCATCGAGTACCGTATCAGCATTCTTGAAGAGAATCTCAGTGACTGTTCCATCCACATCGGCTTTGATGGCGTTGCTGACTTTCATGGCTTCTATGTAGCACACGATATCCCCTCTTTTCACTCGATCGCCCACCTTTAGGGGTTTTTCTGTTGAGTCCTTGGTCAAATATACAGTGCCCTCCAAAGGAGCCACAATCTCCTTAGTATGCCCATTGGCCGAAACGGGCACGGACATCTCACTCGACTGCCTTTGCGTCGAACTATCGGCTCCATCATACGAAAGGGTTACTTTGAATTTCTCCCCATTCACATCCACCATCAGGGTAGTAGGCTGAGCCGCACCATTTCCGACGGCCGTCACATTTTTCGTATTCCGACGTTCGGAAATGTCCTTTTCAAATGCAGCCTTGGCCTTACCCGATTTATACTCTTCGTATTGGGTGGGATGCATGGCATACTCAAAGAGCTCTTCATCGTCTGGTCCGGTCTCCCATCCCTTTTCCTTTATTTTTGCTCTGTATTCATCCAATGCATCGGGCCACAGTGCTTGTGCATCGCCCGTGAAAAATTCACGTCCTTGCTCTGCTGCCAATCGCTTCAAATCGTCCGATACTGGGCCCGGCAATTGACCTGATTTTCCTAGCAACATGTCCCACGTATTATCATCCAGCAAAGACCAACGCTCTTTACCCTTCATCATCTGCATCACGTTTACCAGCGCAGCATTTTTGACATATTGGCTAAATGGCGTGACCAATGGCGGATAGCCCATTTGCGGCCAAATTTCCTGTACTTCGTTGAACATCGCCACCAACAATTCGTCTTGCGTCACAGCGGGTTTGTTATTCTTTTCCATCCACTTGTTCAACCCACTGAGATTCGTCTCCAAATCTGACATCAGACTACCCATCATGCCTCCGGGCAATCCTGGCCCGATGAGCAAGGCATTCATTAATCTGTTTTTAGGACTAATGTAATAACCAAGAAAATCGTCAATGAATTCTTGCGTAAGTGAGCGCGCATGCATGTAGGCTTTCATATTGATATCCGGCAATGAGAAACCCGCATCACGTAACATTTCATGGATGGTGAGCAGATCGGCATGACTGGTGCCGTACGACAGAGGTTCCATACCTACATCGATAAACTCTGCTCCTGCTCGAGCGGCCTCAAGAGAAGATGCTACGCTAAAGCCCGGCCCGGCATGACCATGGTAGGTTACGAGCATATCGGGTTTCAAGGCTTTGATGCCTTGCACGATGCGACCGATGGTAACGGGACGACCGATACCCGCCATATCCTTTATGCATATTTCCTGCGCCCCCATATCAATGAGTTGACCGGCCATATTGATGAAGTACTCGGCGGTGTGAAGTTTAGAATGCGTAATGCACAAGCAGCACTGCGCGATCATGCCGCCCTCTTTAGCATAGTCGATGGAAAGCTGCAGGTTTCGGATGTCATTGAGTCCATCGAAAGACCGGGCAATGTCCGTTCCTTGGATTTTCTTCAGTTTGAACATCAGTCGACGAACATCCTTGGGTACCGGATACATGCGCAGGCCGTTGAGTCCGCGCTCGAGCATGTGCGTCTGAATGCCTGCCTCATTGAAAGGTTTTGTCCAGCGGCGTACGGCCGTATTGGGATTTTCGCCAAGCAGCAAGTTAATTTGTTCAAAACCACCGCCATTCGTTTCCACACGTCGAAAGCAGCCCATTTCGATGATGGGTTCAGCCACTCGCTCCAGCTGATCTACGCGCGGCATATACTTGCCTGATGACTGCCAAAGGTCACGATAGACCAAGCTCAATCCTATTTCTCTTCCCATCTCTATTTTTGATTTATTGCTTTTCGATTTTTGTAATTCGTCCCTTGCCTTGCGTAAAGGTGGCCACTGCGGAGGTGATAGCTGCCACTTTGCCGGGTGCTAAACCCTCTTCCTTTGGAGAAAAACGATTGACCAAACGGATCAATACATTTCCGGTGAAAACAACCAGTGCCAGCACAACAAAAACAGTGATCATACCGACGGCCAGCAGCATCAAAGCAGTAGAAAAATTGGTATCCATAGCTACGTAAAGAGGCTAAATTTATAGATGAATCCTTGGGATTCACTCTTTTGGGCAAATGATTTTGATCAGTGGGGAGATATTAATCCGAGAGTGTCATGCGCCAACTTCCCTGACTCAACAAGCTGTGAGATGCTATTTGTTGCTCCGCTAATTGCTTCTGCAAGCGCGTCGTGTAATACCACGAATTGTCTGACCCGATGAGGAGATGTTTGAATCGAAAATGCTCTTTCAGCCAATGCACGCTCTTCACAGAATGGTTATTTATGACCAGAATATCCGTCTCTATGGGCGGGTTAATGGTGTAGCCGGTCAATAGTGAATCCAAAATAATCACCCGTTGATTGGCCACTTGGCCAAACTTGATCACCCCCTTGCTTTCTGCTAATGATTGAAAAAACGACAGCCCCTCATCAAAGGGAGCCAGCCCATTGGCACGACGAAAAGGATCAATCTGAAAATGAAGCATTTCAAAATCAGGTTCCTTATCCGGCTCAATATAAAGCGCAGCTTGCCTTCCGGCGATCACATCTATAGCAGTGGTGCCGCTGATGTCATAGACGATCAATTCACTTCGAATACTCCTTGCTCGATCCTTGACATGGCCCCATGCCAACACAAGGCACGTGGCAAGTAACGAGGCGCCCATGTAGAGGCTGCTACGATGATAAAAAGCCATAAGCATCAGGACGATCAGTCCATAGACCATCCATACCTGAAAATTATCAAAATATAGCCAAGTAATCAAGCTGCCGGGTATTTGTTCTACGGCCAGAACCAGATAGTTCATCGCACGAATGAGGTAGTCCACCAAAAAACCAACCACGATCCCCAGTCCATCGGCCATGCTGCCCACCACGAGCATGAATATGCCCCCAATCATGATCAGAAATGCACCTGGGATTACTACCAAGTTTGACAAAAAGAAGTATGTGGGGAATTGATTGAAATAATAGATGGTTAGCGGCAAAGTAGCTATTTGCGCAGCAATAGATACGGCAGTGATTACCCATATTTTGTCCAAATATTTATTGCGGACATAGACCAGCCGATAAATGCGCGGTTGCAAATAGACGATACCGGTCACGGCCAAAAAGGAGAGCTGAAATCCTACGGAGTAGAGCAAGTTTGGATCATACAGCAACAGAATAAATGCGGAAATACCTAAACTGTTATAGATATTGCTGGAGCGCACCAAAGCCTTGCTCAGTGCAAAGACGGAAAACATGGTGGCAGCACGCAAAACGGACGGAGACATGCCCGTCACGAAAGTGTATCCCCAAATGACGAAAACAGAAACCACCGCTATCACGATATGCCCACCCGGCCGTTTCTCAATAGGCTTCAGGACGAAAAGCAAAATCATGTAAAATATACCCACGTGCAGCCCCGATACCGCCAGCACATGCATGGCACCCGTGGATGAGTAGGCGGTGGTCAAATCTTCAGATAGAAAATCTTTGATGCCAATGAGCAAGGCTAGCGCGATAGCCTGCGCATCTCGATCTTGGATGTAGGTCAGTATTTTTTTCTGCAAATAAGCCCGCAGCACATACGCACGCTCTAGCACAACACTCGGCGGGTCATTGTGCATTACCTCCACCCGATCGGGTGAAACGAACGATTGTCCGTGAATTTGCTGCCGCGCGATGTACGCCGAATAATTAAACTCTTCCGGATTGGTAGGCGGAGGAATTTCCGATGGTGCACCCAATACGCGAATGACATCTCCATAGACCAATGGCATTGCAATCATATCTCGCTTGCCAATATACAAGTGAAGCAAGCCAGAGACCAGTGTTTCAGTACTATCTGCCAATACGCGCGAAACCTCAACAGTGTACCGACGCGTTGTTTCCTTCTCTAACACATCAGACACCACCCGACCTTCATAGGCCACAATCCTTCCGGACACATGTCGAAAATGATCTTCATCATCTAGGGTGTTCGTCTGCAGCATGACCCACCCAAAAACATACGCCACTATGGCAAGACCCAAGCATCCGCTGAGCAGCGTAAGGCGCGCGCGCTTCCAGATAAATTCAATACCCCACGTTATTAAATAGAGAAGGAGAAGAATGCCTAAAACGACATAAAAGGAGTCCCAAATCTGCGGCCATCGTTCGAAAAGAAATATACCTGCAATGCCTGCAAACGCAAACCGGACGAATGGAAACGCCGACCATGTATACATACTGTATGCCGTTGTTTCCTAAAAGTAAGAAGAAGGTAGTTGAAATGCAAAAATGGAAGGTCAATCCTCGGTAAAACACGAACATGAGATGATAAAAATCAATCCTTGCAGTTATTCTGATAAAATTCCTACATTCGTCTAGTAACAAACAATACCCGTTATGAAAAAGTCACTCGTACTATTCACATTGCTTCTGGCTACCACTGTACTCTTCGCTCAAGGCCCTAAAAATGGTCAGGGTAAAAAGCCCGTGCCCGGTCAAAAGCCGGCGCAAGGACAAACACCAAATCAAGGCAGCAATACAACGCCAACCGAAGACCCCACGAGCTTGTTGGTCGGCACTTGGCTGTTCGTGAGTGCCAAACAGGTGACAAAGACGTCAGCAATGATTATCCGCTAGGCAATCTGAACGGAAAAGCGCGCAAAATGACATTGCTGGCTGATGGTTCATTGTTTTATGAACCCGAAGTAGTCACAAACGCCAAAATAATGAGTGCCAAATGGAAAGTAGAGAAAAACGAAACTACCGGCGCATATTCGCTAGTGATCACAACCAATTTGATGGACGGATCAACCGGCACGAGTCGTGAGAAAATCCTGACGATCAACAATCAAAAATTGATCTTTTGGCGCGTGGTGGTAGAGTACAAGCGCTCCATCTAATTGAAAACGTATTATTCAATCGGTTCAGCGAAAAGGCATGCCCGCACATTGATAAAATCTTGCTGATTATCTGCCAGCACCATTAGTTTATCCTCCTTCTCGATGATGGTGGAGCCGCCCGGACGAATATATTCGTCCTTTCGTTTGATCATTATAATAAACGCAGATTTGGGAAAATTCAAATCAACGATGCGTTTATTCAAAGCATTCGATTGTTCGGAAATATCAAATTCCTGTAAGGATGATTTGGGCAAATCAAGAATAAGTTTATCTATCTCCGAAATCCGTTTTACTTTTTCAGGCAAGGCCACTCTCAGCCACTTGGCCACTATGGAAAGTGTTGTTCCCTGAATGATTACTGAGGTCACAGAAATGAAAAACACGATATTGAATATGATGTGCGCTTTCTCGATTCCGGCCAACAATGGATAGGTAGCAAAAACAATAGGCACAGCACCGCGCAATCCCACCCACGAGATGTAAAATCGTCGGCGCATTTTCATCTTAAAAAATAGCAAGCTGATAAATACGCTGATCGGCCGAGCAACCAAAATAAGAAAAAAGGATATCAGTAATCCGATACCTACGAAAGGTACAATTTCAGATGGAAAGACTAATAACCCCAGCGTAAGAAACAAGACAATCTGCATCAACCAAGCCAACCCGTCAAACATCTTGAAAATAGTCTTCTTGTGTATAAGATCCTGGTTGCCTAGGTACACCGCACATATATAAATGGCCAAAAACCCATTGCCACCCAAAAAATCGGTAGCCGAGAATGTTATAAACATAAGTGCAATGACCAACACAGGATAAAGGCCTTCAAAATCAAGCTTAATTTTATTTATAATAAACTTGCTCAATTTTCCAAAAACGATTCCCGCCAATCCGCCCAAAATCATTTGTTTAAAAAACAGCGGAACAATAGATAATACACTTTGATCTTGATGAACCACCAACGTCAAGAAGGCAATGGTCAACACATACGCCATGGGATCGTTACTCCCACTTTCCAATTCCAATGTAGGGCGCAAATTAGATTTTAAGGCCAGGCTCTTGGATCGTAAAATGGAGAACACGGCAGCCGCATCGGTAGACGACACGATGGAGCCCAGCAGCATGCTTTCATAAATGGTGAAATCGGTAATAAACCAAACAAACGTACCCAGTGAGAGCGCCGTGAGCAATACGCCAAGGGTAGACAGAACCAGCCCTTGTTTCAGCACCGGTTTCACCGCATGCCAGTCCGTATCCAGCCCGCCCGAAAACAAAATAAAGTTTAACGAAACAATCCCGATAAACTGTGCGATTTGCGGATCGTCAAAGTGGATACCTGCTATGCCTTCTGAACCGGCCAGCATCCCGATAGTCAAAAAGAGCAATAACGTAGGTACCCCAAACTTATAGGACGTCTTTCCCACTATGATACTCACAAAGAGCAAAAGCGAGCCAACCAATAGGATGTTTTCAATCGTCAAATTCATGGGAAAACCGCACTACGAAATTTCAACTATGACAAATATACCCGCTACAACCTAAGCCATTAGAATACCACCTATTCACCAGTCAACTTGTCAACCAGTCAGCCAGTCAACCAATTAACTAGTCAACCAATTAACCAAGAATGGCTATCTTTTCCCAAACACTTTGTTTATGCGACACATGCTGCAATCTCCCGTGCTTCAGGCCAATCCGGCTTTGTACAGTTTTCTCCCATTGTTTTACATAGCTTGGGCCGATGCGGTGCTCACGCCCGGCGAGGTGTCGCAATTGCGCACCATCATCCAGAAACAAGACAAACTGAAAGCCGACGAACAGGCATTCTTGCTTTCGTTCCTCGACCCTAAAGATCCACCCACACCCAACGAACTGAAGTCATGGCTGACCACCATCCGCGAGTCGAGCGACAAAATATCCGATAGCGAAAAGAAAGGCGTAGTGACCATCGGAATGGATCTAGCCAAACTGCACCAAGCACCCAATGCCGAAGAACTAAAAGTTCCCCTTTTGGAAATAGAAGAGGCCCTGGGCATCATTTCAGAAGAATCGGGCTACCATCTTCGCATGCTGCAGCGCACCACAACAGCCGAGCTGCTCAGTACCGCACCTAGTTTTGATATCGACAAAATGGGCGATTTGCTCGATGGCGACCAAAAGGAAATCATCCAACGAGTGAAAACGGTACTTTCCGATCCGGCCTTTAATTACATCGACCCGGATAATTTGGCCGACTACCGTGCCAAAGTATTGGAATGGTGCAAGCTGCACGCACAGCAAGGCTTTGGTGCCATGGCCTACCCGCCTGAATATGGCGGTGAGGGCGACATGGCCAAATACTTCGCCATCATGGAAACCCTCTCCTATCACGACCTCAGTGTGGTGGTGAAATTTGGAGTACAGTTTGGCCTGTGGGGCATGAGTGTCTACTTCCTCGGTACAGAAAAACACCATAAAAAATACCTAACCGACATTGGCACGCTCAAACTGCCCGGCTGCTTTGCCATGACAGAAACCGGACACGGCTCAAACGTGAAAGGCATAGAAACTACGGCCACTTACAACCACAAAAAAAACAACATCGTCATCCACACGCCACATCACGGAGCAGGCAAGGAATACATCGGCAATGCCGCCCTGCACGGACGCATGGCCACCGTATTTGCCAAACTGATCATCGAAGGCGTAGACTATGGCGTGAATGCCTTTGTGGTGCCGCTACGCGATGAGAACGGCAACACGCTACCCGGCATCACCATCGAAGACTGTGGCCGCAAAATGGGCCTCAATGGCGTAGACAATGGCAAAATCTGGTTCGATCAGGTACAAATACCCAAAGAGAACATGCTCGACAAATACGCCCGTATAGACGACAATGGCGAGTTCCAAAGTCCCATCACCAGCGACAACCGCCGATTCTTCACCATGCTCAGCACACTTGTCGGTGGACGAATCGGCATTCCCCGTTCCGGTATCAGTGCGGCCAAATCAGGGCTCGCCATCGCCATCCGGTACAGTGACGGGCGCAAGCAATTCGGGCCACAAAACGGCAGTGAAGTGGCCATACTCAACTACCGCACCCACCAGCGCCGACTCATGCCGCTGCTGGCCATCACCTACGGGTGTCACTTCGCATTGCAGCACCTCACCGAGCGTTTCATGAAGCGCACCGAGGACGACATGCAGGAGATAGAAGCCATGGCCGCCGGACTGAAAGCCTTCGCCACGTGGCACACCACCCACGCCCTGCAAGAATGCAGGGAAGCCTGCGGCGGCAAAGGCTACCTCTCCGAAAATCGCATTGACCGACTGAAAAACGACACAGACGTGTACACCACCTTCGAAGGAGACAACACCGTGCTCATGCAACTAGTGGCCAAAAGCCGCCTGGCCGATTTCAAGAAAGAATTTGGTGACATCAACCTCTTCGGCATGTTGGGCTATGTGGCCGACAAAGCCAAGACAGGCCTAGCCGAAATGAATCCCATCATTGTGCGCAGCACCGATAACAACCACCTGCTCGATTTCGATTTCCACCTGAACGCCTTCCACTACTGCGAGCGCGACATCCTCACCTCAGCCGCCAAGCGATTGCGCAAACATTTCAGCATGGGCATGGACTCGTTCGATGCATTCAATCAGGCGCAGTACCACATGGTGGGCGTGGGCTTTGCCTATGTAGAACGCCTTATTTTGGAGCAATTCATTGCCAAAGTAGCTGCCACCGAAGACCCCATGTGCAAGGCCGCTTTGGCCAAACTGTGTCAACTGTTTGCACTCTCACAAATAGAAAAAAACAAAGGCTGGTACCTAGAGCATGGCTACATGGAAGCCGTGAAAACCAAAGCCATCCGCAAACTCATCAACCAACTTGTGTGGGAAGTACGCCAAGATGCCGTGCCATTCGTAGATGCCTTCCGCATACCCGATGTGGTGCTGAGTGCGCCGATTGCCGCGAAGGGTTAAATTTTTAGGGCTTGGGCTGACCGAAGCGTCCGGAGCGACACCTCCGAGTTCTCTAGGCACAGCCACCCCGCTTTCGCCCATGACGCTACGGTCATGGCTCTATCGGGGCTAGTTTATTTACAGCATGGCTGCTTAGCACCGTAATTCTAAACTCAGAAGAAGATCAACTGATTTTTCATCATACTTGCAAACTGGTATATTCACTTCATGTCTGCACTACCGCGCATAGAAGTACGCCCTCTTCAGCATCACGACAAGCAGGTGCTCGGGCTATTCTTTCCCTATCATCTTCAGATCACAACCACCCTCAGGCACATGAACGCCCGTTGGAGCAAAACACACAATTGCTGGCTCCTGCCCAACAACCGCGAAAATTTGAAAAAACTCTTTGCAGGACTTAAGGGCATAGCATGGATAGATACCACTGCCCTATTTCAAAATCAGCCAAAATCAAATACCAAAAACCCAAAACCTAAAACCCATACCCTACCTCCACTAAGCACGGCTCAAACGCATGAAATTGAAAAATTTAAAGCCTGGCTTACCTCCGGCCGATTCAGTCCCAGCACGGTGAAAACATACAGCGAAGCATTAGGTGTTTTCCTGCGCTATTTCCCCGATGTAGAACCGTCAAACATTAGCAATGAACACCTCATTCGATTTAATAATGAATACATCCTCAAAAATGGATACTCATCTTCATTCCAAAATCAAGTAATCAATGCGCTCAAAAGCTATTTTAAAAAGATTCAGCATAAAAATCTGAATCCCGATCTAATCCAACGCCCCCGACGCGAACACAAACTACCCAATGTCCTAAGCAAAGAAGAAGTAAAAGCTATCCTCGAAGCACCAACCAACCTCAAGCACCGCATGATGCTCTCCCTCATATATGCCTGTGGGCTAAGGCGAAGCGAACTGCTCAATATGGAACTCACCCATATAGACCGCAAGCGCAAAATCATTATCATCAAACAAGCCAAAGGAAACAAAGACCGAATAGCACCAATATCAGACAAAATACTGGTTATGCTCACCGAATATTATAAAGCCTATCGACCTAAAAAATACCTTGTAGAAGGCCAACAAGGCGGGCAATACACAGCATCCAGTCTCTCACAGGTATTACACGCGTGTGTTAGAAAGGCGCGTATAAACAAACCAATCACCCTGCATTGGTTACGCCACAGCTATGCCACACATTTGCTCGAATCAGGAACAGATCTGCGATATATCCAAGAACTACTAGGACACAAAAGCTCAAAAACCACTGAAATATATACCCACGTAAGCACCAAGAACATCCAGCAAATCAAAAGTCCATTTGACGACTTGTAGAAAAACCAATTAACTGCTATATTGCTTGGACTATAAACAGAAAAACTGTACAAATACAGCCAAAATAGATGACTTTGTACACAAAAACCGCACATACAAGCAAGTTATAGCCAATGCTAAAATGACATTCATAGACAAAATATTAGGCAGACATAAAACAGACCCGTTTGACAAAGCACCATTTCTTTTGCCGTGGTATTTTGACAAACACAAACCTAAATTGACGGTTGACAATTCAACTCTGACATGGAAGTTCGTGGAGAAAATCAAAGACGAATATGTAGGTCTTGTAACCCTTAATGACGACAAAAATGTTCTCGGACTTTTTAACTCTTACGTTTACATTCAGCCTTCATCTACGGGTGACAGATTTTGTGTTTGGACACGTTCAAATAATGTAAATGCTGGCTTTCCGACATTAACTCTAAATCTATATTTAACCAAAGACCTAAAACTAATTACAGACAGCAATAAATCAATCTTGCAGCTCCACGCTGACAAAGGGACTTCATACTTATTAAATTGCCAACCGAAGGCGACAATTTCATTTCAATTAAATGCAGACAAAGAAGCATTTAAAGTTGACTTCCCTGACGACTTTAAGACATTTGACGAGTTTATAACTGTATCTGACATACCAAGCTTATATCTTAACGGAAAAGCTGAGTGGAACAATACAGCATTAGTTGTTATTAAGCCAAAAGACGATTGGGTTTTCATTTATCCTCAAGACTGGTTTAATCAAGACGAAAAAGTTGACTTCGGCTATCAATGGATTACCAGAGCAACGAGGAACACAGACAACAATAGTATACTTGGACAGGGAATTAGAATTGACAAATTTGAATTAGATGAAACGAACCGACAAATCAAGCACTGGCTATAACACGGGTTTGGCAAAAGTGGCGGTTCAGTGCTCCGCAGACACATTTGTGGTTAATCAAAGTTTGGTTCTCCGCATCAACATTTGTGGTGAAAATCGCCACCTTCGCCAAGCCCGAAAACGTTAGCACCAATTGTAAAGCGACAACGAAACAGACGAACATAGACGAAAAATGAAGTATCAAAACATAAGAGAAGAAGAACTTAAAAACAAAGTAGCTCAAGACTACTTTTGGATATACGACTGCTCCAAAATAATTGGTAACGTGGACTTTTGTGTTTGTATGCACCAAAGCCAAAAAGAACTGTTTGAACAGGAATCTTTACTTTGGGCAGAAGCTAAAAAAGGTTCGTCAGACATTTACAAATCAATCGTTCAACTCATATTGACAATTGGCAAAGCAAGGACCTTTGACAAGTTTTTACCGCCTGCAATGTTAGGAGCTTTTGACGGAGAAAAAATTGCTTTCATTCCTTACAACGACATTCACGAAGTTTTTTACATAAACGACTTTAACTGGAACGTAACACCTTCAAACCACGACACAAAAGAATTTAAACTCATTCACGAAAAAGTTAAAACTGTAATTGACAGCAAAGCCCTACTTTTTAACTTTTTGAATGACGACCGTGAATTGAAAAAATTTATCAAAAAGAATTTCATAGTTGGCAAATTCGGCTTGACAAAGACTAAGATTGACAAGAACAATTTTATGGTCATTTACAACAAATGGCTACAAGCTGTAAAACCGAGCATTGCAGTAAATTGGGACATTGCCAAGAAAACGGGAATTATTGATGGTGACTTTTATCTTGCTGACTTACTTTCTCAAGAAAACAACACCCTCAAAGAAAAGCTATTTGTATTACTCCGACACGACCATTACGAACTTGACCGAAAATTGGATGAAGCGGGAATGTTCAGCAGTAAACGGACTGACTTTACAGACAAGCAAGTTGCACATACTCAATTTTGGAATAAATACGACCGACCACCAAAAGAAGAATATTGGGACTACATTGTTGAACGCAGAGATTTACTTGTTCCGCAAGACGTTAGAGAACGAAAAGGAAGTTTCTTTACTCCGCAGATTTGGGTTGAACTTTCACAAAAATACCTGACAGACGTTTTAGGTGAAGACTGGCAAGACGAATATTATGTTTGGGACTGTGCCGCTGGCACAGGAAATTTGCTTGCAGGACTTACGAATAAGTATAATGTTTGGGCTTCAACTTTGGACAGCCAAGATGTTGAAGTAATGCACGACCGTATAAAAAATGGAGCGAACTTATTGGACGACCACGTTTTTCAGTTTGATTTTTTGAATGACGATTTCAGTAAATTACCACGACCACTGCAAGAGATAATAAACAACCCAGAGAAACGAAAAAAGTTAGTTGTTTATATTAATCCGCCTTATGCTGAAGTTTCAAGCATTGGAATTAAAGGCAAGGCTGGAGTGAACAAATCCAAAGCTCACGACAAATATTCTGCAAAAATAGGAACGGCAGGTAGAGAAATTTACATTCTATTTTTAGCTCGGCTGTTTGACGAGTTAAATGGATGTATCATTGGAGAGTTCTCAAAATTAAAAGCATTACAAGGGTCAGCATTTTCAGAGTTCCGTGACTTTTTTAAAGCCGAATTAGTAAAATCATTTGTTGTTCCTGCTTACACATTTGACAATGTTAAAGGCAACTTTCCAATTGGTTTTAAAATTTGGAATACCGGAGTAAATAACCCATTTGAAGAAACAGTTTCATATGTTTATGATGAAACTGGTAATATAATTGGACAAAAAATATTTTCTGTAACGGAGAAAGCCGACTTTATAAATAAGTGGATTTCCAAATACAAAGTAAAAACAGAATTTATTGGCTTTTTAGCAGGAACTAACGGAAACGATTTTCAACAAAATGGCATTGTTTACATTCTCAACAAGAAAGAGCAAATGGCAAATCCAAGGGGTATTTGGATTAGTTCGCAAAATCTCATTCAATCCTCAATTTACTATGCTGTTAGGCGTTGTGTTGCTCAAACTTGGTTAAACGACCGTGACCAATTTTTGCACCCAAACAACCAATGGGAAACAGATACAGAATTTCAAAATGATTGTTTGGTGTTTACCTTATTCAACACTCATATTCAAACTCAATTTGGAACTAATCATTGGATACCATTTACAGAACAAGAAGTTAATGCAAGAGAAAAGTTTGAGAGTAACTTTATGAGCAAATTCATAAACGGCAAACTCAAAAACGACCATAGCGGAGATTTATTTGGCAACCAAACTCAAAGGGCAACGCCACTTGTATTTTCACCCGAAGCGACAGCCGTTTTAGACCCTGCTCGTGAACTTTGGAAATATTATCACAGACAACCAAACTGCAACGTTAACGCTTCACTTTACGACATTAGAGAACATTTTCAAGGTAGAAACGAAGCAGGAAAAATGAACAATAAAAGTTCAGACGAAACATATATGAATTTAATTGGCGACCTAAGAGAAAAACTTAAACAACTGGCTGACAAAATAGAACCGAAAGTTTACGAATACGAATTTTTAAAACAATGACGAGAAAAGAACAACTGGTGCTAACAGCGGTTTGGCGTAATGGCGGGTGCAGTGCTTCGTATGACAGTTTTGTGCTAAGTTCAAGTTCAGTTCTTCGATTGAAGTTTAGTGCTAAAAATCCGCCACTACGCCAAGCCGCAAAACGTTAGCTGTGATTTTAAAAAGACGATCGTAACAGAATGAAAATAGCCATATTGACACTTGGAACTCGTGGAGACGTTCAACCTTATGCGGTCTTGGGACAAGCACTCAAACATCGTGGACACCAAGTGACATTATCAACTGCCAAAAACTTTGAGCAACTTGTAAAATCATACGACATTGACTTTGCACCAATTGAAGCAGACTTTCAAGAACTCTTAAACTCAGACGAAGGAAAAAAGATGATGAAAGGAAATCCATTTGCAGTTAAGAGAAATCTAAACACTTGGGTTTATCCTTTAATTACAAACTCGTTGACAGAGTTTTACAAATTGGCTAAGGAAAGTGACATTGTTCTTTATCACGTCAAGACTTTGGCGGACAGTTTTGCCGACCAATTTCCCAATAAAATGATTAAAGCAAATGTGTTACCTATCGTTGAACCGACAAAGGAATTTGCAAATCCTGCATTTAGTGGTTTATGGATACCCAGTTTTCTAAACAAATTGACTTACAAGTTTTCCAATCTTAGCATCAAACTTTTGTCAAAGCCAATCGGACAGTTTAGAACAAAATTTGACTTGCAAAAGAAGTTTACAGTACCGACAATAAGAAATATTTACGGAATAAGTTCTCACTTTTTAGCAATTCCGCAAGACTTTGCAGCACATTCAAAATTCACAGGATTCTGGTTTGGGACTTCATCTACCGAACTCTCACCAGACCTAAAAGACTTTATCAATGCAGGTGAACCGCCACTATTATTGACATTTGGAAGTATGCCATTTAAAAGCAAATTTGATTTGCAGACGGCAATCATAAAGCTAACTCAACAATCTGACACAAGAATAATTGTAGTAAAAGGTTGGGGACTTGAACACACAGAACAGCTTGAAAATAATCCGAAAATAAAAGTCATCTCATCAGCACCTTACGAAAAATTATTCCCTTTGACAAAGGCAATTATTCATCACGGTGGTATTGGAACAACAGCAGAATGTTTAAGAGCAGGAAAACCATTTATGATTTGCCCAATTCTATATCCAATTGGCGACCAAAAGTTTTGGGGACAACACGCATACAAAAAAGGACTTGCTGTAAAACCGATACCTATCAGTAAAATGACAGAAAAAATATTTTTGGAAAGTGTAAACGAACTTCTGACCAACAAACAACTTTACGACACTGCAAAACAAATACAGAAATTAATAAACAACGAAAACGGAATTGAAAACACAATTGACGAAATAGAAAAAACCACAGCTAACAGCCGTTTGGCGTAATGGCGGGTGATGTGCTACTATGACAGTTTAGTGCTAACCCGAAGAGTAGTTCTTCGATTGAACTTTTTTGCTAAAAATCCGCCACTACGCCAAGCGGCAAACCGTTGTAGGCAATTGTTCAACTTAAAAGACTATTCTATGATAAAAAGTGTGACCAGTGCTGCGGTGTTAATACTACTACTCTGTTTTCTCAATCAAAAGGTTAATGCCCAATCTTTAAACAGCTACAGCCAGGAAATACAAAATCGAATAAAGTCCGTTGAAAATAATCTTCGCCAATGGACAAAAATAAAAGGCCAACCAGAATGGACGCTCGCTGAGAGAATGAAGTACCATCATGTAAACGGAATTAGCATTGTCGTTATTAAGGACTTCAAAATTGACTGGGCAAAAGGATACGGCTTGGCTGATAGTTTGTCCGGAAAACCAGTCAACAATGCTACCCTATTCCAAGTCGGATCTATCAGCAAAGCCATAAATGGCTTAGGGGTGTTAAACCTGGTGCAGAATGGAAAGCTTGATCTAGATAAAGACATTAATGAATACTTGACATCTTGGAAATTCCCTTACGATAGCTTGTCGAAAGGAAAAAAGATAACCCTTGCAAATCTTTTAAGTCATACTGCTGGCTTAAGCGGCCATGGTTTCCCTGGATACGTTGTAGGCGATACCATCCCTTCACTGATTGAAATTTTAGATGGGAAACCCCCAGCTAATACCAAACCCATACGGTCTGAATTTGAACCTTCCTTAAAGTATAAGTATTCAGGTGGTGGAACTACTATCTCGCAATTGATCATACAGGATGTAACACAACAACCGTATCATTTCTTTATGCGAAAAACAATTTTCGATCCCCTTGGAATGAAAACAAGTTCCTATGAACAGCCTCCTTCCGCAGCGAACAAGAAATTGTTGGCAACTGGCTACTTAACAACCGGAAAAGCAGTGCAGGGTAATTATCATATTTATCCTGAACAGGCAGCTGCTGGCCTCTGGTCAAATCCCAGTGAACTGGCTGCATACGTCATTGAAATTCAACAATCGTTAAATGGAAAATCGAATAAGATACTGTCACGAGAAATGGCTGCGCGGTATGTAATGCCTTTTAATCCTAAGTATGTAACGCCTTATCCGGGTGAAGAGGTTGCTTTAGGTGTTTATAATCGCAAAGCAGGAAGCGAAAGATATTTTACACATGATGGATCGGACCGTGGCTTTAAAGCAAAATTTATTGGAAGTATTAAAGATGGCTATGGTGCCGTCTTAATGATAAATTCAGATAGTAGGGAAATATTAGAAGAAGTAGTCAATGCCATTGCGTTTACCTACAATTGGAAAGATTATCTTGAGCCAGACAAAACAGTGATAAAGGTTAATGATGATATCTTAAATTCTTATGTTGGAGAATATTTATTCGAAAATGATCCAATGTCAATTATTAAAGAAGGTGATAAGTTATTTATCATGGTCAACAAAATCAAAATGCAAATGTGGTTTACATCAGAGGCAGAGTTTTTTGTCTTAGAACAGAAAGCATATTCGAGATTCCTAAAAGACGCACAAGGAAAAGTAAACGGATTCTTTTATAAGGAAGAATTTTTTGAAACAACCGCCAAGAGAATTGAATAGCAACTGCCTACAACAAAAGCTATAAGTCATGGCGGCACATTGGATATTTAATTTTTATATTTCGGTGTGCCGCCACGCCTTATAGCCAAGCGTTGTGCGATACTATAAAGAACAAAACCGTCAAAAAATGAAACAACGGAAACTACAAATTATCTTACTGATTTTCATAGCCTTAACTTCTTGTACCCAACAACAAGACAAGGAAGTTGTAACCCAAGTTGTACCCGAAAAGCCAAAACCAACCTTTCAGGCAGACACGACAGTTTATTGTCAAGACAAATATTACAATCTTGCTTTTCAGGAAATCAATCAAATGCTTGAAGATAAAATCCCAATGGATTTTAAACGTGCTTCTTTCCTGATAGAGTGGGCATATTTGAAAGGTAACTTAGACTATACCGACTTTTGCAAACAAATTTCTACTATTGCCAAAGATTTAAAACAATTTATCATAGACAAGAAAGTAGGTGTTTATAAAACCGCAGGTAATTATGCTTTGTACGAGTATTTTACAAAACCACATTCTATGAATAATTACAAGCCTTTTACCTACGATTTTGAAGACTTTTATGGCGATAAAGATTACACGAATGTATTTGTTACAAAATTATTGCGAACACACACAGGGCAATGTCGTTCAATGCCAATGCTTTACAAGATTTTGGCAGAAGAAATCGGGGCGGATAGTTATTTGGCTTTGGGTCCGAACCACCTTTACATCAAACACCTTGACGAACAAGGAAAATGGGTAAACATTGAACTTACCAATGGGCATTTTTCATCGGATAGTTGGATGATTTCCTCAATGGATATTTCAGCAGAAAGTATCAAAAAAGGTGTGTATATGAAAGACTTAACTATGCGTGAAAGTATTGCTTTTTGTTTGCAGGATTTGGGTTATGCCTATTACAGACAATACGGTTATGATAATTTTTCTGTTGTTTCTTGTGATACAGCCTTAAAACATTTTCCCAACTTAATGACAGCCCTAATGCACAAAAGCAACACGATTAGGCATTTTGGCTTGGCTTATTTGAAAAAGTACGGCAAGAAAAAAAGCCCATTCATTGAAAGCAATTACAAGACTTTCAAAGAGTTGGAAGTGAGAATGGAAGAATTAGGGTTTAGGGAAATGTCGCAGGACAAATACGAGGCGTGGGTACGTTCAATGGAAGAAGAAAGAGCAAAAATCAATTCCCAAACAGCAAGCAATTAATTTTCAAAATAGTAAAACCAAAAAATATGAAACGTAAAACATACTTGATTTTAACATCAACATTCTTCGCCTTAATTGTAGGCATTTTTGGCTATTTCTATTTTAGCCACCCCCAAGCCGAAGAAGAATTTACAGGGGATTTTGGCAGTGAAAACAACCACTACCGAAATACAGAAACCAAAAACCTAAGCCCTTACGCCATTTTTGGCGATAGTTCTTTTGTGTTGATGACAGAAGAAGAAAGGACAGGTAAACATACTTTGGAGATACCTAATCATCTTAAAAATGAGAAGGTCAAGAAATTTACCTTTGATTATAGGACAGGAGTAGTCAAACTTTATGACAAAGAGAATAAACTAATTACAGAGTTTAAAACCTCACCTAATCAAATAATGCGTTTTCTTAGACCTGACCGCTACGCTGATAAGTACCCAAGTTTATCACCATATAACTTTGTCGCAAATAACCCAATACGATTTACCGACCCAACAGGTGATACTATTGTATATGATGCTAATTTAAGCAAAGAACAAGTTGCGGGGCTACAAAGTGCTTTTGGCTTTTTATCTCAAAATAGTAAAGCATTTGCAGAAGTTTTTAATGGTTTGAACACATCGAACAATATTTATACTATTACTATTGGGCAAACATCAGGAAATGTTGATGGACAATATAAGCCAAATGGTAAATCAACAGGAGGCGTATTGACATTTCAAAGTATGGAAAGTGCAGGCAGAGTTTCAACAACTGTTGAGGAAGTATTTCACGCCTTTCAAGATGATGTGAAACCTTCTGTTTATCCAGGTGTAAGCACATCAAATATTGAATTTGAATCAAAAGTATTTAAATACATTGTTTATGATGATTTGATTAACTCAAATCCAAATTCACCACCAGTAGTTCCATTTGTGAATGAAACAGGATTCGCTAATATGGATAATGATTATATTTTTGGTAATCAACCACTTATGGATGCTAAGGGCAATTTGAATTTGAGTTCTCAAAACCTACAAAGCCCAGCATTTCAGCAGTATTACCAACAAAACCTGAATACATTTGTTCAAGCATATAGAAGTTTAGGGATACCCGCACCAACATATACAGCCAATCCGTCATCACACGGACCTAATGCGATTATCAAAGTTCAAAAAGCCATAGGAAGATGAAAAATATAATTGTAATTATTTTTTTGCTACTAACAAGTTGCATAAGTGGAGCGCAAATATCTGATGCCAAAGAATGTATTAGGATTAATAACGAAACTATAAAAAAATGCCTAATAGAAACTTTTGACCAAGATTGGTACAATGAGTTTTGTGTAAAAAAAGGCAAATTTTTCTTTGTAGCTATCGTGGGAATAAACGGTAAGGTCAAGACAATTACAAAGTATAGTTTAAAAAGTGGAATTAGTGAAAATGATTTTCAGCTTTTCAAATCCAACTTGGAAAAGAAATACCAATTATGCATCAGCAATAATAATCCAGATATCAATGAAAATGACTTTATAAAAATCATTGAAAAAGGAGATTTTAGCTTTACATTTTTGTATCAGTGCGAAAAAAAAGAAGAATAGCATCGCACAACATTGCATTTGTGTCAAGGCGGGCAGACGTGCTAAATTGAACTTTTGTGCTTTCTATTGGCTTTTGTGCGTGTGGAAACGATAGTGCTACTAAGCCCGCCCTGCACAAATGCTTTTCCGTTAGCGGTTATTGCGGGACAAGCCAACAGACTAAAATATCGAACTGATTAAATGAAAATAATTCAGGCAATATTCTTAACAATTATTCTATTCAACCAGACAACAGGTCAAGACATTGACTCACTTGAGAGGAAATTAGACAGTAAGAAACTTACGACAAGTGATAGCATCGAAACACTAAATTTAATTAGCAGGGGATTAACTTTTATAAATCCTGTAAAGGCTTTAGACTATGCCAACAAAGCATTAGAGCTTTCAACTGCAACAAATAATTCACTTGGGGAAGCTTATGCGTATCGAAATTTGTCAAGCATATATTCTTACAACGAAAGCTACTTCATTAGTATGGAGTACTTGCAGAGAGCATTGGACATTTTTACACTTACTAAGGACTCTGTGGGAATTGGAAACTGCTATATTTCCTTAGGTCATACATACAGACGACTTCAAAACAGAAAAGAAGAAGTCAACTACCACCTAAAATCTTACGGAATATTTAAAAGGAGAGATGACAAAGAAAGAATTGGCGTGACATCTCACAATCTTGGTGAGAGCTACTTCAATATTGGTGATTTAGTAAAGAGTCGTGAGTTAACACTTTACGCCATAAAAATAAACGATTCTCTTAATAATGAATCAGTCTTATCCTCTTGTTACAAAGTAATGGGATTAATTGAATTGACTGAAAATAACCTTGGAATGGCCGAGAAATATTTCAAGAGAGTCCTTGAAATTGGAATACAATTAGGTGCGAACTCGCAAAAAGTCGCTACAGCTGAATCAATGATTCAGTTGGCGACTGTCTACAAAAAAAAGGGAGACAAGCGTTATCAATATAAGTTTCTATTATTGGCCTCAGAATTTAGCAACGAGAATAACCTTCCTACTTATTTACAAAAATCTTATCAAGAATTAATTTTGTACTCATCTGCTAACAATGACCAAGATGCTGTCAAAAATTTTACCAATTCTTACATAACAATTAGTGATTCACTAAATCAAAAACAACTCCGTGATAGATACAGTTTAACAAAAAGCATAGTTCAGGTTCATGAATTATCTAAGTCCAAAAATGACTTAGAAAAAGCCAATCTGTTACAATCGCAAAAAATACAAAGCAGAAACACATTAATAATAGTAATAGCCATTTCATCAATTATATTGCTCTGGCTACTATTAAAATTTGTTTGGTTAAATAAGAAATTAAAAGACCAAAATGTGATTATTGAGAATCAAAATAAAGAATTAGAAATTCTAAACAACACAAAAGACAAATTCTTTAGTATTGTCGCGCACGACCTAAAAAGTCCACTTAATTCTTTAAAGGCATTTTCAAGTTTATTGATTGACCATTTTGACAGTTTAAGCAAGGTTGAGATTCTGACAATGAGCAGACAGCTGCGGGAATCCGTTGACAACACAATAAAAATGGCAGATAATTTAATCACTTGGGCGAGAATACAAATGAACGACTACCAGTACAATGTGGAGACAATAAGCGTAAAAGACATTGTCTCAAATGTCTGTGATGTGTATAAAGACGTTGCATTAAAAAAGGGTATAAACGTAAGTTGTTCCGTAGAAGACTCTCTGACCATTACTGGTGACAAGAATCAAATAGAATTCGTGATAAGAAATCTTGTGAATAATGCAATAAAGTTCACTGACAAAAATGGATTTGTAAGTTTGACAGCAAAATCATTGCCTGAGGGACAAGTTCAGATATCCGTTGCAGACAGCGGAGTAGGAATTTCTGATGAATTCAAGATAAAATTATTCTCCATTGGCAAAAAACAAAGCACAAATGGGACAGCTGGAGAAAAAGGGACTGGACTGGGTCTTATGTTGAGTTATGAGTTCGTGAAACTAAACGGTGGACAAATTGATATTGAAAGTAGTTTAGGTAAGGGGACTACATTTCATACAAGATTTAAGAGTGGACATTGAACAAATGAGATTAGTGAATGCAACAACCGCTAACAAAAGCTATAACCAATGGCGGGGCTCAGCATAAATTTGTAGTTTAGTTTTCAAATTACGTTTAGTGTCGTGGGACAGTGACGCGCTTCGAAAGCCCAGCCACGTTTCATACATAAACGTTAGCGGCAAGTGTAAAGACCCCACCAACGAGACGACAGTATTCAAAAAACATAAAGGGACAAACAAATTGACGACAGAAAAAAATATCACTAAATATGTAACCTTTTAGTTGCTTTTTATATCTTTGCACTCTAATAAATAAATGAATGGGAAAAGAAATAAGAATACAACGATTTTATCCTTATCCGATAGATAAGGTTTGGACAGCAATCACCACTTCTGAAGCATTGACAGAATGGCTAATGCCCAACGACTTTAAATTAGAAATTAACCACGAATTCAAATTCCGAACGAAGCCACAACCAGGATTTGACGGAATTGTAAAATGTAAAGTGATAGATTTTGAAATACCGTCAAAACTTCAATTCACTTGGCAGGGCGGACCTTTAAAAAAGCCCACTCTTGTAACCTTTGAGTTGAAAGAGACAAATAATGGAACTCATTTACATTTTACACATAGCGGATTTGAAGGTTTTATCAATCAATACATTGTTCGCTTCATATTGGGAAGTGGTTGGAAAGGACTTTTGAAAACCAGCATTAAAAAGTATTTGGACAAATGAACCGAGACCCATTTGCTGCAATTGCAGACCCAACCCGAAGAGAGATTATTGATTTGCTCGCTAATGACAATATGAATATCAATCAAATTTCAGAGCATTTCAATAATGTGAGCAGACAAGCTGTAACTAAGCAACTGAAATATTTAGAAGATAGCGGACTTATATTCATTGAAAAAAATGGTAGAGAAAAATATTGTCATCTTTCACTAGACAATTTAAGTGAAGTAAACAATTGGCTTATGAAATACAAGAAATTTTGGAACAAAAAATTTGATAACCTCGACCAATATTTAAAAAAGAAAAAGTGAATGAAAAATAAAAATTAAAAACAATTAAAAATAAAATAAAATGACAAAGAAAATCATCATCTCAACAATCGTATCAACTGTGATACTTTTCTTATGGAGCGGAGTATCACAAATGTTCCCTTGGGGTGTACCGACAGCACAACCAATTTCATCACAAACAACTACAAAGACAGAGAGTTTTCAAACACCAAATCTTGTTGAGCTTCCTGCCAATAGCCTGACAACGGATAAATTTGACGAGCAGTTTGTAAACAAAATAAGTACATTAACAACGGACAAAACGTTTTCTTGGATTATTACCAAGCCAGTTGACTATTACAATGTTGGCAACTACTTTATTAAGGAAATTATAACACAAATTTTAGTTTCATTGCTATTGACAATATTACTTGTGCTGACAATTGGACTGCCTAACAAAAAGCGTTTAACAATTATAGCAATTATAGGAGTTCTATCGGTAACTGCCATTTATGGACAGATGATGAATTGGTGGGGTATTCCTGCAATTTATGCTTTGGGAGCAGGACTAAATCTTATTATAGGTTGGATTTTATCCGCATTTGTTTCCACTAAATTCATTATCAAGCAAACAGAAACAAACTAAAAATGACAATAGAAGATTTTTTAAAAACCTACCAACCAAAAGTCCAACACATTTGCTTGGAGATTAGAAAAATTGCACTAGAACTTTTACCTGAAACAGAAGAAATCCTTTTTGAAGTTTGGAAGAACATAACTTACGGCACAGGAGAAAGTCGTATGGACAAAGACTTAATCATCTATATTGCTCCCTTCAAGGACAGCGTAAATCTTGGTTTTTATCGTGGAGCAAGCCTTACCGACAATAAAAAACTACTCAAAGGAACGGGAAAACTTCTCAAACACATCAAAATAAAATCAATGACAGACTACCAAATAGACGACATTAGACAATTGATTTTAGAAGCAAAAAAAGAAAGACTGGGGACGAAATAAGAGAACACCAGCCGCTAACAGCGGTTTGGCGTAATGGCGGGTGTCGTGCTTCGTATGAACATTTGTGCTATATTTGAAGTATGTGCTTCGTATCAACATTTGTGATGAAAATCCGCCACTACGCCAAGCCGCAAAACGTTACCTGCAAGGCTGGTGGGCGTGCTAACATCAAACATTTGTGCTGACATCGGACGACAAAATGCCAACGCTTCGCAAAATTAAAAGAGCTGCAAGCCGACACACAAGCCAACGCTTTTGCAGCACATTTAATTTTACCCAACCGCACCCAAAGCCCACCCACCACCCGACAAGTGGACGGTTGATAATTTGGACAGGTTTGTGGGCAATGAAAAACATAAAAACCGTATCTTGCAGACTTGAAAAAATGAATAGATAGAAATGCTTTTTGAAGAATATACATATTTCGACTACCAATTTCCAGAGCCTCAATATCTGGGTGCTAAACACACCCATTTAGCGTGGATTAAAAAGTTTATACCCGACAACGTAAAGACTGCCATTGACGCATTTGCTGGTTCACAGTCTGTTGCTTTCCTTTTTAAACAAATTGGTTACAAGACAATTACTAACGACTTTTTGAACTTCAACAATCAAATAGGTTTAGCGTTAATTGAAAACAAAGAAACTAAACTGTCGAATGACGATTTAAAAATCCTATTTCAACCAGCGAAAAACAAAAGTGATTTTGAATTGATGGAAAACACGTTTACGAACGTGTTTTTTGAGAAGGAAGAAGCTGAGTTTTTAGACAATTTTAGAGCAAACATTCCTTTGCTTGAAAATCCATTAAAGCAAGCAATAGCCTTTGCCGTTATAAACCGAAGTATGACAAGGAAAATAACAATGGGGCATTTTGGACATACTCAAGCGTTGGTTTATGCCAGCGACCCTGAAAGAATTAAACGTAACAGAAGTTTGGTTAGACCAATCAAAGAAATTTTTGAAGAAATACTTCCCAAATACAACAATGCAGTTTTCGATAACAAACAAGACAATCAAAGTTTTCACAAAAATATATTAGAGTTGTTGCCGACCGTTGAAAATGTTGATTTAGCATACTTCGACCCACCTTATTGCGACAGCCACGCAGACTATCAAGGGTTTTATCATTTACTTGAAACATACACCGAATACTGGAAAGACAAAGAATTTGTAAACGGAATAAAACGATACGAACCGCAACGAATTAGCGGATTTGACAAAAAAAGAGACGTATTAAATTCTTTTGAAAAACTCTTTGAACTTTCAGAAGAAATCCCTCATTGGTTAATCAGTTACAATAATCGTAGTTATCCAGGAATTGAAGAGTTTGAAAATCTAATTTCAAAATATAGAGATGTAAAGGTTGAAGCAAAAACCTATCATAACGGCAGAGGCGGAAAGGGAAGCGTTGCAGGCAGTCAAGAAATATTATTTGTTTGCAAACCCAAGAAGAAACATTTTGTATCAACCAATCATCAACAAGAATTAGTAAATGAAGGACTTTAACTACTGGAAGAAATTACACGAAAGCGAAAAACTTGAAGAGTTTAGCAATGATACAATTGGACTACTATGGCTCAAAACAAAATCTATTGTTCGCAAAGAACTTATTGCTGAATTTCTCAAAAGCAATAAAATCACGTTAAAGGAAACCGCATTAGCCAAACAATTTGTTGAACTGTTTGACCTACTTTGCAAAGACCCTGAAAATTCTCATAAAATCTTAAACGATTACATCAAAGAAGAAAACGGAAAGCAGGTTGTAAAACTGGACACTGTTCAATTAGTTTCCGAACTATACAAACTTAAAAATTTCGACTGGGGTGGCGACTATCAAAATTCGCTTGACAAATATTTAGTGAGCCATTACGTGAAGGTTCACAAATCTTACGATACACTCATTTCCAAATTTGAAACTGAAATAAATGTTGCCGTTCAAGGCTATGTTTTAAACAGTTGGTATAACCATTGGAGTAGCATTTTAATTGAACACATTTTCAAATCTCATTCAACTGTTTTGCCAACAGTTGGACAAATAAAAAGCGTTGATTTTTTCATTAACAACGTTCCTTTTGACCTAAAAGTAACTTATCTACCTGCTGAATACATCAAAGATAAACGCAAGGAAAAAGGCTATCCAGTTGAATTAACTTTTCTGAAAAAGAAAGCCGAAGAAGCGAAAATTATTTTTGATAAAAAGGCAAAACCTGCTGACATCTTCTATGAGATAGTTGAAAAGATGAAAGACAGAAACGATGCTTTCTGCAACGGTATTTTGGCAACTCTAAAAAATGAGAAACTTGAAATTCTCAACGAAGTTCAAGCTAATCCAAAAATCCTTGCGACTTGGCTTTACGAAAATCAAGGCGAAATGCGATTTGGTTCTGAAAACCGTTTATTCCTTGTGCTTGTGGACACGGACGACTTCAATAGTTCTTGGAAACTGAAAAGAAACCTTGACCTTTTAAAGCCAACAATTATCACATACTTGGACAATTTTGGAACTAAAAAAATTGATGACCTAAAAGTAAGTTTCAACTTTAAAGGTAAACCTCAAACATTTACTGCATTGACAGACATAATATTTGTTGTGAAATAGCCAACCCTTATGCAAGCACATTTTATTTTTTTCAGCCCCACAATGCCAACGCTAAAAAATAAAAAGAGCTTGCAAACCAACGCACAAGAACAGTGCAAACTTGACACTACAGACCTTCGACCGAACAGAGCCACATCCGCTAACACGGGTTTGGCAAAAGTGGCGGTTCAGTGCTCCGCAGACACATTTGTGGTTAGTCAAAGTTTGGTTCTCCGCACCAGTATTTGTGGTGAAAATCGCCACCTTCGCCAAGCCCGAAACCGTTATCGGCAACTTTGGACGACAGCACAACCATTAAACAAACGTGATGACAAATAGAGGAAACAGAAGAAACGGACAACCAATTTTAATTCGTGACGACAAGTCAAACGGGCTTGACCGTATTGCCTTAGACGCTAAAGCATTTAACGAGGACTGGATACAAAAACTCATTCACAACAACCCCGACATTTTACCAATTAGCGAAATTGACACTGGTTTTACTCCTGCAATTTCCATCGGCAGAGAGGTTTCTACGACAGTTGGTTACATTGACAATTTATTCATTTCGCCTGACGGTTACTTGACAATAGTTGAAACTAAACTTTGGCGTAACCCAGAGGCAAGACGTGAAGTTGTCGGACAAATTCTTGATTATGCAAAGGAGTTAAACAAGTGGACTTACACCGACCTTGACAACGCAGTTAAACAGTATAACCAACTTTACAGCAACAACTCTGACGGACTTTTAGCAACAGTTCGCAAGCACACAGAACTTGACGAGGCAGACGAAAGATTTTTTATTGACAACATAAGCAAGAACTTAAAGCGTGGACGATTTTTGCTTTTAATCGTTGGTGACGGCATTCGTGAAAGCGTTGAAGATATGGTTGAGTATCTGACACAGACACCATAAACGGACAAGAAAGTGCTTCAAATCCGCTACTGCACATACACGCAAACCGTTACCACTCTTAAATCCTACACCTAAAATCTCCCCGCCTTTTCGGCCTGTCGCTCCGCGACGCTTAGCACTTGGGTCTAATATGCCAATTTGGGTAGGTTAAACCCGAAATTCCTCCTCCGTCGGAATAGCCATAAAGAAGACCTCCCCCCACCTTGGCGTAGGTTGCACCTACGTCTTAAACCTATCCTCGGAAATTTCCAATTGATCTTTTTAAAGCCAATTGTACCAATAGATTAATAGAAGATTCCTCCATCATCGGAATAGCCAAAGAAGAAAGCTCCCCTACATCATCAAATCCTCAAATCAACTCATCTTCAAATCACCCCATCTTCAAATTCGCCTAACTTCACGGTATGAAGCAATCCTTGCGTAAGCTACTCTCACCGGCTCCTCTTGTGCACGCATACCTGCGCAAAGCCACCCGCAAACGCATCTTCTCCGGCCCGTTTCAAGGCATGTATTACGTGAGTGAAAGTGTGGGCAGTAGTTATTTTCCCAAGTTGCTGGGCACCTACGAAAAGGAGCTTCAGCCCATACTCGAAGCGCACAAGCAAGTGAGGTATGACAAGCTCATCGTGATCGGTGCGGGTGAGGGCTATTACGCCGTGGGATTCGCCAAGAAATGGAAACGTCCGGTGCTGGCTTACGAACAAGACCCAAAGGGACGCGAACTCATCACCCGACTGGCACTAATCAATAAAACGAGCGTATTCGTCAAGGACCTGTTTGAAGAAGGTACAGACACCCAATCAGCTAAAGACTTCATATTAATGGATGTAGAAGGTGCAGAAAAACAGCTACTTACTCCCGAACGATTTTTAGAATGGAAATCATCAGTGGTGGTGGTTGAAGTGCATTCAGAGCCCATCAAAGGTTTGCTGATGGAGCGGGGCAAATACACCCACGTGAACACTTTCGTACCCGTGGTGCCTCGCACCATGCGCGATTTTCCTTTTAAGCCACCCTTTCCGTGGTTGTTGCACAGGTGGTGGTGGGCATGCCTGCAGGAGTGGCGCTCAGACTCCATCGGGTGGGTTATTTTTGAGCCGCGCCCATGAACATTTTCAACATTCCATCGTGGTATCCATCGGCACGAAATCCCATCTATGGCACTTTCGTAAAGGAGCAAATTGCTTTGCTTGCACGACTTAATCCCTCGTGGAATTTGGCCGTGAGCACGTGGGGACAAGGCGACCCTGCACACATGCTGTGGGCAAAAGACACGGTGAAAAATATAGCCAAAATAATCCACCATCAACCCGCCCGCACGTTGAGCGAGAGGCACGAAAACCTCTACCATTTCCACACGCCCACGCTCACATGGACACGCAAAGTGCTTCACGGCAATTTGCGTGGATTGATCCGAGCCAATGAAAGTAACCTAAAGCGCTTTGAACAGTCGGTGGGCAAAATGGACGTAATCCATGCGCAAGCCACCTATCCCGGAGCGCTGGTGGCACAGGCGCTCAATCGGAAATTCGGTATCCCATATGTCGTGAGCATTCGCATGAGTCCGTTTCCTTTTTCTGAATTTTTGGACAAAAAGGGGAACTTGAAGCCATTTATTGCCGCTCCTTTGGCAGGTGCTAACCGATTGATTGCCACCAGTCATTCCCTCGAAAAAACGCTGCACAGTTTTGGACTCGAACACGTGACTGTGGTGCACAACCCGGTCGACTTGGATTTCTTTCATCCGATCGTCTTCACACCTAAAAAGCTCACGCTCCTCACGGTAGGCCGCATGGAAAAACAAAAGGGATTTGATTTGTTGATCCGCGCAATGGCCATGTTAGGCACTGATTTTGACGGCATCCTTCGTATCGGTGGTGACGGACGTTTTCTAGCTGAATATCAGCAACTTGCACGATCGCTTGGCGTGGCAGACAGAATCGTTTGGCTAGGAGAATTGTCAAGAGAACAGGTGCGGGATGAAATGCAACACTGCTCCTTTTATGTGTTGCCCAGTCGGCATGAAACCTTCGGGAATGTATTGCTCGAAGCGATGGCTTGCGGCAAACCGGTGATGGCTACTCGCTGTGGCGGGCCGGAAGATATTCTAACGGACGAAGTTGGCTTGCTCATTGAAAATGAAAACGTGGAGGCACTTGCTAAAGGCATTCAAACAATGATCAAACTTGCACGGTTTGATTCGCATCACATCAGGGCAAACGTTTGTGCACGCTTTTCGCCTGAAGGTTTTTCAAATGAAATGATACGTCTTTACGCAAAAGTTATTGGTTGATTGTTGTTGGTTATTGGGCGACTAATCACCCAATCACTAATCACTAATCATCTCCTCATAGCCCTTATCCACCAATAAATCCCTCCCCTCGGCTGCTGCCACGGCCAGTTGATCGCAGCGCTCATTTTGCGGATGTCCGGCGTGCCCTTTTACCCAATGAAATTTCACCTTATGATGCTTGGCTACTTGCAAGTAGCGTTCCCATAGATCACGGTTTTTCTTGTCTTTAAAATTCTTCTTCACCCAGCCATCAAGCCAGCCCTTTGTTACAGCATCCACCACGTATTTAGAATCCGACGTGACCAGTATCTCCCACCCGGGTTTCTTTATCGCTTCCAGTCCGGCTATGACCGCCAGCAGTTCCATCCGATTGTTGGTCGTAAGCCGAAAACCCTCTGAGAGTTCTTTGCGCTTATCGCCATATTCCAACACGGCTCCATAGCCGCCCGGTCCGGGATTGCCTTTGGCCGCCCCATCTGTATACAATCGGATCATAGAAACCAGTGGTTTTTGAAAAGTTTGATGGCAATGGAGAGCAAGATGATACCGAAGACTTTTCGCAAAATATTGAAGCCACCCTGCCCAATTTTTCGCTCAAGCCAACCGCTCGCTTTCAGTACGATATAGACAAATAAGAGGTTCACCACGATTCCCACCAAAATATTTGCTTCCGAATATTCCGCGCGAAGCGCCAGCAGGGTGGTCATAGTTCCTGCTCCGGCAATCAATGGAAAGGCGATTGGTACTATAGAGGCAGAAGAAGATGCTTGCGGGTCTTGCTTGAAAATCTGCGTGCCAAGGATCATTTCTAAACCTATAAGAAAAATGACGATAGCTCCTGCAATGGCAAACGAGCCAATGTCAATGCCCAACAGATGCAGAATGCTTTCGCCTAAAAAAAGAAACACGATCATAATGACGGCCGCCACGATGGTGGCCTTTTCGGACTGCACATGCCCTACCTTTTTACGAAGGTCAATGATGATGGGAATGCTGCCCAAAATATCGATCACCGAAAAGAGAATGAGCGAGACGGTGAGTATTTCTTTGAAGTTGAACATTCCTTTGGAATTTAACACAAAGCTAACCGCGCCCTAGAAACGAACTCATTTTTTAGCACCACTTTTGCAAGCCAAAGAAAAAACAACTCAAAATGAAGAATTTTTTCACCCTTGCATTACTTGGCTGCTCGCTCCTAGTAAGTGCCCAAACCGGCTGGAAATGGCCCGAAGAAGAGAAAATGTTCAAAATGGCTCAGGAAAAGCAAGCCTACTATAAGGTGCTGATGGGTCAGGACAAATATGCTGACGCACTGGCCGTGCTGGGCTGGCTCTATACCAACAACGCCGAATTGAACCCCTCCATCTACATAGACGGCACTAAATGCGCCGAGGAGGCCATGAAAACCGTGACTGACCCGGCCCGACTGGCGCAGCTACAAGACAGTGCCTTATGGATGTATGACATGCGCATCAAGTATTGGGGAAATGAAGCCTCAGTGTCCGACCGAAAGGTGTTTGCGGCCTTCAAGTATCATTACAAATCTCCAAAAAAATACCCCGAGCTTATTGCCTTGTTTGACCGCACCTTCACCCTGAATGGGACAGGGATCTCCACCTTCAATTTGGTGCCCTTCATGACCGTGGCTAAGTATGGGTACGAGTGGAAACTGAAAGAAATGCCGGGCGAAAAGGTACTGGAAACACATATGCTTTTGAGTGGCATTATGGATGCCAAAGAGCAGGCCGGCGAGGATATGACCGACACCCGAAATAAAGTGGACGCACTGCTTAGTTCTATTGAGGGGTTGCTCAGCTGCTCGTACATAGAGCAAAATCTGGTACCGCGTTTGAAGGCCAACCCATCGGACATTGGCACGGCCAAAAAGATTTTCGCTTACTCGCTGCAAGCGAAATGTTCAGATGCCGATTACTTCTTGCAGGCAGCTGAAGTGATGGTGAAAGACAAACCAGAGTTCAAGTTGCTCAAGGTAATCGGTGACAAATGGTTGGTAGCCGGAGATTACACCAAGGCGATTGAATTTTATACAAGTGCTGCGGCCCTCGCCACCACGGATCAAGACAAGTACGACCTGCTTATCAGCCAGTCAAAAGCGGCGGCCAAATTGGGCCAAAAGTCCAAAGCACGCTCATTGGCGTATGATGCATTGGCGGTGAAGCCTGCTGAAAAGGAACCGTATAACCTGATCGGCAACTTGTACTTCAGCAGTTTTGACGACTGTGCGCGGAAGCAAAACATCGTGGATGATCGAGCAGTGTATATCGCTGCATATTATATGTACCAAAAGGCAGGCAACTATGCACAAATGGAGGCAGCCAAAGCACAATTCCCATCAGCAGAGGAGATTTTCAGTGCCAATTACAACGAGGGCGATCAAATCACCGTCGGGTGCTGGATCAATGAAAAGGTGACTATCAGCAAGCGGTGACGACTAGCTGAATTTCCGCAAGAACTTCATCGCCTTGTCAATTTCCTTGCGCTTGATAGCCGGGAAATTGGCAATGCGAAAAGTGGAGGACTTCCACTCGCCATAGCCCTTCCCTAAGGAAATTTCTAACTCCTCCCCTTTCTCTAAAATGGCCGCCGGATCACCGCATTTCACCGTCAGCACGGTAGTAGAGCGCAGGTCCGGGCGAGAGGGCAACAATTGAAGTCCGGGGAATTCGGAAATGAACTCTTCCCACAAGTGAAAGCGAATCATCAACTTCTGCCGGATATCCGAAATGTGCTTGGCCTTCTGCTGTGAGCGCAGGAGCAGGTATAATCCGAGTACATTCGGAGTGAATGGCGACTGATTTTTATCCCAATTTTCAATCATCGTGAGCAGGCTGTTGTAGCGTCTCTTGTCGCCGATTTCTTTGGCGCGTTCAACAGCCGTGGGGGAGAGCACTAAAATGCCCAAACCGGCCGGAAGCCCGAAGCACTTTTGCACCGAAGCAAACCACACATCGGCTAAGGAAAAGTCCAAATGTATGCCGCCCATAGACGAAGTGACGTCCACGGCTATCAGCTGATCGGTTGACTTGCGCAGGGATTGCAACACGTCCATTCGTACCTGCGATCCATTAGAGGTCTCATTTTGTGTCGCACAGATCACGTCTGCATCGGAGACCTTCTCCACAGGGAGTGGTTCGTTCAGATCAAAAGGTGTAGCCAAGGTTTCCACTAAGGCCATGGCTCGAGTGTGCCATTTTTCTCCAAAAGCGCCATTGTAAAAATGCTGTGACTGCCTCAAAGTGAGCGATTGGGCAATGATCTCCCAACTTTCGGTGGCAGACGAGGTGAATAAAATATGGTAGTCCTGTGGAATGTCCAATCGTGCGTGCAGCACTTCTTTCAAGTCAGCGATGAGTTGCATGAAACCCTCGCTTCGGTGATTCATGGACAACACGCCCTCCGAATAAGCATCTAGGATGTATTCGGGTATCTGCGAGTAAACCCGCGATGGGCCGGGGTAAAAACTGATTTGCTTCACCTTTCCAATAGAAATTCAATTCCCATTTTGTAGCCATCGAGCCCTAGGCCGATAAAGTGACCTACACAATGAGGTGAAACATAGCTATGTCGACGAAAGGCCTCCCGCGCATGGATATTGGAAATGTGTACTTCCACTACAGGCGCTTCGATAGCCGCCACCGCATCTGCCAAAGCCACCGATGTGTGCGTGAAGCCTCCGGGATTCATCACGATTCCACAACGTGTGAAGCCCACCTCGTGCAGTTTATCAATTAAATATCCTTCATGATTGGATTGAAAATAATGCAGCTCGTGCCCCGAAAACGCCTGCTTTAGTTCTTCGAAATAGGCCTCAAACGAGCGCGACCCGTAAATCTCCGGCTGTCTTTTGCCTAGCAGATTGAGATTCGGCCCGTTGATGATGTGGATGATCATGTGCGCAAGATAGTTCGGGTCGTAATTTTTGGCTAACCGAGAAATAAGAAATTGGTAACAGTCCTCGCCGGAAAAATGACCGAATTGTTTGGTAAGAGGTAAAATCCTACATTTATCGTTCATTTAAAAAACACACACCCGCTATGAAACTAGGCACTCTTCTCCCTCTTCTTGGCATTTTTCTCTTCTGCATCACCCTGCCGTCAGTGGGGCAAAATGTAAAATACCAAGATGCCGTATGGCTCAAAATTGATACAGACCATGTGAACGAACGCTACGAATGGAGTCCAAACCCCATGACAGTCATGCTCAAAGATGAAAACGGCAATGTGTTGGCCAAACGCGACTACACCATATCTGAGGCTGACTGCCGCCCTTTTGAGGGAAATTACACCATACTAATGGAATTTCCTGCCGAAACCTTCAGTGCCACACAGGTGGTGCTGAAGTCATCAGGAGCAGATGCCATTTTGGTGGATGCCATGGGCTTTTTTGTGGTTCAAACTGTACTAACAGAAACCGAAAATGGCTGGGTGGTGACCAAGGAAAATATCATTCGTAAAAGAGAATGGGGACAGGACAATGCCCGCATCTGGTGCTTGTCTACCGACCCAAACGACGTGAACGGCGAATGGAAAGACGTGACTAACGCATGCAATGGCATTTTGACGTTTGACATTGGCACAGGCGACATCTACCTGAAGAACGGCGAGAAGAATAAAAACACCGACCAGATCATCACTACCAAGCCGAAAAACTGAGTCTATATCCAAAAATTGTTAAACCTCATGCATCCTTAGCAGCCGCCACACGCCTTTATCGTACGTTTGCGCCTTTCAAAGACATGAGATTCGCGCTAGTGCTATGTTTAATTGTTCCATTGGTCTCGGTGGGACAGGTTTTTCAGCGAGCAGTCATCAAAACTGCCACAGGCGCATATTTGGTTTTTTCGGATGACAAGCGCGCGTTCACCATTCACCTCGATTCGGTGCAAGTGGAGCCTTTTGGGGATCAATCCACGATGTATCTGGTGGTGGATCAAAAATTCTATTTACAACTGTTCGCCATTTCATTCAAAAATCCGGAGTACAAAGACCTGACGGACGATGTGGTGAAAAAGGAGTTTTTGGCGCGCTATCTCAAGTACGAAAGCGAGCATTTCCGTAGCGAACTGAAACTGAGCATGGAAAATATGCGCACCAAGTGGGGCCTCATCAACCTGCGCCGATTTCTGCATTGGGAGTTTGAAACGCCGGAGTTTGAGACAATGGTATCGCAAATACACTTCACCACCATTTGTTTCGATCATTTCCTGAATATCAATGTGCCCGTGACACCCGACATCTCGCGCGAAGAAGCATTTGAGTTTATCCAATACGTGGCTTCTCGCCTAGAATTGCACAACGAACCCATCGATTTTGATGCGTTCGCTAAGAAGGTGAACGGGGTGGAATAAAGAAAGGCAACCCTCAAGGATTGCCTTTAAATTTAAAGAAAAAACATTATTTCAGGCACTGGTGGCAGCTAAATAAACTACCAACCAAATACCCCATCCAATTAAAGTATTTCCCACATTCCTTCCTTTGGCTGTCGATTTATAACACTTCAGATATTCGGCATCAGTAAATAAGTCTTTGTTTGTTGAAAGCGTTAATGTATTAGCACCATTGTATGGATTTGGGCTTGCTACTGCCGCCCCGATTGTTGCAAGGGGCCAAAAAGGAAACCCAAAGCAAGGTGCCAACCAACTTTGCCATGAAAAGCTTTTGCATCCCCTCCGCCCTTAAAACACTTGCTCTCTTGATTTTTTTCAAGAATCAAATTCTGATCATTCTCAAACTGAATAAATGCGATATCATCCGCTGGAATTTGATAAACTGTATTGTCTGCTTCGAAATGAACAGTACAACTTTTGATTTTTACAACAGTCCCTGAAAACCTCGATTGATTATTTAGAACAAGAATGTCTTTTGCAGAGCTTCCTAATGCGGAAATAATCAGTACGGAAAAGAATATTTTTTTCATAAAATGAATTTTTTCTACAAACTAAGTGGAATTTTTTAAAACACCGTCCGTACTTATCTGAAATTCATTTAATGAACCGCTTTGCCTTTATGCTCGATACCCCATATACCCATCGACCTGTGGCCTTAAGATTTCATATACTTCTCTGCTTCTCATCCTAAGCTCATTATGGCATAATAATTAGTTTCCTAACGCATTTGGGCGTACCTTGCCGACACAATTAAGCTGCGGTTTTTCAGTTAGTTTGCCACGGACAGGTTTTTCTTCTTGTAGCCTCACCGCTTTTTTACCTGAGATTTCGAGCCTTTGACTCCCCGTCTCGCACATGCTTTTCTATTTCAGATCAGTTACTCAGCCCGTCGACTGATCCGGATAAAAAAGTTTAAATTTTTTGTACGTTAACTGTTTTCTATGGCAAATCACCGATTTGTAGCCACCCTAGACGCTGATTTTTCTGCTGCTCTCAAGCAGCGCGTAAACGGCTACTTTCAATCCACCAAGCTGAGTCAAAGTGCGAATAGCGAAATGGTGCTGAAAACAACCAGTGCCTTGGGTTTTTACCTACTTCCCTTCCTGACCATTGTATTTTTCACGCCTGCATCCATTCCTGGGCTTTTTTTGCTGTGGATGATCATGGGCTTTGGCATGGGCTTTATCGGCACGGCCGTGTTTCACGATTCGCTCCATGGCTCTTATCATAAAAACAAACACATCAACTACCTGCTGGGCAGCAGCGCGTGGATGCTCGGTGCAGACCCCACCATCTGGAAAATGCAGCACAATGTGCTTCACCACACCTACACCAATATCGAAGATGCAGACGAAGACATACAGCCGCGCTACGTCATGCGCTTCTCGCCTCATCAGCCGCTCAGGTGGTTTCATCGCTACCAGCATGTCTATGCCACCTTCATCTACAGCATTTCCACCATCTTGTGGGTCACGGTGAAGGACTTCAACAAATTGGTTCAGTTCCGAAACTTGGGCTTGATTAAAGAAGGCGCACCGTTCTACAAAAAACTAGCAGAAATCATTCTGCGAAAGGTTTCGTATCATTTGGTCTTTTTGGTCATCCCCATCCTTGTGTTGCCCTTGCCCGTTTGGCTTGTGCTGCTCATGTTCATCAGCATGCACATGGTGGCGGGCTTCACGCTGAGCATGGTTTTTCAGCCGGCGCACATCATACACACGTCAGACTATATCGATACGGACGAAGTGGAGATCAACCGCAACTGGAACGTGCATCAGCTCATGACCACCACCAATTTCGGCATGGGCAGCAAATGGCTGTTTTGGTTTACCGGTGGCCTCAATCACCAAATAGAGCATCACCTATTTCCGAATATCTGCCATGTGCACTACCGCAGCTTGGCACCCATCGTGCAGCAGACTGCCCAAGAATTTAACCTACCCTATTATCATCAACCCACTTTGCGGATGGCCGTAGCGGCGCATTTTCGAATGCTGAAAGATTTGGGAAGAGGCTCCATTTAAAGACAGTAAAACGTACACTAAATACCTATGTCAAGATCACAAAATAGCTTTATAAAAAACCAACTGGCGCAGAAGAAGCGCAAAAAGCAGCAAGAAAAACTGCAGAAGAAAATTGATAAAAAAGATAAATCTACCAGTGGATCGCTGGATGACATGATCGCCTATGTAGATGAGTATGGCAACATCGTGGACACGCCCCCTGCACCTCCGCGAGCCACCACTGAGAGGCCACAAAAAACAAATAGCAATAACAATTAATAATTAATACATGAGAACTGAAACAGGAACCGTGAAATTCTTCAATGAGGAAAAAGGATTTGGATTTATAACTGTCGCTGGAAGCGGCCAAGATGTGTTTGTACACAAGAGCGCCCTTTCATCAGCTATTCGCCAAAACGATGAGGTAGAATTCACAATAGAAAATGGACAAAAGGGGCCAAATGCCCGTGAAGTAAGAGTACTGTAATTGTACCCTAACCTATACTAACGAGCGGCCATTTGGTCGCTCTTTTTTTTGAATAGCAAGAAGAAAAAAGCGCGATTAGAAACGTAGATTGAGTAGAGGAAATACGGCAGTCGTATGTTTACCTTTTTTGTATTAAAATTGGCATATGCACAGCACCATCTTCACACTTTAATTTCTCACTAGTACATTCACAGCCTCCGCCCAATACACGCTCACCGGACGTGTGACCGATGGGATCACGAATGAGCCTCTCCCCTTTGCCACGGTGTATATAGACAAAACCAGTATCGGCACCATCACCGATGCGGAAGGGAAATTCAATTTGAATTTTTCAATGGAAAATCCGGATATCGTGGTGTCGTTTGTGGGCTATGATCCATTTCGAGATGCCTAGAGTAGTGTGTTGGTTATTGAGAATACTGATGCACCTAGTTACGAAAAGGTTTGATGATAGGGTGAATTTTTTGATGAATGGTGCAATCACCATCCTTTCTCCGGAAAACGCCACATCGCCTTGTCTATCACCCGATCGATTTCTTCCATCTCAGGCGATTCATGCAGGTCGATGTATCTAATAATATTGGCTCGCCAAATAAGTGTGGATGTTGCGCGATCGATGACGTCTATGACCAAACTGCCCTTCAGGTATTGTACATAATCCGGATGCCGATTGTAGAGCCACTGATCATTCAAAAAAATGTCATGCTTCGTCGGCTCTTGCACTTGTTGCTCGTCTTGCTTCATCACCAAGTAGAAATTGATCAGCAAATCACTTGAATCGTCATTTTGCTTGTATCCTCTGAATGTCATCTGATTGGCAATGGATGTGGCAATTTGATCCAATACCTGCTTATTGTAATATTCCTGCGGTCCTTGGTAGGTCACTTCGCACCCTTGCATCCAGCACCAAGTAGTGTACGCATTCGTAGGCGCGCTCTTGACTTGATACGTCTTGATTTGGGTGGCACAACCGCCCAGCAGCACGAGTGCCAACATACCTGTGAAAATAGTCCTCATAATTGAAGTATTTACACCTCTAAATTCGAAGCAAAAGCAGTAGCAAATACTGAAGATCGTCAGCGTGAAACGTGAAGTTGCTCACATGCCCAACCTACGCTGCATCAGGCTTTCGAGCAATGCATAAAAGCGGCTTGGTGTGAGTGTGCGCCAATATTCTATCTGTAAACTGCCGGCCATGTTTACATACATATCAATGCCGTATTTGCTCATTTCAGTTGTCACAAAATCGGGAAAATTGATGGCGGCTATCCAGCCGTCTTCCACCTCATCAAACCACTCCTCGTAGTAGCAATCATCGCTTCCATGAAAATTCATGATGTTTTCCCCTATCAACGCAAACTTATTGATACCGCAATAGAGCAACTGCTCGATGATATTGCGTTTGAGGTGCATGATGTCGTTAGTGATTGCGTCGTTCCATTCACCGATAAACTCGATCACAGCAAATCCTGTCTCATAATCGGCGAAGATGAGCTTGATAAAAAGTGTATCTGAACCCATGAAATCCCACGCCGGATCGATGTAATAGCCGTAGATATTTTCAGCATACAGGTCATAGTTATACTCTTTTCCCGCAAATGGTGAGTTGTCATCAAGACTGGAATTGTAGTACACATTCCATCGCTCAAAAGGCATGAGAGTATGCATAGGCTGTTATCAACTCATAGAAATCAAAACCGATTGCGGTTAGTTCAACACCTAGACCCAGCGCCGCACTTTTTGGCAATAGGCCGTGTAATGTGAACCAAATTTGGATTGAAGCGCCCGTTCTTCAGGGATTATTTGGAAACGGTTCATGTACCAAATAAACAATGCCGGAAAAACGAAATTGATCGGCTGACCCAAACGAATCGTCCAACAAATAAGCAGGATCAGGATGGCCAAATACATAGGATTGCGACTGTACCGATAGATGCCTGTGACAACCAGCTTCGAGGCTTTTTCGGGATGTAGCGGATCGACGGTGGTACGCATCTTGAAAAAAGCTATAAGAGAAACCACACCTATTATACCGCTGAGGCCAAATAAGCACCAAGTAAGAAACGCATACTTGTCAGCCGAAAATCCAAAAGAACCCGGCAACAGCCACGCTACGAGCCACATGGTCGCCATCCAAAAGACGAGTAGTACCAATGGGGGAATTTTCGTGCCCATGGTTACTCTCCTATGCGGAGACTATCGTCAAGTTCGTTGGTATCATCGTCCTTTCTTTCAAATCCCTTGGCGAGCAGCAGTGCCTCACATCGGGCGATAGCATTCACCAAACCATCAGCTATGGCGTTCTGTTTGATACCTTTGATCACCTCGTCTACTACCTCTTGCCACTCCTTTTCTTGCACCTTCGCATTGATGCCAGAGTCGCCCAATACAATCACCTTGCGCTCAAGGCGACTGATGAAAATAAGCACACCCACTCGGTCGGCTGTGTGATGAAGGTTTTCCTCCAGAAATGCATTCATCGCTCTGCTGCGGACATGCCAGGTGAGGTCTTCGGCTGACACCATGGAGCGTATAATGACGGGAAAAAGCTGCGGCAAGAAATAACCGATAGCCATGAGACCAATGGTGCACACACTCGCCACAAATAATTGCACTTGAAAAGGAAAGAGCCAGAAGTAACTGCCGATGGCCAAACCCAACATACTCATAAGCCCCATCAAAGCCGCCAATCGCCATCGCACCTGCGGATAACCGTGGCTGGCCGGTACAAAGTAAGGCACGATTTCACCGCCCGATCGGGTTTCGAGTGATCTTACGGCCTCTTTAATGCGCTCTTTATCTTGGTCTGAAAAGTGATATTTTCTCATAAATTCTAGTCTTGTTTACCAGTCACCGGAAGCACCGCCTCCACCAAAATCACCCCCGCCTCCTGAAAAGCCGCTATCGGAGTAATCGCCACTCGAAGACGAACCGTACATGCCTCCATAAAACATGCCTCCGCTACCCACCGTGCGGGCACCACTGCTCCCACCGGCAAATGACATGGCTATAAATCCGAAAATAATGCCCACGATAAAACTGATGAATATCCAGCCTAGAATCAAACCAATGGCAAACAGAATCCACTTCGCTTTACCCCTGCTCACGCTGCGCACAATGGCACCACATATGATGAGGCCTACGACTATCGCCACAATGAATCCAAAAACAAACATAGCATCTGATGAGTCATTTTTCGATTCTTGAACTACGGGAGGCAATTCCTCGCCCTCAATAGCCGACAGGATTACCTCTAGGCCTGCTTTGATTCCCCCGAAATAATCACCTGATCGAAATTGCGGAACGATCACATTTTCGATGATTCGTTTACACAAAGCATCTGTGAGCACACCCTCCAGTCCATACCCTACCTCTATGCGCAGTTTCCGATCATTCACTGCCACTACCAGGATGACCCCATCGTCCACATCTGCGCGCCCGATTTTCCACGCCTCAGCCAATTCGATGGAATACTCTTCAATAACATAATCTCCTGTGGTCGGCACGATGGCCACCACTACCTGACTTCCCTTGGCTGCTTCAAAATCTGCGAGCATTTTATCCAGAATACTCTTCTGACTTACGTCCAGTAGATTGGCAAAATCATTGACTCGCCCCTCCAATTTGGGCATATCTGCAGCGGTCTGTGCGACCAGTGGCAGGACTAGACCTATGGACAGTATTAAGACGGCTAACCTTTTAATCATTTCCGAGTTTGGCTCAGTGGGTGTAAATTGTCGTCAATTTAAACTTAATCACCATGAACAAAAAATGGATCGTATGGATCATCGTCGTTGTGGTAATCTTTTTTGCGTATAGCTCGCTCAAAGGAAAATACAACGGAATGGTCACCAAAGAAGAAACTGCCAACACGGAGTGGGCGAATGTAGAAACACAATATCAGCGTCGTGCAGACCTCATTCCAAACTTGGTAAATGTGGTTAAAGGATATGCGGAGCACGAAAAAGAAGTGTTGACCGGTGTGACAGAAGCGCGCGCCAAAGCATCGAGTATGACCATAGACCCAACGAATCTGACGGAGGAAAACATGGCGGCCTTTTCACAAGCGCAGGGGCAGTTAAATTCGGCCTTGAGCCGCCTGTTGGTTACGGTAGAAAAATATCCAGACTTAAAGGCCAATCAGAATTTCTTGGAACTGCAAGCACAGCTAGAAGGCACAGAAAACCGCATTTCGGTTGCCAGAAAGCGCTTCAACGAGGTGGTGCAGGATTACAATACCTACATCCGAGTGTTCCCAAACAATATGCTCAGCGGTATGTTCGGGTTTGAGCGAAAGGCGCTCTTCAAAGCAGACGAAGGAGCCTCTACCGCGCCAAAAGTGGAATTTTAAGAAAACAACACAAGCTTAAGCGAGAAGCCCCTTTAGCGGGGCTTTTTTCTTTGCTCTAAAAAATTGATACCCCCCAATATTTCTTGCTTCGCCATGGCATCACCCTCCGAAAGAAACGTCACCATAGATGTAGCTAAAGGCATCAGCATCATATTGGTGGCTTTTGGGCATAGCCAACTGAAAAGACATTACCCCGACATACACACCACGCTCGGATTGATTCGTATGCCGCTGTTCTTTTTTCTTTCGGGGGTGTTTTTCTCATCTTTCATTTCTCCCGCATCCTTTTTTCTCAAAAAAACAGACGCACTCCTCAAACCCTATTTTGTGACGCTGAGCGTTGCAGCCCTCATTTACCTATTGCTTGACGAACCAGGAATAAAAAATTACATCTTCGGAGTACTCTATGGAACAGGCCAAACACTTCCTAAATTTTGGATAGCCCTTTGGTTTCTCCCACATCTTTGGTTGGTGTGTTTGGCAGCTTATGTTGTGCAAAAGTATTCGGTACTTGCTCGTTTGCCTACGTCTACCCAAATACTCATTTGTTTATTGGCATTGACCGTGTCTGGCTATTTTATAGACATATTCCGATTTATCGAAATCACCCATGCCGACAGTAGTGTGCAAATTACCGGTCTACCCTTTAGTGCAGATTTGCTTGTGGTCACCTTATCGTATTTTCTGGTAGGTACCGCGCTGAACGTCCAAGTAAAGACCTTTCGGCCAAATGCCCTCATAGTAGTCGGCTGTTTTATTATTTATGCTTGCATTATTTACTTCACCGATGCGTTTTTGGAACTGAATTCAAGACAATTTCAAGCCCCGGTTTGGTGCATTATCGGTAGTGCGATCGGTATCTACTTGATGCTGTCGTTGGCTTATGGTTTGACAAAAATTCCGCACGTAGGCCGTTGGCTAATGACAGCCGGTTACACCAGTTTGTTTATCCTACTGTTTCATGGATTGATCAAGGGCCTTGCGTACAAACCCTTGGTAAAACTTTTTGGCAAAGAACATAAAGTAGCGGCCGGATTAATTGCTTTCCTTCTGAGCATTACGCTCCCGTTAGTGATAAAATGGCTGGTAGAGCGTCACTCTATTTTGAGAAAACTCTATTTGCCGATCCGCAAAAAATCATAGCAATTACTCCGCTTGGTCAGATTGCGTTTCTATCTCCTCTCGGTAAATACGAGGCAAGCACTGCACACCTCGTTTCAACATGCGCTCAATCATATAAGCCACATGAGCATTGTCAGGATGATGCAACTCGACATTATTGTCGAGAAAAGTGAAAAGTGAAAGTTTTTTCATGTGCTCAATCTCCTCAGGGAGGGTACTAATCATATTATTGTTGATGTCAATTTGCTCCAACTGACTCAGATGCAATAAAGACATTGGGAATTCAGTGAGGTAATTGTCATTGACTCGAACGATGCGCAGGCTATCCAATTGACCGATGCTCGATGGCAACACACTGAGCCTATTGTGGTGCAGGTATAGCTCATGTAATTTCTTCAATTGCCCGATTTCTGAAGGCACTGAGAAGATACGGTTATGTGAGAAATAGAAAATTTGCAGGTTAGTCAATTGACCAATTTCCGCAGGGAGTGTCTCAAGGTCATTGTAATACAAATCTGCGATGGCGAGATTCTTTAGTTCAAAAAAATCCGATGGCAAACTGACCAACTTGTTTTTATAAACAGAAAATTTGGTTAGTCGGGTCAATTTTGAAATTCCCTGTGGCAAAGTGGTAAGGTTGTTCTCCTGAAACTGGAGTTCCTCCAAACCACTAATATTATAAAGGGAGGAGTCAAAGGCAGTCAGGTTTGCCTTATTCAATTTCAAAATTTTCAAAAAAGCAATACGATCATACCTGGCTTTGCCCAACACGAGCGGATTCTCGCCCAAAGACAATTCCTTGAGTTGAGTATTCCTCTTGATAGCCGTAATGGGTATTTCCGAGAACTTATTTTGCTTCAATTCCAACACTTCCAAATTGGGCAGACGCTTTAAACCGGAAATCTTCGTAAGTCCGTTTCCATCAAGGGTCAATTTTTTGACATTTTCCAACTTGGCTATTTTCGGTTTGGACGCCCCAAGTGAGTTTTGACGCCAATAAATTTTTTTCAGACTATCCAACGCATTCAATTGCTTTGGCAACACTCGGATAGAATTGTAATCCAAAATCAATGTCTTTAATGCCTTTGCATCAAACACGAACGAAGGGATTTCGGTGAGTTGGCCATAGCTAAGATCTATTTCCTCCAATTTCGACACATCCGTGGATCGATATTTTGTCAGTCGCAAGTGAGCTTCAGTCTGGTATTTTTTTGTCCAAATAGTTCTCAACGAGTCTTGATAGCGCACCGGGTCGCGTTCAAAAATTCGATTTAAACGTTCCATTTCAGCCTTTTGGCGTTCTACATCAGCCCTTTTCTCCTCAGCCGTGCGTTCTTGCGCCACCAAGGCAAATCCGAGGAGACAGACAATCAAAAAAATACCAGCTTTAGCTAACAAGCTACTTATCCACAAACCCTGTTTTGTACCCATATTTTATATAATTTTGCGCCTTCGAAAAATAGACAATGGCAGACGAAAAACCGTTAGACAAAAGTAGTTATTCAGCAGGCAACATTCAAGTGCTCGAAGGGCTAGAAGCCGTTCGCAAAAGACCTGCAATGTATATTGGCGATATTGGTGTAAAAGGACTTCATCACTTGGTGTGGGAGGTGGTAGATAACTCCATCGATGAGGCACTCGCCGGCCACTGTGACACCATCACCGTGGAACTGAATACAGACAATTCTGTGACCGTGACCGACAATGGTCGAGGTATTCCGGTGGACATGCACGAAAAGGAGAAGAAATCAGCTCTTGAGGTGGTCATGACCGTATTGCATGCCGGGGGTAAATTCGACAAAGACACATACAAAGTATCCGGTGGATTGCACGGTGTAGGTGTATCCTGCGTAAATGCCCTATCCAAACACTTGAGGGCCACCGTACATCGCGATGGTAAAGTCTACGAACAAGAATATAAAATCGGAATACCGCAGTACTCCGTTCGTGAAATTGGAACAACAAACATCACCGGTACGATTGTTCAGTTCACTCCGGATGATACTATCTTCTCATCTAATATATACAATTCAGAAACGGTAGCCTCTCGCTTGCGCGAATTGGCCTATTTGAATGCCGGCATCAAGATCAAGATGATCGATCATCGCCATCAGGATGAAAACGGGCAAGATTTAGTAGAAGATTTTTATTCAGAAGGTGGCTTGAAAGAGTTTGTTCAATATTTGGACAGCACACGTGAAAAATTGATTCCGGAACCCATTTCAGTGAGTTCTGAGAAAGGTGATATTCCGGTAGAAATTGCCATGAGCTACAATACCTCCTACTCAGAGAATGTGGTCTCTTATGTAAACAACATCAACACCATTGAAGGGGGTACGCACGTTGCTGGCTTTAGACGAGCACTCACCCGTACGCTCAAAGCATACGCCGACAAGTCCGGCTTATTGGATAAAGTGAAGGTAGACATCACCGGCGATGACTTCCGAGAGGGTTTGACGGCTGTCATTTCCATTAAGGTACAAGAGCCTCAGTTTGAGGGTCAGACAAAAACAAAGTTGGGCAACTCAGACGCAATGGGTGCTGTAGATACCTCTGTTGGCGATATGCTCAATGAGTATTTGGAAGAACATCCGCGCGAGGCACGGATCATTGTTCAAAAAGTAATTGTAGCTGCACAGGCACGTCATGCCGCACGAAAGGCACGCGAAATGGTGCAGCGCAAAAACGTACTGACAGGCTCAGGTTTGCCGGGAAAATTGGCGGACTGTTCTGAAAAAGATCCAGCCCTTTGTGAAATCTACTTGGTAGAGGGGGACTCTGCAGGTGGATCGGCCAAGCAAGGCCGGGATCGGAAATTTCAAGCCATTTTGCCGCTAAGAGGTAAAATCTTGAACGTAGAAAAGGCACAGGAGCACCGCATCTACGACAATGAAGAAATCAAGAATATCCTGACGGCTTTGGGTGTTTCCTTTGGGACTCCTGAAGATGATAAAGCGCTAAATTTAGAGAAGTTGCGCTACCATAAAGTCATCATCATGACGGATGCGGACATTGACGGAAGCCACATTCGTACCCTAATTCTTACCTTTTTCTTCAGGTATATGCGTGCGCTTATCGAGAAAGGCTATGTGTACATTGCCCTGCCCCCGCTCTATCTCCTCAAAAAAGGAAAACAAGAGCGCTATGCATGGAGTGATGCAGATAGAGAGCGCGCCACTTTAGAAATGGCCGGAGACGGAAAAGTGGATGCGGTGGGAATACAGCGTTATAAGGGTCTCGGAGAAATGAACCCTGAGCAACTTTGGACAACCACTATGGATCCCCAACATCGAACGTTGAAGCTGGTGACCATCGAATCTGCTGCAGAGGCCGATCATCTCTTCTCCATGCTTATGGGCGATGAGGTGGCTCCACGACGAGATTTCATTGAAAAGAACGCGCGTTACGCGAAGGTGGACGTGTAGTCTGCCATTCGTGTAACTCCACTTATTTCCATTTTCTTCTTTTACTAGCATTGCAGCAAAATACGATTATGAAAAATTTTCTTGGCGGCACGGCATTCCTTTTGGCAGTAGTCGGTGTAAGCGCCCAACCCGGGTATTGGCAACAGGCCGTGGATTATAAAATGGACATCCAATTCCATGCTGTCACGCATCAATTCAAGGGTACACAAAAACTTGTTTATACCAATAACTCACCCGACACGCTCACATCGGCCTATTGGCATTTGTATTTCAATGCCTTTCAGCCGGGCAGTGCTATGGACATTCATAATAGAGGAATCGCTGACCCTGATACGCGCCTTAGCCGCATCGCCACCATGAAGCCCGAGGAAATCGGCTATCAACGTATTCAGTCTTTGAAGCAAGATGGAATCGACTTACAGCATCATGTGGAAGGAACCGTTTTGGAGGTGAAATTGAACAAACCTCTCCTGCCGGGTAAATCAACGACTTTTGACATGGTATTCGATGCACAAGTGCCGGCTCAAACTCGGCGTAGCGGGCGCAACAATGCCGAAGGCGTGGACTACTCAATGTCCCAATGGTTTCCGAAATTGGCAGAATATGACGAAATGGGTTGGCATGCGCATCCTTACATAGCGCGTGAATTCTACGCCCCATGGGGAAACTATGAAGTGAACATTACCATTGACAAAAAATTCGTGGTGGCCGCCTCTGGCATACTACAAAATGGCGATGAGATTGGATACGGATACGAAACAGAGGGAGCAAAACTTCCCAAAACCAAAGAAAAAACGCATACCTGGCGATTCAAGGCGGAGCGCGTGCACGATTTCATGTGGGCAGCCGATACGGAATATACCCATGTGAAACGCGTCACACCGGAGGGATTGATGTTGCGTTTTTTCTATATCAAAAGTAAGGACACAGAAAACTGGGATTACCTGCCCGAAATGATGGAAAAGGCATTCTCTTTCATCCAAACAAATTTTGGTAAATACCCTTATCCGCAGTTTTCAGTCATCCAAGGGGGTGATGGCGGCATGGAATACCCGATGAGCACACTTGTTACCGGAAAAAGAAGTCTGCGCAGCTTAGTAGGCGTGTCCGTTCACGAAGCACTGCACAGTTGGTACCAAGGTCTGTTGGCCACCAACGAAAGTTATTTGGCTTGGATGGATGAAGGCTTCACTACGTATGCCACCGCCGAAACAATGGCCGTGCTGTTCACGGATGGCGAAAATACAAGAAGTCAGGCAGCAAACTATGCAGGTTTCATTCGACGAGCAAAGACAGGTACGGAAGAACCTTTGAGCATTCATGCAGATCATTACATGACCAATAGTTCTCATACATGGGGAGCATACGTAAAAGGGGCCGTTATACTTGGGCAGTTGCAATATGTTATTGGCGAAGATGCTTTCAAGCGAGGGCTGCTGAATTATTTCAATCAGTGGAAATTCAAACATCCTGACTTGAATGATTTTGTTCGCGTGTTTGAAAAGACCTCCGGATTAGAACTGCATTGGTATTTTGAATACATGGTGAACACCTCACACTTTATTGACTATGCGGTGGGTAGTGTGACAGAGACCAATGGAAAGACAACCATTGAGTTACAAAAAATCGGAGTAATGCCCATGCCCGTGGACGTGACGATCACGTATGACAATGGCACCACCGTCAATTATTTTGCCGCATTGGATCTTATGAGAGGAAATAAGCCAAGCAAGGCAGCAACGGATATCGTGGGCAAAGACTGGCCATGGACCAACCCTAACTACAGCATCGAATTGGAAAGCGGTGCAGCAAAAGTGGTGCGGGTGGAAATAGATCCCAGTGGTTGGATGGCGGACGTCAACCGAGACAACAATATTTGGAAACAATAATGAGCCAAAAAATGCAAATGAAAAAGCCCCGAGATTTTCGGGGCTTTTTTATTCGGTTTAGCCAATTATCTCACGCCAAGTGCTCGGCCAATTCTACTTCTTTTTCAGCAAGAAATTTCTCTGCATCCAATGCCCCCATGCAGCCGCTTCCGGCGGCCGTCACCGCCTGACGGTATACTTTATCCTGCGCATCGCCTGTTGCGAATACACCGGGTATATTTGTTTTTGACGTGCCCTGAATTGTCTTGATGTAGCCGGTTTCATCCAACTCCAGCCAGTCCTTGAATATCTCCGTATTCGGCTGATGGCCAATGGCCACAAAAAATCCCTGAATATCCAACACCCGTTCTTCACCGGTTTGGTTGTTCTTCACTTTCACGCCCGTCACTTCATCCTGTCCCAGCACTTCCACAGTTTCAGTATTGTAAAGTATCTCTATGTTCGGTGCATTTTTCACACGCTGCTGCATGATTTTAGAGGCTCTCATCTCCTCCTTGCGCACGAGCATATACACCTTCTTTGTGATTTTGGATAAGTAACTAGCTTCTTCTGCGGCTGTATCTCCAGCACCCACAATAGCTACAGTGAGTCCCTTGAAAAAGAATCCGTCACATACGGCACATGCCGAAACGCCTCTTCCGTTCAGCCGTTGCTCACTCTCCAAGTTGAGCCATTTGGCTGATGCTCCGGTAGAGATAATGACTGCTTCTGCTTCAATTTCATTTTTACCATCCACGGTAACCTTGTGCGGCCATCCTGAAAAATCTACTGAGGTGATCATTCCTGATCGAATATCCGTACCAAATCGCTCAGCTTGTTTTTGAAAATCCACCATCATTTGCGGTCCCATGATCCCCTCCGGATAGCCCGGATAATTCTCCACATCGGTGGTGATGGTAAGCTGGCCACCAGGCTGACCGCCTTGATATAATACGGGCTTCAAACCGGCACGAGCTGCATAGATAGCAGCAGTGAATCCGGCTGGACCTGAACCAATAATGAGCACTTTTACTTTTTCGTTCGTCATGTCTTGAAATGAATAAATGGGGTAACGTCTTTGCAGACTTTTGGGGTTGCAAAGATGCAAGAAATGACGAAGAATTGTCGGGTTGATTACCCTAAATAAGGCTTCAGCGATTTACTCCTATTGGTATGACGCAAGCGGCGAACAGCCTTTTCCTTGATCTGACGCACGCGCTCACGGGTCAATCCCATTTGATGGCTTATTTCCTCCAAAGTGAGTAACGGATGGCAATTCAGCCCGAAGAAAAACGACACCACTTCCCGTTCCTTGTGTGTGAGTGTATTCAACGCCCGACCAACCTCTACGCGTAGCGAGTCAGAAATGAGTTCTTCGTCCGGGAAAATCTCGTCATCACTGACCATCACATCCAGCATGGTACCGTCTTCGCTATCCCCAATCGGTGCATCCAACGACACGTGACGTGATTGCAACCGCATGGTTTGCATCACTTCTTCTGCTGTCATTTCCAGTTGCATAGCTATTTCATCGGCAGTCGGCTCACGCTCATATTGCTGCTCTAGGTCTCTGAAAGCGCGGTTAATTTTATTCAGCGAGCCTATTCTATTCAAAGGTAACCGTACCAACCGAGCATGCTCGGCTATGGCTTGCATGATAGATTGGCGAATCCACCAAACAGCGTAGGAAATGAATTTAAATCCGCGGGTTTCGTCAAATCGCTGGGCAGCTTTTATCAGTCCTAAATTTCCCTCGCTGATAAGATCGCCCAGACCTAGACCTTGGTTTTGATATTGCTTGGCTACTGAGACCACAAAGCGAAGATTTGCTTTGGTCAATCGTTCAAATGCCAGTTGATCGCCTTCCTTGATGAGAGCCGCCAATTTGGCCTCTTCATCGGCGGTGATTAGCTCTACTTTGGCTATTTCTTGCAGATACTTATCAAGGGAAGCATTTTCCCGATTGGTGATCTGCTTTTGGATTTTTAGCTGTCTCATCAGTGGTAGGTTAGAACTTGTAGACTTAGTCCGCCTACAAGTTCCATACCACTAAATTTTATTCAGCACTTGCTATTTTTTCAGGCTTTGGTAACAATACTTTTCTTGAGAGCTTGAATTTGCCAGTTCGAGGATCTACTTCCAGCAATTTCACTTTGATGTCTTCTCCTACTTCAAGCACGCCCTCTACTTTCTCCAATCGCTCCCACTTGATCTCCGAGATATGAAGCAAGCCTTCTTTACCTGGCATGAATTCTACGAACGCTCCGTAAGGCTGAATAGCTTTTACTTTTCCGTCATAAACCGTTCCCACTTCGGGCACAGCCACGATTCCCTTCACCCAATCCTTCGCACGCTCCATTCCTTCTTTGTCGTCAGAGAAAATTGTGACTTCTCCACCCTTTTCGGTTTCTTCAATAGTGATTGTCGTGTTGGTTTCTCGTTGAATTTCCTGAATGATCTTACCGCCAGGGCCGATTACCGCACCGATAAACTCACGCTCAATAACCATATGATAAATGCGCGGTGCATTCTCTTTGTAATCGGCACGCGGTTCGGTGATGGTTTTCTTCATTTCACCCAAGATGTGCAGACGACCTTGCTTCGCTTGATCCAATGCTTCAGCAAGCACTTCATATGACAGTCCGTCAATCTTGATGTCCATCTGACAAGCCGTGATACCCTTCTCCGTTCCGGTTACTTTGAAGTCCATGTCGCCTAAGTGGTCTTCATCACCCAAAATATCCGAAAGGATGGCATATTTACCCGTTTTGGCATCTGAGATCATACCCATGGCAATACCGGAGACCATTCCTTTGATTTTGATACCCGCATCCATCATGGCCAAACATCCAGCACAAACAGTGGCCATAGAAGACGACCCATTTGATTCCAAAATATCCGAAACGATACGGATCGTGTAAGGATTTTCATCAAAAGGAATCATGCCCTTCAATGCGCGCATAGCTAAGTTTCCATGGCCAACTTCTCTTCTACCGGGTCCTCGATTTGGCTTAGCCTCACCTGTAGAAAAGCCCGGGAAGTTGTAATGCAAGATAAATTTATTGTAACCAGAAATCACCGCACCGTCAATCATCTGCTCGTCCATTTTGGAGCCTAATGTGACGGAAGTAAGTGATTGGGTTTCACCACGGGTAAACACAGCTGATCCGTGTGCACTTGGTAGATAATCTACTTCTGACCAAATCGGACGCACCTGCGTGGTTGTACGGCCATCAATTCGCTTTTTTGTATCCAAAACAAAGTTTCGGATAGCCTCCTTCTCGATATCGTGGTAATATTTCTTTACCAAAAATGAATTCAACGCTTCTTTCTCTTCTTCTGAGAAACCCGCCAAGTATTCTTCCTTTATAGCTTCAAATGCCTCAGCGCGCGCTGCTTTTGAAAGTCCCTTGCCCGCCACCTCATAAATCTTATCGTACGTTTTAGCGCGCATGTCAGCTTGCAATGCCTCATCCTTTGGCTCGTGATCGTAGGTGCGCTTCGTTTCTGTGCCAGCTTCTTTCTGCAACTCCAACTGCACTTGGCACTGGTGTTTGATCTCTGCATGGGCGGCCTTAAGCGCTTCCACGATTTCGATCTCCTGTACTTCGCTGCACTCGCCCTCCACCATGTTTATATCTTTCATGGTACCGGCCACTATGAGATTTACAGTGGCTTGCTCAATCTGCGCAGGCGTAGGGTTAATTATGTATTGTCCATCCACTTTTGCTACCCGAACTTCAGAGATTGGCCCATTGAACGGAATATCAGAAACAGCCAAGGCAGAAGAGGCGGCCAAAGCAGCAAGTGCATCCGGACGAACATCCGGATCATGTGAAATTAAAGAAATCATTACCTGCGTATCTGCATGGTAATCTTCCGGGAACATGGGGCGAAGGGCTCTATCAACCAGTCGGCTGATCAAAATTTCATAATCAGACAGTTTACTTTCACGCTTCAAAAATCCACCGGGAATCTTGCCGGATGCGGCAAATTTCTCCTGATAATCGACCGATAAGGGTAGAAAATCTACGCCTTCGCCTGCTTCCTTCTTGGACACCACGGTGGCCAAAAGCATGGACTTGCCCATGCGAACAACGACTGAACCATCGGCCTGTTTGGCCAATTTTCCTGTTTCGATGGACACTTCACGTCCATCCGACAATTTGAATGTTTTAACGATATGCTTTGATAACATAATAGAATGAATTTGGGAGGTCACCTCCCATTGGAAAAAAAAAGGGAATTCGACGTAGAATTCCCTATTGAATAATGTGTCTAATTACTTTCTGATGCCGAGCTTAGCTATAACAGCTCTGTATCGCTCGATATCAATTCTGTGAAGATTGTCGAGCAATCTTCTGCGCTTCCCTACCAATCGGAGCAGTCCCAAACGTGTAGAGTGATCCTTCTTGTTAGCCTTGAGATGTTCGGTAAGGTGGTTGATGCGATCTGTGAACAGAGCGATTTGGCCTTCACTTGATCCTGTGTCTGCTTTTGAAGCACCGTGTGCGGCAAAAATCTCTTCTTTGTTTTCTTTAGTTAAGTACATACTTAATCCTTGCGTTTTTTCTTCTCTCTTGTTACGAGGCGCAAATTTAGGACTTGTTTGCTAATCAACCAACTTTTTTCCTTGACCTGTATTTCTCCATCAGTTTGCCCCACCAGATGATGTATACGTCTTTGTCGAATAAGCGCGCATCGATACGTGCTTGACGCAAAAAGAAGAGGCCAACGGGAAATAATACAATATTTGATATCCAAACGGACACTTCGCCATCCATCACCCCTGCTTTGGCGTATTCTTCCCCCGAAATACTGAGGACATAATAGACGATGAAGAAGAAAATGGATATGATGACGGGTACCCCCAATCCTCCTTTTTTAATAATCGACCCTAGCGGCGCACCTATTAGGAACATGACGATGCAGGCAAACGCTTGGCTGTACTTTTTATACTTCTCCACCACATACCTGCTTCGCTGCTTTTGAATATTTTCTTCCCTGGACTCTGAACTTGTGAGGGTATTTTTAACGTTTCGCGCCTGAGTCAACGCCGAATGAACTACCTGATTGCGCTCCGAGAGACGAGCGACAAGGATGGAGTCTAGCCTATCTAAGCTTAACGAATCCAACTGTATTTGAGGAATGGTATCCTTCTTCAAAACCATTTTCGTAGGCATTACCTCCTTTGTCTCTTCTCTAACCTGACGATCCAACCGAGCGGTGGAAGCCTGTCTCATTCTACGCACAGAATCCGACCCAGCTACCTTTTTATTGGGTTTAGCCGCTTTATCAGCCAAATCCTTGTTCAGCCGATTCCGCAGAACCGTATCCTCCCTCACGGCTTCTTCCACCGTTTCCTCTGCATTTTCACTCACTGATCGGTAATAAATGAAGTTCCTAATGGCTGACTCTTCCGAAGAACTCCGTATTTCAACAATGCGCATGTCCATAGAGTCTATGGCATGTGTAAGCTCACGAATATTCATCATCTGACGATTGCCTCTGAATAATTCCTCATCTGTTGGATCAAATTCAAATGATGCCAAGCTGAACACCATGTCCATGCGCGAATATTTTGTCCGATTGAACTGATCAATGGCCTTGCCTCCCGCTCGATCCTCTGCATAGAAATTGCCATTGAAGAGTTCCAGTTTTAAGTACCGATCGTTCATGAAAAGAAACATCCGACCTGAATCCGCTAAAATGACCCGACGATTGCCTAGGTCTGCCGTATGATCGTAAATAATGATGTCTTTCATGGTCACATCATCCGGATACTTCTCGTTCACTTTAATGGTATAGTCCGGAATTCCCTTGTAGAACACCCCCTCCTGGATATCCATCGTGGGTTTTTTGTGCTTGATATCATACAACAGGCTATAGGCCTTCAAATTGGCTGCCGGCAACACGTTATCATTAAAGAAAAAAGCTCCTATTGAAATAAAAACGACTAAAACAAAAATGGGTAATAAGGCGCGTGTCAACGAAATACCGGCGCTTTTGATAGCGGTGAGTTCAAAATTTTCACCTAAGTTACCAAACGTCATTAATGACGAAACCAAGACGCCCAGGGGCAGAGCAACCTGGAGCATATTGAGACTGAAGTAAAAAAGTAATTCAGCAAACACGCTGATTCCCAAGTCTTTACCCACAAAATCCTCGAAATACTTGAGCATGTGCTGGATGAGCAAGATGAACGTACTCACAGCCGTGGTGAGCACGAATGGACCCACAAAGGCCCGAACAATCAGCAGATCCAGTTTGCGCATGGCGCGAAAATAACTAGGGTTTGCTATCCACCTACGATTTCCTTGAGATCATGGATGAGACTATCCCACAAATCCTTGGCCTCTTCCACATCCATGTCAGAATAATCTGTCACACGAATAAAGACCGTGTTGGTCAGTTCGTTAGTGTCTAGGACAAATTCCACATAGTTAGGATCTGACTCGCTTCCATCCAAAAACTCAAATTTCACATGGTGATTGATGCGACTGGAAACGACACGCGCTCGCTTTTCTTCACCATCCCAAATAAAAATGAAGCCTTTGTCCTCATTATTCACGTTTACATTATCGGCAAACCACTGCGACAGACCGGATGCCGAACTAATGAATGGAAAGAGCATTTTCTTGGATGCTCGCATTTCATATTCACCAACAAATTTCTCCTTCGTCATGCGTTCGTTAATTTGAGGATAAGGTATAAAAAAAAACCATTTCGAGGTGCCAATAAAAGAAAAGATTTCTTCTTTACATTTGCACTCCTTTTAAACGACCCCCCTCTTGGTATAGGGTCGAAATGGCGAGGTAGCTCAGTTGGTTAGAGCGTCGGATTCATAACCCGGAGGTCAGGGGTTCAACTCCCCTCCTCGCTACTATTAACGGTCTCTATAGAACCGAAGCGGATGCAAATCCTCTGATAATCAGCACTTTGGCCAATTGTATACGGCTTCTTTCTAGGGCTATTACGATCCACGCTCGCTTCCGCTTATCTCCTACAAGCGTACACATTTCATCTACTTCATATTCTTTACCCATTGCAAAAGGGGGCTTGGAAATGTCCGCAGCTATTCGTCTGATTCTGCGAATGACCGTACATGGACTAATGGAAAGCAACCGTGCCATACCGCGGATGCCCACGCCTTCCTTGACTTGCTGAATAATGGCGCGATCACTGACGAGATACGACTGGTACGTGTAGCTTCTCTTCCTTTATTCATCTGTAAATCTTACCTCCGTGTAAGTGTATTTTTTTAGATCTGTTGGCATAAGGGCACGCCCCCCGCTCGCGCGCGTTTGCAACGCGTGCCTACCCAACAAGTTCCACTTTCAACAAATCCCGCTTTCCTGCATAATCCCGAGCAGAATTGAACAAATTATACTTTGGCTCGTCCACAATGAGAAGATAAAAAGGGATTTCCAAATTCAGTCTTCACTTACCAAACTTACTGATTTTCCCCGCTCGCGCGCGTTTGCAACGCGTGCCTACCCAACAAGTTCCACTTTCAACA